>Ga0315273_10012915_pt1 | contig 10720 bp, 6 predicted proteins | sample YL17G02_0_MG_FD_205753 | JGI IMG/M metagenome (GOLD analysis project Ga0315273, IMG submission 205753) | Sediment microbial communities from Yellowstone Lake, YNP, Wyoming, USA - YL17G02_0 | ecosystem: Environmental > Aquatic > Freshwater > Lake > Sediment | place: USA: Wyoming | collected... | reverse complement strand
CCTGCTTGGCGGGCCGCTCCAGGTCGTGGGTACGATCGCGATCGTCGCGGGGGCTCTGCTCCTGTTCCCTGTCGGCGCTTCGCCCGGGCAGGCGGTCTTCGCGGGGATGCTCGTCGCGCTCTCCTCCACCGCGATGGTGCTGCCGATCCTCACGGAGCGCGGCGAGATCCACTCGCCGCAGGGGCGGCTCCTCCTCGGTATCCTCCTGTTTCAGGACTTCGCGATCGTGCCGATGCTGGCGCTCACGCCCGCGCTCGGTGGGACGCCGGCCGCGGCCGCCGCGCCACGCGCCCTGGTCGGCATCCTGGCCGCGGCTCTCGTCTTCTTCCTCGCACGCTACGTGATGCCGCGCGTCGTGGGCGCCGTGATCCGGACCGGCGTCCGCGAACTCTACGTCATGATGGCTGTCGCCGCGTGTCTGGGCGCGTCCCTGGCGACCAAATCCCTCGGCCTCTCTCCGGCTCTCGGGGCTTTCCTTGCAGGCATCCTCGTGAGCGAATCCGAATACGCGCACCAGATCGTGAGCGAGATCCTCCCGTTCCGGGACCTCTTCTCCAGCCTCTTCTTCATCGCGGTCGGGATGCTGCTGCAGCTGAACGTCGTGGGGACGAGGCTCGGGGAGATCGGCGGCTGGCTGCTCCTCGTTGTCATTGGGAAAGCGCTCATCGCCGTTGTGGCCGTTCGGATCCTCGGCTTTCCATCGCGCATCGCCTGGATCGCCGGCATCTCCCTCGCGCAAGTGGGCGAGTTCTCGTTCGTGCTCGCGATGGTGGGGAAGAGCCAGGGCATTCTGTCCGCGGTTCACCACCAGGAGTTTGTCGCGGTGGCGGTGCTCTCACTCGCTTTGACCCCGCTCCTGGCGCGTGGCGCGTCCTGGTTCGCTGCGCGAGAGCTGTCGGCCGCGGAGGGGGCCGGCGCGGCCAAGGTGGGCGCGGCCAAGGTGGGCGCGGCCAAGTGGCGCGGGATCCTGGGAATTGCCGGGACGGCCACCGGCTCCGAGGGCGGCGGGGCCGAGGGACCGGAAGGGGCGCTCTCGGGACACGTCATCATCGTCGGCTATGGCGTGAACGGGCACAACCTGGCGCGGGTCCTGGGCCAGGTGGGCATTCCGTACGTCGTGCTGGAGATGGATCCGGCCCTGGTGCAGAGGGCGCGCGCGGAGGGGCAGCCGATCCGCTTCGGGGACGCGTCGCGGTCCGAGGGCCTCCTATCGTGCGGTATCAAGCAGGCCGCCACCGTCGTGCTGGCGATCTCCGACCCCGCGGCGACGCGCATGGCCGTCGCGCTGACTCGTTCCGCCAATCCGGCCGCGCACATCATCGCGCGCACAAGGCTCGTCTCCGAAGTCGCCGAGCTGGCGCGGCTCGGCGCCGACGAGGTGATTCCCGAGGAGTTCGAAACGTCGATCGCCATCTTCACCCGCGTGCTGCGGCACTTCCACGTGCCGAGCAACATCGTGCGACTGCAAGAGCAGGCGCTGCGGGTCGAGGGCTACAGCTTCCTGCGCGGAGGGGACCGGACGGGATCGCTCATGGACTCCGTGTCCCGCATGATCGTCGGCGCGACGACGGACACCTACTATCTGGAGGCCGGATCGCCGGTGATAGGGCGGACCCTCCAAGCGATCGACCTGCGAGGCCGCACCCGCGCCCTCGTGATCGCGGTCGTGCGCGAGGGGAAGCACCACTTGGGGCCCGAGGCGGACTTCGAGTTTCGCGAGGGGGACATCCTGGTGCTGGTGGGGGATCACGCCGCGCTGGAGGCGGCGTACGTCCTCCTGCGCCCGACCGCTACGAGCCTGGAAGAAGATGCAGCCAGTCTCCCATCAGAAACTGGACCCGAGCGATGAGCAGCGAGACGCGGGCCATGACCGTATAGCCGAACGAAGCTCCAAAGGCGACCATCAGGAACCAGATTCCGATCCGCGCGGCGATTCCGTGCGCCCCCTTGTGCGGAGCCGAGAAGAAGAAGTAAGACAGAACGCCGAGGAATCCGACGAGGATGAGCCCCGCGCTCAAAGCACCCCAGCCGGACGGGAACGGCTTCGCGGCGTCGGCGAGTTGGGCGATGATCTGAGCCTGGATGTATCCCGGAATCGCCACCCCCGAGTAGATCCCCACGTAGAACGCGATCGCCCATCGGGAGATACTGGCCGTCTTCTCCGTGATCCGGGCCAGCATCATCACGCCCAGGGCGAGCGGGATGAGAACCGTCAATCGGTGGTCGCGCAGGAGCGGCGTCCACACGTTGGGGATCAGCACGTCCTGCCACTGCACCGCGAGGAGGTAGCCCGCCGACGCGCCCACGAAGAGATGTTCGGCGAACCGGTAGAACGGGTTGTCCTTGTACAGGAAGCTGAAGACGCAGAGCGTCAGAAACGCGGCGACCCAGGTTTCGAAGACGCTCACGGCGCGACCCCTCCCACGCCCCTGCCGCCCTTCCACCCGCGCGACGCGAAGAGGGCCACGTTGCCGACGATGACGAGAAGCACGACGATGACGTGCACCAGGCTCTGCGCATCCATGCCGCGACGGCCGTTCCCGAAGACGTCGATCAGCCGCTCGTATTCCGCCGCGCCCTTCATGCCGCCGATGAGTCCCAGGATCTGTCTGGAGGAGAGGTAGGGGTAGTAGTCGGTCGCCATGACCGCCGTCGATCCCAGGATCATCGGCGCGTGGTAGCGCCCCTGGGCGAACTGGATCCAGTAGTCGGCCGCGCTCGAGGCGGTCAGGTTGACCACGAGCGACATCTGCCGGTAGGAGTTCACTCCCCGAAGCATCGGGATCGAATCGAGCGGCGTGCCGTATCCGTCCACCGGGAAGATCGCGCGGAGGTTCTCCCCGATTCCCAGAATCACGACCTGGAAGCCCGACTTGTACCCCAGCCAGACGTAGTCCGTGTTCCGGACCGCGCGCTCGTCACGCGAGGCCTGGTTGAGCGCCTGCTCTCCCAGCCCGACACCCGCGGGATAGAGCGTCATCGCCGCGACCTTGACGTGCTTCCGGAAACAGTGCCGCAGGATGGCGACCGACATGGGCGTCAACTCCGCCATCGTGTCGGGCTCGTAATCCATGGACAGGAGCACGACCGATCCGGCAGGGAGCGCGTCGACCGCGTCGAAGGCGGCGCGCACGCGCGGAGAGACGGCGACCGGGAGATTGATCGGGAGAAGCAGCGGCACGATGACGCCCAGCGCGATCAGAGCGAAGATGATCCGCCGGTCCAGAGCCAGAAGCCGTCGCGCCCAAACCATCGTCTACGACCTCCCCAGGTAGCTGCGCTCGATTCCGAGAATGATCTTGAGCGCGGTGGAAACGGCGCCGAGGCCGACGCCGATCGCGATCGCGCGCTTGGCGGCCAGGTTGGGGACGTCCAGAAGCCATTCGGTGATACCGGGCAGCTTGTCCGACATCAACTCCCCGATCGAGACGCGTCCGATCATCATCACGATGGCCGTGAGGAGCAGAAGCGTTGCCTCGGGGCTCCGTGCGCGGAACGCGCGGAACGCCGCCGAGGCGATCACGAACGCCAGGAGCGAGAACATGGTCGATCCCAAAGGCGAGTTGACCGAGTTGTAGATCCTGCCGACGGGTGTGCCCTCGGCGACACCCTTCCAGATCCCCAGGCCGGTCACGATCAGGAGCGCGCCCAGCGTGACCAGGCTGTACGGCCAGCCCTCGGACCTTGTCCGGATCTTCCGCGCGTGGTTCTCCCAGAGCGAGAGGGAGCCGAGAGCGAGCGCGAACGCGTAGACCACGAGGGTCCAGCCGAGGAGCGTCGAGTTGAACTCCTGCGCCTTGTGGTGGGGAATGAAGAACAGCGCGGCGATTACCGTGCCGCTCAAGAAGGTGACGAGAAGCGGGCCGCGGCGCATCAGTGCCTCGGGACTTTCATCAGGAGACCCGGAGCCACGCCTGAAGCGCCGGCTGGCCAAGCGCCGAGAGGAGGAGCGCCGCCAGAACCGCGGCGGCGGCCAGGGCCTTGGCCCAGTCCTGCGCCGCGATCGTGGCGAGCTGGACCGGCTCGCGCCCCAGGTAGGCGCTCGCGGCGAAGAGTTCCTCGCCGAGGAGCGTGTAGTCGCACGCGCAGATGAAGAACGGCAGCTGCGTGACCTTGTCGGTCCCGGCGATCTGGATCGCGCCGGTCGTGTTGCCGGTCTCGGCCAAGAGCAGCGATTCCGCGTAGAACGAGCCCATGTAGATGTTCGCGGCCGGGCGGTCGCGCAGCATGATGCCGTTCACCGCGGCGACGTACGCGAATTGCTGGGCGCTCACGTAGTGGACGCACCCGGGCCGGAAGGAGTCGGGGCGTCCCGCCTGGCGGTAGGCGTCGCGCGTCGCTTCCTCCATGATCGTCATCACCACCGGGTCGTAGCAGGGCACGTTGATTTCGGCGCCGATCTCGGCGATGCGCCGCGCGAGGCGGCTCAGGATCGTGATCGCGGCAAAGGTGCCCACCTCGCTCATGTCGGAGAGCCCGGGGACGTAGAGCACGGGACGGCCCATCTCGGTGGCGCGCCCGATCGCCTCGTCCAGCGCCGAGAGGCCCGCGATCGGGCGCACGTAGAGTGTGCCTTTCGCCTTCGCCCGGATCATGTTGATCAAGAGGAAGCCCAGGAACAGGAGAATGCCGACGAGGACGTTCAAGCGGGCAGGGTCGAACCAGCGGGTGTCGAGCTCGGGCGCCACGAGGCCGGACCCTAGCATGCTCTCCGTCGTGGGTCAACGAGGCGCAGGCGGGACGGCGTTGGCCGGCCAATCTTGCGCGATGGATGCCCGGTGCGCTATCGTCTCGCTTGAGCTGCAGGGGCTGCATTCGGAAGGACATGCAATGTCCAAGAGGGAGGGAGACCCGAGATGGCCGACGTCATGGAAGAACGGATCCGGTCCATTCAGCGGTGCGCCGGATGGTGCTTCGCTCTCGGATCGATTTTCGTGAGCATCGCGATCCTCGTTTATCCCGCCTTTCCGGAGGTGAACAAGACGGATCTCGTGCTCTCGCAGATCACGCGGGCCAGCGGAGAATCCTGGATAGCGCTCCACGCGCTCATGATCGTGGGCTTCTTTCTCGTAACCGTCGGATTCTCCGCGCTGGCGTTCCTGCTCCACCTCAAGGGCTCGTCCGGGTCCGCCTCCATCGTCGCCACCTCAGCGCTCCTGGGCGGCGGACTCTGGATCGCGTTCCTCTGCGCCGAGATCTACGCCTACCGCTTTCTTGCCAACCTCTACGGGATCGACCCGGGCGGGGCGACGATGCTCTTCTCGATCATCTGGTTCTGGAAGCTCGCGGCCCTCGTCGTCGCGGGGATATGCGAGTTCCTGGCGGTCTTCTTCGCGGGACTTGCCGTGGCAAAGCGAGATGTCGTACCGGCGTGGCTGGGGGTGCTGGGCGCGCTCTTCGCCCTGATCGGGACCCTCTACTACGCGATGGAATTCTGGATGTCGATGGGTACGGGCGCGGCCATCCAGCCGATGCAGTCCCCGATCGCGCGCTACGCGATCGGGCTGCCGCTCCAGCTATGGCTCCTGGCCGTCGGAGCGCTTCTCCTGCGCGGGTACTTCATGAGCATGCCGGTCAAGCGGGTCGCGCCGGCAAGACGCGGCGGGGCGACGGAGCCCATGCCGGGCGATGCGCCCGAGAAGCCCGTGCCGCCGCCGCAAATCTATCCGGGTTAGCGGCTCACGAGCACCCGCTCGTCCCGCCGCAATTCAGGCACGAGTAGCACGCTCCGCGGCGGACCATGATGGCGCCGCAGTCGGAGCAGGGGGGCGCGTCGGTCTGCGAGACGAAGGTCTGGTTCTCGTCCTCAGCCCCGCCCGTGTGGCCGTTCCCGCCGTTGATGAGGGAGAGCTGGGTGTCGGCGACGGGCTTCACGCCGCCCGCATCGAAGAAATCCTCCTTGGCCGCCTCGTGCTGCGCCGAGGCGGGCGCCTCGCCCAATAGCTTGATGCCCATCCAGCGGAAGATGTAGTCGATGATCGACTTTGCGATGGGGATGTCGGGGTTCTTGGTGAAGCCGTGCGGCTCGAATCGGACGTGGCTGAATTTGTTCACGAAGAGCCGAAGCGGAACTCCGTGCTGGAGCCCCAGCGAGACCGCGGTCGCGAAGGAATCCATGACCCCCGAGAGCGTGCTCCCCGCCTTGGCCATCACGATGAATATCTCGCCCGGCGTGCCGTCCTCGTACATGCCCACGGTCAGGTATCCGTCGTGTCCGGCCACCGAGAACTTGTGGGTGACCGAACGGCGCTCGTCCGGGAGCCGGCGGCGCTTGAGTTTGCCGGCGGCGGCCGCGGCGGCGCCCTTGTCGGTCTTGCTGGTCGATAGCGGCTGGCTGCGCTTGCTGCCGTCGCGGTAGATCGCGATCGCCTTCAGGCCGCCCTTCCACGCCTCCATGTACGCGTCGATGATGTCCCGCGACGTGGCCGACTCGGGCATGTTCACCGTCTTCGAGATGGCGCCGGAGATGAACGGCTGGACGGCCGCCATCATCCGGATGTGGCCCATGTAGCTGATCGTGCGGGATCCGTGCTTGGGCTTGAAGGCGCAATCAAAAACGGGGAGGTGCTCATCCTTGAGCGCCGGCGCTCCCTCGATCGTCTCGTGCTCATCCACATATTGCACGATACGATTCACCGCACCCTCCTCGTAGCCGAGACGACGCAGCGCCTCGGGCACCGTGTTGTTGACGATCTTGAGCATCCCGCCGCCCGAGAGCTTCTTGTACTTGACCAGGGCGATGTCGGGCTCGATCCCGGTCGTGTCGCAATCCATCATGAACGCGATCGTGCCGGTCGGGGCGATGACGGTGACCTGCGAATTCCGATATCCGTACTCGACGCCCAGCGAGTAGCACTCGTCCCATGTGGAGCGGATCGCGTCCAGCATGTCGCGCGGAACGAATCGCGCGTCGAGACGGTCGGCGGAGGCGCGGTGCTTCTGGATCACGCTCAGCATCGGCTCGCGGTTCTTCACGAAGCCGGCGAAAGGCCCCGTGACCGCCGCGATCCGCGCGCTGGTCTTGTTGGCGTGCCCGTGCATCAGCGCGGTCAGGGCGCTCGCGATGGCGCGTCCCTGGTCGGAGTCGTAGGGAACGCCCCAGGACATCAAGAGCGCACCCAGATTGGCGTAGCCCAGACCCAGCGGCCGGTAGTCGTGGCTGTTCCGTTCGATCGCCGGTGTGGGGTAGGAGGCGTTGTCGATGATGATCTCCTGCGCCAGGATCATCGTCTCGACGGCATGCTTGTAGTTCTCCGTGTCGAAGGAGCGGTCCTCGCGCAGGAACTTCATGAGGTTCAACGAGGAGAGATTGCATGCCGAGTCGTCGAGAAACATGTACTCGGAGCAGGGATTCGACGCGTTGATCCGTCCCGTGTTCGGGCAGGTGTGCCACGCGTTGATCGTCGTGTCGAACTGGATCCCCGGGTCGCCGCACTGGTGCGCCGCCTCGGCGATCATGCCCATCATGTCGCGGGCCTTGAAGGTCTCGACCGTTTTCCCGCTGGTGACGGCCTTCGTGGACCACGTGCCGTCTCTCTCGACCGCCTGCATGTACTCGTCCGGCACACGCACCGAATTGTTCGAGTTCTGGAAGAAGATCGAGGCGTAGGCGGGACCGTTGAGCGATGCGTCGTAGCCCGCGTCGATCATTGTCCAGGCCTTCTTCTCCTCCTCCGCCTTGCACTTGATGTAGTCGACGATGTCCGGGTGATCGATGTTCAGGATCACCATCTTCGCCGCGCGCCGCGTGCGGCCGCCCGACTTGATCACTCCGGCGAAGGCGTCGAAGCCCTTCATGAACGAGACGGGGCCCGAAGCGGTGCCGCCGCCCTGGATGTGCTCTTTGGACGAGCGCAGGGTCGAGAAGTTCGTGCCGGTGCCAGAGCCCCACTTGAAGAGGAGCCCCTCGGTTTTCGCGAGGTTAAGGATCCCCTCCATCGTGTCGGTCACCGAGTTGATGAAGCAGGCGGAGCACTGCGGCTTGGTCTCCACGCCGCAGTTGAACCACACCGGGCTGTTGAACGATGCCTTCTGGTGCAGCATCAGATAGGTGAGTTCGTCCTCGAAGGCCTGGGCGTCGACCTCGGACGCGAAGTAGTTCTGCTTTCGGCCCCATCCCGCGATCGTGTGGACGACGCGGCCGATCAGCTGCTTGGCCGAGCGCTCGCGCTCCGGCGTTCCGATCTGGCCGCGAAAGTATTTCGAGGCCACGACGTTCGTCGCCATCTGGGACCAGAACTTGGGGAATTCGACGTCGCGCTGCTCGAAGACCAGCTGTCCGGTCTCGTTCGAAATGATCGCGGTCCGAATATCCCACTCGACTTCGTCGTAGGGATTCGAACCGGCCCGTGTGAACACCCGGGGAAAGCGGAGACCACCCTTCCGCTCGATTTCGACCTCCGTTTTCCCCGGGGCGCCCATCGTGGTTCCTTCCATCACCGCCGTTCCACCGTTCGTCGTCCTGAGTTCCTTCTCCATCACTCTACCCCTCTCCTTGGTGCAGACCCCACCCAAATTCGACCGCATGCGCGGTCATCCGGCCAGATCGCTTCTTTGTCGGTGGCCCCTTTTGGCGCCGGGGTCGGACTCTAGCGCAGGGGGTCCGAATGCCGTCAAGGAAAAACACAAGATGTTGGGGCCGGTAATAATTTTACCGCAATCTATTGCGTTTGAAAAGGGCATGAGGACGCCCCGGAGAGGCCCGGAAGGGCCGCTCGGGCGCGTCCCCATGCGGAATTCCAGAGGCCCACCCCCGTCCCGGCGCGCCGTTATGCGCCCAAATGGTCTCCTGCCGTCAAGGCGTCTCCCCCGCCGCCGGTTCCCCGGCGGGGTCAAGTTGTGGAGTCCGGCCAGTCTCCGTATACTCCGCGACCAAAGGCGTGCGCCTCTGCGACCTCCCAAGGCACCGGTCACCACCTCCGAGGGTTCCCGAAATGCCCGACAAGAAGCCCCCCGTAGCCATCGACGCGCTTCTGGACGAACAGCGGACCTTCGTTCCACCGAGCGAATTTCGCGACAGGGCGGTCGTCAAGGACAGCGCGATCTACGACCTGGCGGAGGCCGATCCCGAAGCGTTTTGGGCCAAAGCTGCGGGCGAGCTCGATTGGTTCGTGAACTGGGAACGCGTGCTCGACTGGAAGGAGCCCGACGCGAAATGGTTCGTGGGGGGAAAACTCAACGCCTCCTACAACTGTCTCGATCGCCACATCCGCGGCGCGCGCCGCAACAAGGCGGCGCTGGTATGGGTCGGAGAACCCGGCGACCGCCGCACGCTCACGTACTGGGATCTGTACCGTGAGGTGAATCGTTTCGCGAACGGCCTGCGCAAGCTGGGCGTCGCGAAAGGGGACCGTGTCGCGCTCTACATGCCCATGGTGCCGGAGCTTCCGATCGCAATGCTGGCGTGCGCGCGCATCGGCGCGATCCACAGCGTGGTCTTCGGCGGCTTCAGCGCCGAAGCGCTCCGCGACCGGATCAACGACGCACAGGCCAAGGTGCTCGTCACCGCCGACGGCGGATGGCGCCGCGGGCAGGTCGTTCCGTTGAAGCACGACGCCGACGAGGCGCTCAACGGCTGCCCGACGATCGAGAGCGTCGTCGTGGTGAAACGCGGCGACTTTCCGGTGCACATGCACGAGGGGCGCGACCACTGGTGGCACCGGCTCCTGGACGGCATATCCGATCACTGCTGGCCCGAGCCCATGGACTCCGAGGACGTGCTCTACATTCTCTACACGTCGGGTACGACGGGGAAGCCCAAGGGGATCGTCCACACCACCGGCGGGTACATGACCGGCGTTCACGCCACGATGAAGTGGGTCTTCGACCTCAAGGAGGAGGACGTCTTCTGGTGCACCGCCGACTGCGGGTGGGTGACCGGGCACTCCTACGTCGTCTATGGACCGCTCGCCAACGGGGCGACCGTCGTGATGTACGAAGGATCACCGGATTGGCCCGAGAAGGACCGTTTCTGGCAGCTCGTCGAGGAGCTGCACGTCACGATCTTCTACACGGCGCCGACCGCGGTCCGCGCGTTCATGAAGTGGGGCGTCGAGTGGCCCAAGAAGCGCCGCCTGACGTCGCTCCGGCTCCTGGGCACTGTCGGCGAGCCGATCAATCCCGAGGCGTGGGTCTGGTACCACGAGAACATCGGAAACGGAGCCTGCCCGATCGTGGACACCTGGTGGCAGACGGAGACGGGACAGATCCTGATCTCTCCCTTGCCTGGGCTCACGTCGCTCAAGCCCGGCTCCGCAACGCGGCCCGTCCCTGGGATTTCGGCCGACGTGGTGGACGAGAACGGCGACACCGTTTCGGAGGGAGGCGGGTACCTGGTGCTCAAGCGCCCCTGGCCGGCGATGATGCGCGGCATCCACGGTGACAGGGATCGTTACAAGAGGGAGTACTGGTCCCGCTTCAAGGGGGTCTATTTCACAGGGGACGGCGCGAAGCGCGACGCGGATGGCTATTTCTGGCTCCTGGGCCGTGTGGACGACGTGATGAACGTGGCCGGCCACCGCATCAGCACGATGGAAGTCGAGAGCGCGCTCGTCGACCATCCGTCGGTGGCGGAGGCGGCCGTCGTGGGACGGAACCACGAACTCAAGGGCATGGCGATCGCCGCGTTCGTCTCCGTCAAGGAAGGGAAACCCGCGGACTTGGCTCTTGCCGAGGAGCTGAAGGAGCACGTCGTGAAGAAGATCGGCAAGATCGCGCGGCC
>Ga0315273_10012914_pt1 | contig 10720 bp, 20 predicted proteins | sample YL17G02_0_MG_FD_205753 | JGI IMG/M metagenome (GOLD analysis project Ga0315273, IMG submission 205753) | Sediment microbial communities from Yellowstone Lake, YNP, Wyoming, USA - YL17G02_0 | ecosystem: Environmental > Aquatic > Freshwater > Lake > Sediment | place: USA: Wyoming | collected... | reverse complement strand
TTCGGCAAACGGTACTCGGATGTAGCCGAAACGCTGCCATAGGATGCTGGCAGCCGTTGATTTCCCGCACCGTGGAGCGGGCGAATAAATCCCAATGATCGGCGGCAAGCCGGGGAATTGGTCAGAGGCAGCCTTGTAGGATAGGGACATATGGGGATCCTTATTGGTCTTGGAGTTTTGCAAGGGCTTTTCTCAGCCCTTGCTGGTTAAATTCTTTTCCTGCAATCACTTCATCAATAAGCATATCAACGGTATTTTTAGCCAGGATCCTATACACTAGCACCGGCTTTGTCTGCCCCATACGATGCAGCCGACCGCACATTTGACGATACAAGTCATTCGACCAGGGAACCGTAAGCCATACGAGAATGCGGCCCCCGTATTGCAGATTGATGCCGTGTCCAACGCTTCCAGGGTGAACGAAAACAAACGGCAATTTGCCCTTGTTCCATTGTTCGATGATCTTAGCCGATTCTTTTTCATGGGTGTTTGGCCCAAGAATCGGAGCCCCTACGAATTCTTTTCTAATCATGTCGTATTCGTGCCGATACCAATACGGGATAAGCACCGGCTCGTCTAAATCCTCAAGGAATTCTTTGAGGGTATCTAGCTTTTCCTTGTGAACGTGGATGGTTGTTCCATCGACTTTATAGACGGCACCGCTAGCAACCTGTCGGCATTTCTCACTAACGATAGCCGCGTTGCCCGCAATAATAACCGTGTCCTTTATTTTGGTTATCATGTCGTTTTCAAACTCATCATAAATCTTCCGCGCAGCCTTGGGCAACTCAATATATAGGTTATGCTCAAGGACGGGCGGCAACTCTAAATAATCCTCTGCCCGTATGGTGTACGTTATGTCTGCAATCCTGTTCTGTATATCCTCGGCGGCAAAATCCTTTAATTCTTTCTCAAATCGTTGATAGGGGTTGTAGTCGTAATATTTGTCGCGGAAGTGTGTAACAAACTGCCCAAGCCTTCGCCCACCGTCAAGCAAACGGTATTGGCTCCAAAGGTTCTCGTAATGTTCTGGCGAGGGGGTGCCGGTTAATTCCACAATGCGGGGGAATCGTGTTGAGTCCGCAAGGGGCTTGAGGTTCTTAAATCGGTTGGAGTCCGACCCTTTGAGGCGGCTTGACTCGTCAAGCACTAGCATATCAAACTTGAGTGGACGTATTTTAATTTCCTTCCGCACCCATTCGACCCACCAAGACATCCAATCATAGTTGAGCAGATAGAAGTCCGCAGACTTGCGAAGCAACCGAATGCGCTCTGATTCGGTGCCCCGAATAATATTAAATGTGTATTTCTTAAAGGCGTCCCATTTGGTCAATTCATCGGGCCAAGCAAGGGTTGCAACCTTGAGGGGAGCAAACACCATGACCCCGCGAATCTCAAACGTGTCGAGCAATTCAGAACATGCGCCAACGGTCGTAGCCGTTTTGCCGGTGCCAATGTCCATGTGTATGGCTGCGCGTTTATTACGGATAACGAATCCGCTTCCGCGTTGCTGATACTCTTTTGGGATAAGAATCATATTTTTTTCACATATATGTCAATTTGTATATTAAGCCCCACATACACAGTAACGCATTTTCTGCTTATGAGGTATTGTTTTGCTAGCTTACGTAATGACCTATCCCATTTCGTTATGGTTTCTGTTCTACCGTGACGTTCCCTCAATGCCTCGGCGGTTCCACCGGAGTCATTATTTACAGCATCAAGAACAGATTTGGTAAATGGGCTCATAGCCACTCGCTTACAAACCAATCAACATCCCCCTTGTTCCACAACACAAAGACTTCCGCTCCACAAACCTTCATCTGATTTTGTATGCCGATTTGTAATTTAGATAACACCCCTTCATCCCGTTTCAACTCGACAAAATAAACCTTCCCTTTGTGAATTATTACACGGTCAGGGATTCCCCCGATGCTGCTTGTAAACTTGAGGCACATGCCCCCAGCCGCAGCAACACACTTATTCAAGTGCTTCTCAACGTCCTTTTCTAGCATACCTCACCATGAGTTTACTTGTTTCAGCAACCAGGGAATCACGGTGAATTGCCGACATCCTGCCTACGGCACGGTTGATGAATTCGGGGCGTATGCCTTTCTCCCGGCGCAACTCCCGGTAGATGACATAAATACAATCGGCCCTGTCGAATTTACCGACGTTGCCACCGTAGACCTTCCAGTTGCGGCAGATGCGATCTAGGGTTTCCTTACGCCCCTGGTCGGGGTTGTCGATGGCTGCAAGCAACCATTGGGGTAGATCGTCAAGACCCATGGCGAGCCCCTACGGATGACACATGGCCCCTTGGCTTGGGGAAACCGTAGGAGTCGCGGGTATCTGTCTCTCTGATTCCTCCCCACTTGTGGCCGCATTGGGTGCATACATTGCAACCGTAACGGTTGATAACCTTGTCGCTCGGGTGAATGCAAATTACCTTGTTCATGTCACCCTCCAACTTGAGCGATGACTGCTTTGCAAATATCGTCCGCATCATCACCCGCCCTGCAATGCATCAACTTGCCAACATTTTCAATAAGATCCACGCTAACACTGGTGCGGGTGTATTCATCGGGCAGCCCGATAACGTGATTGTCAACCATCGCATCAGATACAATCATAGACAACGCTTTCGCTGTGCTTGTGTCCATCATTGCTCGCTCCATGAGGATGCCGCTAACCAGATATTCTATCTGGTCCCGTTTGTTGAGTTTCCGAAACTCTGTTTTTTCTTGAGGGGTCATACTTTCGCTTTCTTTGGTTTCTTCGGTGGTACACGCTTGGTAACGGATTCAACCAGTTGCCTAGCGCAGTCGATATAATAGGAACGGTCTAAATCTGCCGGGATCGAATCGGGAAGGTCCATAATCAAAACCCCGTTCTCACCGTTGGGGAGCATCGTAAACGATCCATCCTTGTCCTTGCGGTGGACCGGCTTGCCGTTGGTGGTCGAGCGATACCAACGGGCTATGCGTCCAATTTTGTCATCGCCAAGGTATAGATCCCCGCCATTCTTGACCCGTTGATAAAATACAAAGTCCCGAATGTCGTTTGAGTGGTAGACGGTTTGCGCGAGGGGAATACCTTTGAGCAAGTAATTCTCGGCCGCCAACTTGATGATCCGTTCATCGGTCTTGCCGTCACGCGGAGCAGGGTTGAAACACCCCTTGTATTTTATGCTGCCGTCAGTCTTGAGGGCAATATAATCGTTCACCGCTCGGCGGCAGTAAAGGCTATATTCTGCTTGCTCAAGCGTATGGCCGGTCTGCTTCTCCCATGTGGTCTTGACCACTTCCAACTTGTCCAACTGGTCCCGATGCCACATGAATGTAACACCGTCCGTATTGGCAGTCAGTACCCGCGCCCCCATTACCTCAAGCATTTCAACCAGCATGAGCAACTGTAGTTGCCCGTTGATGGTGACGCGCATAGCATTGACGCATGACCGGAGCGGGGAATAAATATCATTGAATTTTCCAAAGGTCGAGTTGGCTACAATCTTCAAAGCCTCTGCTTCAACCTTCCGTCCCTCTTTCTTTGCCTTAACGCGCATGTCGCGGACTGCGGTGAAGTCTCGCACAAAGGCGGGGCCAAGGTGCTTGGGAAATAGATTCTCTACGATCATCAACGAGGGGTAATAGGATGTAACGTCAAGGTCGTAAATACCAACGTCCTTGGTTGCCACAAACCGCCCTTGGGCATCGTCGGAGTGCAGACCACCGACCCCGATTTGATAAGCGTTGCAACCTAAGTCAGTGGGGACGCCTTCTCCCTTGCCGTTCTTGAATATTACTTCTCCATCCTCATTCCGATATTCCCAATCCTGCCCCTTCTCGTCCTTCGCCACAATGTTCAATTCTGCTATTTGATTATGGAATTCCCTAAACTGAGGGGTGATGAACCGCACCCTGTCGGAAATAATTTCTGCCATGTGCCATCGGCGGGTTGTGTTCTCATCGCTGCGCTCGGCAGCCTTACGGGCGACCGTGGACCAGTTGCCGGTGCGCTGCGCGTATTTGTCGATGAACAACATTTGGGCAATGCCAGCCTCCGACAACACATAAACCCTCTCGTTCAAATCATAGATTTCCTGTAGCTTGGTACGCAATTCAATATTCTGAATATACTTGGTGTAGAGGTTCCACGTTGCAACAACGTCATTGCGGCAGTAAAGGCGGGTCTGCTCAAACTTATCAAGGGGCAAGGGGGCATCGAAATCAACGTTAGCCTCTTTGATATGTTCCATATGCTCACGGGCTTCCCACTCTTTAAGGGATCCCTTTTTGTTGAGCATCTGGTACATATCAATGGACCTACCCCACATGATTTTGGAGTATTGGAGTTTCCAAATGTTCTCCGGATACCGCTTGGAATTAATCATTATCTTTGACAGTTTAAAAACATCAAGGCATGTAACGTCTAGTTTATTAAGAATGTAACGCAGGATAATATCATCGTAGGAGAAATTATTATATCCAACGTAGACATGACCTTTAGAAACGAATTCGCGGAGTTGCGCGAATTGCAAATTAGTGAATTCATAAAAAGTCTTGCCGTCATAGAAAACGGCAAGGGTGTAATTACTGAATACTTCTAAGTCGTAGATAAAGGTTTTCATTGTGTTTCTTTGGTTGGGGGAGCGGGAATCGAACCCACATTCACAGAGTCAAAGTCTGCGGTCCTACCGTTGAACGATCCCCCAATGACGGGCCAGCGGTGGCGTCCCGCTGGCCCAAGGGTCACTTACAGGGGCGGCTCGTCATTGGTCACGTTGTCAAACTCGTTCTCGGAGAATCGCCGCCCGCCGATCTGCTCGCCATCCTCAACCTTGAGGATGCCCGACAGGGAGACAGAAACACCCTTGCCGCCCGCATTCGGTCCCCAAGCAAAGACGGTCAGGGATGCGTGGTACATGGCACCGGAATAGATTTCGCGGGGGCTCGTAGCGGGACGCTTGGTGCCATCCTCATCCATGACGAGGATTCCCGGTTGATCCTCATTCTTCGCCGGGATAATCCAAGCGTTCTCGAATTCCGGTTGCAGGTTCCCATCATCGTCGGTCATTTCATCACCGTCCCGAATCGGGAAATGCTTGCACTTATCTTCTGGCAATTCCTTGCCGAATTTCTCAATCATCGCTTTCTTGAATTCGGCCCGCAGCTTCGCAAGGAACGTCTTGGTATCCTTGCTGTCCTTGGGCAGCACAATCGTAATGCCATACTTCAACTTGGCATCGGGTGCCTTGCTGACAGGGCGGGGCTTGAATACGTTGACGTATGAGCCTCGGAATTTGGGGGTTAGGATGGTGGCGGTTGCCATGGGATATACCTTTTTTAGAGGGGGGTTTGTTCGTTGTCGTTAGCTTTGCCGTCGATGCCTCTAAAATCATCGGCAACAGAGAATGAAGGACGTTCATCGTTCGATGTAGCGAGGCACGCTTTGCCCTTGGGCTTTTCAGTGTGCTGCTTCATAAAGCGTTCACGTTTTGTTTTGTCGCTAAACAATTGTTCAATCTTACCAAGTCCAAGCAGGGAGCGAGGGGCATAATCGTCTGGCTTGAATTTCAAACGATAGAGGGCTTCCATTACATCCCCCTCGTTCAACCATTGCCGCTTGCTCTGTCCCTCAACCAATTTCATGTCAGGGACGTTCTCTCCCCGCAGGAGCGCATCATAGATATAATCCCCAACACCTTTGATCCATGATTTCAATTCCTCGCCAGCCTTCCAAATATTAATCATTTCTTCAATGGTCAGGGAATTCATATGCGGGGTCTTAACCTCACCATCCTTGGCAACTGAGGCGAAATCAATTTCTGCCTTCTCAGTTGCAAAGGCTGCGTAGGTCTTGCAAACGCCCTTGGCGCGGCACCACTGGCAACCCTTTTCACTGGCCTTGAATTCAACCTTGCCAGCTTCAATGTTGGCTTTGATTTCCCTTATGCGCTTGTCGAAATATTTGAGCCCGTCAATTGAATCCTCCCACTCGGCGGGAGTCTCGGAGCCCCGTGGCTGGGCGATGACCAGGGTTACGCGGGTGACTTCCTCCCACCATTCCTGCTCATCCAGCATCCCGCAGGCATACAAACGCATCTGACGGGATTTAATCGGGGAGACAGGCACGCCAGTACCATACTTCAAATCAACGATAATCAGATGATTGCCCTTACGCAAACAAACGTCAAGGGTGCCGGTATCCCCGGTGCAGGCTATGTGTACCTTACGTTCATTATACAATTCATAACCGTCAAGGATTTTCTGTTGCACCCAATCGAACACAACTCCAACGGCATTAACCATTTCATTATCGGCAACCCAAACCTTATTGAATTTTTTGCCCTTGTAGTGGCTCGGGTGCTTGTTGGTCTTGAGGGACTTGTCTAACAACTCATGCGCTGCCGTCCCCTCATCCCCGGCATTGGTGCGCTTGTCGGGGATTCCCAACTCATCAACATAACCGGGGGCTGCCGTACACGTTGCCCAAGTGTCCGCCTTGCTAGGGCTAAATATCTTAGCATGGGCTCGGTCGGCATGGTTGCCGTGATTAGTGGGACGCTTGACGGTCGCGGTTGCAACCTTGTCGATAGCGGCGACGGTCTTACGCATTGGGAATCTTTATGTATAACAACCAAAGGGTTGTGGTGATAGTTGCGACCCAAAGGCATGTCCCAATCATTTCTCCAAGGATGATAGCAGGTTTTTCATATTTTTTACAGATGGATTTACTCAAGGCTCCGATCATGCGAACCCCTAGAAGCACCGTACAGAATATGGTGAGAAACAACATAGTTAAATGTCTCCTGCCGAATTTGAACGGCATTCACCACACATCCACACTTTTGTATGGTCATCGTTAATTTCTGCCGCAAAGGGGTTCTCGTCAAACGTAACATCACCTCTAACGGTTTTGCAATGTGTGCAATGGTGTTTCGGTGCAACGCCCCTCTTTTCGGGGACCACCGTTACCGGCTTTTCCTCAACAGTGAAATAGTTGGCGCGGCAACGGACCTTCAATTGCGGATTCTTCCACCGCATCTGGTCAACGTCGAACCCTGGGAAATAGTTGATACGCATGGCTTATTCTCCGTTCGCAATGGAGTTGAAATCGACAGACCGCAATTCGCTCAGTTTGAAAAACCCGTCAAGGTCGGGGCAACGCTCCATGATTTCTCTGGCAATGTAGGCACGGTGGGTATTGGAAATTTTGAAATCTTCATCGGGGGAATCCACGATGCCGTACCACCGCACACGTTCGACTAGGAGGGCGATTCCAAGCCGTTTGACACCCTGCGCCTTCGCCTTGCGGGCAAAGGAAATAAAGCGGTCCATGACGTTTGGATTGCGCTGCATCCACTCGCGGGCTTTATCTTCTATGTGGCGCATGGCTCAATTCCTGGGAGCGTTGGCGGCAGCCTGACGCATTTGGATACCGGCATGAGCCTGCTTGATGAGTGCGGCGTATTCCTCGGGGCTCGGGTCATCACCCATGCCAGCATGGAATACCAGCATCATTTTCCCATCTTCATGCACGCGCAGCAATCCCAGGTTTTCATAGTCCATAGCCAGCTTGGAGAGGAAGCGGGCTACAACCTCCACGATACCCCAATCATTAAGGGTCTTGCCCAACATAACGGCATGCAACAAATTCTCTTGGTTCTTATCGTCCTTCCAATACTCCATTAATGCCATCATCATCAATGCGTGGAGTGGGTTGGGCTCGTCGGTCTTGTCGTTCATGTGGTTATCCTCGGTTTCGTTGTGGGTTATCGTTGTAAAGAATCCCGCTTACCGGATGCGGGGCAGTCTCCTAATCGGGTCTACGGGACAAGTCCCTCACCTTTCGGCCCTGCGGTGCGGGGTATCTAATCCCGCTAATTAAGCGGTGACGGTGACGCTTTCCGTAAACTTGTAGCCAATGCTCTTGAGGTTCACGAAAAACCAAGCCCGCTCGGCGGGGGTCAGGGACTTCAATTCCTTGTTAAAATCGCCAAGGGACTGCCCTTCCATGCGTCCGAAAAAGTCGGCCATCGCGCCGACGAATGAGGTAAAGGTTTTGGTTGTGTCCATGGTAGGACTCCTGGGCGGCTGGTGAGGGTGCCGCCTCTTAACGCTAAACCCCACCGTGCCAAACACGGTGGGGAGAAATCCCTTAGCAATGAAGCGAATTGATTTTTAGATGTCGCTGGGCTCCGCAGCGGGAGCCTTGCCCTTGGGGGCGGTGGCAGCCTTGGGCGGGCGACCCCGACGCTTGGGGGTATCGGCAGCCTTGGCACCCTTCGCCGCCTTCGCGGTCGGCTCAGACTTCGCCTTGCGAGTCTTGCGGGTGGACAGGGCGGCATGCACTTCCGACAGGGCATTGCCGATCTTGACGAGGCGGGTTTGGATGGCGGCTGCCTCGGCAGCGGTCAGGACGATATACGGGTTGGTCATGGGTGCCTTTCTAGGGGCGGTTGTTGCGATTGCAACGGGTGGTGTTGTGTCAGATATCTTCCGGGGCATCGGCGGCAGCCTTACCCAGCTTTTCAGTCAGGTTCTTGAAGTGCTTGATAGCCCCCACCAAATCATCGTCAGGGACAACCTTGCTCGACTCACCAAAGAGTTTCATAGCCTTTTGGGCATCCTCTCGGCTCGTCTTTCCGGCGTAAGCGTTGGCGACCTTCCGCAACTCGGCCCGCTTGGGGTGATCCTCGGTGATGGTCTTGTCATCCTCGGCGGGAGTCTCGGACTCGGCAGCCTTGGCCGGTCGCCCCGGCTTCCGCTTGGGGGCATCACCCTCGGCGGCGGGCTCGGCATCGGCAGCGGGCTTGCCCTTGCCAAGCGTTTCAAACAGGGTTCCCAGGATGATGAGGCTTTGCGCGATGACGCGGCATTGCCCCCTGGTCAGGGTCACGGGGGAATTCTCGTCGGACATGGTTTTTCCTTGTGGGGGATTTCCCCGGTCGGAGGGTGAGCCTTAAAGGTATGCAATGAATATGAAATTGTCAACGGTCAGTTTTTCCACGATGAGCGACCGAATAACCGGACGGCAAAATACATCGTCCAACGGGTCCGCCAGCCAACCCCGTCCGTTTTCATCTGCATAAAAAACCACTCATCGGCTTCCTTGCGGGTGGTGGGGAAAAGCCCGACGCACCGACCACCTGTCGAATAGATATAATCATGGAGCAAGGCGGCATGGGCGTAATATCCGGTCGGCGGATAGATGCTCCAGAGTATTTTAGGGATACTGGCGAAGTCCGTAATAAACCCCCTGGGGACCGTTACAAAATGTTCCCTATATTCTATTGACTCCAAGAGGGTGTAGCGGGTGCCTGCGTTATTAATATCAACCTTCATGGGGTTTCCTTTCAAGGGGCTCCGCTTTGAAGTGGCGGGTTGTGGGGTGGTCGGCTTTATTTTCCTGCCATTCAAATACTAGCCGTTTGAATTCTGCTTCAAAGTCAGATTTAACCGGGGTATGGAATACAACTATTTCCGGCTGGCCGGGGACGTTCTTGAGGATGCGATAATATGTTTTCCAATTGGATTTGTATTTGGAAATGTGGTAGGGGTGCGCCATTACTCTGCCCATATGTAAATGGTGATATGTCTAATCCCGAATTCCTGCGCCGATTTGTGCCTAATAAACCGCAAATCTATATGTGTAATCCCGGTGCTGCGCGTGCGGCGGCGGATAATCCCGCCCGTATCGTCAACCCACCATTGCCGGTCATCGTCGGCAGGGGTCTGCCGGTCGAGGTAGCCGTTGCCCTTGGGGATCCAGACCAGGGTGCCGTAGGGTAGTACCTTGGGATCGGCGGCAATGCCGTAGGGGGTTGAGCGGACATCGGTGCCGTCTGCCGTGAGCCCGACCGCACGCACCCCGCAGCACACGGTACAGGGGCAATAAGCGGTGGCTACCACATCAACAGGTTTCCACTCCCCGCCCCATAGGAGGGCGGGGAGGATAAGTAATATTCGGAGCATCATTACTTCCAACTCAGGACGTATTGAGCCTTACGCACCTTCGGGCTATGGGCCTTGTAGATGCGTGCATATTGGCGGGCGTCTGCGCGATTCGTAAAGAAATATCCACGGCAACAATCGGCAAATGTGAAAATACAGACCCATCCCTTTTGAATAATGCAACGGGTCTTTATATCCTCGGGGGTTATACGCATGGCTTTTCTGCCTTGGGGATATATTTGATGAATTCGGGGAACGACATTTCTATTGTCGTTATGAAGTTGGCGCGGGTCGCCGCTTGGCACTCTTTACACATATCCCGCGTGATGTTGTAAACATCACTATACCCGAATTGCAGAGATATATTTATTGCGTCGATGGTGCTACCCTCACCAACCCTACCGCATACATCGCATATGGGGTTTCTCATTTTTTATCCATTAATATACGGCATGTGTTGGAACAAAAGCACCTACCCTCCCACCAAAATTCCTCAGATGGGCGAATATCAAACCCACATGCAGCACATGCGTTTATATTTTCTTGCTTAGGGGGCGGCACGGAAGCTTTATCGGTGATAGGGGCAACCATGTTGGCTCGGACAAAACAATCCTTCGCCTCAAGCAACTTGCGAAGTCCCGCCGATTTCTCAGCGGAGTCTGGAAGGCTGGCGTCCATGTACGCGGCTAATTCGCAAACCCTCATGGAGACAACCCGCAGATGCGGGGGCAAATGAATGTAAGTGAAATACGACATGATGACCG
>Ga0315273_10012913_pt1 | contig 10721 bp, 3 predicted proteins | sample YL17G02_0_MG_FD_205753 | JGI IMG/M metagenome (GOLD analysis project Ga0315273, IMG submission 205753) | Sediment microbial communities from Yellowstone Lake, YNP, Wyoming, USA - YL17G02_0 | ecosystem: Environmental > Aquatic > Freshwater > Lake > Sediment | place: USA: Wyoming | collected... | reverse complement strand
CCCTCCTGAGCGACGGGCTGAACAGGTGCGAATCAGGCTATTCCGGTACACCCGCGTTCCTGCCCATGATATTCTCCCTGCTGGTGCACAGATCGGATTACCCCTGGCCACAGGACGGGATCCATGAATTCCAGGCGCCGCGGTAGCGGACGAAGTGACGATCGCAGGCAGGTTTCGCTGGCGTGGCTGCTCATTCTGCTCGCGGCGGTGCTGGTGATCAAGGGGGCGGTGCTTGCGCAACTTGGGCACCATCCGTTGCTTCAGCCCCACGGCGAACTCGACACAGCCTACTACGTCGAGCTCGCCCGCAAGGTCGCTGACGGAGGCCCTTCGGCAGTGGCGGCGCCGTTCTTTGTATCGCCCCTCTACGTTTTCTTCCTGGCTCTGGTCTTCAAGGGGAGCGGCGGCTCGCTCCTCGCCGCCCGGATTGTTCAGATTCTGCTCGGGACGGCGGCGGTCGCGCTCCTGTATCTTACCGCGCGCCAGTGGTTCAGCGAGCGGGCGGCGCGGCTCGCCGCAATCCTGATCGCCCTTTCCGGATACATCACCTTTTCCGAGATCGTTCTCCTCCAGTCGGCGCTGGATCCGTTTCTGACGTCGTGCACGCTCTATTTCGTGTCGCGCACCCAGACCGACGATCGTCGCAGGCCGCTGGCCGCGGCGGGGATCTCGATGGGGTTTTTGGCTCTAAACCGCCCGAACGCGCTTGCCTACGGGTTGGCCGTGGCCGCCCTCATCGCCGTTGCTTCATGGCGGCGCTCTGCCCGTCAGGATGCCTCGTCCCCCGCGGGGATAGCGGTCGGCCGGGCGGCAATCTTCCTGGCCGGCCTGTTGTTGGTGCTCGTGCCCAATGCGCTGCGCAATTACGCGGCCTCCGGCGAGGCGATCCTGATCTCGTCGCATGGCGGGCTCAATTTCTTCATGGGGAATCACGCCGGAGCCGACGGCACCTACCAGCGTATCGCGGGTATCACACCCTCGATCGCCGGACAGGCGCGCGACGCACAGCGCGTGGCGGAAGAGGCGATGGGACGGCCGATGTCCACCGGTGAAGTCTCCAGCTATTTCTACCTGCTCGCGGGAGATTGGATCGCGGAGCAGCCGGTCGAGGCGTTGCAGCTGCTCTTGCGGAAGATTGCGATTCTGATAAACAGGACCGACGTTGCCCTGAACTACAGCTATGCCTTTTATCGCGAAGAGACGACACTGCTCCGCTTCCTGTTTGTCGGGCCGTGGCTCCTGTTGCCGCTCGGTCTGATCGGATTGTGGCTGTCCTCCCAGAGATCCGGCGGGCCAGGTTTCTGGGTATGGGCGTCCTTCGTCCCGATTTACGGCCTGTCGGTGGCGGCCTTCTTCGTCTCGGACCGCTATCGGTTGCCGCTGCTGATTCCTCTCTGCATCACCTCGGCGGCTTCGATCGGGTGGCTGATCGATCGGCTGCGAACCCGGAGGCTTGCGAATCTAGCCGTGCCGGCTCTTGTGCTCGGCCTCACACTCGCGGCAACCTGGTGGAACCTCGGCCTCAACGACGGGCTGGACGACGAAAAGGCGACAAAAGCCGTATGGCTCGTGGAGCAGGGCGCCTACAACGAGGCACAGGAGTACGTGGCGAGCATCTCGGCCCGCCACTCGCATCCGGGTCTGCTCCGATTCCAGGTGGGGGGAGCGCTGGCGGCGGCGGGCCGCGACGAGGATGCGATCCGGCAATTCCGCCAGGCGCTCGATATCGACCCCGGCCAGAACACGATCCGCCTTTCGCTCGGCCAGGCACTTGCCCGGACAGGGCGGCCCGCGGAGGCCGTCCCCTACCTCACCAGGATTTTTGACGAAGGCTACGAGCAGAAGGTTTCCGGTCCCCTGCTCGTCTGGGCGCTCGCCTCGGCCGGGCAGACCGATGAGGCCGTGAAGCGCCTGAGCGCGTTTCCCGATGCCCTTGCGGAAGAATTCGAAAGCGCGCTCTTATTCGGCACCATCGCGTTCGAAGCGCAGGCTCCAGCCCAGGCCGAGCGCTGGTTGAGAATTGCGGTGGCGCGCGCCCCGGACCAGGCAGAGCCTCAATTTAAGCTCGGCGCGCTGTTGCTCCTGTCTAACCGCGCGCAGGAGGCGGTCGGGCCTCTCGAAACCGCGGTGCGCCTGGATCCGCAGGATGCCGGCGCGCACCGAAACCTCGCACTCGCCTATGCCGGCTGCGGCCGCTTCGCCGAAGCCCGCGCGCAGGGGGAGGAAGCGCTCCGCCTCGACCCGAACGAGACGCAGGCACGGACCTTGCTGAAGTCCCTGCCTCCAAGCGTGCGCCGATGAGGAGATCGGCTGCGGCCGGCTCATCCCTCTCAAACCACAAAGACCTCAAAGACCGCGAAGAAAAGGAGATCTTCGAGGTCTTTGAGGTCTTCGCGGTTCAATATCCGAAGGGGAACATGCCTGGGCGATGTCCCCCTCCGGGTCTGATAATTAGAAGTTGAGGCGCAGGACGATCTGGATCAGGCGTCCTCCCGGGTCCTGCGAGTTGCTGTTGTCCGTAAAGGCCGTGTTTATGACGCTGAAGTTTAAGCTGCTGCCTGACATGCTGTTGTAGTTGTTGAAGTTGATGTTGTTGAACGCATTCAGAAATTCGCCGCGCAGCTCGAAGTTCTTGGTCTCCGTGAACTGGATCCTCTTCACCAGGCTCAAGTCGAAGCGCATGAACCCCGGCCCCCTGAAGTAGTGGTGCCGCGGAGCGCAGTCGCCGGAAACGATCTGAATGCAATTCCCTCCCTTTGCGCTCCCGGCGGGCGCGATGTAGCGCCCGGTCGGAGCCCCCGAGGTAAATCCGCCCGCGTCATACTGGTAAGCGTAGTATGACTGGTCCCGGATGTCCTTCGGAAAATAATAGATGCGCTTATTGGCGTCATCGAACAACAGGCCGGCTTCATTCTTGATGTCCGCATCCGTCAGGCCGACCAGGTTGACATTGCCCAAATCCCAGAGGTTGCCGCTCTGGATCCGGCTGGTGCCGTCTAACTCCCAGTCGCCGATGATTGTGTTCATAACCTTGCCGGCGCCGTTGAACAGCGCCTGGCCCCGCCCGAAGGGAAGTTCATAGACCCAGTTGAGCTTGAAAGCATGCGGCAGCGTGCTGCCGAGGTCCTTCACCCATGGGTTGCGCCAGGAAAGCATGCCTATGCCAAACGCCTTGGCCCAGGTATAACTCGCCTGAACCAGCAGCCCTTTAGCCATCCTGCGGCGCAGTTCGACTACCATCGAGTCATACTGGCTGCCGCCGCCGTTTTTGTAAATCCAGGCGCCGCCACTCTGCACGTCCGGATTCATCATGAAAAAATTTTTCGGCAAACCCCCGTTCAACGCATTCTGACGCCGCGTCGCATCGCCGTAAAAAACCCCCGCCAGACTCACTGGGCTGGGAGAGTAAGTGTTCAGATAGTTTACGTACGAGGTATTGGTGAAAACGGCGGCCTGGCCTCCGATCACCGCGGTAGTGTAGCTGCTCGAAGCGTTCGGGTCGACGGTGCCGCCAAGGTACTTGATGATGGTCGGCAAGGGCGAGGTGCCGGGCACTGTGCTGTCGTAGCGGAAGGTCCTTCCCTTGTTGGCAGCAATGTTCGCGTACAGGTTGGCCTGCGCCTTCTTGAATTCATTTATCCAGCCGTTTTCAACGATGTTGATTTCGTTGAGATCGCGCTGAAACCAATTCTGCTTGCTGCGTTGAGCCGCATACCGCACTTCCAACGCCATGTCCTTGGTGATTTCGCGCTGAATCCCGAAGGACCAGGACATGGTATACGGCGTGCGGATATTCGGTTCGAACGCGTTGATCGAATTGGTGATCTTTACGGCCATCGGATACGTCGGCGCCTTTGGAAACGGCGCCGGGTCGAGCATGCCGGGTTTAGTGGCGCGATCCCGGAACAGAATGGGATAGGTCAGTCCCCCTACCCTCAAATTGCCCAGATTCTCACTGCGGCTGGTATCGACATTTCCGCCGGGATTGCTGAAGAACATGCTGTCGTACGTGCCGGCATCGTAGTTATTGTACGAGATCGAGAAACCGCTGCGAATGACCGTCTGGGAGCCGCTTCCCAGGATCTTCTCGAGAAACCCGCTTGACTGGGGACTCCAGGCGAAGCCGACACTGGGAGCAACGGCCTTGTAGTCGACGTCGTAGGCGGGGCTTCCGGGTTCATACTGATTGACCTCAGTCGGCACGCCCCCGGTTGCGCCCGGCTTGAAGAGACTGTTGACTCCCGAAGGTCCCCAGACCTGAGTGGGGGTAGCCCAGCTGTAGGACTGGTTGAGCGGCATCCACGGGAAATTCACCTCCCAACGCACTCCCAGGTTGAGCGTAAAGCTGGGGCGCATCCGCCAGGAATCCTGTGCGAAAATTCCCATGAAACGCTGGCGGGAACGCCGGATGGCCGCCCCCTGGTTGACATAATCACCGGTTTCTTCACTGCGGTAGGCTGTGCCGCCGATGCTGGTGATGCGCGCCGTCATGGACGCGTAGATGCTGGCGGCAGAGCTCTGCTGCGTCGCAGTCGAATCAGGGAAATTGATCTTGCCATTGTTGGCATCAAACATGGCATAGCCCGGGTCATAGGCGCTCGGTATGCCGAAGCCGAGCGAAGACGCCAGGCTCTGCGTGTACCGCCAGCCGGCAGTATGCCGGAATGTCCCCCCGAAGCTCAGGTTGTGCGCGCCCTTCGACCAGGTCAACGAGTCGTCGAAGGTCTTGCTCGGCGCGTTGCGGCGTTCCGGCGACGTGATGATGCTGATGCTCGACATGCCGGTGGGGTTCCAGAAATACCCGCCCAGATCTCCGACCCCGTCGACTCCCGAGGCGATAGTGGTAGGGACATTGTCGTACCAGAGCGTCGTCCCCATGGTAACACCAAAGCGAGCCTCGTTGACGAGCCGGGGAGTAAGGGTCGAGCGCAGCGCGAAGGTGACCGAACCGCGATTCCCCTGATTATTCCCGAAGTTGGGAAAGCCGGGGTACTGCGGGGCCGCTCCGTTGACATTGTCCGGGATTCTCCGCCGGTTTTCACCATTGAAGCTTATTTCGATTCTGTGCTTGGTCAGCAGATTGACGTCGAAGCGAGTCGTGATGTAATTGCGGACCTCTGTCCCTTTGGCCTGCCAGATATAATTCTGATAATTGGGATCGGTGCTGATCACCGGGTACGAGCTGATGGTTCCCATCGTCTGCACTGACTTGCGGACGTCGGCCAGCAATTTCTGCACATTCGGATCGATGGTGTTTACATGGCCGGCGGCCTGCGCGATGGACCACAGATTCTCGCTCTTGACCACGTCCGGCTTCCCGCTCTGCTTGTACACATAGGAATAGATGCCTTGCTCCAGTGACGGAGCGTAAATCGTGGTGTTCCGAGTGGCCGAAGAAGGCATCATGAATCTCTCCAGGTTAAGGAAGAAAAATGCTCTGTCCTTGCCGGAGAAAAGCTTCGGAATAGAGATCGGCCCGCCAAAGCGGCCGCCAGCCTGATGCAGGATAACCCGGCCGCGCGGCGCTTTGCAGTTGTCCCACTCGGCGAGCATTTGCTGCGGCGTGCAAGGCTGGCCTCTGCCCTCGCCGCTGCCCTGGTAGAGAGGCCTCTGGTCGCGGTTGTTGAACCAGTAGTTGGTGTTCATGGCTACGTTGCGTTCGTAGTCGTAGAGGCTGCCGCGGTATTCGTTGTTCCCACCCCGCGTGACAAACTTGATCTGCACGGCGCCCCCGCCCGAGCTTTCCGCTCCCGCCGCGGCCGTGGTCACGGTCACTTCCTGAATCGAATCCGGGCGGGGGGTAATCATCGAGTAGAAGCCATCACTGTTCTTGTTGTAATTGTCCTGCGTGTTGATGCCGTCCACGGTGATATTAACAAAGGTCGACGGCAGGCCCATGAAGGTGGTGTTGCGCGCGGCTCCCGTCGTGTTCGCTCCCGGCATAAATACCATGAAGTCCAGCGCATTGCGCGTCTGCAGCGGCAGATTGATGAGCTGCGTGGTGGCCAGCGTCGTGGAAACGGTCGCCGAGCTGGTCTGCACCACCTCGGCGCCGGCGACCACCGTCACGGTTTCCTGGCCGCCGCCAATCTGGAGCTCGATCCTGACATTGGTAGGCACGCCTACCACCAGGATTATGTTCTTGGTGATCGATTTTTTGAAATTCGGCACCGAAACCGTGGCGGTATAGGTGCCGGCCGTGAGAGACGGAATCAGGAAAGTCCCGTTCTCAGCCGTAATGGCCTTGTACTCGGCGCCCGTGGCATCGTTCCTGACTGACACCGCCGCACCTGGAATCACACCGCCGGACTGGTCGACCACTGTTCCGTTGAGCGCTGAGCTGGCGCCGCCCTGTGCGAAGCCCAGGCAGCTGACCATCGCGCTCAGAAGCAGTGCGAAAACCAGCCTGAATGCAAAGTGTTTCATAACAGCTCCTGGAGTTGAAATGATTGATCATCGAAAACGGGCACACTGCCCGTTTTCTCCCCATAGCAATGCTGATGTCCGTTCCTTCGGAAATTGAGATCAGCCTTCCTTCGTGCCCCCATGCAGGCCTGCGCCTCATCGCTGAAGGTGTGCATTGCCGGACGATCACGGCCTGCCCACATCGAATCGAGCAAGCATCGCAAAGTAGGCAGGATCAGCTAGGGGAAATCCCGCCAAGATCGAACGCATCCTCGTGTCGCCTGAGTCCAAAACCGTATGTTTAGACTTCTAGCAACTCCCTTACCCGCTTCTAACTGCAACTTGTATCACTCGGTATGGCGCTATCCTATTCATTCAGGCGGTTTGCTGCAAGCAAAAAGATTGACAAATGCTAATCTTAAAAAAGCGGACTGGATCCTGGACAACCGGCGCCCTCCAATTCCGCTGTCAATGGTTGCCCTTCGCTCCGGGTGATAGTTCTCGCTTGACCCGCAGCTGTGCCGCAAAGGGGCGCGGTTGGACACGGCAGCAAGGCGCAACCTCGGCCACCAACCCTAATATCAGGAACAAGCTTGAATGGCGATTCGTTAACCGGCCAATCCAAAGAATTGCAGGTGGCCCGAATAGCACAGATTGGCCAGTTAACGCTCAGATAGTTTCTGTCGCGAGATTCGCTCGGCCAGTAGGCAAACCCCGGAGGGGTGAAAAGAGAATAGCCCCGGGCGCAAGCCCGGGGTTGGATCGAAAAGCAGCGCGGAGCCCTGGCGGGGCGACAGATAAAAGTTGCGAACAAATGCCTTTCGCCCCTACCGGGGCTCCATAAATACAATGTCCTATCCGGGGGCTTGCGCCCCCGGCTACTATCTTTCCGCCCCTCCGGGGCTGCGCCGCGAGGGCTCTAACGGCATTTCGCGACAGAAACTATCTAAGCGTCATTCCAGCCTGATTTTTATGTCTCGGCTGTGGTGATGCGGCTTCGTGGATGAATGGATTGTAACAAATGAGCGGGCTGCCGGAAGGCTGTGCTATGGTAATTCCGGCCTCTGGCTCCTGATTCCCGGCTTCGAATATCCCCCGGCTTTTTGGCGGGATATCAAGGGCGCAGCCCTTAGCTGTGGTATTCATCTGCCGCAATTCACGAACTGCAACTTAGAACCCGGAGCGCCGCGATAGGAGGACTTCGATGCCAAAGGGCCAGCGTGTTCCGACGATCCCTCCTAGCAGGATGATCAAAGCGCGCCGCTGGATGCTTCCGGTTTTCATCCTGTCAGGCTTCAGCGGCCTGGTCCTGGAAGTAGTCTGGGTACGCCTGGCCACCCTGGCCCTGGGCATCACCATCCATGCTGTTGCCATCGTCGTCGCCGCCTTCATGGCTGGACTTGCCATCGGCAGCTATTGGTTCGGGCGCATGGCCGACGCTCGCCGGCCGCATCTGGCCATCTACTCGGCTCTCGAAGGCGGCATCGCCATCCTTGGATTGGGCGTCACCTGGCTTCTGCAGCAGATGCCCCGGTGGGTGGCAGAAGCCGCCACCAACGGCAACGATCCTTCGGCGATGGAGGCTGTGCTGGTGTTCCTTCTGGTCCTTGCTCCGTGCATTCTGATGGGTGCCACGCTCCCCGTGCTGGTCCGCACGCTGGCGGACCCCGCAGGCGCCAGTCGCTGGGTGGGATGGCTTTACGGGTTCAACACGCTCGGCGCCGTCGCGGGAGCGTTCCTCACCGACTTTGCCCTCATCCCTTCGATGGGAGTAACAGCAACCGCCGTTACGGCCGTGGCATGCAGCAGCCTGGCAGCGTTGTCGAGTCTCATCGTGGCCAGACGCTGCCCGGCGAGCGTGGCAGAGACTGCCCGGCCGGCCCGGCCGTCTCGGGCAGCACCGTGGCTCCTTTACGTGGCCTATGGCATCAGTGGCTTCGCCGCTCTTGGCCTGCAACTGACGTGGACACGCTTGTTCCTCATGTACATGCCGGGCCGGGCTTTTGTGTTCAGCCTCATTCTGACTACATTCCTGGCCGGTCTTGCGATCGGCAGCGCCGCCGCGGCCGGCTGGGCCTCTCGCAGCGGCCGCCCGGCAACGGTGCTGGTCGGCATGCAGGCACTCCTGGCTGGGACCGCGCTGGCCGGTGTGCTGTGGATCAATTCCGTGGACCGGATGCTGGTAACCCCCGCCGTGGTGGCCTACTTCCTGAAGGCCGCCGGGCTGGGGGCGGCTGACAGCATCGGCTTCCGCTTCGATGCACTCCAGGGATTGGGCAGGGCCGTCGCCCTGTTCGCTTTGCCCACCCTGCTGATGGGCGCCATCTTCCCGTTTGCCAGCCGGGTGGCGCTCGACAAGCGCGGCGGCACGGGACGCCCCATCGGCGAACTGTACGCCGCCAACACCGTCGGTGCCATTGCCGGCTCCATCGCTGTCGGCTTCTGGATCCTGCCAGGCCGAGGGGCGCAGGAGACCCTGCTCTGGCTGGCCGCTCTCATTGTTCTGGCGGCGGCGTTGACCGTGTGGTATGCCCGGCCCCGCGTCGCCGCGGCCAGCCTGGCGGCCTTGGGCGCCGTTGCCTGCGCGGCTTTCGCGCTTCTGCCCTCCGACACCCTGCTGCGTCTGCTGTACCTGTCGCAACACGCCCGCCACTTTGCGGTGGAGCCTTCCCAGGTGCGCATGTTGAAGGAGGGTCCGTACGGGACGGTGACGGTGATCGAGACGCCCCGCGGTCTCGAATTGCTGGTGGACAGCGTGCGCATGATGGGTGGCAGCCTGGAGGCGCTGCGCTACGCCAGCCTGGAGGCACACCTTCCGGCGCTGCTCCATCCTGCCCCGCGCCAGGCGCTGGTCATCGGCTTCGGCTTGGGCATGTCCATGGGCGCCCTCAGCCTGCATCCCGGCCTGGAGAAGACGCGCTGTGTGGAGCTGAATCCGACGGTGCTGGAAGCGGCGCCATGGTTTGCATCCGTGAACTACGATGTCCTGCGCCGTCCCCGGACCGAGGTGGTGATTGGAGACGGACGCAACTACCTGCTGCGCAGCCGCGAAAAATTTGATGTGATGACGTTCGAGCCGCCACCTCCTATCAATGCCGGCGTGGTAAACCTGTACTCGCAGGAGTTCTACCGCCTGTGCCGCGACCACCTGACGGCCCGGGGAATGGTGGCGCAGTGGGTGCCGCTGACCACGCTCGGAAATGACGAGACTCGTATGGTCATCCGCACCTTCCAATCGGTGTTTCCCTCCGCCACGCTGTGGCAGGGCTCGCCGAACAACCTGGTGCTGGTGGGATCGGTGTCCCCCGTGACCATCGATGTCAACCGCCTCCAGGACGCCTTCCATCGCCCGGAGCTGGGGAAGGCGTTGCAGCAGATAGGCCTCGAGGACGAATTGAGCCTGCTGGGCGCCTTTCTGCACGGGCCCGAAACGCTGCAGGCCTATGCCGGGCAGGCGCCCATCGTGACCGACGACCATCCGTTGCTGGAGTACCGCATCTCGGAGCCCCGCCCGGTGGACCCGTGGCTTCGTCGGCGGTCGATGGCCGAACTGCGGAAATACCTGCTCAACTTTGCGCCGGAGCGAGAGGCCGCGCTGGCAGAGCGGATCGAGGCCTGGCAGCGATTGAACGATCTGATGTCATATACCGTGTCCGGCTCCGACGACACGGTGCGTGCCCTGTACTACTACGCCTTGGCCCGGCGCATCCAGGCCGTGCTCCCGGACAATCCCTACGCCGACCTGGTGCTGGTATTGGACGATGCCGGCATGAGGAGGCTGGAGACCTTGGCCCGGTCCGCCAACCTGAAGTCCCTGGAGGCCTGGGCCATGCGCCTGATGCTGCGGTCTCGTTACCAGGAAGCTGTGACCGTGTTGCAGCAAGCAGCCGCGATAGCGCCGCAGGAAGCGCTGCCGCGATTGCTTCAGGGCGTCGTCTCATGGTCGGAGGGCCACGCCGAAGAGGCCGACCGCCAGATTCGGCAGGGCCTGGATCTGCTCGGCAACGACAGCCTGCGGCAGATGGTGATTGTGCTGTTGCAGGAGAGCCGCGTTCCGGTTCCCCCGCGGAAATGACGCGAGCGAAGCGAGATACGCGCCACCCAATGCCTTGCCCGCCGCAAATGACCGCGCAGCTTCTTGGCTTGTTCGCGGAGCCTCCCCGGAGGGTCAGCTGTTTCACACTGCTCGATGCAGAGCTCCTCTCAGCGTGGGCCTGTTTCGTCCTCGAATTCTCCTGCCTATGCAATCGAAGAATTGGGATACGCAGAAGCTCGACGCCGTTCTTGCCCATGAGCCCGGGGCAACCGGGGAATGC
>Ga0315273_10012912_pt1 | contig 10721 bp, 12 predicted proteins | sample YL17G02_0_MG_FD_205753 | JGI IMG/M metagenome (GOLD analysis project Ga0315273, IMG submission 205753) | Sediment microbial communities from Yellowstone Lake, YNP, Wyoming, USA - YL17G02_0 | ecosystem: Environmental > Aquatic > Freshwater > Lake > Sediment | place: USA: Wyoming | collected... | reverse complement strand
AAACAACCAAAGAGAAACGTGAAGTGTTAGAGGAAGAAATAAAAAAGCGGGCAGAAGCCTTTGAGATTATAATCATTCCTCCTCTCGAGATTGAAGACAAAAATAGTCATGGAATTCTTCTTAATGAGCTGGAAGCAATTGCAGCTGCAGAAATTATAAACAGAATAAACAAGGGATTCAAGGAAATAAAAGTCATAATAGACTGCCCAAATCCAAATACAGAAAGTTGGAGGCAATTAGTTCTCTCTAAGATAAAAGACAAATCAACTTTGGAAGTAGCGTGCGAACATAAAGCAGATGTAAATCATATTGCAGCCTCTGCAGCATCTATCCTTGCAAAACGCGTTAGAGATAAGGAAATGATTCTTTTAAATGAAAAATACGGAAATATCGGTTCAGGCTATTGTCATGACCCCATCACAATTAAATTCATTGAAGAAAATCTTAGGAAATATGAGCATGATGGAATTTTCAGAAAAACATGGAGCACATGGAAGACAGCAATGGCTAAAATGAACCAGAAAAAGTTGGGAGAATTCTAATTTTTACACCTATAAATCTTTAAAAATTCCCTTTCTCTCTATCTTGTATGACTTATCTAAAAAAGCTGGTGATGAAGGGATTCAAGAGTTTTGCAAAAAAAACAGAAATTCCTTTTGTTCCTGCTATAAATGTTATAATGGGCCCTAATGGAAGCGGCAAGAGTAATATCACTGATGCATTATGTTTTGTGCTTGGAAGATTGAGTGCAAAATCATTAAGAGCGGCAAATTCAAGCCATTTAATATTCCAGGGAAATAAATTTGTAGGCCCTTCAGGAGAAGCATTGGTTGAACTTGTATTTGACAATTCAGACAAATCTTTTACTATAGATAAAAATGAAGTTTCTGTTACAAGAATAGTAAGAAAAAACGGGCAGAGCATTTACAAGATTGATGATGAAACAAAAACCAGACAGGATGTTCTTTCTTTGTTGGCTCAGGCAGGAATTGATCCAAATGGATTTAACATAATTCTTCAAGGCGAGATTCAAAATTTTGTGAAAATGCATACAGAAGACAGGAGAAAAATTATAGAAGAAATTGCAGGAATATCCATTTATGAAATCAGAAAAGAAAAATCTCTGAAAGAGCTCGAAAAAACAGAGGAAAAACTCAAGGAGATTTCAACAATATTAAGGGAGAGAACAATATATCTTGCTAATCTTGAAAAAGAACGGCAACAAGCATTAAAATTCCAAAAGCTTCAGGAGGATATTAAAAAATTCAAGGCAAGCATAATCTATCAGGATTTGCTTCAAAAAGAAAAAGAAGTTGAAGCTATAGGAAAGCAGATTTCCAGCAAAAATCAGGCACGAGATAAAATAAAAAAAGAAATCTTGGGAATACAAAATATTGTTAGTTCTTTTGAATCCAGAATCAGCTCAATAAATCTGGAAATTCAGACGTCAACTGGATTGGAGCAGGAAAAACTCAATCAGGAAATAGCTGATTTGAGGGCTCATCTTGAAAGCTTCAGGGTTAGAAAAGAGAGCAGTGAAAAAAGACGGGCAGAAACATTAAGGCAGGAAGAAACATTAAAGATTAATCTTTCAGAATTGAACTCAGAAATAGAAAAACTTCAAAGAGAAAATCCAAAAAATGTCGTAAAAAGGAGAGATTTAGATTTGAAAAATAAGGAACTGGAAAATCTCGAACTGCAGAGAAGAAAATATTATCATACAAAATCTGAATTCAGCCTTATTCAGAACAGATTGGAAGACAAAAAAATGATGCTCACAGGCTATGAGCATGATTCAAAATACCTGCTGGAGCAGATTAAGTCCTTCTCAAAAGATTTGTTTGACAAAAGATATGATGAAAATAAAGTAAATTCGCTAAGAATATCTCTCTCAGAAAAGAAAGATTTGCTGGAGAATCTTGAGAAAGAGGAACTAAAATTGGAGAAAATATCCTATTCAAATGAGCATGAAATTGAGAACCAGAACAATTTCATAGTAAAGATATCAAAGATGGATATCTGTCCTGTCTGCAAAAATAAAATTACAAATGAGCATATTCATTCCATAAACAAGGAAACCTCCGAGAAAATTGAAGCATTAAAAAAAGAGATAGATAAATCAGATGAAAATTTGGGAAAGATATTGCAGAGGAAAAAAATGATTAGGCAGGAAATTGAAGATCTTGGCTCAGAAATTTCCAAGAGAGAATCTGATTCTGTTATATTCTCAAAAGTCGAAGACAAGAAAAGCCAGATAAAATCCTTGCAGGAAAAAATAGAAGCAATAGGAAAGGAAATATCAGAAATAGAAAAGAGAAAGATCTCTCTGGGAAAACTTGTTGATGCAGACTCTGACATAGAAAAAAGATATGAAGAATTGAGATTGAAAATTCAGGATATTCCTTTGATAGATAATGATGATTTGGATTCTGAAATAGTTTTCAAAAGAAGGGATTTGGAAAGAATAAAGTCAAACTTAAAGCAATTATTAAGCACCGAAGAAGAATTGAAGAGGGAAACTTTAGGTTTCAAGGAAACTATTGAAGAAAAGGAAAAAATTCTTGCAGAAAAAAGAAAACTGGAAGAGGAATTAAGCGAGAAATTCAAAAAATTAATCTCCGAAAGAGACGAACTGCAAAAAAAGATTAGAGACGGGCAGATTGAAATGTCAAAATCTCAGAATGAAAATTATAATGTTGAGCAGGAAATAAATAATCTCAGGATTGATGATGCAAAGCTTAATGCAGAATTCGAAAATTTCAAGATAGAACTGCAGGAATTCGGCGATATTGAAAAGATAAATGGCTCGAAAGATACTTTGATTGAAAGGCTTGTAAAAACCCAGGAAATTTTGTCAAATATTGGCTCTGTAAATCTTCGTTCTGTGGAAATGTACGATTCAATAAAAAAAGAATATGATTCAATAAAGGAAAAGATGGCAATTATAGATGGAGAAAAGATGGGAATTCTCGAAGTTATCAAAGAGATAGATTTCAGGAAGAAGAAAACGTTCATGAAGACATTTACAGCCCTGAATGAAATATTTTCAAATAATTTCTCGGAACTTAGTCTCAAGGGGCAGGTTTATCTGGATTTGGAAGACAAGAAAGAGCCGTTTGCTGCAGGAGTTAATGTTACCTTGAAAACAGGACATGGAAAATATTTTGATGTTGCATCTCTTTCAGGGGGGGAACAAACTTTAGTAGCTCTTTCTCTTATATTTGCAATCCAGGAATTAAAGCCCTATCCGTTTTATTTGCTTGATGAAATTGATGCTGCTCTTGACAAGAGAAACTCGGAAAAGCTTGCAATGCTTCTGAAAAAATATATGGAAAGAGGGCAGTATATTGTAACAACCCATAATGATGATGTAATTCTTAATGCTACAAATCTTTACGGAGTAAGCATGAATGACGGAATCTCAAAGGTTGTGAGCCTGAAAGTTTAAGTATAAATAAATATTTATAAACTATAGTTGTTCTATAGACACATGGTTACAAGCATACAGCTTAGCGAAAATGTGAAAAATGCATTGGACAGACTAAAAGATAAGAGAGAGACTTATGAAGATGTAATTCTAGGCTTAATGAAAACAGCTGAGAAATGCAGGAGAGAGCAGGAACAGCTTTTGATAGAAGGGTGCAGGGAAATGGCAGGAGAAAGTCTCAAAATATCCAAAGAATGGGAAGGAACTCTAATGGATGGCTTAGATAGTGAAAAATGGTAGAAATCCAAAGAGGAGATATTTTTTTATCTAACTTAGAGCCAATTATTGGAAGCGAACAAGGAGGGGTCCGGCCTGTGCTGATAATACAAAATGATTTGTCAAATAAGCATTCTCCTGTAGTAATCGTCGCAGCATTAACTTCAAAAAGATTTACGAAGGAATTTCCTACGAATGTTTTTGTTGCCCAGTTTGATTCCAAATTAAGCAAAGATTCTACAATTTTATTAAATCAGATAAGGACAATTGATAAGTCCAGGATAATCAAAAAGGTCAGTTCTTTAAATTCTTTTTTAATGCATAAAGTGGATATGGCTATAAAGACGAGCCTTGCTTTGAGCTGATTATCAAAGTTGTGAGCCTTAAAGTTTAATCAGTAGTCTCATCCTTTCCATGCACAGGCAAAAAATATTCACCTTCCACAGGCTCTTTTGCTTCACCTAAGACTTGATGATTATCTGCATAAAATTTCCTGAAATCTTCGCACAGATTCAGTAATCTAGCCCTGTCCGGGAACTTACCATAAACTGCTTCCGGGTCTTCTATTAATCTCCTGAAGATTTCAATTCTATCTCTGAAATATTTTGCCAAATTTTTTACTTGTCCTCTTGTAAGACTAAAAGGATTGTAGCCATGCAATCTTAAAATATCCGTTAAATTCCCCTCCTTAGCTTGAAATATTCTCTCTTGTACAACAGCAGGAACTTCTAGCGCGGGGGGAACAATAAACTCTAATTTTTCTGCAATTCCTTCAAGTAATTCTGTTGCAGTCCCAACATAAGCCCTATATGTAGCATCCATCTTTCTTTGCCCTTCAATTGAAGGTGCTAAAAATCCAAAGGTAACTTGATATTTCAGCCTCTCTTCTGAATCCATAAACAAAAAACAAAAAGTTCATTAATAAATACTTCTGTGATAATTTCCAATATCTCTCTTATTCTCCCCTTAGGGCATAAAGTAAAAATTAAAAAAATAAAAAATGAAAGTTAGTAATAACTTTCTTCGAATGCTTCTTGTTTTTTAGGCTTCTTTGTAACCAGTACAAGTAATACTACTAATAGAGCTACAAAAATTATCGCCAATACAATTGTCAGCACAACTACTGGATTTGAAACCCCGCCTTCTGCATTCAAAACAAGATTGACCTTTCCTGTCAATTCCTGTCTGGAAAATACATTAACGCTTAGGTTGTAATTTCCCTCAGAAGTTGCCTTTGCATTCAATAATACAGTTCTGCTCGAACCAGCAGGCACAGTAATCATTGAATCAGCAGTAACTCTAACACCAGATTGTGTTTCAGGGACAATGCTGTAAACCTTGATTTCATTTGTCGGATTGACAATTTCCAAGGTGTACGTAACATCTTCCCCAACTCCTGCTGTCAATTGGGAATTGCTTGCGATTACATTACTTTCAAAGTCGTTTTTTACAATTAAGGAAGTGGTGCTTGTTTGTGAAAAGTCGCCATTCTTAACCCGAACTTCAATTGTATATGTTCCTGACTTAGCATTGCTTGGAATCTGTAAAAAGATTCTTCCGGATGTTGTATCAGGGTTATCTTTGTTCTCTATAGCAACCAAGTCTCCGAAATAAGCTGTTCTTTGAAGGCCTAATTCAGGAACTTTTAGTGTCACATACAAGTCATTCAATTGATTGTAGCCTGTATTCTTAATGACAACATCAACAGGAACAAGTTGTCCTGCATTTGCGCTGTCAACAGTGCTCAAAGACATTATCTCAGCATTGTAAGCTGGTCTTTGTACTCTCAATATTGTATCGTATGTGTTTCCGCTAAAAGCGCCATTCCACATTTTAACTACAAGATGTAAGTTTCCACTTTGTGCATCCTGCAATTCGTAAGGAACTTGCAAAGTCAATGATTTGGTATATGTCTGTCCAATTTCAATGTCGCCGACAAATACTTCTTTTTCTGCATCAACTTTTGCTCCTTCAGTTGTTACGCTTAATCTCACATCAGATGCATTCACATTAGATGTAAAAGTCACAACAACCGGGATGGTATCTCCTGCAATAACACTGACAGAGTTAGTCTCTGTTACAATGTCATTCACCTTTACAGAACCGTAGCTTATGTTTAGCGGTGATGCCGAAGCGGCACTAGCTAAAACTAAGACGCTTGCGATTACTAAAAAAGAAACCCAAAATTTTTTTTGTTGGTTCATTTTAATTGATTTTAGACAACAAAATTTGCTTATAAACTTTATTGTATTGTAATTCTATAGTACTAAATTCTTTTCACTAGGTGTCATGACATCTAGTGATATGTTTGATTTGTCGACGGCGAATTAAAAGACTATATCGTACTTGTTTCTAATCATATAATCATAGAGTCTTTTAATTTCGGGAAAGTCCCTGTAATACTCCTCTTCAAGTGCCGCCTGCAATTCTTCCCAATCTTCTGCTATATCTAAAAATTCAGCGAATCTTAATTTAGGAGATATCATCAGAACAGAGCCATTGATATTGATAAGAATACTGTCATCTCTTACATTTTTTATTGATACTTTTTTATTCTTTGATAATGATTCTAAAATTTGAGATAATTCCATATTTTAAAAGAGAGCTAAAACTTTTAGGTTCAGAAGCTCATCAATTTTATCTTTGTATCTGTAGTTGTAAAATTCTTTGCAACAATAACCTTGCATCCTTCCTCTTCTGCAGTCTGGATTAAATTGCTTGTTGCAGTTCCATCAACAACTATTGCCTTAACATTATTTGCTCTTCTTAATGAAGCACCCAAACCTCTTACAGAAACTTCTCTTAATTCATTAAAATTCTCGTCAAGTGTAATTGCATGTCCTGTTCCTTTTATTTTATTGAACAAGCTCTCCAATTTTTCCTCATCTATCTCGAATTCTTTTTCTGCTTTTGGAGTTTCTATTTCAGGCTCTTTATTTTGATGATATGAATTCATAGGAGATTGCAGAACATGGTTCTGCTCGTGATTATAAGAATAAGCCCTTTCGGACCTATCTAAAGATAAAAATTCTTTTACAGACATTTTCTTTCTTAATGCCTGCAAAATTTCTTTGCCAGTCAGCTCTTCAACTTCTTTTCCGCTTGGAGCAGCGGCGATATCATGAATTCTCGCATTGTCAATAACATTCTGGACAATCAGCTTTCCGCCCCTGTCACCATCAACGAAAAGCGTTATTTCTTTTTCAAGGCTTAAATCGCTTACAGTTTTTGGTAATTTTGTCCCGTTCATTGCTATAACATTGCTTACTCCATTTCTTAAAAGATTTAGGACATCTGCCCTTCCCTCAACGACGATTATCTCATTTCCTGATAAATCTCCGCTTGGAAGTTTGTCATCCCCGTATTCGGCTATTTCAGCTCCTCTTGTTGCGCTTCTTATTTCTGTTGAAATTTCTCTTGAGCTTGTTTCCCCTTGAAGCTCTTTCATGAACTTCTTGGCTCTGTCAATGATATATTCTCTCTTGCTTCCTCTTACATCCTCAATTTTTTCAACTTCAATTTGAGCGTCGCATGGCCCAATTCTTTCTATTGTTTCTATAGCTGCTGCAATTAATGCGGTTTCAGATTGGTCAAGCGCGGTTGGAACCTGAATCTTTCCAATTGTTCTCTTATCCTTTTTTTCTAGTTCAACTTCAATTCTTCCGATTTTCCCCTCTTTCTGAAGTTCTCTCATTTCAAGATCGCTTCCGAGAAGTCCTTCTGTCTGCCCGAAAAGTGCTCCGATTACATCTGGCTTTTCCAAGAAGCCCTCTACATTAAAATTCGCGTGTATCATGTATTTTATTGATACCGGACTTATTTTTGCCATTATGCAAAACTCCTGTTTTGTATTTTGGCCGAAATTTTTGCTTTTGCCATTTTTATTTAATTTATTTTTCCAATTTATTTTATTTGAAATCTATGATTTCATTAAGAAATATATTAACTCTTCTCTAGCAAACGCCAAATCAAGTGAATGTGATGTGATTAATTTAATAATCTACGTGATATTTCCTAACTATAATTAATGGGAAAGAGCTTTTTTAAAGTTTATGATAAGCTTTATATATCGCTTCCTGAAGGTTAAATCATGAATGAAAAACAATCAAGATTAATTTCAGCATTGTCTCCTATCCCTGTGATTGGAGAAAGAAATGCATACCAGTTTGTCTTGGAGCATATAAAAAAAGAATATAATGCTCTTTATTTAAACAAGCCTGAACATGAAGCTCCCTGGACAGTTTCAATAAACCAAAGCGCAATGAAAATGACTTTCTATCTTCGAATGGCAGTATATTTATCCTCCATTGGCATAGGTTCTGGTCTCTATGAATTAGCCAGTCTGGTTTCTAGAATAGCTCTTAATCAATAATTTTAATAAAATCTATTCTCTCTTGCTCCAGTCAATCATTTTTCCCTCTCTTCTTGCGTTCTCAATTGTAAATCCTGCAGGAAATCTGTCTTTTAATTTGCTTATATTCTCATTGAGAACTTCCTGCATGTCCCAGTTGAAAAAATTGCAAATCATCGCAGCATACCATAATGTGTCTCCTATATTCTCCCTTATTCCTGCTCTTTGGTCATTGTCATGAGCAAAAGTTTTTTTGATGCAGGAAGCAACATCACCAGCTTCACCTGCAATGCCCAAGCCCCACGTGAGAATTTCTTTCTCTTGTGTTTCAAACTTTTTTGCAGTTCTCTTGCATAATTCCTGATATTCTTTTAAGTCTCCCATTTATGCTCTGTCAATCTCTCTTATTATTTCCCGCAAATCTCTCATAACCATTCTCAAGATATCTGAATCAGATTCAGCAGGATTCTTTTCCTTGTATTTCAGTGCATGAGCAGCGCCAGAAATAACAGCCCTCTTCATTATCTCCTCATTTTCCTTTGCCATATAGTTAAATTATTTAACTGATTTAAAAAGATTTATGTAAAAGGGGAATATCTATTGATTTTCTAAAATCCATTTTATAACCGACTCTGGACGTTTGTAGTCGAATATTAGAATGTCTGGCTCGCAATATTCATAGCCCAAATTAGTAATCATCGCTGATTTTAAATGAGGATATTCTTGTACAACTTTTTCAAATTTAGCTTGTCCGCTTAGTCCCGGATGGCATAAAAAAACAAAGAAATCTTGAAAATCATTTTGAGTTTTAAATGATTTAATAGAATCATGCGGTTTGCCATCACAACGTGGTTTGAAATCAATGCCCGCTCTTGCTAAAGCCTCTAAAAAAGATTTCATAGGCATATGATCTACATAAGCTAATTTTGGATTCATATAAATCTTCAGAAAATTACTCTTTTAAAAGTTATTGGAATTTTGTTCTTTTCCCTAAATAGCTTCTCTTATCTCTCTTGCATAAGCAACCAAATCTTGAGGCAAATCCTTTTGTTCAACACTCCAGCCCTTTGCGGGCCAGTCTGCTAATCTTAAAAGTTCTTCTACAGCCTCTTTTTGGTCTTTTGGGTTGGAAGAATCAAAATGATAATCAGTTCCTATTCTTTGAAATACGGTATTGCTAAACATAGGTTTTTCTCTGGCAATTAGATTTTTCATGCATGAAGCTAATCTTCTTAATGAAGTTGGGTGTGCTAATAAAATAAGGCTGTTGTGGGGCAGTGATTTTTCCGATATTTCATTCAAGGAGAATCTGCAGTTCTCAGCTCCATTCGTGCTATTTGGCTCGAGATAAATTGCACTTTCCGGAACTGGAGCTTCAGTGTCATTAATTGCTAATCTCGCCAGGAAATAGGACTCGGGTTCTGTTAATTTACTAGAATCTTTTCCAATTCCTCCTGTAAAAAGCAAATAGCCTGTCAGTTTTTTATGGTAAATCTCTGCAGCTTTTTTTGCAACTAATGGGTCTGCTCTTCCAAAAACAATAGTGCCATCTGAATAAGTTAACGGAAATGTTGAATTAGAAACATAATCAAAAATCTTTTCTATCTTTGCTGTATCTATTTTAGCCATATTTTAAGATATGCAAAATTTTACGCTTTCTTCCGAATATCTATGATGTTCGCAAAAGGAGTTTACGCCTTCTTTTTTGTTATTTCAATGCAGACGCCTGCAGCAACTGTTTGTCCTGCATCTCTGACTGCGAATCTTGACATGAATGGGTTTGACTTCTGTGTTTCCAAAGCAAGATTTCCTGCTGGCTTAATTCTAACCTTAGCAACATCTCCATTCTTTAAGAAATCAGGATGATCTTGAAGTACTTCCATATTAGCAGGGTTAATCTTTGCGATTAATTCTACAAACTGGCATGGAACCTGAGCAGTGTGAACGTGAAAAACCGGTGTATATCCCTTAGCTAGTACAGTTGGGTGATTTATTACTGTAATCATTCCTATGAATTCTTCAACAACAGGGATAGGCGCATTTGCATCGCAGATAACATCTCCTCTTGCAATATCTTTCTTTCCAACTCCCCTTATGTTTATTCCAACATTATCTCCTGCAGTTGCTTCCGGTATTGATTCATGATGCATTTCAATTGTCTTAACTTCTCCATCAATTCCAACTCCAGTTCTTCCTGGTAATACTTTGATTTTCTGTCCTACTTTCATTATTCCTGTTTCAATCTTTCCAACAGGGACTGTTCCTATTCCTGTAATCTCATAAACATCCTGAACAGGCATTCTCATTGGAAGGTTAGTAGGTAATTCCGGCTGAGGGAATAAATCAAATTGCTGCAGAACAGTGGGCCCTGTATACCATGGCATGTTTGCAGATTTATGAACAACATTATCTCCTTTTAATCCGGCGCAGGCGAGGAAAGGAACTTTTTCAAGTTTGTATCCAACACCTTTCAAAAGTGCAGAAACTTCTTCCTTAACTTTCATGAATCTGTCTTCTTTGTATCCAACAGCATCCATCTTGTTGATTATAACTCCAACATTCTGAACTCCCATTGTTCTCAAAAGCCAAAGATGTTCCTTGGTTTGTAATTCAACTCCAGAAGGTGCTGAGATAACGAGGAATGCAGCGTCTGCTTGTGAAGCTCCT
>Ga0315273_10012911_pt1 | contig 10721 bp, 10 predicted proteins | sample YL17G02_0_MG_FD_205753 | JGI IMG/M metagenome (GOLD analysis project Ga0315273, IMG submission 205753) | Sediment microbial communities from Yellowstone Lake, YNP, Wyoming, USA - YL17G02_0 | ecosystem: Environmental > Aquatic > Freshwater > Lake > Sediment | place: USA: Wyoming | collected... | reverse complement strand
GGCCATAGATCAAAATGTTCAAGGACAACATGATGGCAATGTTGCCGCGGCTCCATCCGAATTCATGGAGAATGGGGGAAAAGAAAACTGAGAATGAGTGTCGGATCCCATATATGAGGATCATGCTAACCACACAAATGCCCACCATGACCCACCCATAAAAAAAAGACCCCTCTTTGGCCATGCTTATCCCTTCCGCACTGACTTTCTTTAAAATTTAATAGGACGCAGATTTTCGCAGATGAAAACAGAAAAGCAATCTCTTCTAAGCACGGGATGGCCCCACCCCTTGGGCAAAGAATCCATGCTTTCTTGAGTTTTAAGAACTCTGTGGCCTCCGTGTCCTCTGTGGCTAAATTGTTTCGTTAATTCTGATCCGGTTTGCCATTCCGGGCTATGTTTTATATACGACAAAATAACCAGAAACACAAACGCGAGAACCACCCGGTCCCACCTTCTTTGCTCCTATACAAGCAGGACGATTCGCAGAAAGGAAGGGGATCGCTCAAATTAAAGACAGACCCGGTCTCCGGGGATACCGGAAATGAAAGAGGTTGATGGGAAGGTGATTTTCTGTTAGATTTTGGGCTATGGAAATCTGGATCGTCGTCCTTCTCAGCACCCTGCTCACTGTGCTTCTTTTCTTCTTTTGGCAGAATGCCAGACAGTGGAGGGAAATACGCGCCAGCAAAGAGAAGGATCCCTCTTTTTTGCTCCTCCAGCAACAGATCGACAGCCTGCGCGATCAGGTGGGCCGGAGCCTGGACGGAAATGTTCAGCTTGTCCACCAGCAATTGTCTTCGTTATCCAGCCAGATGACCGCCCACTTGAATTCCGTCGCCTCCCAGTTGACCGAGCAGGTGGGCACCGGGATGGGCCTGATCCAAAAGGCGAGTCAGCATTTTAGCGACCGGGTGCAGGAGGTTCAGGCCCGGATGGCTCAACTGGATGAGGCCAACAAGCGCATCTTGGAGGTGGGGCGTTCCATCGCCACTTTACAGGAAATCTTGAGGGCCCCCAAGATCCGGGGAGGATTGGGGGAATTTCTTCTGGGAGACCTCTTGGCCCAGATCATGCCGGCGGAATACTTCGCTCTCCAATATTCCTTCAAGAGCGGGGAGAGGGTGGACGCCGTGATCCGCCTGAGTCAGGGGCTTGTTCCCGTGGATGCCAAATTTCCCCTGGAAAATTTCCAGAAGTCGCTCATGGCCCAGGAGGATGGGGCCCGGAAGAATTTTCTCAAGCTTTTTGCCGCAGACGTGAAAAAACATGTGGAGTCCATCGCCAACAAGTACATCCTTCCCCATGAAGGAACCTGCGATTTCGCTCTCATGTACATCCCGGCAGAGAATGTTTACTATGAGGCCTTCATCAAGGATGAAGCGCTCGGAGAAGGAAAAGGTCTGCGAGAATATGTCTTTGAGAAGCATGTCATCCCGGTTTCCCCGAATAGTTTCTACGCCTACCTGCATACCATTCTTTTGGGGCTCAGGGGTTTGAAAGTGGAGGAGAGCGCCCGGGAAATCCTCCGCCATCTGTCCGGTCTGCAGGGGCAGTTGGCCAAATTTCAGGAAGAATTCAGGAAGCTGGGAAAGCACTTGGAGCAGTCCAAGGGCAGCTTCGATTCCGCCCAGCGGCAGCTCGAAAAATTTAGCGATAAACTTGCGGTCATGGAGACGCCCCCGCTTCTTCAGACCCCCGAGGAATCCCCCAAACAACCATTCTCTCAATCTTAAGCCTGAAATCCCCACCGGCGCTCAGGATTTGACCTGGCCAATCGTTTTTGCTATGATTGGGCCAATTCCAAACTTCCCCAACAAACCTTTTCCCTGGCTTTGAAATCCAGGCCTCCCATTTGGAGGGGGGATACGAATGCGGGGTGATCAGTTAGCCCGGCAATGGCGTATCATCCGGGCTATCGAGGCCAGCCCCAATGGGTTGACCGTAACAGAGATCGCGCAGCGGGAAGAACCTGGAATACGCACGGTCTATCGCGACCTGGAGGCCCTTCAGGCGGCCGGGTTCCCCCTGTATACCGAGAGAGTCGAGCGAGCCAGCCGTTGGGCTTTTACCGACACCTTCAAGTTTAAGATCCCTTCCCCTTTTACCCCAACTGAGCTTATGTCCCTTTATTTCTGCAAGCGCCTCTACAAGGACATCAATCGGATTCTGAAGGGTATTCCTATTTTCGATATAGTGGATTCGATTTTCAAGAGGGTACAGGCGATTCTTTTTATCCGCTGTCCTGGAGGTGATAAAATCCGCGGAGCCGTGCTGGTCGGTAGAAGAAAAGATTCTGGCAGGAGGGTCAATTTCACTGGGTTGGATTGGCCCGCCCGGGAATAGCAATATGAATAAGAAAGACCTAAGCGAACGCGACATTTGCACGAAATTCATCACGCCCGCCGTAAAGCAAGCCGGATGGGATGTTCTGTCGCAAATTCGCGAGGAGGTCTTCTTCACGAAAGGCCGGATCATCGTCCGCGGCAGGCTGGTCACGCGCGGCAAGGCCAAACGCGCCGACTACATCCTTTACTATAAGCCGAACATCCCCATCGCCCTCATCGAGGCTAAGGACAACAATCACGCCATCGGCGATGGCATGCAGCAGGCGCTCGAATACGCCACGACCCTCGACGTCCCTTTCGTTTTTTCATCCAACGGCGACGCGTTTCTTTTCCATGACCGGGCCGGAAAGGGTGCTCAAACCGAAACTGAGCTTTCCCTCGACACCTCCCCGACACCCAAAGCCCTCTGGTCGAAATACCGTACTTGGAAAAATTTGGCCCCACTGCAAGAAGAAATCTTCCTCCAGGACTACTTCGAGGACGCCGGTGGCAAGGAGCCGCGCTATTACCAACGGATCGCCATCAACAAAGCCATCGAAGCCATCGCCAAGGGCCAGAATCGTATCCTGCTTGTCATGGCCACCGGCACCGGGTAGGCCATAGCAATATGATGAGCTGAAAGGGGTGGGTTAGGGATTTTCTTGCCCGCCTTGTTGACCAAATAAAATTCCCAAATTGGGAACTTTAACCTTGACATCATATATGGGAACTGTTATAAAAGAATGAGAGTAATTTCCAAGAGAGCCCTACGCGAGTTTTGGGACAGACTTCCCGATGCCGAGGATGCTCTGAAGACCTGGTTCGCCGAGGCGGAGAGAGCCACCTGGTCGAATCCTGGGGAAATTAAGGCCCAGTACCGTAGCGCCAGCATCCTCAAGGACAACCGAGTGGTTTTTAATATCTGCGGCAACAAGTACCGACTGGTGGCGAAAATCAGTTACAAGAACGGCATTGTCCTGATCCGGTTCGTTGGAACACACAAAGAATATGACGCGATCAACGCTGAGGAAGTGTAATGATTCCTAAGGTCATAAAAACAGAAAAAGATTACAAAAGGGCGCTGGCCCGAATTAACGATCTAATGGATGCTGATGCGGGCACGCCCGAGGGGGACGAGCTTGAGCTGCTAGTCACTCTAGTCGAGTTGTACGAGAAGGCTAAGCATCCTATCGACCTGCCCGACCCGGTGGAAGCCATCAAATTCCGTATGGAGCAACTTGGGCTGAAACAGAAGGACTTGATCCCCCATATCGGCAGCCGGAGTAAAGTTTCGGAAGTGCTTTCCCGTCAGCGGCCACTGAGCGTCGCCATGATCCGCAGGCTCAATGCCGGGCTGGGCATTCCGGCTGAGATACTTCTGCGAGAGCCCGGAGCCAAGCTTGCGCAGCCAATAGAAGGCGTAGACTGGGAACGCTTTCCATTGAAGGAAATGCTCAAGAGGGACTGGCTGAGTTTCCGGGGAACCCTTTCGGAAGCAAGGAAGCAGGCAGGTAACCTGATCGGCGCATGGGCTGCGCGGCTTGGAGGCGATGCTTTGCAGCCCGCCTTCTTACGTCAGCATGTACGTGCGGGAAGTGAGGCCGATAGCTATGCCTTAGCGGCCTGGAGGATTCGAGTTTCATTGTTGGCCTTGGGACAGAATTTGCCAAAGTATCAAACTGGAACCGTGACCCACGACTTTGTTCGCGATTTGGTCGGACTAAGTTATCTGGACAACGGTCCCCTTTTAGCCCGGGAATATCTCCTCAAGAGCGGCATCCACTTCGTTGTGGAAGCCCATCTCCCTCATACCCATTTGGACGGAGCGGCCATTAAACTATCGGATGGGCCCCCGCTCATTGCCATGACGCTGCGTCACGATCGTTTGGACAACTTCTGGTTTACCCTTTGCCATGAACTAGCGCATGTAGCACTTCACTTTGAAGGTGAAGAATCAAAGGCGTTTCTCGACGACTTAGACCAGGCTGAGGTCGATACGTATGAAAAGGATGCCGACAGTTGGGCGACGGAAGGAATGATCCCTCGCGATCGTTGGCGTGCAGCAAAAATGGAGGGGACTCCAACAACCCGCAAAGTGCTCGCTTTCGCGGCGAATCTGAGAATCAGTCCTGCGATCCCTGCCGGTCGTATCAGAAAAGAAAAGGAGAATTACAAGATCTTCAGCGGTCTGATTGGGAATAAAAAGGTTGGCAAATTGTTTAATTAACAATGCCGGGTGTACCGAGCCAGACCAAGCAAACAGCCTTCCGGAATGATTGTCAAGGATAAAGATTTGACCCTTTTCACATAAGTTCACTCGGAAACAACGTCCCGTACCCTTAGATTAATTTTTCGGGAAATGAGTTATGCGCCGTAAGAATCAACGTCCCCCGAATTCATTTGTTTTGCCCAGCAGCAGTGGGGCGGATGGGCTATCCGGCGGCGGCGGTGGCTCGTTTTCTTGGGGTGACCACATCGGCAGTGGTTCGTGCAGCCCATTCGGAAGGTCTTCCTGAAATCGAAAAGTATCCGTAAGTTCACCCAGAAACAACGTCCCCCCTTTCTCATAGGCCTTCCTGGCAGAAGTTATGAGTCTGATTTGGGCCGTGAAAAATGGGGTTTGAGGCCCCCAATGCCATTTTTTTAGGGCATATACCCTCACAAAGCCAAAGAGTTAGCTATGTCCAACCCGAAATGATACGGAATTTGAATATTAATCGAGTACATCTCAAACGCATCCCTTATCCGCGCTGCTAACTCTTTCTGCAAAGGTTTTCAAATAGCCGCGGCTGATCTTCAAGGGCGGAGGAGACCAGTTTTTCTTTCTAAGGTCTAATTCTTCCGATGGGACAAGTAAATCCAGGCGACGCAGGGGGATGTCGATGCTTATCAAGTCCCCATCCTTTACCATGGCAATGGGGCCGCCTTCCTGAGCTTCGGGGACGAGGTGGCCGACGCAGGGCCCTCGCGTAGAACCGGAAAAACGGCCATCCGTAACCAGGGCAACGGAATCCAACAGTCCCATCCCTACCAATGCGGAAGTGACACTGAGCATCTCACGCATGCCTGGCCCTCCTTTTGGGCCCTCATAACGGATCACAACAACTTCACCAAGTTTAATTTGATTAGATAGAACAGCTTCTCGAGCCGATTCCTCGTCATCGAAAACTCTTGCTGGTCCGGTGTGCCTCAGCATCTTTTCTGAAATTGCCGATTGCTTAACTACAGCTCCACCGGGTGCTAAGGATCCTCGAAGAATAGCGATCCCGCCTTCATTTCTAATTGGCTTCTCCTTGGAGAAGATGACATTTGGATTACTGTTTCGAACGTCTGCAATATTTTCCCCCATGGATTTCATTGTAACTGTAGGAACATTTAGGTCTAAAAGCTCTCGAATTTCCGACAATAATGCAGGAACTCCACCAGCTTCCTCCATGTCCCTAAATGAATATTTCCCACTGGGCTTAAGGTTGCAAATGAATGGCGTATGCCTACTGATCTCGTCGAAAACTTGAAGACTTAAAGGAATGTTCAGTTCGTGTGCTAAAGCAAGGAGATGTATAACTATATTTGTGGAGCCCCCGAAAGCCATGCTCGCTGTAATAGCATTAATTAGAGCTGAACGAGTCATGATTTTTGAAGGTTTTAATTCCGCGAATAATAATTTCATTACTTGCTCACCACTTTTTCTAGCGATACGTAGCTTTTTAGCGTCAACCGCATGAGCCGTTCCGCACCCGGGTAAAGACATCCCCAGAATTTCGGTCAGACAACTCGTAGAATTCGCAGTGCCCATCATTGCGCAAGAACCGGGGCCAGGGCAAAGGCACCGTTCAATCTCGACAAAATCTTCGGCAGTTATTTCGCCACGGCGCAGCCTCCCAACCGCTTCTCGGGCGTAAGGGGTGACGATGTCCTCTCCGCGAAACCTTCCAGGCATCATGGGTCCACCCGTAACCATTATCGCTGGGATATCTAAGCGGGCAGCAGCCATCCAGCACGCCGGAACGATCTTATCACAGGAAGCGAGAAGAACAATGGCGTCGAAGCGGTTGGCATCTACAGCCAATTCTATGGAATCGGCAATTAGGTTTCTACTTGGGAGTATTCGTTTCGCCCCTTCGTGACCTTGAGCGATGCCATCGCACAAGGCGATGGTATTAATTTCGAATGGAACGCCGCCTTCGGCGAATATTCCTTGCTTGACCGCCTTTGCGAGGGTACGCAGGTGTACGTGACCAGGATGAATCTCACTCCAGGTATTTATGACTCCAATAAAGGGCTTTTCGAAATCGGAGTCAATGAGACCCAAAGAGCGCAATAAGGCACGATTCGCCGCACGAGCATCCCCCTGAATGACTAAATCGCTTCTCTTTTCCATTTGGAGTCTCCTAAACCCAAGAAATTAACAATCGTGATATAAAAGCCGCTTTCCGAAAAGCCGTCTGCTATTTCTGAGGAAAATCACCGTCAAGTCCCAGCTCCCTTAATTTATCCGGCAATGGAATGCCTTCTTCATCCCAACCCCTGTATTCGTAATACTCGCTAAGCATCTCTCCCAGATGCGGGAGGTTCGGAGTCAGGCCATCCCCCTTGTGTTTCAGGGTCAAAAGCCGCGAAGGCAGCGTGTCGTCCTTACGACTGACTCCACATCGTATGTTATAGAGGTGCTTCAAGTTGAAAATCCGCTCTCCGATTTTCAAGAATTTAGCGATATTGACGGAAACACCCGTGACCTGTGTGTACCAATCAAGAATCGTGGTGAGCTTCAACCCGCCGAAGATCGTAAATTTACAGATCTTAAGCGCATCAAATAGACTCATCATATTTTGAGTCTTAGCGGCCAGCTCTCCTTTCCCTTTTACCTCCAAGCGGAGAGGAGGCGGAGCCCCAGGGGTTGCTTTTCCCAAGTCCCATTGGCTCATCGACTGATCCTTCCCACCATCGCGCCGCTGGGAGGGTTCTACCCCAATTTCCGGCATGCTGAATATGCCCCGCTCAAAAACGTGGGTGAATCCTGCCAAATGGCAGGCGCCGCGATTGGAGGTGGCAAAGCTTAATCCCCCGCCATTATACGCGCGAGGATCATGCCCAGGGATCTCCAGTCCCTTTACATGGAGGGAAAACTCAGTGGCACTCCCCCCAACCGACTCTGCCGCCTTCCTCACTCCTTCTCCAAGTAGGAAACCTAACCCCTCCCTTCGACCAATCTTCTCTACCATAGTAACCATGGCATCCGCGTGACCCCAGATTAGGTCTACACCACAAGTTTCTTTCTTACCGATCAATCCTTTCTCGTAGGCTTCCATGGCAAAAGCGATGGCTGCGCCGGTTGAAATCGTATCCATCCCATATCGATTGCACAATTCATTTGCTTTGGCGATCGCCTCCAGATCATCCACCAGGCACAAGCTGCCCAAGAAGGCAATCGATTCGTACTCGGGGCCCGCCCCTTCAACGCCGGCGTATGGTCCGTGATCGATTTTTATCCGCCTGCCGCAGCCAATGACACATCGGTCACAGTAATAATTCCCCGTCAAAATCTTTTCAGTCATCATTGGGCCCGATATTTTGGCGGCACTCTGCTCCCAGCGGCCCTGAAATTTCCAATTCTCCAAAGGAAGACTCCCTAAAGCCTCAAATGCGACCAGTCCTCCAGCTGTTCCAAATTTTCTCATTCCTTCTGTATTTTTGACCACTATCGGGCTAATTATTTTCAGAGAAGATCTTAGTGTATCTGGGTCTGCTATTTTAACATTCTGGGTTCCGTGTAGAGAGATAGCTTTCAAATTCTTGGACCCCATTACAGCCCCCACCCCAGTTCTCCCTGCGGCACGGGCATCTTTACCGTTAGTCAAGATGCTTGCAAAGCGGACAAGCTTTTCTCCCGCCGGTCCGATGGAAGCTACCACGGCCTCCTGTTTGGTCTCCTTTCTTATGAATTCATCAACTTCGTAAGTATCTCGACCCCAGAGATGGCTGGCTTCACGTATTTCAGGCTTTCCTTCAGATATCCAAAGATAAACTGGCCGGTCCGACCTTCCTTCTATGACGATTCCGTCAAAACCTGCTTTCTTTAACATGGCCCCCCAAGTTCCACCCGAGTCGGATTCCCCGAAAATCCCGGTAAGAGGTGATTTGGTAACAACCGCGTGCCGGCCAGAAGTGATGACCGGGGTTGCCGCAAAAGGACCGGTCATGAAAATCAATCTATTCTCAGGCTCTATAGGGTCGGTTTCTGGTCCCGTTTCGTCGTACAGAATTTTAGCGGCCAACCCACTGCCACCTATAAATTTCTCCGCCAAGTTTTCATCCAAACTTTCTACTCTAAGTTGGTTTTCCCCCAATTTAACCCTGAGAATTTTCCCTTTGTATCCTTCCATTGCCGGATTTCCCTCTAAATTGAAGGCCCTTTGAGCCTTAAGCAGAAGTTATAAAGATTAATAATCAGCCACCACCTACAGCTTTCTGCCGATTTTTAGGCTATCCTGATGAGGAAAAGGTAATGCCTAAAATTATTCCCCTTTTTTCCCAATGACTGGGCGATCATCAGATGACAGATGTTGCGCCGTTTCCCCTGTGGCGACTAAAGTTCTCTTCACATCTGCGCTTCCATATATCCAGATAAATTTCATCATTCTTCCGCTTCTATTCATAAAACGATGGGGGGTCCCTGCGGGAACAAAAGTAGAATCAAAAGTGGAAAGGGAATGGTAAACACCTTTGATTTCAGCGATGGCATTCCCTTCGATAATCATGATCTGTTCTTCGCAATTATGGTAGTGCAAGGCAATTTCGGCGCCATCCTCAAACTCAGTGATTCCGGTTGATATATGTTGAGCGCCCATTTCACGTGTTACAAGAGGTATGCCCTTTACCCCAGGTCCCCTGTCGATTGACTTTACTTGGGTGATCCTTATTATTTTTGCCTCAAGGCTCATATACGAAATTCCTCCTTTTCATTTTGCGCATCATTATCTTGATGGATTCCTGATCTCAACTTTTAGCCTAATGCCCTATTATAATTATCATTCCTTATTTGATGATCAATCTGGGCAGCCACATTATTGTATCGGGAAAGATAATCATGATCGATAAGGCGATCAATTGGCACATCATGAATGGATAGGCGGCTTTATATATATCTGTCATTTTTATGTCAGGAGGGGTGACTGAGTATAAGTAAAACAGGCTCATGCCAAAAGGAGGGCTGATATAAGCAATTTGCATTTGAACCATGAAAAGCAGGGCAAACCATACCTCGTTAAACCCGAGGCCAACCATGATGGGATTGAACAAAGGACCACAGATCAGGACAATTGCCGCATTATCTAAAATCATCCCTAGGAGCAGAAGTATAATCTGCGAACATATTAAGACTCCCCACCGGCCTCCAGGCAGAATCGACAGAACATTTTCCATAAATTCTTTTCCACCGGCAATGATAAAAATATTGGTAAAAGCCGCGGCGGAAATCATAATCCAACCGACCAAGGAGGTAACTTGCAGGGTAGTCATCCCGGCTTCCATTACTATCGCCCGACTCAAGCGCCCTTTCACAAGGGTGGATAGAAGAGCTCCCACCACCCCCACAGCAGCCGCTTCGGTGGGTGTGGCAATCCCAGTAAAAATGGACCCGAGTACCAAGATGATCAGCAAAAGGGGTAGAATGACATGGTTAAGAGCTACGAATTTCTCTTTCCAACTCACCCTTTCTTCTGGGGGTAAGGCAGGGCACAGATTTTTATTAAACAGACATCGGATCGCAATGTAGACAACATAAACGCCCACAAGGATAATGCCGGCAGCAAACCCCCCGGCGAACATCTTCCCAACAGATACATTGGTCACGACCCCATATACCACCATCAGTACGCTGGGGGGAATTAGCTGGCCTAAAGTCCCTCCGGAGAGGACTGTGCCAATAATCATTCGATCCTGATATCTGTATTTCCTCATGCTGGGCAGGGCTATAAGGCCCATAGCCGTCTCTGTACCGCCGGCAATCCCGGTGCAGGCGGCCATCACCGCGCAAATTAGTTGAGTTCCTATTGCCAAGCCACCCCTTAAAGAGCCTGACCACTTATATATCATGTCATACATATCCTCAGCCACACGCGACTTAAAGAGAATCATGGCCATAAAAACAAAAAGTGGGACGGCGATTAATACAAAGTCTTCAACCACCCTGAAGCTCTGGAAGGCGATTTGGGCCAGCGCCTCAGTGCCCCAGAACAACATGGTCGATATCACCGAAACGGCGCCCAATACGAAAGCAAAAGGAAGACCGGTAACTATACCTGCGATTAGCATGGCCATTATGATATAGGGACCTGTTGCTGGATCCATTACTCTTGATCTCCTTTGGAAAAATGCCTTAGCGTGCGTATAAAT
>Ga0315273_10012910_pt1 | contig 10721 bp, 10 predicted proteins | sample YL17G02_0_MG_FD_205753 | JGI IMG/M metagenome (GOLD analysis project Ga0315273, IMG submission 205753) | Sediment microbial communities from Yellowstone Lake, YNP, Wyoming, USA - YL17G02_0 | ecosystem: Environmental > Aquatic > Freshwater > Lake > Sediment | place: USA: Wyoming | collected... | reverse complement strand
CGAGGAAACCAATATCACGGACGCCTTCGAACGGGTCCGATTCGACGGCAAGACCGACCCCCAGATCGTCACCGAGCTGCTGGAGGCCGCGGGCGATGAGCGGGCCCGCGATCCCACGTTCGTCCGGGGTGTGTGCCGCCGATATGTCGCGATCCTCGCCGAGGAATTGCAGCAGCCGCGCTCGGCGGCGACCGTCATGCCGGGGATCCTGCCCCTGCTCGATGCATTGGAGCGGGAAACCGGCGTGGTGCTCGGCCTGCTCACCGGCAACCTGGCGGAAGGGGCGGCGCTCAAGCTCACCGCGGCGGGAATCATGGTCGAGCGGTTCCAGGTCGGGGCCTACGGCTCCGATTCGGCCTATCGTCCCGACCTTCCCCCGATCGCCGCCCGGCGCGCCGTTCACCACTTCGGCCGGGAACCTTACGGGCGCGAGGTCGTGATCATCGGGGACACCCCCGCGGACGTCACTTGCGGACGTTCCATCTCCGCCCGGGCCATCGGCGTCGCCACCGGGGCCTACTCGCTGGAGGTACTCGCCGAGGCGGGAGCGCACGCGGCCTTCTCGGACCTGAGCGATACCGGTCGCGTCCTCGAGGCGATCCTTGGCGAGTGAACTGGAGCTCAAGGCGGTGGTCCCGAATCCAGCAGCGGCCCGGCAGGCGCTTCGTGCGGCCGGGGCGGAGCGGACCTTTCAGGGCATGATTCGTGACCGTCGCCTTGACCGGGAGGGGGGTCTGACCGCCAGCGATCTGGTGCTGCGACTCCGGGAATGGACACCGTCGGCGGGGGCCGGGCAGGCAGTGCTTGGCTGGAAGGGGCCGACCAGCGTGAGCCCGGGAGGCTACAAGCAGCGAGAGGAAATCGAGTGCGCGGTGGCCGACGGGACGGCCGTACTTGCACTGCTGGAGGCGCTGGGCTATGGCGTGGTCCAGACCATCGATCGCTACGTCGAGGTGTATCGGCTGGCCGACGGCATGGCGCGGCTCGAGTGGTATCCCCGCCTCGATGTGCTGGTCGAAATCGAAGGTCCCCCCGCGGACATCGAGCGGCTCATCGCCGTCACTGGCCTGCCCCGCAGCGCCTGTGTCCCCGATCCGCTGGCGGCGTTCGCCGCCCGCTACGAGGCTCGGACTGGCCGCCCAGCAGTGCTGTCGGAGGCCGGTCTGAAGGGCGAGCCGCCATCCTGGAGTGCAGCGTGACCGCCACGCGCCCGGCGAGTCTGGCCATACCCGAGCTCGGCCCCTCGTTAGGAAGGCTGGTGGCGCCCCCCCCGCTCCCTCCGGGGTCATCGCCCTCATGGATTCCGCTTGAGGACCTGCGGCTCGCACTGGTGAGCCAGATGTTCGAGTTGGCGGGCGATGCCCGGCGGTGGGCCGGTGAGGGGGACCGTGAGCTCGCCCTCGCCACCCTCAACCGGGAAGCGTGGGAAGCGGCTTGGCGCCGGGCGGTTGATGGGGTGGCGGAGCGCGCTGCCAAGGCGGTTGGCGATCGCCTCCTGGCCGCCGCCGCCGAGGCCCGGTTGCCCAGGCGGCGGGCCCGGGCCCTGGTGCTCGACGAGGCGGAGGTACGGGCCCTCGCCGGCCGATTGGCCGCGGGCACCCCCGCGCTCGAGCAGGCGCTGGTTACCCTCGACCGCACAGCCCAGCAGGTGCGCACGAATCGGGCGCCGCAGGAAGCAGTGGCCGACTGGCAGGACGCGCTGGTCGCGGCGGCTCGGCGACTCGAGTCGGCCTGGCTCGAGCTGGAGGACGCGCTCGCGCGGGAATGGCGGGACTGGACCATCGAAGTAGAGGAAATTCGGGCGTGGCGGCGGCCGCTCTGGCCGCTCGCCGTCTTCGGCGCGGTGCTGCTGCTGCTCTTCGGCTATGCCGGACTCCTGCTGGGCGGCTACCTGCCCGTGCCGGAGCCGCTCCGGGGGGTCGCAGAGGCGATCTGGGACCGGTGGAGCTGATCGGCGTCGGGATCGATCTCGTGGACATTGCCCGGGTCGAGCGGATGATCGCTCGGCACGGCGACCGGGTGCTGACTCGGTTTCTGACCGACCGCGAGCGGGCCTACGTCGAGGGCAAGCATCGGCCTGCCATGCACGTCGCCGCGAGGATCGCGGCCAAAGAAGCAGCCTACAAGGCCCTCCAGGCGCTCCCTGACGCCCGGGCGGTGAGCTGGCATGACCTCGAGGTGGAGCGCGAAACGCAGGGACGTCCCTTCCTCGTGCTGGGGGGGCTCGCCCTCGAACTGGCGAATCGTCACGGACCGCTGGTGGTCCAGCTGTCGCTCTCGCATTCCGATGCCACCGCCGGCGCTGTGGCCGTAGTCATCCGGCCGAGCCGAGCGTAGCCGAAGACGGCTCCCGTGGGGGCCCGGGACGGCCCGGCCCGGGATGGAGGGTGGTCGATGGTGGGGCGAAGTCCGCGCCGATAAGGCAGGGTCCGGGGTGGGCGTCCGGCTACACCGGCCGCCGATTCCGCAGCATGCGGAGCGCGCCTGGCGTCGCTCGAAGCCGGTCCCACCAGCTGGGCGAGAACGCAAACCGCACGAACGCATCACGGTCGCCAGCGCTCTCCGGGTGATACCCGAACCACCACGGCTTTCGCATCCAGTCGAAGAGGTCGCTGGCGACGAATCGCGGGCGGCAGGTCTCGAGCAGGCCCGATTCACCGTGGCTCCGTCCCAGTCCCGATTCCTTCTCCCCGCCATGCGGCACCTCCACGGCGCCCACATGGCAGGTGGCATCGTTGACTTGGACCGCCCCGGCCTCGATGCGGCGCGCGAGCACCTCGCCCCGGGCGCGATTGGCGGTCCAGATGCTGGCCGAGAGGCCATAGGCGGAGTCGTTCGCCAGCCGGAGCGCGTGTTCCACATCATCGGCCACGACGACGGGCATCACCGGGCCGAACACCTCCTCCCGCCAAACTGGGGAATCAAGAGGAACGTCGGTCACTACGGTGGGCTCGAAGAATGTTGGACCGATGTCTGGCCGGCGACGCCCTCCGACCACCACACGCGCCCCCTGCGCCACGCTCTCGTTCAGTTGCCGCTCCAGGATCTCCACCTGTGACGGCCGGATCATTGGCCCGACGTCGGTGCCAGCCCTGTCGCCTGGCCCCAGTCGCAGCGCGGCGACGCGCGTCGCCAACTCGGAGACGAAGCGCTCGTAGACCGGGCGCTCCACGATCACCCGTTTCGCCGCGACGCAGGCCTGTCCCCCGTTGGTGAACCGGGCCCAGATCGCACCGCTTGCGGCGCGTCCCAGGTCGGCATCGGCGAGGATCAGGCAGGGGTCGCTCCCGCCCAACTCGAGATTCACGGGGATGAGGTGCTCTGCGGCTGCCACCGCCACTTTGCGGCCGGTGCGCGCGCTGCCGGTGAAGAAGATCTTGTCTGGCCGCGCCTGCACCAGGGCCGCTCCTACGTCCCCTGCGCCCGGCAGCAGCTGGCACAAGTCCGGCGGCACGCCAGCCTCATGGAGCAACTCGGTCCCAAGCACCGCCGTCCGGGTGGTGAATTCGCTCGGCTTTAGGACCACCGCGTTACCAGCGAGGAGCGCCGGGATCAACTCACCGAACGGGAGCATCAGCGGGTAATTCCAAGGCGAGATGATGGCGATCACCCCCATGGGATCCCAGTGGACCCGCCCGCGCTTGCCGAAAAAGGCGACGTTGCCGAGACGCACCCGGCGCGGGCGCAGGATCGCCTCCGCGTGATCGACGTAGTAGCGTGCGAAGTCGAGCACCACCGCGACGTCCGTCAGCAGGGCCTCACCCAGCGGCTTGCCGTTCTCCCGGGTGATCAGGGCCGCCATCTCCTGGCGCCGATCGAACAGCAGGCGCTGGAACCGGCGGATGACGGACCGACGGTAACCGAGCGGCCGGAGGGTCCATTCTTCCTGGGCGGTCCGAGCCTTGCGGACTGCGTCCGCGATCTGGTCGGGATCGGTGCCGAGCGTCTCGGCAAAGGGGACCCCGGTGGCGGGGTCGAGCGACACGATAGTGGCCATGCGTCCAAAGCTAGCGTGGGCCACCCGGTCCCCTAGCAATCCCGATTCGCGTGCTCTAGTTTGTCCCTATCCAGAAACTTCGGTTGAGAATGATTCTCGTGCTCCAGGCGCCGGTGGTCATCGCGCTCCTCCTTGGTACTTCGCCGCCGGTCCCCGAACAGGGCGATCAGGCGCCGACCGTGCGCCGCCTGGCAACCACGACGGCCCTTGCCGCCGAGGAGTACGGCCTCGGGATCCGGGACGGCAAGGTCGTGGCCCCGGCCGAAGTTGAGGAAGCGCGCCTGTTTCTGACGGAGGCGCGGCGGACGGCGGCACTGCTCCCGCCCGAGGCCGGGCGAGCGACTACGGCAGCGATCGATGCGCTTCTGGCCATGGTGGCCCGTACCGCACCTCCCGATTCGGTTGCTGCGCGGGCGCGCCAGCTCGGGGCCGCGCTGGCCGGTCAGTTCGGGATCACTCTCGATGAGATCCCGGAACGGCCGCCGCTGCTTGCCCGCGGGGCGGGCATCTACCAGACCCAGTGCGCCGCCTGCCACGGCCCGGCCGGGCGGGGGGATGGCCCCGCGGCCCAGGCATTGAACCCGGTTCCCCCGGACCTCACCGACTTTCGCAGGCTCGCTGCGGCAACCCCGCTCGACTTCTTCCGCCGGATCACGATCGGCGTCACCGGTACGGCGATGCCTGCCTACGAGGGCCGACTCACCACGGAAGAGCGCTGGGCGGTGACGGTGTACTCGACGTTGCTGCGCTTTCCGGCGCCGCGGGGGGAGGTGCCTCCGGCGCTACGGGCCTTCCCAACCACCGCCCGGATGGGCGACGGCGCGATCGCCGCCGTGCTCACGCCGGGGGCGGACCTCGGCGCCCCGGAAACCCGGGCCCGCATCGCTGCGGTGCGGATCAGCGGCACCGGGGAATCCGGTGGGGCGGAGGCGGCGCCAGTATTTGCCGTGGTGCGCCAGCTGCTGGACTCCTCTCTCACGCTCGCCTCCGTGCGACAAGCCGAGCAGGCCGCCACCGTCGCCTTCGACGCCTACATGAAGTTTGAAGAAGTGGAGCGGAATGTCCGGGCCAAGAATCCGTCACTGGCGGATCGACTCGAGTCGGGCTTCGCGGCGCTCCGCGCGCGGGCCGCGGGCGGCGCGAGGCGCGCCGAACTGGAGGACATCCGTACCCATCTTCGGTCTGACCTCGAGAACGCCGAACGCACCATCGTCGATCGGCTCTCGCCGCTGAACCTCTTTGTGCAGTCATTCGTGCTGATCCTCCGAGAGGGCCTGGAAGCCATTCTCGTCGTCGGAGCGCTGGTGGCGTTTCTGCTCAAGACCGGAGCGGGCCACCGCCGGCGGGACATCCACGTGGGGGTGGCCGCGGCGGTCGGAGCGAGCCTCCTCACGGCGGTGCTGCTGGAGACGATCTTTCAGGTGCGGCAGGCCTCGCAGGAGGCGCTCGAGGGTGGTGTGATGCTGGTGGCGACCGCGATGCTTTTCTATGTCAGCTACTGGCTGCTCTCCAAGATGGAGGTCGCCAAGTGGAACCGCTTCGTGAAGGGGCGGGTGCAGGATGCGGTCTCGAGCGGATCAGCGCTGGCCCTGGCGTCGGTCGCCTTCCTTGCAGTGTACCGGGAGGGGTTCGAAACAGTTCTCTTCTACAAGGCGTTGTTTCTGACGGGCGCCGGATCGGCGCTCCCGGTCTTCGTGGGCATGGTGGCCGGAGGCGCCTGCCTTGCAGTCGTCTATCTCGGGATCAATCGCTGGGGAATGCGGATTCCGCTCAAGCCGTTCTTTGGCTTCACCAGTGCGTTCCTCTACTACATGGCGTTCGTGTTCGCGGGCAAGGGGATTGCGGAGCTGCAGGAAGGCGGCGTGATCGGCACGACGGTGCTGCCCTGGGGCCCCCGTCTTCCGGGGCTGGGGATCTACCCCACGATCGAATCCCTCGCGCTTCAACTCGTGTTGCTGCTGCTGCTCGGCGGTGCTCTGCTGTGGACCTTCGTGATTGAGCCGAGACGCCTGCCGGTCACCAGTGAATTGATCCCCGAGCCGGTCTCTCGGGCTCAATCGGAAGCCAGCGCGGCGACATTGGAACCGCCCGGTCGAGTGGAAAGCGACATGCTCCGCTCGCTCGACCGGATGGACGCGGACCTGGCGGAATTGCGGGCCGAGGTGGATCGCCTCAAGGGGATGCTGACCAAGTCGGCCCCGCGCTCCCGCTGACCGACCTGCTTCCGGGAGCGAGAACGCCGGCCGGCCACTGGCCGGCGGGCGTTCGCATGGGAGGTGGCAGACCGCCCCCTGATTTGTGGACGGAGACCAACGGAATGTTCGCTCCACTCTTCTTCGGCCTGCCACTTTTCCGTCGGCGTCCGATTTCGGGCACTTCTTTCCGCACGGCGCTCGCCTTGGCTACGCCGCGGTGGTCCGGCTCAGGTAGGGCCCCGGCTCGACGTCCTTGCCAGCGCTGAGCCGGCTGGCGAGGACGACTCCGAGGGCGACCAGGATGAGGCTGACCAGCTGAGCGATCGTGAGTGGGCCGAACCATCGGTCATCCTTGGCGCGGACGAACTCGATCAGGAACCGCTCAAGACCGGCGATGACCAGGTAGAGGCTGAACAGCCAGCCGACCGGGCGATTGTGGAGCCGTAGCCGCCACAGGAGTGCGAACGCTCCCAGCATCAGGGCGGCCTCGTACAGCTGCGTCGGATGGACCGCCAGGACGGCAGCGGGGTCCGTGCCGGGCGGCAGCGTGACGCCGAACTGCTGCTGGAGGTTTTGCGCGGTCGTCGGCGGCAGGCCCTGAGGAAACTTGACTCCCCAGGGAAGGGTGGTGGGGTGGCCGTAGTCGTCGTTGACGATGAAACAGCCGATCCGGCCGAGCCCGTACGCGGCCGCCAGGGCCGGAGCGCAGAGGTGGAAGGTCCACCGGATCGGTACCTTGAGCCGGAGGCCGTTGAGCAGCACCGCCAGGGCTCCACCGATGAACCCGCCGTACCAGACCAGACCACCGCGCGAGAAGAGGCTCCCTCCGTTCATCACCCAGTACCACAGCTTGGCGCCGACGATCCCGCCGATGACAGCGGCCACTGTGATGTCCGCGGCGTATTCCTCGTAGAGCCCGCGACGACGCAGCTCCAGCGAAATGAGCCAGCCCCCGACCAGGAAGCCGACCATCATCATGATGCCGTAGCCGGTGATCTCCAGCGGCCCCAGATGAATGACGAAGGGATAGACGTTCATCGCGCGATTCCGGAGTGGGCTGGGGTGACGATCAGGCCGGGGAATGGCAGGGCGGCATCGGGCTCGAGTTCCGGCCCGCTCCGTTCGCCCCGGGCGAGCCGGAAGAAGCCAGCGGCGCCGATCATGGCCGCGTTGTCGGTGTTGAGTCGGTTGGAGGCGACCACCACCCGCGCCGATCCTCGGAGTCGGCGCTCGGCCGCCGCGCGCAGGGCTTGATTGCAGGCGACGCCTCCGCCGATGGCCAACGTCGGATAGCCTGAGGCCTCGACGGCGGCGGCCGCCTTCTCGACCAGGACCTCGAGTACCGCATCCTGGAATCCGCGCGCGAGGTCAGCCCGATCGGCCTCCAGCCGCTCGCTCTGCCGGACGGCCCGGAGCAGCGCAGTCTTGAGCCCGCTGAAGGAGAAGGTGAACTGCTCCGGACCCTCCTCGCTGATGGTGTTGAGCATCGGACGGGGAAACTTGAAGCGCCCCGGCGCTCCGGCGGCAGCGAGTCGCTCGATCTCCGGCCCACCGGGATAGCCGACCCCGAGCAGGTTGCCGACCTTGTCGAACGCTTCTCCGGCCGCGTCGTCGCGAGTGGTTCCGAGGAGGCGATACTGCCCCCACGCCGGCACTTCCAGAAGCAGAGTGTGGCCCCCGCTGACCAGCAGGGCGATGAACGGCGGGGCGAACCCCGGCTGCTCCAGGGTCGGGGCGAACAGGTGGCCCTCGAGGTGATGGACGCCGAGGAGCGGCACGCCGAGCCGTCGGGCGAGGGTCTTCCCGTACATGACACCGACCAGCAGCGCGCCGACCAGCCCGGGCCCCGCGGTCACCGCGATCCCGCTGATGGCCTCCAGCGGGATGCCCGCTTCGGCCAAGGCCTCATCGACGACGGGGACGATGGCAATCAGGTGGGCGCGGCTGGCGAGTTCCGGCACCACGCCGCCGAAAATGCGATGGACATCTTGGGAGAGGATGACGCAACTCCGGAGGGCCGCGCGGCCGTCGTCCTCCTGGAGGACGGCCGCCGAGGTCTCGTCGCAGGACGTCTCGATCGCGAGGAGGTTCATCGCCCTGAGGCGGGGACGCTGCCCACCGGACTCGCGGCTGTTGTCGTGTCGCCCATCAGCCGGCGGACCAGGGCCCGGTTGACGGGCGAGGCCCAGTTGTGGGCGCCGATGACCCGTTTCATGATGACGCCGGTCGTATCAATCAGGAAGCTCTCGGGCACCCCGGTGGTCTGGTAGACGCGCTGAATGTCTCCGCTTCGGTCCTGCAGGATGTCAAAGGTCAGCTTCAGATTGCCGGCGAACTCCTTCACCACCTCCGGGCCCTCCTGGTCGATGCTGACCGCCGCGATCCGAAAGCCTCCGGCGCTCAGCGAGTCATACAGCCGCTGCATGGCCGGCATCTCCTCCTTACAGGGGATGCACCAGGTGGCCCAGATGTTCACCAGGGTCACGTGTCCCCGGTAGCGTGACCGGAGCGCGACGCTGTCGCCGGTCGCGAGATCCACCGCCCGGTAATCGGGGGCCTTCGCGCCGGTCGCGACCGCTTCGACCTCCGGGCCGTACCAGACCAGCGCTGCTCCCCCCACGATCAGCCCAGTCAGGACCGCCACGACCAGTAACCACTGTTTCGACATCGTTCAGGCCCTCTCGACGCAAGCCTGCCGCAGCGCCCGGACCGCGCCCGCGATATCGGGCTGACCGAATACGGCCGTGCCGGCAACAAAGGTATCCGCCCCCGCACGCCAGGCGGTCGCGATGGTGTCGACGGTGATACCGCCATCGACTTCCAGGACTGTCCGGGTTCCGGCCCCATCCAGGAGGCCCCGGGCCCGCTGGATCTTTTCGGTGGCCGACGACAGGTAGGATTGCCCGCCGAATCCGGGGTTGACACTCATGATGAGCAGCAGGTCGAGGTCCGCCAGGACGTCCTCGATCAGGGCGAGGGGGCTGGCGGGGTTGAGGGCGAGACCCGCGGCCATGCCGCGATCGCGAATCTCCGTGAGGTGTCTCTGCACGTGAAAGGTGGCTTCGGGGTGGAAGGTGAAGACGTTCACCCCGAGGTCGGCGTACTCCGCGATGTAGCGCTCCGGCTCTACCACCATGAGATGCACGTCCAGCGGCGCGTCGGTGAAGCGGCGGAGCGCTTTGATGAGCGGCGCACCGAACGTCAGGTTCGGCACGAAGCGTCCGTCCATAACGTCGATGTGCAGCCACTCCGCCCCGCCGGCCAGGGCCCCTTCGACCTGCTCCCGCAGGCGGCCGAGATCGGCCGAGAGCAGGCTCGGGGCGATGTGGACTGCCATCAGGATCCCTTTCTCGTCACGACCAGATCGACCCGGCCACCCCGGGGACTGCGGGTGCCTGCGGTCGGACGTTGTTCGAGGACGACACCTTCCGGCCGCCCCGCCACGACCCGTGCGGTGATCGTCCCCACGACCAGTCCCATCGCCTCGAGGCGCTGGCGCGCCTCCGCCACCGGGAGCCCGAGCACGCCGGGCACGGAAAGCTCGGCCGGCCCCGAGCTTATCACAAGGTCGATTGGAGTACCGGCCAGACGCCCGACGCCTGGTCCCGGTCGCGTCTGCACCACGGTTCCCGGCTCCCCCAGCGAGGGTAGAGTGTCCGGCTTGCCGAGGGCGAGGCCCGCTGCCCGGAGCACCTTTTCTCCGAGGGCCCGGGGAAACCCGGTGATATCCGGCACGGAAACGTCCGGCGGACCGTCGCTCAGGGTGAGCGACACCTGGGTGTTGGGCTCGATGATCATGCCGGGCGGCGGGTCCTGCCAGATCACGGCTCCCTTGGGGACCGTGGGATCGCTCTGCTGGTCCTCCATCCGGAACCGCAACCCCTGGATTTCCAGCTTTTCGCGCGCCTGTGTGACCCCCATATCGAGCACCCGCGGAACGGCGTGCTCACTTCGGAACAGAGGAGCGGGGAAGAGCCAGAATACCGTAAACAGGTAGCCAACGACGAACGCCGCCACCACGATGCCGATCTGCCGGGTGAGACGCCGGCCGGCGATGGTCGAGAAATACCCCGGAGCAGCGCTGGCGCCGCTGGGCCGGCGGAACTCCATCAGGCCGCTTTCCGGAGGCGGGCGGCGTACGCGCCGTCCACAGCATGGCGGTGTGGGAGGAGCAGCAGATCACCCGCGGGGGTGAGCAGCTCCGCGGGCACCGCGTCCCCGGGGTCGCGGTGGAATTCGGGATGCCGTTCGAGAAATGCCGTCACCTGTGCCTCGTTCTCCTCGTGCTCCAGCGAGCACGTGGCGTAAACTAAGCACCCCCCGCGCCGCACCGCCGGACCGACTGCGTCCAGCAGCTCGCGCTGCTGATTCGCCAGGCGGGCCAGCGCGTCGACGTTCACGCGCCAGCGTGCGTCGGGGTGCCGCGCCAGCGTCCCGGTGCCAAGACACGGTGCGTCGAGGAGCACCAGATCCACCGGGCGGACGGGCGGGCGGGCGGCGGACGCGATGATCGCGACCTCCCGCCCGCT
>Ga0315273_10012908_pt1 | contig 10722 bp, 9 predicted proteins | sample YL17G02_0_MG_FD_205753 | JGI IMG/M metagenome (GOLD analysis project Ga0315273, IMG submission 205753) | Sediment microbial communities from Yellowstone Lake, YNP, Wyoming, USA - YL17G02_0 | ecosystem: Environmental > Aquatic > Freshwater > Lake > Sediment | place: USA: Wyoming | collected... | reverse complement strand
CCCATGAAGAGAATCCTGTTGACGATCCTCGCGACCGCCTCGCTGACGGCCGGATCCGCGTTCGCGCAGTTCGAGGGTCAGATCGACATGAAAATCACGGGCCAGGGAGGCATGACGGGCACGGGCAAGGTGTTCGTGTCGAAGGTGGGCTCGCGCACCGAGATGGACATGGAATCGGCGCGCATGCCGATCCACATGACCACCCTCATGAGGTTCTCGACGCCGGACGTCATGTACCTGATCAACGACAAGGCCAAGACGTACAGCGAAGTGGACACGAAGCAGGCGCGCGAACAGGCCGCGAAGATGGCGGGTGACAAGGACAAACAGCCATATTCCGTCAAGGTTCTCGGGTCGGAGAAACTGCTCGGGTACTCCACGAAGCACGTCCTTCTCTCGCGCCCAGGCGACAAGTCGGAGATGGAGGCCTGGACGACGAAGGACCTCCTCGGATTGAGCTACGAGTCGATGAAGGGGCTCATGCGCCGCGGAGCGCAGGACGAAGGCGCGATGATGAAGGCGCTCAAGGACGCCGGAGCCGAAGGCTTCTTCGTGAAGATGGTCACGCGCGAAAAAGGCAAGACCGAGCCCCTCACGACGATGGAGCTCACGAAGGTCGAAAAGAAGTCGCTTCCGGCCTCGATGTTCGAGGTGCCCGCCGGCTACGCGAAGCAGGAAGGGATGATGGGGGCGGCAAGCGTCGTGGCGCCGCCCGAGGCGCAGGAGCAGATGAAGAAGGCGATGGAGAACATGACTCCCGAGCAGCGCAAGCAGATGGAGGAGATGATCAAGAGGCAGCAGCCCAAATAGCGGCTATTTCCTGCCCTTTTCCACGTATGGCAGGATCGCGATGACGCCTGCCGCGCTGTTCGCGGAATCGAACGAGAGCTTCAGCATCCCCGGGCCGCCCGGCGTCACGACTCCCTTCTGGCCCGCGCGGAAGCCCGCCTTCTCCCAGTTGAACGCGGCGGGCGCGCCCGCGGGCGACTCCCATTTAGGTATGTGGCTCTCCTGCGCTTCGCCTTTTACGTCCTTGACCGCCGCCGAAGACCCGTCAAATTTCATGTCCGAGGTCTTCTTGCCCGAGGCATCCAGCGCCGCGCCCGCCGGCGCCTGCGCCGGGAAGCCGCGCGCCTCGGCATTCGTTCTGCCCTTGAAGACGCGGTTCTGGAAGAACTGAAGCTCGGCGGCGTTGCCGAAGCCCTTGTAGTGGATCTGGACGTCGTACGGGCCCGCGGGGAGGACCGAGCCGTCGCCGAGTTTCACGACCTGGGGCAGCGAGATCTTCGCCGGCAAGTATTCGACCGCGGTCGGCATGGCCGACAGGCCGAGGGGAATCGCGAGCGCTGCGGCGAGAGCCAGTCGTACCTTCATAATCGATCTCCTTTGACCCGCATTCTATGACCGCCCTCCTCGCCGCGTGCTTTTTCGTGTCCGGGGCCGCTGGCCTCGTCTACGAGGTCCTCTGGTCGCGCCACCTCGCGCTCCTGTTCGGCGCGAACGTGGAAGCCGTCGGCCTCGTCCTCGCGGTATTCATGAGCGGCCTCGGCCTCGGGAGCCGGGCCTTCGGCGGCCTCGCGGACCGCGTGCGCTCGTCGCTCAGGCTGTACGCGGGGCTCGAGGCGGGCATCGGTCTCTTCGCGCTCGCGACGGTGCCGCTTCTCGCGGCCGTCTCCCGCGCGTTCCCGGTCCTCGCCGCCGCGCTCGGCGGCGGACCCGCCGCGGCGGCCGCTGCCAAGGCCGTCCTCGCGGCGGCCGTCCTTTTCCCGCCGGCGTTTCTCATGGGTGGCACGCTGCCTGCGCTCGCGAGGGCGCTCGGAGGGGAACGCTCGCGTGCGCCGCGCGTCGTCTCGCTCCTCTATGCAGTCAACCTCGCCGGTGCCGTTCTCGGCGCGGCCGCGACGGGCTTCTGGCTCGTCGAGCACGCGGGCCTCGCCGCGACGATGCGTCTGGCGGCGACGGCGGATCTCGCCGTGGCGGCTGCCGCCCTCGCCGCGTCGCGCTGGCTCGAGCGGGGTTCGCCGGCGGCGGCGCCCGCGGCCGCGCCGCCGGAACCCCTCGCGCCGCTCACGCGGGCGGCCCTCTTCGTGGGGCTCTTCGCCTCCGGCGCCGTCTTCATGCTCGACGAGGTCGTCTTCACGCGCCTGCTGGCGCTCGCCTTCGGCGTGTCGTCGTACTCGTTCACGCTGGTTCTCGTCCTCTGCCTCCTCGGGCTCGGGATCGGCGGGTTCGCCGCGTCGGCGCGGGCCGCGCGCGGGCCGGTCGGCCTCGAGTCCTTCGGGCGCGTCCAGCTCGCGGCGGCGGCGCTTCTCGCCCTTGCGATTGCCGCGGTGCCGCTCGTCGCGCGCGCGCTCGTCTTCGCGCGGCAGGTGCCCGGGCTCGGCTTCGGGGCGTCGCTTGCCCTCAAGGCCGCGCTCGCGGCCGCGCTCCTGCTCCCGCTCGCGGCGGTCGCGGGCGCGGGGATGCCTCTCCTCCTCGCGTTCGTCGCGGGTCGGCCCGGAGGCGTCGGGACGTCCGTCGGAAAGGCCGCGCTCGTGAACACCGCCGGGACGCTCGCCGGGAGCCTCGCGACGGGCTTCGTCCTCGTGACCGTTCTCGGGTCGCAGGCGACGCTGCGGCTCGGGGCGCTCGCGAGCCTGGGCGCCGGTCTCCTCGCGCTGGCCGCGGCGCGGGGCAGGCCGGGCGCCGCGGCGACGTCGGCCGCCTTCGCGCTCGCGCTGGGTATTCTCCTCGTCCCGTGCTGGCCGGACTGGGTCTTTCTGCGGTCGGACACCTACCCGCGGATTGCCCCGGCCGTCACGCGCCTCGAGTTCGAGCAGCGCCTGCGCGTCTCGAACGTCGAGCGCCTGTTCTTCGAGGAGGGCCGCAACGCGACGGTCGCCGTCCTGCAGGGAGCGCGCACGCGGACCCTCCTCGCGAACGGCCACCCCGAGGCGTCGGACGCCGGCGACATGGGGACTCAGGTCGGCGTCGCGATCGTCCCGCTCGTTCTCCACCCCGCTCCGCGCGAGGTCCTCGTCGTGGGCTTCGCCTCGGGCGTGACGGCCGACACGGCCGCACGGGCCCCGGGCGTGGAGCGGGTGGACGTCGCGGACCTCGAGACCGCGATGTTCCGCGCGGCGGAACGCTTCGCCCATGTGAATCACGGCGTTCTCGCGAACCCGAAGGTGCGCCTCCATCCCGTGGACGCGCGCAGCCTCATCGCGGCGGGCGGCGCGGGGTGGGACGTCATCCTCTCGGAGCCGTCGAACTTGTGGCGCGCGGGCGTGTCGAACCTCTTCACGGCGGACTTCTACGCGGCGGCGCGCGGCGCCCTGAAGCCGGGGGGTGTCTTCGCGCAGTGGCTCCAGCTTTACGGCCTGAGGTGGGAGACGCTCCGGACCGTCCTCGCGACTCTGTCGCGCTCGTTCCCGCACGCGGAAGTCTGGTGGGTGGACGGCGGGGACGTCGTCCTCCTCGGGTCCGAGGCACCCCTCGTCGCGTCGCGCGCCCGCGCCGAGGCGATCCTCGCGGGGACGTACCTCGAGGACCTGCGAAACCACCTCGCGATGCCCGAGCCGTCGGGCTTCTGGGCGCGGTACCTCCTCGGCCGCGCCGACCTCGACGCGCTCGCCAAGGGCGCGGACCGGATCAACACGGACGACCGCCCGATCGTCGAGTTCGACGCCCCGCGCGACCTCTTCCGGCCGGACGAGGGCAACGCGAGCCGGCTCCTCGAGGAGAAGATCGCCCGCGGGCGGCTGGCTCCGGCGGTCGACGGGACGCCGCCGACGCGCGCCGAGGCGTGGTCGGGGCTCGCGGGGATGTACGGCATGGCGGGGCGGCCGGCCCTCGCGCGGGCGGCCGCGCTCCGGGCGTTCGACGAGTCCCCCGATCCGGCGCTCGCCCTCAGGGCCGCGCGGTACGCGCTTCAGGACGGCGCGGTGGCCGACGCCGAGGCGGACCTCTCGCGGGCGCGCGCCGCCGGCGCGGACGAAGCCGCGGCCGCCGACGTGGAGGGACGCGTCCGGACCGCCCAGGGGCGCATCGAGGAAGCCCTCGCCGCTTTCGCCCGCGCGAACAGGGACGGCGCGCCGGGTCTCGAGCGCCTCTCGCTCCTCGCGGTTTACGGCGACGAGGACGCGGCGCTGGAGCAGGCCGACCGCCTCCTCGCGGCGCGCGCGCGGGGGGCGCTCTCGGGCGGGGACGCGGCGCGCGCCGTCGAGGAGCTCGGGCGGTCCGCGCGGTCGCCGGAGGGCGCGGTCCGCGCGCTCGCGTCGATCGAGAAGAGGCTCGGCGCGGACGACGGGGTTCCGCGGATCCCGGTCCTGAAGGCCCGGGCCGCGCTCGAACTGACGGCCGGCCGGCCGGCGGAGGCGCTCGCGGCCTGCGCGCGGGCAGATTCGCTTTCGGCGCTCGACCTCGACCTCATGGCGACGCGCGCCGAGGCTTTGCGCGCCCTCGGCAGGCACGCCGAGGCCGATCGCGCGGAGCGCGAGCGCGCGCGCTGGGCGGGCGAGCCGCCGCCGCGCTGATCAGGCGGCCGCTTCGCGGTCCTTGAGCTGGAGGGCGTAGAGGCGGGAGTAAATGCCGCCCTTGGCGATGAGCTCGGCGTGCGTGCCGGACTCCTTCACCTCGCCGTGCGAGAGGACGAGGATCCGGTCCGCCCGGACGATCGTCGAGAGGCGATGCGCGACGACGATCGACGTGCGGCCCGCCAGGAGGCGGGCGACGGCGCGCTCGATAGTCTTCTCCGTCTCCGGATCGACGGAGGACGTGGCCTCGTCGAGGATGAGAATGCGCGGGTTGCGCGCGAGGGCGCGGGCGAAGGCGACGAGCTGCTTCTCGCCGACGGAGAGGCCGCCGCCGCGCTCGGACAACCTGGCGTCGAGGCCGCCGGGAATGCGCGCGAGGAGCGGCCCGAGGCCGACCTCGATGCAGGCCTCCTCGATGCGCGCGCGCGGCATTCCTGGATCGAAGAAGGAGACGTTCTCCGCGATCGTCCCGGTGAACAGGAACGTGTCCTGGAGGACGATGCCGAAATGCTCGCGCAGGCGCACGGGGTCGTACCGGCGCACGTCCGTGCCGTCCACGAGGACGCGCCCCTCCGTCACGTCGTAGAAACGCAGGAGGAGGTTCAGGACCGTGGACTTGCCCGCGCCCGTCGCGCCCACGAGCGCGACCGTGCGCCCGGGCGGCACGTGGAACGAGACGCCCTTCAGGATCTCCTCGTCCTTCTTGTAGGAGAAGCGGACGTTCTCGAACGCGACGTCGCCGTGAAGGGGTCCCTTCGGGGCGACCGGATCGGCCGGTGCCGCGATCGCCGGCTGCGCGTCGAGGAGCTGGAAGATCCGCTCCGAGGAGGCCATCGCGGCCTGCAGGATGTTGTACTTCTCGGAGAGGTCCATGAGCGGGCGGTAGAAGCGCTTGCTGTACTGGAGGAACGCCACGACGGCGCCGAGCGTCATGCGGCCGCGGAGCACCTCGGCGCCGCCGTACCACACGATCGCCGCCATGCCGACCGCCGACAGGAAGTCGAGGGCCGGGTAGAAGACCGAGTAGTAGAAGATCGAGTCGAGGTTCGCCTGCCGGTGCGCGTCGTTCACGTCGGCGAAGGTCCGGCGCGAAACCGGTTCGTGGCGGAAGAGCTGCACGACGTTCATTCCGGAGATGTGCTCCTGGAGGAACGCGTTCACGCGGGCGATCTTCACGCGCACGTCGCGGTACGTGTCGCGCGCGCCCTTCCGGAACCAGTTCGTCACCCAGAGCATCGGCAGGAGGATCGCGAACGTGATCGCGGCGAGCGTCGTGTCGAGGGCGAAGAGGATGGCCACGATTCCCGCGAGGACTGCCACGTCGCCGAGGAGCGCGACGAAGCCCGAGGTGAAGAGCTCGTTCAAGGCGTCGACGTCCGTCGTCAGGCGCGTCATGAGCCGGCCCACGGGCGTGCGGTCGAAGACGGCGATGTCGGCGCTCTGGAGGTGAGAAAAGATCCGCGTTCTGAGGTCGTACATGACGCCCTGGCCCATCTGCGAGGTCCACGCGACCATGACCCACATGAAGACGAACGCGAGCACGGCCATGAGGACCGAAAGCGCCGCGATCCACTCGATGCCGTACCCCGCGCCGAGGTCGATGCCAAAGATGCGAAAAAAGCCGTCCACCGAGCGCGCGGCCGGGCCGGCGCCCGTCCGTCCCCTCGTGAACAGGAGGTCGATCGCCGCGGCCATGAGGAGCGGCCCCGCGAGCTGGGCGGCCGACTCGAGGAGCAGCACGACGACCGACCCGAGCACGTAGCGCCGGTACGGGCGCACGAGGGAGAAGAGCCTTTTCACGAGGCGCGGCTCGAAGGCCTTCCCCAGGATCTCTTCCTCGTGAGGAATCTCGGCCATCAGGCGGCCTCCATCTCCTCGGCGAGGCGCTGGCGCTCGGCGATGGCCGCGTAGACGCCGCCCTTGGCGAGCAGCTCCGCGTGCGTGCCCATCTCGGCGATCCGGCCGCCGTCGAGGACCGCCGCGACGTCGGCGTTCTGGAGAGTGGACAGGCGGTGCGAGACGAGAAAAACGGTCCGCCCGCCGGCCGCGGCCTTGAGAGTGTCGAGAATCTTCGCCTCCGTCTCCGTGTCGACGGACGAGAACGCGTCGTCGAGGACGAGGACGGGCGCGTCCGTCAGAAGGGCGCGCGCGAGCGCCGTACGCTGCTTCTGCCCACCGGAGAGCGTGATGCCGCGCTCGCCCACGAGCGTGTCGAGGCCCCTCGGGAACCGCGCGACGTCGGGCGCGAGCCCGGCGGCCTGAACGGCGCGCTCGATCTCCTCGCGCGTGGCTGAGGGACGCCCGAAGGCCACGTTGTTCGCGAGGGTGTCCGAAAAGAGAAACGTCTCCTGCGGCACGACGACGACGTTCCGCCGGACGACGGGCAGCGGGATTTCCGTCAGATCGCGGCCGCCGATGAAGATCGTTCCCACCGGCGGGTCGTCGAGCCTCAGGAGAAGATTGAGGAGAGTGGACTTCCCGGCGCCCGTGCGGCCCACGACGGCGACCGTCGTGCCGGGCGCGACGCGGAACGTGACGTCCGAGAGGATGACCCGCTCTCCGTGCGCGAACGAGAGCCTCCGGAACTCCACGTCGCCGGAGAGGCGTTCGCCGCTGTCCGCCTCGGGGGAAAGCGGTGCGGCCTCCCAGACGTCCACCATGCGGTTCCACGAAGCCGACCCCCGCTGCCAGAGGTTCACGACCCAGCCCAGCGCGGTCGCCGGCCAGATCAGCTCGATCATGTACAGGTTGAACTCCACGTATCGCGCGACCGTGAGCTTCCCCGCGAGGATGAAGCGTCCGCCGGCCCAGAGCGTGAGCGCGAAACCGACGCCGACGAGGAGCTGGAGCAGCGGGAAATAGAGCGCGTTCAGGCGTGCGAGCCCCAGGTTGCGGCGCTTGAACTCGCGGTTCTTCGCGTCGAATCGGGATTCCTCGCTGGCCTCGCGCGCGAAGGCGCGCACGAGCCGGGCGCCGGAGAAGTTCTCCTGCGCCTCGGCGGAGATCTCGGCGAAGAACTCCTGGATCTTCGTGAAGCGCCGATGCGTCGCCTGGCCCATGACCTTCGTCGCCACTGCGACGATCGGCAGCACCGCGAGGGCGACGCCCGTCAGGGCCGGCGACACCATGAACATGAGCGCGAGCGCCACGCCGCCGACGAAGAACGTGTTCGCGGCCTGCATGATCCCGGGCCCGAGCAGCATGCGCACGGCCGAAAGGTCGTTCACCGCGCGGCTCATGAGGTCGCCCACGCGGTTCTTCCGGTACCACGGCGCGGGCAGGCGCAAAAGGTGGTCGAAGAGGTCCTGCCGCATCTCGTACTCGATGTGGCGCGAGGCGCCGATCAGGATGCGCCGCGTGAGGAAGAGGGCGATCGCGTCGCCCACTGCGAGGAGGACGATGAGCGCCGCGAGGCGGAAGAGCCGCTCGGGCGTCACCCCCTCGCCGAGCTCCTCGATCGCCCTCCGCACGATGCCGGGCATCGCGAGAAAGAGACCTGTCGAGGCGAGGATCGAGGCGAATCCGGCCAGATAGACGCCGGGACGCCGGCGGAAATAGCCGAGGAAGCGGGGGAGGTCTCTCATCTTGGGAGAAGCGGGGCGCGAGGAGACGGAGCCGTTCCCGGGCCGCCGGACCGAAATATACAGGAGGATCCTGATGCGGGCGCATCATGGACGCGCGCCGCGTCCGGCCCCAAAAGAGGAAGGGGTTTCCATGAGCGTTCCTCTCGTTCTGCTCGCCCTCGCCGCCCTCGGAATCGTGGCGGCAATCGTCCTGGTTCCGATCCTGCGCGCCTACCGCGGGACTCGCCTCGTGGCGTGTCCCGAGACGAAGCGGCCCGCCGCCGTGGAAATCGACGCGATGCGGGCGGCTTTCACGCTTTTCGGGGACGAGCCGGGGCGGCTTCGCCTGACGAGCTGTTCGCGCTGGCCCGAGAGGGCGGGTTGCGGGCAGGAATGCCTCGGCGAGATCGAGGGCGACCTGGAGTCCTGCCTCGTGCGCAACCTCGTGGCGGGCTGGTATCGCGGCCAGTCCTGCGTCTTCTGCGGGAAGCCAATTCCGGAGGTGACGTGGACCGAGCACCGGCCGGCGCTCCTCGCGCCCGATGGGATCACCGTTTCGTGGACGGACGTGAAACCCGAGAACCTGCCGGACGTCTTCTCGACGCACAAGCCGGTGTGCTGGGACTGCAACGTCGTGCAGGGCGTCGTGCGCGAGCGTCCGGACGTCGTGACCGTGCGACCGGAGAGAAAGCACCTTTACAGCTAGCGATCAGATCTCGGGAGGCATGCCATGACGATGCTCGAAGCGGGAGTGACCATTCTGGTGATTGCGTTCGGCGCCGTCGGCTTCCTGTGGGTCCTGCCGGCCTGGCGCGGGTACCGGGGCAAGCGGATCGTCAGGTGCCCCGGGACGGAGCCGGCATGGGAGGCCGCCGTCGAGGTCGATGCCGCCCGGGTCGCGGTTTCCGCGTGGGGCGGCCCGCCCGACGTCAGGCTGAAAGACTGCTCACGCTGGCCGGAGAAAGCCGACTGCGCGCAGGAATGCCTGAGCCAGGTGGCGGGGTAGCGGCTCTCGAGGGCGCGGAGGAAGAGATCTCGTAGAATCAGGGTATGAGTCGCACTGCCGCCAGAGAACCGAAGTCGCCACACTCCCGCGGAGTCCTGGCTCGCCTGGCCCCCGGTCAGCCGGTCCGCATCCGCAAGGGCAAGAAGACCCTCGGCGTGCTGATCGCCACGCAGGATTTCATGCTCTTCGAGCGTCTCATCGCCGAAGAGGAAGACCGGCTCGACGTGAAAGCGGCGATGAAGGCGCTGAAGGAGCCCGGCAGCGTCCCGCTTGAGAAGGTCCGAGCGGAGCTGGGGCTCTGAACGAGCCCGAACCGAAGAAGCCCCACTATAGCGTCCGGCTGAAGAAGGCGGCCCAGCGCGACCTCAAACGGCTCCCGCGCGAGGTCCAGAAGCGCCTTCTAACCCGGTTCGAAGCCCTCGCCGAGGATCCCCGGCCTCCGAGCGCCGAGATGCTCGCCGGCCCCTTGAACATCTGGCGCGCACGCGTGGGCGATTACCGGATCGTCTACACGATCAAGGACGACATCTTGCTTGTCTTGGTGCTGCGAATCGGGCACCGCCGAGAGGTCTACCGGCTGGCCCTGCCGAAGTTCGAGCTGACCGCCGACGAGGACGAGAACCCGGGGACGTAGATCAGTCCGTGGCCCTGGCGCGGATTCCGGGGCAAGCGGGGCGTCACGTGCCCCGACACGCAGGTGCCCCGAGGTGCCGACACTTCCTCCTGGATGTTCATGACGAGTAGATGATTCGGCGAGTCGCATTCTCGATCGTTCTGCTTGCGTCGGCCCTTTGCGGAATTCCGACGTCCGTGGCCCACGCGACTGAAGCTCCGTATTCCATCCTTCACTCATTTCAGAGCGCAGAGAGAAACCCCCGCGCGTCGTTGATTTCGGATGGCCGCGGCAGCCTTTACGGAACGACGGCTCACGGGGGCCCGTCGGACGGCGGCACCGTCTTCACGATCCGGACGGATGGAACGGGCTTCCAGCGCCTTCACACGTTCATGGGCGGCGCGAGCGACGGTTTCGATCCTGAGTCCTCTCTCGTCCTCGACGGCGTGGGAAACCTCTATGGAACGACGGGAGCCGGGGGGCCAACGGACCGCGGCACGGTCTTCACGATCAAGGAGGATGGCAGCGGCTTCGAGGTGCTGCACGCGTTCGCGGGCGGAGAAGGGGCCGGCCCTTCCACCGCACTCACTTTTGACAGGTCGTTGTTCCGAAGAGGACGCCCGAGGCATCCAGAAGGAGCGGACCTTGAGGGAATCTTCCGTCGGTGGCACCGCCCGTGAACGTGTGAAGAACATGGAATCCTGTGCCGTCTGTCCTCAGCCTGAAGATGGTGAAGCTGGTCGTTCCGTAAAGGCTGCCCGACCCGTCAGAAATCAGGGAGCTCCTGGGATTCAGCCCGTCGTCTGCGCCGCCGACGAATGCGTGCAGGAGCCGAAAGCCCGTGCCATCTGTTCTCAGCTTTGGGACAAGCTATCAACTCGTCACGGGAGCGACCCAAGGGGGCAGGGTGATCCTGGACGGTCTTGGAAACCTCTATGGAACGACTTCTTACGGGGGTCCGTCTAACGCCGGAACGGTCTTTACGATCAGAATTGACGGGACCGGTCTTCGGATTCTCCATTCATT
>Ga0315273_10012906_pt1 | contig 10722 bp, 7 predicted proteins | sample YL17G02_0_MG_FD_205753 | JGI IMG/M metagenome (GOLD analysis project Ga0315273, IMG submission 205753) | Sediment microbial communities from Yellowstone Lake, YNP, Wyoming, USA - YL17G02_0 | ecosystem: Environmental > Aquatic > Freshwater > Lake > Sediment | place: USA: Wyoming | collected... | reverse complement strand
TCCTCCAGCCGATTGCGGACGGGCTCAAGAACCTCCTCAAGGAAGAGGTCATTCCCAGCGGCAGCAACAAGGTGTTCTTCGTCATCGCGCCCGCCATTTCCCTGATGGCCGCGCTGTTGATCCCCCTAACGATCCCCTGGGCGGCCCCGATGCCGCTCGACTTCGACCTCACGCTGCCCCTGCTCGGCCGCTTCGTGCACCGCGGCGCGACACCCGCGACCGTCGCCGTGCTGCCGATCGGTTTCCTCTTCGTCCTGGCCATCAGCTCGGTCGGCGTCTACGGCATCGCGCTTGGGGGATGGGCGTCCAACAATAAGTACAGTCTCCTCGGCGGCATTCGCGCCACGGCGCAGATGGTGTCCTATGAAGTGGCCATGGGCCTGAGTCTCATTCCGGTCCTCCTGCTCGTCGGCAACGTCTCGTTCCCCCAGATCGTGCAGGCGCAGCAGCAGGGCCCCCTCGGCTGGCTGGTGCTGCCGCTCGCCCTGTCGGCGTTCATTTTTCTCGTGTCTGGCTTCGCGGAATCGAACCGGGTGCCGTTCGACCTTCCCGAAGCGGAGTCCGAGCTGGTGGCGGGTTACCACACCGAGTACAGCGCCATGAAGTTCTCCGCCTTCATGATCGCGGAGTTCGCGTCCATGGTGACCATCTCCATGATGTTCGTCACGCTGTTTCTCGGCGGGTGGGACATCCCGTTCACGCACTGGGATGAGGCGGGTGGCATGCGGCAGTTCTGGGCCACCGCCGTCGTCTTCTTCGTCAAGACCCTGTTCTTCCTCTTCCTGTTTATGTGGGTCCGCTGGACCCTCCCACGCTTCCGGTACGACCAGCTCATGGCGCTCGGCTGGAAGGTGTTCATCCCCATGGGCCTCGCTTACGTCATGTTCATCGCGGTGGGGCTCTGGGTGGTGGAGGGCCCGCTCGGCGTGACCAGCCCGGCCGCGCGTTCCGGGCTGCTCTTTCTCCTCAACCTTCCGGTGCTGGTGTTCGTGTTCCGAATTCTCGACCGCGGCCGGCTGATCCGTGGTTCCTCCACCCATCGTCCCCCGGCGGCCCCTCGGCCGGCACGGGCGGCCTGAGGCCAGCGGCATGGCAATCGGCGTCAAGGTGATGCAGCGACCCGGCAACGAGGCCAGTTACGTGCGGGCCACGCTAACGGGCATGGCCCTCACGTTCCGGCATCTCTTCCGCCGGAAAATCACGATGCAATACCCGGAGGAGAAGAGCACGGAGACGTGGACCATCAGCCCCCGCTGGCGCGGCACCCACCGAATGCTGACCGACGAGCAGGGCCGGTCCAAGTGCGTCGCTTGCGGTCTCTGCCCGCAAGTCTGCCCCGCCAACTGCATCAAGCTGGTTCCGGGGGAGGATGAGGAGGGCAACCGATACCCGCTCATCTATGAGATCGACGAGTTCCGTTGTGTCTTCTGCGGCTACTGCCAGGAAGTGTGCCCGGAGGAGGCGATTCACGTCGGCGTGCACTACGAGAACGCCGAGTATGAACGCGGACGGTTCGTCTACGACCTGGAACGGCTCTCGGCGCAGACCCACCCGGTCTCGAGCCTCTGGGACCCGATGGATCCGAAGGGGGAGTAGGTGTCTGAAACGATCTTCGTGGCGTTGGGCGCCGTCGCCGTCCTGTCGGCGCTGCTTTGCATCCTCCAGCGGAACGCGCTGGCCGCCGCCATCTGGCTGGTCCTGACCATGCTGGCGCTTGCCGCGATGTATCTCATCCTCGGCGCGCCGTTCATCGCCGCGATCCAGGTGCTGGTGTACGCCGGCGCCATCATGGTGCTGTTCATCTTCGTCATCATGCTCCTCAACCTTGGGCATGGCCCGAGCGACATCCGCGGACGGGCCGCGTGGGCGGGCGCTCTGGTGCTGGCGGTGGCGATGGCCACCTACCTCCTCCGGCTGGGGGGGTATGACCCCGCGCGACTGGCGCTTGAACTCACCGGCACGAGTGACCTGCCCGCCTCGGCGGTCTTCGCCACGGCGGAGGGAGCCCGCCAGGCGGCCGAAGCGCAGGGCGTCGTCGGCGCGGTGGCCGGCTCGCTCTTCACCACCTACCTCGTCCCGTTCGAGGTCACCTCCCTGCTGTTGCTGGCGGCCATCGTCGGGGCCGTCGTGCTGGCCAAGAAGAGGATCTGATGCTCCTCGGTCCCGCCCTCGCAATCTCGGCCCTGCTGTTTTCGATCGGCGTCGTCGGCGTGCTGGTCCGCCGGAACGCCCTTGTGGTCTTCATGTGCATCGAGTTGATGCTCAATGCCGTCAACCTGACGTTCGTCGCGCTCTCGCGGTACCACGGGGTTGGCGGCCAGTTGATGGTGTTCTTCGTCATGACCGTGGCCGCCGCCGAGGCGGCCGTCGGCCTCGCCATTATTCTCGCGGTCTTCCGTCACACCACGTCGGTGGACCTGAAGACCAACACCCTGTTGCAGGGATGACGATGTACGTCTCCGCTGACCTCATCTGGCTCGCGGTCGCACTGCCCCTGGCCGGATTCCTGATCAATGGCGCGCTGGCGCTCTGGCGCCCCGGGGCCAAGACCGCCATCAGTATCATCGGGCCGGCAGTGCTCCTCGGGGCCTTCGCGATCGTGGCGCTCATCTTTCGGAGCTACAGCGCCTCCGGGCTCGCCACGCCGCGGGTGGTCACCCTCTGGACCTGGCTCCCCGCCGGCGCGCTCCAGATCAACCTGAGCCTGCTGGTCGACCGCCTGTCGCTGGTCATGCTCCTCGTCGTGACCGGCGTGGGGAGCCTGATCCATATCTTTAGCGTCGGATACATGCGGCACGACCCCGGGTACGCGCGGTACTTCGCATACCTGAACTTGTTCATCGTCTTCATGCTCGTGCTCGTGCTCGGTGCCAGCTTCCCGGTGCTGTTCATCGGATGGGAGGGCGTCGGCCTCTGCTCCTACCTGCTCATCGGCTTCTGGTACGGCGACAAGGCCAACGCGGACGCCGGGAAGAAGGCGTTCCTCGTCAATCGGATCGGCGATTTCGGCTTCATGGTCGCCATGTTTCTGATTTGGGGCGGCCTCGGCAGCCTGGATTTCTTGCGGGTCGCCGAGCTGGCCCCGGAGCAGTTGGCGGCCGGCGGCACGCTTGTCACCATGATCACGCTCTTCCTGTTCCTCGGGTGTGCCGGCAAGTCCGCCCAGATCCCGCTCTACGTCTGGCTGCCCGACGCGATGGCCGGCCCGACTCCGGTGTCCGCCCTCATCCACGCGGCCACGATGGTCACGGCCGGTGTCTACCTGGTAGCCCGGACCAACGTGCTCTTTGCCATGGCCCCCCTCTCCAGCACGGTCGTGGCCGGCGTCGGCGCGCTGACCGCCCTCTTCGCCGCGACGATCGGGCTCCGGCAGTACGACATCAAGAAGGTGCTCGCCTACTCGACGATCTCGCAGCTCGGCTACATGTTCCTCGCCGTCGGGACCGGGGCCTACGTGGCCGGCGTCTTCCATCTCGTGACCCACGCGTTTTTCAAGGCCCTGCTGTTCCTGGGAGCGGGCAGCGTGATTCACTCGATGCACCACGCGTACCATGCCACGCATTCCCACGCCGACGCGCAGGACATGCGCAACATGGGCGGGCTCCGGCGTTCCATGCCCTGGACCTTCGTCCTGATGCTGATCGCCACCCTGGCCATCGCAGGGATCCCGCCGTTCGCGGGCTTCTTCTCCAAGGATGATGCGCTCGCTGCCGCGTTCGCCCGGGGCGCCGAGATTCCGGTGTTCCGGCTGTTCTGGCTTTTCGGCGTGGTGGCGTCGGCCCTGACTGCGTTTTATATGGCCCGCCTCATGGCCATGACCTTCTTCGGCGCCAATCGGACCGGGGTGGAGGAACAGAAGCACCTGCACGAAGCACCCGTCATCATGACCGCGCCGCTGGTCGTGCTCGGCGTCCTGAGCGCCGTGGGCGGACTGTTGAACCTTCCGGCGCTGGCCGGCGGGGACGCCAAGCTGGAGCACTGGCTCGATCCGGTGCTGGAAGGGGCCCATCGCTACTTCCCACTCGAGATGCCCCACGGCCAGACGGAATACGTCCTGATCGGCCTGGCCATCCTCATTGCGGTCGGTGGGCTGATCGCCGGGTGGCGGGTCGCCATGGCGCAGCCCATCCTGCCCGCGCACCTGGCCCCGGCCGAGCTCGGCTTCTGGAAGGTGCTCTATCACAAGTACTACGTGGACGAGTTCTATGAGGCCGCGATCGTCGGCCCGCTCCGCCGCTTCTCCGAGCGCGTGCTCTGGAAGCGCGTGGACCAGGGGATCATCGACCGCGGTGGGGTGGATGGTTCCGCCGTCCTGGCCCGAACGCTGGGCTGGATCGGCTCCCGGCTCCAGACCGGCCAGGTGGGGGTGTACCTCACGGTGTTCCTCGTCGGCGTGCTCGGCATCTTCTTCGTCGTGATGGGCTGACCCCCTATGGCCGACTTGCTGAACCTCATCGGATATCAGGCCTGGGTCGTCCCGGTCCTCCTCCTCCTGCCCGTGGCCGGCGCGCTGCTCATCGTGCTCGCTCCCACAAGTCGGGCGCGGGCCATCGCGCTGGCCGTCACGCTCGTCGAGTTCCTGGTCTCCGCCGGGCTCTGGTGGGCGTTCGTGCCCAGTGGGGGGATGCAGTTCGCCGCGACGGTCCAGTGGATGCCCCAGTGGGGCGTCGCGTACCGGGTCGGTATCGACGGCATCTCGCTCTTCATGGTGTTGCTGTCGACGTTGATGATGCCGCTCTGCGTACTCGGGAGTTGGAACTACATCACCGAACGCGAGCGCGGGTTCTATGCGCTGCTGTTGGTGCTGCTCACCGGGATGCTGGGCGTGTTCCTCAGCCTTGATCTCTTCCTGTTCTATGTGTTCTGGGAGGTCATGCTGATCCCGATGTACTTCCTGATCGGAATCTGGGGCGGCAGCAACCGGCTCTATGCCGCCATCAAGTTCTTCATCTACACTATGGTCGGATCGCTGCTGATGCTGGTGGCCATCCTGGTCACCGTCTGGGTCATCGCCGCGAAGACCGGCGTGCTGAGCTTCTCGTACGACCACGTCCTGGCCAACGCGTCGGCGGCGGGGGGCAGGGCGCCGTGGTTGTTCGCGGCGTTTGCGCTCGCGTTCGCCATCAAGGTGCCGATCTTTCCGTTCCACACCTGGCTGCCCGATGCGCATGTCGAGGCTCCGACCGCCGGCTCCGTCATCCTGGCGGGCGTCCTGCTCAAGATGGGCACGTACGGCTTCCTGCGGTTCGCCATCCCGTTTTTCCCCGAGGTGGCGTTCAGCCCGGCTGTCACCACCCTGGCGGTCGTGCTCGCGGTGGTGGGCATCATCTACGGCGCGCTGGTCGCGATGGTCCAGCCCGATGTGAAAAAGCTGGTGGCCTATTCCTCGGTCAGCCACCTCGGGTTCGTCATGCTCGGCATCTGGGCCGCCACCCTGCAAAGCGTGCAGGGCGCCCTGATGGTCATGATCAACCACGGCCTCTCCACCGGCGCGCTCTTCTTCCTGATCGGCATGCTCTACGAACGCCGCCACACCCGGGACATCGCCGCGTTCGGCGGGATCGCGCGGGTAGTGCCGGTCTTCAGCCTCGTATTCACGCTGGTCGCGCTGTCGTCCATCGGGCTGCCGGGCCTCAACGGCTTCATCGGGGAGTTTCTCGTGCTGCTCGGCAGCTTCGGGCGGTTCCCGTGGGCCACGGGCATCGCCACCACCGGGGTCATCTTCGCCGCAGCCTACCTGCTCTGGGCGCTGCAGCGGATCATCTTCAACAAGCTCGACAACCCCGAGAATGAACAGCTGACCGACCTCACCCCCCGTGAGCTGGCGGTCCTCGGGCCGCTCCTGCTGGGTATCGTGTGGCTCGGGCTCTATCCCGCGCCAGTGCTCCGTCGGATGGAACCGGCCAGCCGGCAGTTCGTGGAGAGCGTCCAGCGGGGCATCAGTCAGGGCGCTCCCGCTGACGCCGCCCCTGCCACCGAGGTCCAGCCGTGAACCCGATTGACACGGCCACGCCGATCGGCGTCACGCTGGCCCTGCTCCCCGAGGTGGTCCTGTCGCTCGCCGCCCTCGGCGTGCTGTTGGTCAACGCCTGGAGACACGAATCCCCGGCCGACAGCCGGCTGGCTGGTTGGCTCAGCCTTGGCGGCGTGGGCGCCTCGCTTGTCGCCCTCCTCTGGCTCTGGGGAGCGTCCTCGGGCGATACCGGCATCCCGCAGATGATCGCGCTCGACAGCTATCGCTACCTGGGAGACGTCATCTTCCTCCTGGTGGCCGCGGCGTCCATCGTGCTCTCGCTCGACTACCTGGAACGCGAGGGAATCCGCGGGCCCGAGTATTTCACGCTCATCCTGCTGGCGACGGTTGGGATGATGCTGCTGGCTGGGGCCAGCGACCTGGTCCTCGTGTTCCTCGGGCTCGAGGTCATGTCGGTGGCGGCCTATGTCCTCGCCGCGTACGATCGGCGGAGCCCATTCGCCGCCGAGGCAGGATTGAAGTACTTCCTGATCGGGGCATTTGCCTCGGGTTTCCTGCTGTACGGCATCGCCCTCATCTACGGCTCCACCGGCACCACCAATCTTGTCATGGCCGGGGCCCAGTTCTCGTCGGGCGAGCTGCCCGTGATGGCCACCCTCGGTCTGAGCCTGTTGTTGATCGGGTTCCTCTTCAAGGTGTCGGCCGTCCCGTTCCACATGTGGGCGCCCGATGTGTACGACGGCGCTCCGACCCCCGTGACCGGACTGATGGCCACCGGAGTCAAGGCGGCTGGTTTCCTCGCCCTGACTCGCCTGCTGCTCGTGACCTTCCCGGCCAACGCGGGGCTGTGGCAGCCCGTGTTCGGGATTCTGGCCATCGTCACCATGGTTGCCGGCAACCTGATGGCCCTCGCGCAGCGCTCGGTCAAGCGGATGCTTGCCTACAGCTCGGTCGCGCACGCCGGGTACCTGTTGGCCGCCGTGTGGCCCGGGACCCGGATCGGCGCCGCATCGGTCCAGACGTACCTCCTGGCCTATTCGCTCACCAGCCTGGCCGCCTTCGGTCTTCTGGCTGCCCTCGGACGCGGCGGCGAGCGGGACTTGACGGCGGACGACCTGGCGGGGCTGGCCCGGACCAGGCCCTGGACCGCCGCGGCGTTCGCGATTGTGCTCCTCTCGCTGCTCGGATTCCCCGGCACCTTTGGGTTCATTGGGAAGTGGATGATTCTTTCGGCGCTAGTGACTTCCGGCCAATGGCTCATCCCGGTCGTGTTGGTCCTCGCCAGTGCCGTGTCGGCGGGCTACTATCTGCCGGTCATCATGGCGATGTACATGAAGCCGGCGCCCGAGGGCGCGGCGGCGCCCGTTGTCCTCCCGCGCGCCGCCGGGGTCGTCGTGGCGATCATCGTCGTGACCATCGTGGTGCTGGGGGTCTGGCCCGCGCCCGTCCTCGCCGGCTCCATGGACACAGCCGCCACCCTCTTCAATCGCGCCTTCCAACCGCTCGGCCAGTAGCCCATCCCGGCGGGAGGTCTTGTGCGCGTCCCCAAGTCCATCTTTCGGCAATACGACATCCGTGGCCTCGTCGGCGAGGAGCTCACCGGGGAGTTCGCGCACGCCCTCGGCCGGGCCTTTGCCTCGTTCGGGCGCCAACGGCTGGGCCGTGCGCCCGTGCTGGCCGTCGGTCGCGACAATCGCCCGTCAGGACCGGACCTCTCCGCGGCCCTCCGCGCGGGCATGGCGGCCTCCGGCGCCACGGTCGTCGATGTCGGAGAGCTGCCGACGCCGGCGCTCTACTTCGCGGTGCACGCGCTCCACCTCGACGGCGGCGTGCAGGTGACCGGCTCGCACAACCCGCCCGAATTCAACGGCTTCAAGCTCGTGCTCGCAGGGGAGTCGGTGCACGGCGAGGAGATTCAGGAGCTGTACGAGGCCATCACCCTCGAGCAGTCGGTCCCCGGAGTGGGCCGAGAAACGGCGGACGGCTCGGTGCTGGAGCGCTATCGGGACGCCATCGTCAGCCGCCATCGGCTCGAGCGGCCGGTGCGCGTGGTCGTCGACTGCGGCAACGGCGTGGGCAGCGTCGTTGCCGTGTCGACGCTGCGGGCGCTCGGGGCCGAAGTCGTGCCGCTCTTTTGTACATCCGACGGGACCTTCCCGAACCACCACCCTGATCCCACGGTGCCGGCCAACCTCGTCGACCTGCAGGTGGAGGTCCGGCGGACCGGGGCCGAACTCGGCATCGCGTTCGACGGCGACGCCGACCGCATCGGCGCCGTGGACGAGAACGGGCGGGTCCTGTTCGGCGATCAACTGCTCGTCGTCTTTGGACGCGATGCCGTTCGCCGGTTCGGCGTGGGGGCCCGGGTCATCTTCGATGTGAAATGCTCCGACCTGCTGGCGGCCGCGCTGAGCCAGGCCGGCGCCGAGCCCGAGATGTGGAAGACCGGGCATTCCCTCATCAAGGCGCGGATGAAAGAGCGCGGCGCCGTGCTGGCCGGGGAAATGAGCGGGCACATGTTCTTCGCCGGCGACTGGTTCGGATTCGACGACGCCCTCTTCGCGGCCGCGCGGCTCCTCGAAATCGTCTCCCGCGCGCCGGGCGGCCTCGCCCCCCTTCTCGCGGACCTCCCCGAGACCTTCGCCACGCCGGAAATCCGGGTGGACTGTCCCGACGACCGCAAATTCGATATCGTGGCGCGCGCCACGACACACTTCCGGGCGCGCTACCCCGTCAACGACATCGATGGCGTCCGCATGTCGTTCGCCCGCGGCTGGGGGTTGGTCCGAGCCTCGAACACCCAGCCGATTCTCGTGCTCCGTTTCGAAGCCACGGATGAGGGATCCCTCGCGGAGTACCAGCGGGAAGTCCTGCAATGGCTCGCGGAGCAGGGCGTGCGGGGCTAGGAACGATGCCGGTCCGCAGACGCTGGCTGCTGGGCACGGTCGCGGCGCTCGTGGTCCTGTTGTTCGCGGGACAGTGGATCGCCGATTTCCTGGCCGATCGCTGGTGGGCCGCGGCGTTGGTGCCGGACGCCGCCGGCTTCCTGTCCGGCGTGCACCTCCTCCGCCTCACCCTCGATGCCGCGGCGGTGCTGGTGGCCACCGCGTGGTACGGCGGGCATTTGCTCATCGTGCACCGGGCCATCGGCTCGGTCCAGATCTCCCGCCAGGTGGCCAACCTCGAAATCCGTGAAGCGGTTACCCCTGCCACGCTGCTCCCTCTGGCCCTCGGAATCGGGGTGGCGCTCGGCCTCGTCGCGGGCCTGGGAGCCGGCCACGAGTGGCCCGTCTTCGCCCTGGCCTGGCAGGGGGTCACGTACGGGGTCACTGATCCCTACCTCCACAAGGACCTCGGCGTCTTCGTTGCCCAGCTTCCGCTGTGGGCGGTCCTGCACAGCTTCGCGAGGCTCCTGGCCTGGAGTGCTCTCGTGGTTGTCGTCGTGCTGTACGCCGCCCTCGGGGCCATCGGGTGGCAGCGCGGCCGCCCGGCGATGTCCGATCATGCCAGGCGCCATGTGGGGTTGCTGCTGGCCGGGGCGGCGCTCGTGCTGGCGTGGGGCTTCCTCCTTGACCCCTTTGTGGCGGCTGCGGAGCGCGCGTCCGGCCCCACGGCGTGGGGTGCGCTCGAGCTGTCGACCCGCGTGCTCGCCGGCGCCTGCCTGGCGGCGGCGGCCATATCTGTGCTCTGGGCGTTGCGCGGGCAGCACCTCCTGATGATTGCCGGCTGGAGTGTCCTCCTGGCAAGCGCGCTCGTCGGGCGCCTCCTTGTGCCGGAGTCGGGCACACCCGCCGAGGATGACCGGTCGGCCACGCGGGCGTCGCTGGACCGCTTGGCCTACGGCGTGGACGGAATCGACGACAGGGCGGCCGGGCCAGTCGCGGACGATGGGCCAGGCCTGCCGTCGCTCTGGACGTGGGCGAGCATTGGTCGGATGGTCACGGCCGACTCCCAGCTGCTCGAGGTCGCGGCACAGGCCACGATCCCCGTGGGCGACGCCGCGCTGCCGGTGTGGGTGGCCGTGCGGGCGCCGCCGGATGGGCTGGCATCCGTCCTGGCCATCGCCGATGGGAGGACGGGCGCCGCCTCGGCACCCCTCTCCTACCGCGCGGGAGACTCGCTCGCGTATCCGGGCCTGGTGACATTCGCCACGCTGGGGCCGGCGGCCTCCCGCCCCGGCGCACCCCGACTGGTAGTGGACTCAGGCGCGCTCGGACCCCTGGCCGGTGGATGGGCCCGCCGCGTGGTCGTCGCCTGGGCGCTGCAATCGTCCCGGCTGCTGGGCTCGCTCGGGCCCGTGGCGCGGTTGCGTTGGGAACTCGCTCCCCGCGGAAGGTTGGAGCGGTTGGTGCCGTTCGCCGCCTGGGAAAATCCGAGACTGCTGCTCATCGGGGGAGACCTGACGTGGGTCGCGCACGGGTACCTCTCCACCTCGCGCTTCCCCGGTTCCTCCCGGCTTCCCGACGCGGCGGGGGACATCGGGTTGCTGGAGGCCGGGCTCATTGGCGCGGTCGACGCGGCCTCGGGCGCCACATCGATCTTCCTGGCGCCGGACGCGGGTCCGCTCAGCCGGAGTTGGGCGGGCATTACGCAAGGCGTGGTGCGCCCGGCCAGCGAAATCCCACCCCGGCTGGCGCAGGCGATTCCATACCCGGCCCGGCTCTTCGAGGCACAAGCCAGGATCCTGGAACAGGCGCCGTGGCGCGCCGGCTCGCTGGCTGGGCGGGCGGCGGACGGTCAGGGCGATC
>Ga0315273_10012904_pt1 | contig 10723 bp, 9 predicted proteins | sample YL17G02_0_MG_FD_205753 | JGI IMG/M metagenome (GOLD analysis project Ga0315273, IMG submission 205753) | Sediment microbial communities from Yellowstone Lake, YNP, Wyoming, USA - YL17G02_0 | ecosystem: Environmental > Aquatic > Freshwater > Lake > Sediment | place: USA: Wyoming | collected... | reverse complement strand
TATCAATACGATTGCGTGGGCAAGCAGTTGAGCATCACCGACACCTCGGCCCACGCCGGACCGATGGCAAGCGGTGAAACCATCAACGTCAACCCCGACCCGCCAGTGCTGACTCCAATTCCCGCGGGCACCACCGCTGAAAAGATGTGGCAACACGCCTGCGGTATTGCAGCCGCCAGGTAGATCCTGCCTGGCGCCTGAAGGGCCCCACACCGGCAACAATTCAATAGTGTTCCGCGCGCTTTCCCTGCTGCCCTTGCCCGTGCTCTACGTGGCATGCGCCGTGCTCGCGTTTCTTGCCCGGGTGTTCCGCTGGCGCACCGGCTTCGTGCTCGAAGGGCTGGCCCGCTGCCTTCCGGACATGCCCGAGGCCGAGCGACGGCACATAGCCGCGGACTTCTATTGCTACGTCGGCGAGCTCGTGGCCGAGGCTGTCCATGGCGCGCGGATCGACGGGGACGACCTCGTCGGTCGGCTGCGATTTGAAAACGCGGAAGTCGTCGAGGATGTGCTCAGGAACGGCAAGCGCGTGATGCTGCTTGCCGCACACCACTGCAACTGGGAGTGGTTGCTTTTGCGTTGCTCGACCGCGTTCGGCGTGCCGCTCACGGCCGCTTACAAGCCCGTGAGCCGCGAGCCGGCGGACCGTGCGCTTACTGCCATGCGCAGCCGCTTCGGCGCGACCCTGGTGCCGGCCAAGCGGATCGTGCAGCACCTCATAGAGCAGCGCGGCAGCGTGAAGCTGCTCGCGCTCGTCGCCGACCAGTCGCCGCCCGCATCGAGCGACCAGCAGAGCTGGCGTCCGTTCTTCGGCGAGGAGACCGCGTTCTTCCGCGGGCCGGGCTGGATCGGCGCGAAGATGGGGTTCCAGCCTGTGTTCATCGCGATGCGCCGTGAGAGCCGCGGTCGCTACGTGGTGCGCTTCGTGCCACTCCTTGCGGGTGGGAAGCGGCCGGATGCCGACGGCATCATCTCTGCCTACGTGCAGGCCGTGGAAACCCATGCGCGCGAGCATCCCGCGCAGTACTTCTGGGCTTACAACCGCTGGAAACGCGCCCGGCGCCTGTATGACTGAGGGACTGCGCCTGCGCATGTACTACCGGCTCGCCGGCGCGCTGGCGTGGCTCGCCTATGGCGTGCTCGGTCTGCGCCGCTCGGTCGTGCGGGGCAACCTGCAACGTGCGTTCCCGGAGTGGTCCGCCGCGGAGCAGCGAGCCGCCCGGCGCGAGTTCGCGCGACGGCAGGGCGAGCTGGCTGCCGAAGTCTTCTATGCCGAGCACATCGACGCGGCCGAACTTCGCGCGCGCGTGACTCTGCTGAATCCGAATGTCGTCGCCGCCGCCGCGCCGCCACGGCCGCTGATCCTGGTCGGCGCCCATCACGGTAACTTCGAGTGGATGCTGCTAAGGATGTCGCTCGAGTTCGGCGACCGGTTCATCGGCCTTTACAAGCCGCTGCGCCAGCCGCGCATCGACCGGCGCATGAAGGCCATGCGCTCACGCTTTGGCGCGAGGCTCGTGCCCGCCAAGTCCATCCTGCGCGAGCTCGCCAACTTTCGCGAGGCCGCTGTAATCGGGCTGGTTGCGGACCAGGTGCCGCGCACCAGCCCGGAGAAGCAATGGGTGGGTTTTCTCGGGCAGGACACCGCCTTCTTCATGGGGCCGGAGCTGCTCGGCCGCGCGCTGCGCTCGCAGGTCGTGCTGGCGAAGACGCGGCGCCTCGCGCGCGGACGCTACGAGCTCGAGTTCGTGCCGCTGAACGAGCCGGGCGAGAAGCTGCCGAGCGGCGAGATCACCTCGCGCTACGCGCGCGCGCTGGAGTCGTGGATCCGCGAGGATCCGCCCGGCTGGTGGTGGTCGCACCGGCGGTGGAAGCTCGAGCGCGCGCCTGCGGAAGCGGCCGGCGATATGTAAAGCCGGCGGTCGTCCGGATACCGCTCGTCGCCCATCCGCCGCCGCACGTCGGGAGGTCGGGGTCCCGCGGTCGCGAGGTGACTAAACTTCGCGCAGGTCCCGAATGATGAGCCGCATGAAAAAGAACGCCGGTTTTTCGTTGATCGAGTTGATGATCGTCATTGTGATCGTCGCCATCCTGGTGTCGATTGCGATCCCGTCCTACCGGGAGGCCGTCAGGCGCAGCGACAGGCGCGCCGCGCAGGCGGTGATGATGGACATCGCCAACCGGGAACGGCAGTTCTTCATCGGCAATCGAGCTTTCGCGCTCAAGGCCGACCTCGGCTACGCGTTGCCGCCGGAGGTCAGCGAGAAGTACACGTTTGAAGAAGTCACTCTCGATGCCGGCCCGCCTCCGGAATTCACGATCACGTTCACCGCGAAGGGGCCCCAGGTGGCTGACGGCAACCTTTCGCTGACCAGCGCGGGGGTCAAGACCCCGGCGGACAAGTGGTAGCTATGAATATGCACACGCGTGCGCAGCGCGGCGTTTCACTCGTCGAAGTGCTGGTCGCGATGGTGATCCTCGCGGTGGGACTTCTCGGCCTGGTCGGCCTGCAGGGCAGGCTGCACGTGTTGCAGATGGAGTCCTACCAGCGTGCTCAGGCACTGATCCTGCTGCACGACATGGCCAGCCGGGTCATGCTCAACCGGAACAACGCCGACGACTATGTCACGGGCTCGCCGCTCGGCGAAGGCGCGAACTGCGCACTCATCGTGGGCGCGACTCGCGCGATCGAGGACAGTCGGGACTGGTGCAATGCCATCCAGGGTTCGGCCGAGACGATCGGCGGCGGCACCAAGGTCGGCGCCATGCTGGGCGGGCGCGGTTGTGTGGAATCGCTCGGCAGTGGCGAGTACCTGATCGCGGTGGCCTGGCAGGGGCTCGGCCCGGTTTCGGCGCCGCCAGACAGCGTGGCCTGCGGCTTGGGCGATTACGACGGGGGTGCGGACTCGGTCTGCGTCGATGACCTGTGCCGGCGTGTCGTCACCACGGTCGTCCGAATCGCCGATCTGACGTGAAGATCATGTGCTCACACTCCAAAAATTTCGTTGCGCCGCGACCGCCTCACGCCCGGGAGCGTGGATTCAGCCTGGTCGAGCTGATGGTCTCGATGGTCATCGGGCTGCTGATCCTCGCCGCGATGACGGCCCTGTTCATGAACACCAGCACGGGCAACCGCGAGATGGCGCGGGCCAACGGCATGATCGAGAACGGACGTCTCGCGATCGAACTGCTCGAGAGCGACGTCGTGCATGCCGGCTACTGGGGCGGCTACATGCCGACGTTCGACGATCAGACGTTCGAGACCGCGGTTCCGACGGATGCGCCGACCGCGATTCCTGACCCCTGCCTCCCCGTTAACACGCCGTGGACCGCGGCCCACCGCGGCAACCTGGTCAACATACCCGTCCAGGCCTATGACGCCCGGGTCGTGACGGACGATGCCTTGTGCGCCGATGTGATAGACCCGGTGCCGGTGCCTGACACTGACATTCTCGTCGTGCGGCATGCTGAACTCTGCGCGGTGGGTTCGGGCGGCAACTGCGAGAACAAGACCGTGGGGAAGCTCTACTACCAGGCCGCCAGGTGTTCCGATGAGCTGCCCGGCTACGTGCTTGCAGTCGAGGACGACGACCCGGCCACCTATCCGCTGACGCAGATCGATTGCACCACTGCAACCGAAAAGCGAAAGTTCGTCTCGGACATCTACTACATCCGCGACTACGCCGTGACGGCGGGCGACGGCATTCCGACGCTGATGCGGTCGACGTTCGACCTCGCGGGCGGTGCGCTCGAGCACCAGCCGCCGGTCGCCATGGTCGAGGGCATCGAGGGCTTCCGCGTCGAGCTCGGCGTCGACGGCCTCAGTGAAACCGGGGGTGCCGTCGACTACGGAGCAAAGGTCGTATGGGCGGACCCGACCACGCGCACCACACCCACCAATCGCGGGGACGGCTCGCCGGACGGCGATTTCGTCAGCTGCTCGGCAGTGGGAGTGCCCTGCACGCTCGCGCAGCTCACGAACGTGACCGCGGTCAAGCTGCACGTGCTCGTGCGCAGCCGCGAGCCCACACCGGGATACACGGACACGAAGACCTACCAGGTGGGCGACACGACGATGGGCCCGTATAACGACGCATTCAAGCGTCACGTCTACGTGTCGACCGTTCGCCTGCCCAACATCGCCGGCCGGAGGATGACGCCATGAAGCGCATGTCGTCGCGTTCCGAGCGTGGTGCAGCGCTGGTGGTCGGGCTGATCATGCTCGTGCTGATCACGGTCATGCTGATCGCCGCGCTCAATCTTGGTACCGCGAATTTCCGGTCCGTCAGCAACATGCAGTTCCGCGAAGAAGCCATCGCGGCGTCGAACCGCGCGATCGAGGTGGTGATCGGGTCGGATTTCACCAACCCTCCGACCGCGCAGGATATCGATGTGGATATCGACAATGACGGTACCGACGACTACGTCGTCAACATCGCTCAGCCGCAGTGCGTCCAGGCGACAGTGGCCGAGGAGTTCGCACCGAGCGAAGAGGAACTGGGGCCGACACTGTCGGCGGCTTCCACCTGGAATACGGTCTGGGATATCGAGGCGTCCGTGGCTCCGGGCGGCAATGCAGGTGGTGCGGCGGTGATCGTGCACGCAGGTGTGCGAAAGCTGCTCACGCAGACCGAGCGGGATACCCGGTGCCCAGGATGAAACACGAATCGACACGGAGCACGAATATGAAACGCTTTGTTACCGCAATGCTTGTCGCGGCCACGGTGCTAGTCGCGCACGTGCCGTCCCAGGCAGAGGACATCGACCTGTTCGTGCAGCCGCCTGGCGCTGCCGCCGGGCTGCCGAACGTGCTCATCCTGCTCGACAACACGGCCAACTGGAACACGAAATTTACCAACGAGATCGCGGCGCTGGTATCCACGGTCAACGGCCTTCCCACCGGAACGGGCGGGGCGGCGAAGTTTCGTGTCGGCCTGATGCTGTTCACCGAAACCGGCAACGACCCCAAGGACAAGAGTCCCAAGAAAAACAGCACTATCGACGGCGGTTATGTTCGTGCGGCCATTCGCAACATGGACGCAGGCAACAAGACAAAGTACATGGAGTTGCTCAACAGGCTTGACGTAGGGAATGACAAGTCGAACGGGGGAAAGATCGGCAAGGCGATGGCCGAGGCCTACAACTATTATTCGGCGCTCGCACCCTATTCCGGCAACAATAAGATCAAGTCGGACTACACTGGTAATAGCCTCGTAGTAGGGCAAATGACTGGAGCCGGCACAGCCGCCTCGAACGCGATCTACGCCCTGTCTGGAAACGCGCTCAGCGCATTCAACGGCTCGCCCTACAACAGTCCACTGGTGGATGGGAGCTGCGCGGGCAACTACCTCATATACATCAGCAACGGCGCGCCGCAGGACGCCAGCTCTGACAACGCCACGGCGACGACCATGCTGCAGGCGGCCGCTGCCGCCGCGAGCATCACGGGCGCGACGACCGCCATCCCGATCAACCCGGCCGGCTCGCAGGACAACGTCGCCGACGAGTGGGCCAGGTTCATGAAGAAGAGCCCCCGGGCCATAACGACCTACACGCTCGACGTGGACAAGGTCACCACCGGCCAGGGCCCGGGCTGGACCGCGATGCTGAAGAGCATGGCCGGGGTCAGCAGGGGCAAGTACTTCGACGTCAGCTCGGGCAGCGGCGGCGCGCAGGTGGCGGATGCCCTCGGCCGCATTTTGTCCGAGATCCAGGCCGTCAACAGCGTGTTCGCCTCGGTCAGTCTGCCGGTAAGCGTGAACACGGAGGGTACCTACCTCAATCAGGTCTACATCGGCATGTTCCGGCCTGACCAGGACGGGTTCCCGCGCTGGGCCGGCAACCTGAAGCAGTACAAGCTGGCGCTGGTGAACAACGGTACGCAGGTGCGAACGGTGGATGCCGATGGCCGGGCCGCGACCAATTCAGCAACGGGGTTCATCACCGAGTGCGCACGCAGCTTCTGGACGCCGACGACCGCAGATGGCTACTGGACTTTCCGGCCGCAGGGCGGGTGCACGATCGGCGGCGTGAATTACGACAACTCGAATTACCCGGACGGCAGGACCGTCGAGAAGGGCGCGCAGGGCTACGTGCTGCGCAGCTCGACCACGCGTACGCTGACGACCTGCTCGAGCACGTTCGCATCGTGCTCCACCGCCGGCGCGCTGCTCGATTTCAACAGCACGAATGTCACGCAGGCCCTGCTCGGCGCCGCCAGCACGGCGGAGCGCGATGCGTTGATCAACTGGGCGAAGGGCCTCGACGTGGACGACGAGGACATCGATGCGGTCACGACGACCGAGATGCGGCCCTCCGCGCACGGCGACGTCGTTCATTCACGCCCCGTCGCAGTCAACTATGGAAACGACCTGTCGCCCCAGATCGTGGTCTACTACGCTGGAAACGACGGCGTGCTGAAAGCGATCAACGGCAACCGCTCGACGAGCATCGGATCGGTCGCCGCGGGCAAGGAGATCTGGGCCTTCGTGCCACCGGAGTTCCTCTCCAACATCAAGCGACTGCGCGACAACAACACGCAGATCAGCTTCAAGGGAAACCCGACGAGCAGCCCGACCCCGCTGCCGAAGCCCTACGGCATGGACGGTGCCATTACCATTTACAACAACACGAACCTGTACGTTGGGATGAGGAGGGGTGGTCGCGCGCTGTACGCATTCAACGTTGCAAACATTGTCGGCGGCACGCCGGCGGCTCCGCGGCTGCTCTGGAAGCGGGGCTGCCCGGTCAACCTGACGGGCGCAGGTTCGGCGGACGACACCGGTTGCTCCGGTGGCTATGCAAACCTCGGCCAGACCTGGTCGCCGCCAAAGGTCATGAAGGCGGCCGGGTATAACGACGGCACCGCACCGAAGCCCATGATCATCATGGGCGGCGGCTATGATCCTTGCGAGGATGCCGATCCGGCCACACCCTCCTGCAAGACGGGTGAAAAGGGCAAGGGCGTTTACCTGATTGATGGGGCCGACGGCACCCTGATCACGCAATTCCCGACCGATCGCGCGGTCATTGCCGAGGCCGCCGTGGTCACCGACGACCTTACGGGCCTGGCCCAGTGGATCTACGTGGTTGACCTGGGTGGCAACGTCTATCGCATATCGACGGCGGACGGCGGCTCGAATGACAGCCTGCCGATTGGCTCGACCGCACCTGTTGCCTGGGCTATCAACAAGATCGCCTCGCTCGGGTGCTCGAGTCCCTCCGACAACTGTTCGGCGAACCGCAAGTTCATGTTCAAGCCGAGCGTCGTCGAGAAGGGCCAGACGATCTACCTGATGCTGGGCTCCGGTGACCGCGAGAAGCCGCTCGACGATACCTATTGGCCGAATTCCTACGGAGTCCAGAACTATTTCTTCATGATAAAGGATATGCCGAGGGATCCAGAGTGGCTGGAGGGCGAGCAGGACACCTGTGGCGACGACGTCATCTGCAAGAACTCGCTCTTCGCGATAGACCCGGACAGCTCCGAGCCGCCGGACCCACAGGAGTTGGCGGACGCCAAGGGCTGGTTCCTGCCGCTCGATCAGGATCCAGATGCGAATCTGCATGAGCAGGTCGTGACCGCCGCCATCACCGTATTCGGCAACACGACGTTCAGTACCCACTCGCCGGCCACGCCGACGCTGGGAGCCTGCACGTCGAACCTTGGCAACGCGCGCGTGTACAACATCAACTACCTGACTGCGGAAGCCAGGAAGGGTCCTGATGGACAGCCCCTGCCCCGGTTCGAGGCGGTATCCGGCGGCGGCCTGCCGCCATCTCCGGTGGCGGGCAAGGCGAAACGCCTGGAGTTCCTCAATGATGATGGCTCGCCGGTGCTTGGCGAAGACGGCACGCCAAGAGTTTCGTCTGAGCCCGTGCCCTTCATCATCGGCGACCAGGGATCGTCGCCGGAGGACGCCGGGACACCGACTCAAGACCCTGCCAAGCTCCAGCCGAAGAGCCTGACGTACTGGTACATAGAGAAATGAGCCACGGCAGCGTCACGACCTCTCAAGTCCGACCCGCCGCGCGGGCCAACCCCGCGGCGCGTCGCTCCGGCGGCGTGACGCTCGTCGAGCTCATGTTTGCGCTGTCCGTTCTCGGGATCCTGCTCGCGATCGCCGTGCCATCCTTCCGCGGCGCGTCGCTTTCGAGCCGCCTGAGTGCCGTCGCGAACGACCTGCACGCGAGCGTCCAGGTGGCGCGCAGTGAGGCGATCAAGAGCAATACGACGGTGACCTTGTGCACGTCCGCGAACGGTACGAGTTGCGCAGGCTCCGGCGACTGGGAGCAGGGATGGATCGTGCTCGACGTGAACGACAACGTGATCGACAGCCACCCCGCGCTTCAGGACGGATACAGGGTCATCGAGGCCAGCGGGACGGAAGAACTGCTCTTTCAGCCCATCGGCGTCGGCGCCTCGGCGGCTGCCTTCAAGGTCTGCCGTGAAGACCCGCTCGGCGAGCAGGAGCGGGCAGTCACGATCACCGGTACCGGGCTCGCCTACGTCACCCGAACGGAAACGGGCGCCTGTCCCTGATCATTCGCCGGTCTCGGCGCTAGCTGCCCTCGAGTTTCGCCTCCAGGTGCTTCGCGAGCTGCGACACTGTCGGGAAGTCGAACAACTCGGTGAGGTCCACGACCCCGGGGTACAGCTCGTCGATCTTCTCGTGGATCTGGATCAGCGTGAGCGAGCTCGCGCCGACCTCGAACAGGTTGTCGTCGACATCGACGGCCTTTCCGGGCAGCGCGTCGTCCACGATCGCCTTCAACTGCCGCTCGATGCCGCCTGCCGCAACGCGCCCGCCGCCGTGGGCAGCCGCCCACGCCGCATCGAACGCCGCAAGCTCGGCCGCAAATTCGCCGTTCGCGTAGGAATCGGCCAGCGCGCTGCGCTGCAGCTTGCCGCTCGTGGTCTTCGGGATTCGGTTGACCGGCACCACGCGCGCCACCTCGACACCGGCGTGCTCGTTGACGAGATGCACCGCCTTCGCGGCAACGGTCACGAAATCCGCCATGTCGCCCTTGTGCGCGACGAATAGCACCAGCTCGTCCGTGGGCGCGTCAGGGTTGCGCACACCGGCGGCCGCTACCTTGCCGTGCTCGAGCCCCTGTTCGCCCTGCAGGATCATCTCCAGGTCGTGCGGATAGTAGTTCTGCCCGTTGACGAAGATGATTTCCTTCGAGCGGCCGGTGACGTAAAGCTCGTCCGCGTGCCATAGCGCGAGGTCGCCGGTGCGCACCCATCCGTCGGCAGTGACCGCCGCGGCGTTCGCCTCCGGGTTCTCGTAGTAGCCGCGCGTGACGTTGTCGCCGCTGATCAGCAGGTGGCCGACCATGTCGGGGCCGACCTCGGCGCCGGCGTCGTCCAGCAGCTTCACGCTCGTGTAGGGAATGGGCTTGCCCTCGCACATCAGCCGGATCGCGCCCGGGTCGCCCTTGCCAACCAGCTTCGCGGTCGCCCCGACGCCCAGCGAGCGGCGATCCACGGTGAGGTATTTGTAATTCGATCCGGGAGGCGGGAACGCAATGGCGAGCGATGCCTCGGCGAGTCCGTAGACGGGCAACATGGCGCTGCGCCTCAGGCCGTACGGCGCCATGCGGTCCATGAATTCGTCCGCAAGCTCGACGGAAATCGGCTCGGCTCCGTTGAAGATCAAGCGCAGGCTCGACAGGTCCACGCCCTCGAGCGTCTTGTCGCCGAGCGCGCGCAGGAAATGCCGGTAGCCGAAATTGGGCGAGGAGGAGAGCGTTGCCCGCTTGGCCGAGGCGAACTTCATCCACAGCAGCGCGCGCCGCACGAAGAGGTCGGTGGGCATCAGGTACTGCCGCGCGCCCGCGTACATGATCATCAGGTGGAAGCCGATGAGTCCCATGTCGTGCGTGAGCGGCATCCAGCTGAGCGAGACGTCCTCCTCCGTGAACTGCGCTGCGCGCTGCGACCCGTCGGCGTTCGCGAGGATGTTGCCGTGCGTCAGCACGACACCCTTCGGCTCGCTGGTGGAGCCGGATGAGAACTGGATGAACGCGACCTGGTCCGGCGACAGCTTCGCCGGGGTGCCTTCCCGCGAGATGTCATCGAGCTGGTCGACCGTGAAGCAGCGGGCGCTGAGTGACGTCCAGAGCTCGCCGCCACCGAGTCCGGTGGCGAACTCGGCCAGCCGGTCGCGGAGCTTGCGGTCCGTATACAGGTACGGCGAGCCGAGCTGGCGCGCGATGCGGAGCAGCTTGTTCTTGTGTTCGTCGCTGATGCCGACCGCGACCGGGACCGGCACGATGCCGCCGTACAGGCAGCCCCAGAACGCGTCGATGAACTGCTCGTTGCTCGCGACGTGAAGGATCAGCTTGTCGCCAGGCTTCGCACCGAGCCTCTGCAGGTGGTGCAGGATGCCGAGCGCCCTGCGGCGCAGGTCCGACAACTTCAGCGATTTCTCGGCGTTCTCGCCTTCGAGGTAGCCGATGGCGGCTGCGCCGCGGCTGCGGTCGTCGAGCATCTGCGGGAGGGTCTGGTATCTGAGCATCGCTGGGTTGCCCGACTGGCTATCGAAACAGCCTCGATTCTCCCAGAATCGCAGCCATGACCCTAGTGCTGATAATGCATGCCCGGCTGCGAGGCGGCGCCGTGCCGGAAGACCTGACGCTGCTGATGGAGCGACTTCCCTATGCCAAGCGCCTCGAGCTCGAGCGGCGCGAGCCCGGCGCTCGCAGCGCGAGCCTCGCT
>Ga0315273_10012903_pt1 | contig 10723 bp, 11 predicted proteins | sample YL17G02_0_MG_FD_205753 | JGI IMG/M metagenome (GOLD analysis project Ga0315273, IMG submission 205753) | Sediment microbial communities from Yellowstone Lake, YNP, Wyoming, USA - YL17G02_0 | ecosystem: Environmental > Aquatic > Freshwater > Lake > Sediment | place: USA: Wyoming | collected... | reverse complement strand
CACGAAGGGCAATAGGCACGCCTTCAAGCATGGCCGCTATACCGCCGAGGCCATCGCCGAGCGACGCGAATTGATGGCGCTCGCGCGCGACATGAAGGGCCTTGTCGAACAGGTGGACGGCGAGGAATGAACCGTCCAGCTTTCCAAGACCTGGCCCGCCCGGTTAGGTTCTTCCCGGCGCTTGGCGTATGCGGGCGGCAGCAGCGCGGGTTTTCGGTAGAGACAGACCTGCGAACCAGGTTCGCACCTTGGGTTCGCGGGTTCGTGCCCCGGTGCAATTCGGGCGAAGCCGTGCCAATAATGGTTTTTGACCTGAAGAAAGAAGGATTCGCCTTCCACGATGGATAGATGGATAAATGAAGCCTCATAGGCACCGCCATCACCCACCGCCTTCTGGTCGAGGCCCTCGCGCCGTTGATTCCCCAAAAGATGGAAGCGGCGGAATGAGCGAGGCCAAACCGCTGAGCACATCGTGGTTTCGGCGGCTGGGCCCCGGCCTCATCACCGGCGCGGCCGATGACGATCCGGGCGGCATTGCCACGCATTCGCAGGTGGGCGCGCAGTTTGGCCTCAACCTGATGTGGACGGTTGCACTGACCTATCCGCTGATGACGGCGATTCAGGCCATCTGCGCGCGGATCGGGCGGGTCACTGGCGAGGGTCTTGCCGCCAACATGGCCCACGTGCTGCCGCGCTGGCTGGTGCATGTCATCGTCGCCTTGTTGTTGGTGGCCAACACGGTAAACATTGGCGCCGATCTCGTTGCGATGGGCGCGGCGGCGCGACTGGTTCTCGGCTGGGGCGAAATCGCATTCGCGGTGTTGTTCGCGGCGGGTTCGATGCTGTTGCAGGTCTTCGTGCCATATCACCGCTATGTGCATGTGCTCAAATGGCTCACGCTGAGCCTGCTCGCCTATGTCGGCGTCGTGTTCACTGTTGCTATCGACTGGGGCGCAGTGGTGCGGGGAGTGTTTTGGCCGTCGCTGGTTTTTTCGCGGGAAGCCATGGTGGCAATCGTTGCCGTGTTCGGCACGACGATCAGCCCCTATATGTTCTTCTGGCAGAGCGCCGAGGAAGTGGAAGACGAGATGCTGGCCGGCGACGGCTCGCTGCTTGATCACCCCGAGCAGGCCCCCGCTGAACTCGACCGGATCGCCTGGGACACCTATATCGGCATGGGTTTTTCGAGTTTGATCTCGTTCTTTATCGTCCTGACCACCGCCGTGACGCTTCACACGGCAGGGATCACCGATGTCGCGACCTCGGCCGATGCCGCGCAGGCTCTGCGACCGATCGCAGGCGAGTTCGCCTTCCTGCTGTTCAGCCTCGGCATCATCGGCACCGGACTTCTGGCGTTGCCAGTGCTGGCGGGGTCGGCTGCCTACGCCATCGGCGAGTTGCGTGGCTGGCGCATCGGGCTCGAACAAAAACCGGAAAACGCCAAAGCCTTCTACGGCATCATCGCGCTTGCTTTCGCCCTGGGCCTCTTGATGCTGTTTCTGCCAATCGACCCGATCAAGGCTTTGTTCTGGAGCGCCGTGCTGAACGGTTTGATCGCCGTGCCGTTGATGTTTGCCACGATGATCGTTGTCTCGAACCGGAAGCACCTTGGTCCGTTTGTTGCGCCGCTCGGGCTGAAGATCATGGGCTGGCTGGCTACTGCAGTGATGGCTGCGGCAGCGCTGGCGATGTTTGTCTTGTGAGGGAATAGCATTGTGCCCGCCTTCGCCCGCACCATAGGCATCGACTATTCGGGCGCGGAAACGCCGACCGCCAGCCTGAAGGGCTTGCGCGTCTATTTGGCTGAAGGCGATGCACCGCCCGTCGAAGTGCTGCCGCCGCCTAGCCCGCGAAAATACTGGACCCGCAGGGGCATCGCCGATTGGCTGGTCGAACGGCTGGCGGAAGACGTGCCCATGCTTGTCGGCATCGACCACGGCTTTTCCTTCCCGTTGCGCTATTTCGAAGTTCACGGGTTGTTGCCCGACTGGCCGCGCTTCCTCGATGATTTCCAGCGCCACTGGCCAACCGACGAAGATCACGTCTATGTCGATTTCGTGCGGGACGGCATCGCCGGGAATGGTGCCGCACGCATGGGAAATGCCCGCTGGCGGCGCCTGACCGAGGAACGTGCGGGCGGCGCGAAGTCGGTGTTCCATTTCGACGTACAGGGATCGGTGGCGAAATCAACCCATGCGGGCATTCCTTGGTTGCGCTACATCCGCCAACGATTAGGCAAGCAGGTTCATTTTTGGCCGTTCGACGGCTGGGAGATTCCGGCCGGGCGATCGGCGATTGCCGAGGTCTATCCGGCCCTGTGGTCGCGCGGCTTTACCAGGGATGATCGCACGGGCGACCAGCATGATGCTTTCAGCATTGCTGCCTGGCTGGCCCGTGCCGACCGGAATGGAACTCTTGCGCCAATCCTCAACCCCGATCTTTCGCCGCCCGAGCGCACCGTTGCGCAGGTCGAGGGGTGGATTCTTGGCGTTGCCGGCGCAATCGGGTTAAATGCAAGAAAGAGAAAGCAAGGCAACCAGATTGCTTGGCAAGACACGACTCGCAAAAGGAGAGCGGAAACGATGAGCACCACCGAGCCGAGATACAAGAATAAGAAAGATCAGATTGTCGTTCGGAAGACAGAAATCCCCGGAAACGATCACAATCAGGTCGTCTATGTCTTGCGCTGCACTCATTGCGAAAATGTATATGGGGCAAATGGTTCAGACATTTGGCAGAGGCGTTGTCCCACTTGCCAAGGTGGCGCGAAGGGACTTTCATTCTGAGGGGAGGCATTCTCTCTGGAATAGGCTTGAAGATTTAATGGGCCGCAGCACATAAATTGAACTGATTTCCAACCAATCGTCCCCCAATTTGGTCCCCCAGACGGGATGATTAAGCGCAATATTGCAGTATTTCAATTGGTTACATAAATATGGCCGCTGATCCTAAGTAAGAGGACCTTTTCATTGCCTGCAAAAAGTGTCGCCATGCCACAGGGTAACATGTTCAATTGATCAAAGGGATCTTTCTTGCCCCATCGATCAAGGAAGGCGCCAGCCTCCGGTGCAGCCTGGTCCGTCTCGAACAATAAGGTGATGACTTCTGGCGGCACCCGCCGACAGCGAACATCCCCATATGCTCCTGCAAGACTTCTTAATGACTTGATCCGTGGAATCTTCCACCGAGGCCAGAAGCATAGGGTTCATAGGGGGCATAGGGGAGCGAGCTGCCATTCCGGCGGAGGGAGCTTCCGATTGTGGCTCACCAAAAAGGCGTCCGACCAGGGTTTTGGTCAATCCTATGACCCCTATGGTCCCTATGCTTTCGGCATTGTCACGCCATGCACCCCTGCCATCCATGGAAATGGCATTGCCGTGGTCAAGCAGCACGCTGGTGAAAGCTTCGAAAGTGAACTGGCTGCCTTGGTCCATATTGAAGATGTCTGGTGCACCATAGTTTTCCAAAGCCTCTTGCACGGCTTCGATACAGAACGAGGCCTGCATGGTGATCGACAGACACCTGTCAAAGAGGGTGGTCGCAACAAAGATCTTCTTATCTCCACATGCCGCGCATGCGTGCACCAACGTCGAGGCGCATCCCACTTGCGTCTTGCTTCCTGTTTGGATCTGCTGCAACGACTGGCCATGCCATGCAGTCGAAGAGCTGCAACAATACAGCTGGGATAAAGCGCGTCCGAGCGGCATAGACGTGTCGGTCACCTTGCGAACTCTGGCTGTGGGTGAAGAAGCGCTGCGGCACGACGATATGCAGACTATCCTTCGCGCGAGTCATGGCGACATAGAGTAAGCGACGCTCTTCTTCGATTTCGGCCGACGTGCCGGTACCGAGATCCGACGGAATGCAGCCGTCGACAGCATTCAGAATGAACACCGACTTCCACTCCTGCCCTTTGGCAGAATGGATCGTGGACAGGACCAAATAGTCCTCATCGATTAACGGCACACCGGCCTGGTCACTGGTGGCATCGGGTGGATCGAGCGTCAATTCGGTCAGGAATCGCTCGCGGGACGGATAGCCAGCCGCAATCTGCTCCAGTTGCACAAGGTCGGCCTGGCGGGCGGAGGCATCCTCGTGGATGCGCTCCAGATGTGGCTCGTACCAACGCCGCGCATATTCAATCTCCTCCGGCCATCCGGTCTTGCCGGCACTCAGCATTTGAAGTGTTTCGACGAAACTGGTCCAGTGGTCGCCGGCCCGCGGTGGCGCTGAAACATCAGAGAGGGCAGAGATGGGACTGGATTCAACCGACATGGCATCTAGAATGCGGTGCGCCGAAGCTGGCCCGACACCCGGAAGGATCTGCATCAATCGAAAACCCGCCACCCGGTCGCGCGGGTTCTGTACGAATCGCAGCATCGCCAACATGTCCTTGATGTGGACACTGTCGAGGAACTTTAGACCACCAAACTTCACAAAGGGAATGTTGCGGCGGGTCAGTTCGACTTCTAGTGGGCCGCTATGATGGGATGTCCGAAACAGCACCGCCTGCTGTTTCAGGGTCGTGCCTGTCTCCCGATTCTCAAGTATCTTCTCAACGATGTAACGGGCCTGATCGTCCTCGTCCCGCAAGCTGATGATCTTTGGTTGCTCGGTCGATATCCGGTCGGTCCAAAGATTCTTCGTGAACCGCTCCGACGCCAGGCCAATGACGCCATTGGCAGCCGCCAGAATGGGTTGGGTTGAGCGGTAGTTGCGGTCGAGTGTGATGATATCGGCAGGTGGGCTGAAGGCCTTCGGGAAGTCGAGGATGTTGCGGACTGTCGCCGCCCGAAAGGAATAGATTGACTGGGCATCGTCGCCAACCACGGTCAGGCCCCGGCCTTCCGGCTTCAATGCCAGCAGGATGGTGGATTGGAGACGATTGGTATCTTGATACTCGTCGACGAGCACATGGTCCCAACGACCGCCCATGTGAGCCGCAAGCAAGGAATCGCTGACCGTCTGTGCCCAGTAGAGTAGGAGATCGTCATAATCGAGTACGTTGTGGGTCTGTTTGGTCTCGACATAAGACGCGAACAATTCGCGGAGCTGCTTTTCCCAGGCCACGCACCACGGATAGAATGAGCGCAACACTTCATCTAGGGGTAGTTCTGCGTTTACAGCGCGCGAATAAATGCCAAGGCAGGTGCCTTTGGTCGGAAACCGGCTTTCCATCTTCGAAAAGCCAAGCTCATGTCGGACAAGGTTCATGAGATCAGCTGAATCCTCGCGATCATGAATGGTGAAGGCCGGATCGAGTCCAATCTGTTCGGCATAATCACGCAGGAGCCGCGCGCCGATGCCGTGAAACGTCCCCGCCCACGTGAGGGCATCGGTCATGGTTCCCGCTTTCGTTCCGAGTACTTGCGCGCAGATACGTTCGACCCGACGCGCCATCTCGCCCGCAGCGCGGCGCGAAAAGGTCATCAGCAAGATCCGCCGTGGATCGACGCCTTTGACGATCAGATGGGCAACGCGATGCGCCAAAGTATTCGTCTTGCCCGATCCGGCCCCAGCGATGACAAGGAGTGGGCCGCCAGCTTCCGCGCCTCCTATCCCGTGTTCCACGGCTCTGCGCTGTTCCGCGTTAAGTTTCTCCAGATGCGTCGCGCTCATGAACCCTCTTGATAGACTGCCACCACTTCATTGGAATTGTCAGCCGATTACATTACTGGCAAAAATTGACATAATTCATGAGCAACGAGGCGGTTGGCCGCCATGCAGCGACTGATGCCTCACAGCAAGAACGAAGTGAGAACTACCATTTCAATAAGACGTTGGGAAGGGCTCCCACTCATTGGCTCAGGGGGCAATTCCAGAAAGTCCGTTCGCACGCAAATGGCGTCGTAATAAGAGTTTGCCAAGCTGGACTGCCCCCATCACAGTAAACTGTCTGCCCTGTGGTGATTTCGTAGGCGGACTGACGTACCCCCTCAACCAGAATTGCATGCACTGCATTCATTCGCCTGCATTCTTCCCAGGCACTCCAACACCATGGGTGTGGCCAGGACGTCTTCCGCAGAGGCCGAAAGCATAGGGGTCTTAGGAGGTCCGGATGCCGTTTCGGTGGGAGTAGTTCCGCATGTGGCTCACCGAAAATGCGCCGGACTAGGGCTTGGCCACCCCGATGCCCCCTATGCTTTCGGCATCGTTTGATTTGCACAGAACATAGGTTGCTGCTCGCCAGGTTCCGGTGGGTGCTTGGCGGATAGAGTCGAATCCGGCCATGCGGCAAAGCTTAAACCCGGAACACGGGCACGCCCATGAGCGCCTGGGCGGACAGGCCAGCAACGACCGCTATGCCGGCTATGAGCGAGGCTGCTGCTATCTTTTTGTCGGGCCAGAACCAGGTGATCAGGGGCACGGCCTGCATGAGGTGAAGGGCGGCAAAATGTGCCACCCGCAGATCGCCGCCGGTGGTTGACCAGTGGAAGAACGGCAGACCCGAGGCGTCGGTGCGGTCTCCGCCAATCCAGTGGCCGGTGCCTTGTGCAAGGTAGCCCGCAACCAGCGTCGTGACGATGGCAGAGGCGATGAAGCTCCAGCCAGCGGCAAAGCGCATGGGGCTGGTTCCGGATCTGACGATGCGCCAGCCGAGCAGCGCGGTGACGCCCGTCAGGGTCACGGCCCCCAGCCCCATGAGATGATACATCATGACGTTAAACGGCGTTGACAGGTTGAAATGGGAGGCTTCGCCGCGGCTTGACTGGTAGGTCATGTAGGCCAATTCAAACACTGCGGCCACGACGAAAACAGACGTTGCGATGCGGACCGTGCGGCTGCGCTGCTGTTCATCTGGCAACAGGGAAATGCCCCAGGCCAGCGTCGCCATGTGAAGGGCAAGCGAGAGGAAGAACTTGGACGGCTTTTCCCAGGGGCTGACTCCGTAGAGCAGGCGCGCGTCAAGAAATGTCAGGGCATAGGCCGCCATAAACAAAAACGCGAAAACAATGGCGGTGCGCGTGAGCAGTGGCGATGCGGCCATCATGAGGTGGCCCTCAGGCGGCGGTTTGCGGCTTTCAGGATTTCAAAAGCAAGATAGCCTGCGGGGCCAAACAGGAAGGTGAACGGCAGGAGGAGAAGCAGCGGCCAGCGCGGTAGTTCCTGCTCCGCCATGCTGCGGGCGATGCGGGAACCCATAAACAGGTCGAACGCCAGATAGTGGATCCAGCCGGCGAGCGCCACCCATGGCGATAGGAAGAGCTTCTGGACATTCTCGAGAGTGTCAAAGCCGCCTTCGGCTCCGGCAAAGAAGAAAACAATGAGAACGAGGTAGGCGGCGGAAAGGATGACGGGAATATAGGTTCCGGCCAGCGTATCGCGCAGCCAGCTGCGATCCAGGGCAACGCCCGTCGCGAGAATAATCCAGCCAGCCAAAGCCAGCATATTGAAAGCGGAAAACAGGTCCATTGCGGTCATTTGCGATTCGTTAACTTGACAGTGACAAGATTCGAATAGATGATAATTTTGACAGTGTCAAGTTACGGGCGTAAGAATTTCACATGGCGAAGAAAATGACCAAGACCTATCACCACGGAGATTTGCGCGAGGCACTTGTCAAGGCTGGGCGCGCCATTCTTGAAAAAGAAGGGGTCAGCGGGTTATCTCTACGGGCCTGCGCCCGAAAGGCAGGTGTTTCCCATGCAGCGCCGCAACATCATTTCGCCAGCGTCAATGATTTATTGGCTGAAATTGCGGCCACTGGTTTTGAGGACTTTGTAACGGCCCTGGACAAGGGTGCGGCGCTTTCATCCTCAGCCGTGGAAAAACTCAAAGCCATGTGTCAAAGCTATGTGGCCTTTGCGCGGGAAAGACCGACGGTTTACCAGCTCATGTTCAGTGTCGCCGCTCCCCTGTCGTCGGAACGCCTGCAAAGCGCCAAAGTGGCGGCCTGGGAACAACTGGCCAATGCGGTATCGGCAGCTGCCGGGCCAGAGGACAAAGAAGCAAAAGCCATGCAGGTTTGGTCAACGGTGCACGGATTTTCCATGTTGGTGATCAGCCAGAGGCTGCCTCCCATAATCAGTATCTCCCAAGCACTCAAAAGGGTCGTCGACGGATTGCCCCTCGCAATCGGGGCTCAACCTCAACCGACATTCACCGGATGACTGTTTTGCTAAATTCGATTTTTGAGCAGATTAGCATCACTGACAAGACCAGACCTTCGCCATGGTATCAGCCACGTTTCAAAGTAAGTGACACCGCCGAAGCAGGTGTTGCGGGCTTGCTCAAATGCCGTTCCAAGCGGCTCGACAACTCCTAACTGAGATTAGGCGTCGAACTTTGACCCCAGGGTTTTTGGGTCCAAGATATTGATATAAAAAACCTACTCCTGTTTTCTCTGGGGTCAAGATTGCACGCCGCACTAGTCACGGAATATTCTTCCTTTCTCAATACACTTCAATAGTCTATGCACGAACTAAGTTGGGGTCAAAATTCGGTGCAGATTCATAAGCCTGTCGAGCGGCGCTCGGAGGTGATCCCAGTGGTACGGTTTAGGGGGAGTTCGCGGTGACTGACAATTGGACCGATGTTGGGAGCGCCGAGGAATTGTCGCGTAGGGCGCTACAGCGTTGCAAAACTGGCAGTAGCGACATTGCGTTGTCCTGCGTGAATGGAATATTCGGCGCCGTCCATAACAGCTGTAATCACGTGGGGGGTCCGCTTGGCGAAGGTAGCCTCGATGGCGACTATGTCGTCTGCCCTTGGCACCAATGGAAATTCCATCGCATCACAGGCGAAGGCGAACCGGGTTTTGAAGCGGACAAAGTGCCGTCCATTCCTGTGACGATTGAGAAAGGCCGCGTTCTGGTCAATCTTGGAGCTGCAACTAAACGCAGCAAAGCGCCGCATGCGCCACACATGCTTGCTCGGCCTATTGAGCGAGCCGATGGCCCTGTTCGTGTTGCCGGTATTTCGACGACCGCCATGTCGAAACACGCGCCACGCTATTCAGGCTCTGATGATCTTCTAACTTCGGCTATCGCAGCCGCAAAGTCGCAAGGGTGTGACACGCGGATGTTGAAACTCAATGAGCTAAGATTTCGCGCCTGCGAGGGCTACTACTCCAAGGCTGCGCGCGCCTGCACTTGGCCCTGTTCCATCACTCAGATGGATGAGAAGGATGAACTCACACCAATTTATGATGCATTGGTACACTGGGCCGATGTGGTTTTGATCGCAACACCGATTCGTTGGGGACAGGCAAGTTCACTCTACTTTAAAATGGCAGAACGCCTGAACTGCGTGCAGAATCAAGTTACAACCCACAATCGGGTGCTGATCCGTAACAAGGTTGCGGGGTTTATCATTGTCGGCGGTCAGGACAATGTACAAGGCGTTGCTGGGCAGATGCTGGGTTTCTTTGCCGAGCTTGGATTCCACTTCCCGCAGTTTCCTTATGTCGCACATTCTAGAGGCTGGACAGCGGAAGACATGGAAAACAACGTGACGGCAGTGCGAGAGTCAAAGGAGCTCCACGAGGGGGCCGCCGAATTGGCATCGCGAGCTATTGAACTCTCCCAACGCCTTCTCGCCACCGAAGCTGCACAAGACATTGCCCGCGGCGGTAGAAAGGCTCATCGAATCTAGAGATTTAGAATTGACCTGGTGACACGAGCCATTCTGGCTCAAGCCGTCCGGACGCGCGAACGGAAGTTAATTCGATGTAAGTACGCGCCGAACAATGACCACACCACGCAAGTTGGGTAACGCGTTGTCGCTATTCGATAATAGTAGTTTTGGGTGGGGTCACGTTTCGCGCCCAACATTGCGCCAGAGCCATTCTTGGAAGCAATTTTACACCTGTCCTTTCATCCTCACATGATGGCCGGTTGGCAAGTGTAGGGCTGCGTGTTAGAGTTCTTTCAGTGTACCGACTTTCGCATGGCCAGTCTACTTGAATTTGCCTGATCGATTGCATCCCCGGGTTCTTAGAGTTGTCGATGCCGACGGCCAGATGCGGGATGCGATGTTCCGGGTATTCAGCAGTCACTATGACTGCGTCACCCGCGCCCGGTTCGAGAGCGATCTAGCCGAGAAGGAAAGCGTGCTGATCCTGACGGATGAGGGTGGAGAGGTTCGCGGGTTCTCGACGCTGCAGTTGTGGGACGAGACGTTCGAGGGCGAAGCGCTGCGGATCGTCTTCTCCGGCGATACGATCATCGAGACCGCTTATTGGGGAAGCCAGGTCCTTGCCTTCAACTGGATCCGCCATACCGGTCACCTGTATGCCGAGGCGCCCGACCGTAGGCTGTTCTGGTTCCTCATCGTGAAGGGCCACAGGACCTACCGTTACCTTCCGACCTTTGCCGTGCAGTTCTTCCCGGATTGGAGAGTGGCGGAACAGCCCAGGCTCAAGCGGCTCGCCGATCAACTCGCGAAGCGGAAGTTCGGTGCCGATTACAACCGGGACAAGGGTATCGTCCACTTCAGCCAGCCCCGTGGACAACTCGCTACGGCAGTGGCCGAGCCCGACGAACGGGAAATGGCCCGCGACGACGTGCAGTTCTTCCTCAGACGGAACCCGCGTTTCCGCGAGGGCGATGAACTCGCTTGTGTCTGCGAGCTCAGCCCGCAAAATCTTCAACCCATGGCCCGCCGCGTTTTCCTGCAAGGCTGCGCCTCGTGACGGGATGGTCAAAGATCGCGGCGACCGCAGAGCAATCGTCACTCGACTTTCAGACAGCGATGGCTCGGCCGAGAGAGACCCAGACGGAAC
>Ga0315273_10012902_pt1 | contig 10724 bp, 5 predicted proteins | sample YL17G02_0_MG_FD_205753 | JGI IMG/M metagenome (GOLD analysis project Ga0315273, IMG submission 205753) | Sediment microbial communities from Yellowstone Lake, YNP, Wyoming, USA - YL17G02_0 | ecosystem: Environmental > Aquatic > Freshwater > Lake > Sediment | place: USA: Wyoming | collected... | reverse complement strand
TAGGCGGCCGGCCACGTCGAAGCGCTTCGGCTGGTTCCAGAGGTCCGGGTTGTCCTCGCTCTGGCCCGCCGCGCGGCCATTGAGATACAGCGTGTAGAGATTGTCCGCCGTGATGATGACTTCGGCCGACTTGACGGGCGACGTTTCGGGCAGCGTCAGCACCGCCCGCAGGAAGCAGGAGCCTTCAGGGAACGCGGCCGGAGCGACCTTCGGGTCCGCCGTGAACCAGATCCACTTGGCACCGTCGAACTTCATCGGCGGGCCCCCGGCGAAGGCCGCGAGGCACAATGCCCACTCCATCAATGCAAAGCCAACGAAACACAAGCTGCTCACATTCCGCATGAATTGCCTTTCTTCAGCCGCGTTTCTCCCTGTATCACCTCCCAGTGACCGGCGCGGGTCCGCCCGACTCGGCGGACAACGCCTTTCCGCTTGAGCTTGCCGATGTATTCTTTCACCGTGCTGGCGCTCATACCGAGGGCCTCGGCGAGCTGGGATCGGGAAACGCGCGGGTTCTCCGCCAGAGCATACAGGATTTTGCGTTCCCCGTCCGTGAGGTCGGCCTGGGAACGAACTGGGGGGGTAACTTGGGGGGTGCCTTGGGCGGCGGTCAGGGAAGATGCCCCGCCCCATTCGGCCGACCTATGGAACACGACCTTGAAGAAGCCGTTGGTGTCGAACTCGGGCTCCCGCAGCCCGGCTGCCGCCATGGCATCCTTCATCCGCTGGATGCCCATGCCGATGCGCTCAACCTTGTGAAGCCGGAAGAACAGATCGGAGATCAGTTCATTACGCCGCACCGAAAGGGTGCCGAACGATCGCTTCGATAGGCCAACGGGCAGCCCTCCGGGGTTCACCACCTCCAACCGATCTTCGTAGATTTCCACGCTCACCTGCGTCCCCGTGATGCTGTAGTCCCGGTGCATGAGGGCATTAACGACCGCTTCGCGGACCGCATCGAGAGGCAGCTCGTAGATGTCCTCCCGGTCCATGCCATGGATCTCGCTGCGGACGTTGAGGTGCTTCATGAGGAAAAGGACGGCCTCGTGAAACTGGGTCAGGAGGTCGTCGCGGACGTCCCGCCGGTCGAAGATGTGAAGCTTCCGCGTGCCCTTGAACGCCAGGAGAGTGACCTGTGCCTGCGGGAGGTAGCGTCCCACGTCCCGGGCGAAAAAGAGGATGCCCGCGTTCTTCACGGTCGTCTCGTCCGAGACGTTCAGGCTGCGCAGGAATTCGCCGGCCGGAGTCTTGCCAATGCGGATGCCGGCCTCGTGGAGGAACACGCGGATCTTGGCTTGGGAGATGTCGCGAAACGAGAAGCCCCGAACCGCCCTCTCCTCGAAAGGCAATGGCTCGTTCTCGCGGAACATGATGCGCAGTTCGTCACGGCCCATCTTCTGGGTTGTCCCGTTGAGCCGGCGGTAGTAGCCCGACGAGCACGCGTAGGGCTTGTCGGTGCCTTCGGGAATCTCGATGACGGCGATTTCACCCACTTGCGCGAGAGTCACCGAAATGCCTGACTTGCAGTTCCCGGCCAGGCTGTTGATCTGGGCCTTCAAGGCATTGGTGAGGCGCTGGCCCACGACGGTCCCATCGTCGCGGACACCGAGCAGCAAGGTCCCGCCTTTGGTGTTGGCAAACGCCACCAAGTCCTCGTCTATCCGGGAGGTGTACCGTTCTTCCAGTTCCACGGTCAGCCCCTCTCCTTCACGGATGAGGAGCTTCACGGTATCGGAGTTCATGGCGCGCATCCTGGTGACCCGTGGAATGGGCTCGCCCCCTATAGCGTCCACCCCGGCCGATATTCGGGACGGATAAACGGCTGGGCGGCCGGCGCATTGGCGGCTCTGAGGCCCGCACGATCCCAGACGAGCCGCTCGCCCGCCCGCGAGGCCACGTTGCCGAGGAGGATCGTCTCGGTCACGAGACTGGAGAACGCGAAGTTCGCGCCCGGCGGGTTTCGGCTCCCCTTGCAGGCCTCGATCCATTCGCGGTCGTGCCCGATGGAGCGGGGGAGCGACTTGGGGGGCGGCTGGAATGCCTTCCGCAGCGACTCGGACAGAAGAATGGGGTTGTCGCCCGTGAAGCCGCACAGGATGGATCCCTTCTCGCCGACGAAGAGCAGCCCCTCGGCGGGGAGCTTTCGGTCGGCATCGAACTCCTCGGGGCGTGGCGGCTTGAGGCCGCCGTCATACCAGGACACCCGGACGGGCGGCATCGCCTCGCGGGCGGGGAAGTTGAGATGGATGATCGATGCCTTCGGATAGGTTTCTGGGAGATTCTCGGACGAGCTGGCCTCGATCGTGATTGGCGCTTCCAGCTTCAGCACGCGGAAGATGGTGTCGAAGCTGTAGCAGCCCATGTCCCCGATGGCGCCGCAGCCGAAGTCGTGCCAGCCGCGCCAACTGAACGGCAGGTAGATGGGGTGATAGGGCCGCTGGGGCGCCGGCCCGAGCCAGAGATCCCAGTCCAGCCCGGCCGGCACGGGCGGCGACTCTCGGGGCCGCTCGACGCCCTGGGGCCAGAGGGGCCGGGTCGACCAGTTGACGACCTGGCGCACCGGGCCGATGGCGCCGCCCCAGACCCACTCGCAGAGCATGCGCGTGGCCTCGGAGGCCTGGTTGCCGACTGCCACCTGCGTGGCCACACCGGTCTCGCGGGCCACCTCGGCCACCCGCCGGGCCTCGTGAACTGTGCGGGTCATGGGCTTCTGGCAATAGACGTGCTTGCCCTTCTTCATGGCGGCGACGGAAATGAGGGCGTGCCAGTGGTCGGTCGTGCCGATGACCACGGCATCGACATCTTTCTCTTTCTCGAGCAACTCGCGGAAGTCGGCATGGGCCGTGCAGCCGCGGCCTTGGCCGGACGCCTTGCGGCTCGCGTAGTAGGCGTCGACGATCTTCTTGCACGGCTCGCGGCCGGCAACTCCGCCGGTCACTTTCAGTGTGCGGGTGAGTTGGATCTCCCGGCTCGTACTCAGCTCGTCCCAGCCGGCCGAGGTGCCGAGCAGGTGCCGCACGGCGTCGCGGAACTCCGTGGCGCCCCACTGCGGATAGTCGCTGCTCTCCCGGTTCACGTCGCAGACGGAGACCACCTGGACATCCGGCTGGCGGAGGAAGTTGAGCATGACCCGCAGCCCCTGCGCCCCGACGCCGACGCAGGCGATGTTGATCTTCCCGCTCGGCGGAGTCTGTCCCTCGCCGCCCAGGACGCGGCTCGGCGCGATCATCAGCCCGGCCGCAGCCAAGCCGCCGCCCGCCAGGAATCCGCGCCGCGTGAGACTCTGGCCGCGGGCTTTTCTCGATCGGTTCATCTCAGTCCTCCGAGTGATCCATAGCAAGCAGGAGCTTGCGGAGGTCGAGAGCCTTCGTGGTGAGTAGGAACCCCGCCGGTACCCTCCCGCGGGCCTGAAACCCGCGGGAGGGAAAGCCAGAGACGCGGAAGGCTCAAATCGTCCACCCCCGTCGATTCTCGTGCTGGACGAGGGCGTTGACTTCGGGAATGTTGGTGCAGCGCATGTTGGGGCCGTCCCATTCGACCTTCTTGCCGACGCCGGCCTTCTGGGCCAGGTTGCCGAGGAGGACGACCTCGGTGAGGACGGCGGCGACCTCGAAGTTCGAAGCCGTGGTGGGCTTGCCGGCCCGGCAGGCGTCCAGGAAGTCCTGGGACGCGCCCTTGCCCCGGGGCAGGGTCTTGGGGGGCGGCGGGAACTCCTTGTGCTTCTCTTCGGGAATGATGCGGACGCCGCCGCCGTAGGTGTCGGAGTACATGATGCCCTTGTCGCCGATGTAGAGGGTGCCGTTGCCGCCGAGTTTGCGGTCGTACTTCTTCTCCAACTCGTCGACGAGCGGCGGGCGGTTCTGGGCGCCGAGGGCCACGTTGTCGCGCTCGTCACCCTTCGCGTCGCCGCGGACGCCCGGCTTCCTGCCGTCCCACCAGTAGAGCTTGACGGGCGGCATGTCGCCGCGCGCCGGGAAGTCGTAGCGGAGGCGATCTCCCTTGGGGTACCGCTCGTCGGTGCCGCCGACGATCTGCTCGGCCTCGATGGCGGTGGGCCACTGGAGCCTGAGCGCCCAGACCGCGCCGTCCATCACGTGGCAGGCCATGTTGCCGAGCGAGCCGTTGCCGAAGTCGTACCAGCCGTGCCACTCGTGGGGGTGCAGGTCGCTGTGGAAATCGCGAAACGGCGACGGGCCGATCCATTCGTCCCAGTGCATGCCCTGGGGGACCGGCAGGGTCGGCGGGCGAGGGCCGACGCCGCCGTTGGCGCGGTCGGACCAGCAGTGGACCTCGGCGACCTTGCCGATGGCGCCGGCCCAGATGTATTCGCAGAGGCGCCGATAGCCTTCGCCGCAATGGCCCTGGTTGCCCATCTGCGTGGGGACCTGGGACTGCCTGGCGGCCGCGGCCATGGCCCGGGCCTCCGCGATGGTGTGGCTCATGGGCTTCTCGACGTAGACGCCCTTGCCGAGCTTCATCGCGATGAACGCCGGGAGCGCGTGGTGGTGGTTCGGCGTGGCGACGAAGACCGCGTCGATGTCCTTCGCGCACTCGTCGAACATCTTTCGGTAATCGAAGTAGGTCTTATAGGCCCCGAGCTTGACGTCCTTGTGCTTTTCGGTGAGCAGCCGGACAGAGGAGGACCATTTCTTCTCGTCGACGTCGACGATGGCGACGAGCCGCTCGCGGGCCGCGGTGGGCAGGTGGGCGCCGGAGCCCTGGCCGCCGCAGCCGATGAGGACCGTGCCGAGCTTGGAGTTGGCCGGCTCGCCGGACCAGATCAGCGGCCCGCGGAACAGACCGGCCCCGACCACCGCCCCGCCCATCGCGGCGGCGCGCTTCAGGAAGGCGCGACGATTGGTTGACCCCGCCATAGAGCGTCTCCTTTCCCGATCCGCGGATGTGGAAACCACTCCACCAATACCCCGAGAACGCCCCGGCTGTCAAGCGCCGCGCGTGGACGAGGGAGAAGAGGGTTATCGGTTGTCGGTTTTCGGTTATCGGGGTGAAGGCAAAGAGTCCATAGGCTGCGTCCTCTGCGTGCGTTCTGTTCTGTACCCGAAAACCGATAACCGAAAGCCGAAAACCCGGCTATTGCGGCGCCTGTGCCATTCGCCGGTCCAGCTCGCCGAGCCGCCTCAGGTCGTCGAGGGCCGAGGCCATGGCGCTCAGGGCCTCGCCGTCCACGCCGGCATCGGGCACGCCCTGGTTCCCGATCAGGGTCAGCGTCACGCCCTGCCCCAGCTCGAAGCGCGGGCGGGTGTTGTACCAGAAATGCCCCGCCAGGATGAGCCGAACGGCGGCGGTCCCCGTGGAGACGAAGCGTGGCTCCTTGGGCTCGACATAGAACTGGCTCTGGCCGTAGTAGATCCGCCCGGCGTAGCCGCGGAGGTCGAACACCGGCTCGTTGGTGAACATGTGCATCTTCGCGCCCTGGATGGTCACCGCGCCGAGGGGCTGGCCGGGCAGCCCCTCGAAGACGAGGTGCTGGTCGCTTTGCTCGTTGTAGAAGTCGCTCATCACCACCGACTGGTTGTCGCGGATGCGCAACGTCGGCCTCGACGCAGTGGCAAGGCGGGTGAGGAAGCCGAGAAGCCCGTTGCGCGGGACGGCGGCGCCCTCGATGGTCGCCGTGCCTTCGTAGGAGGTGCGGAAGAGCAGCTCCGCGCAAGCGCTGTCCGTGATCCGCAGATTGCCCTGAACGTGCATGGCATGGACCGTGCTGCCCGGCGGCAACCCGACGAAGTGGATCCCGTGCGCGTCGGGCGCCCGCTGGTACATGCCGTGGGCGTAGACCTCGTCGAGGACGACTCGGCACGGGGTCTCTTGCGGCGACGTGATGCGGATATCGGGGCCGTGGTTCATCGGCCCAAAGTCGTGGTGGCCAACCGCGAGATTGGCCAGGTGGACGTTGTGGACGCCGTGGACATCAACAATGGGGTGGCCCGGTTCGCCTGCCCAGACAAGGCCGCAGCGGAATCCGCTCCCGCCCAGCGTGTAGTCGCGCCCCGTGACGCTCAGCGTCCGCGACACGCGATAGCGTCCCGTGGGCAGGTAGGCGATGGCCCCGTGGGCAGCCGTTCGAGCCGCGTCGATGGCGGACTGGATGGCCGCCGTGTCGTCGGCCCGCCCGTCGGCCTTTGCCCCGAAGTCCTTCACGGCGTCGAAAACGCGGTCAGGCACGGTGGCCGTGTCCTGGAGGAAACGCTGGTCGGCCGAGGTGACCACGCCGCCGAGGCGGCCCTTCGGGATGCTGTAGAGCTTGGCGGCCGGCGTCACCTGCACGAGGCGCTCGGTGGCTTCCGGCCGGTTGCTGCTGAGCAGCAACTTCTGACCGCTGTTGGCGAGCTTTACCGGCGGCCGGTCCGAGGGCGGCCGATCGAACGAGCTGTCGAACATCAGCACCGGGCTGCCGTTGAGGTGCACGGCGCCCTCCGGGTCGGTCCAGCCGGCGACGTGGCAGTCCTGGATCGTCAGCGGAGCGATGGTCCCGCGTTCCTCGACGAACCGCTTCGAGCCGACCGAGGTGCAGCGGCGGATCGAGCTGCCGTGCTCGCTGGCGACGATGAAGTCCGCCTCCCGGCTGTTCTCGAAGTGGCAGTTTCGGGCATAGAAGTTGCCCTTGTGGTCGAAGACGCCCGTGCCGCAGTTGCGGAATTCGCAGCCGTCGATCGTGTTGTCGTAGTCGTTGAACGTGAGGAAAGCCAGGGCTTTGCCGCAGTTCTCGAAGAGGCAGTTGCGATAGAGGATCTCGGCGGAGGCGACCTTCTGCTGGTTGCCGACGCGGATGCCGAAGGCCGTGAAGTTGCGGAACGCCTCGTTCTCGTGGCGGACTTCGGTTTCGAACCGCTTCTCGGCGGCGTGGTCGAAGCCCACGGCTGCTTTGCCGCGCCCGTCCCAGCTCAGGCCGACGTAGCGGCTGTACGCCACGCCGTTGCTCCAGAACATCCGGCCGCCTTCCTCCCCGTCCCAGACGAGCCGGGTGTCGCGCCCGTGGCCGACGACGAGGCAGCCGACGGCCGGGCCATTGAAGACCAGTGTCTTCGTGATCCGATAGGTGCCCGGCGGCAGGTAGACCGCCTTGCCCTCGCGCCCGCGGTCGAGACCCGCCTGGATGGCCGCCGTATCGTCCGCCTGGCCGTCGCCGACGGCGGCGGGGGTGACCGCGGTCTTGACGTTGATCCAATCCGAGCGCTCCCGCCACGCCAATCGCGGAATGTCGGGCGCCGCGGCGAAGACGGAAGCGGTGGTCACGAACAGGAAGGACATCAGGCACCGCAAGTGCATTGTTGAGTCCTCGAGCATCGATGGTTTCGTGCCGCGCGAGGCCGAAGCGACAGACCTGGCCCGCCTGGCCTCACTGCAATTCATAGTCTTGTATGGGGATCGTCGCCTGCTGTCAAACTCGCATCGGCCGATCGCCACGGCGCCTCGTCGCCCGCCATCGCCTTGACGCGCGGGGGGCGCCCTGTTAGGATGCCGTTCATCAGGAGGGAGCGCGATGCCCATCAGACTCGTCTGCTGCCTCACGGCGTTCATCGGCTGCATGCCCACGCTGGCTGGAGAGGTACAATCTGCCAATCTCCTGCCCAATGGCGGCCTCGAAGAGCCTGGCCCCGAAGGCTTGCCCGCGGGCTTCCGGAAGTACGTCTACGGCGCGCAACCGGCGATCGCCTCCGACGCCCAGATCAAGAAGGAAGGGAAACACTCGCTGCGCGTCAGCGCCGAGCAGCCCTCCGACACGGCGATCGGGCGGGACATCCAACTCGAGCCAGGCGCCGGCTACCGGTTCGCCGGCTGGGTCCGCACCAGCGACCTGGCGCCCGAACCCCGCTCCTCGACCCACGGCACCTTCCAGATCCAAGACACGGCAGGCCGCACCCTGGCTCGCTGCTCCAACCACAAAGGAACGGCCGACTGGACCCAGGAGAAGGCATACTTCGTCGCGCCGGCCGATGGCAAGGTGCGCATCGCGTGCTTCTTCATCGGCTTCGGCAAAGGAACCGGCACGGTCTGGTTCGATGACCTTCGGCTGGCGGAAGTGCCCGTGACGAATGAAATTGTCGTGACGACGAAGCGTCTCCAGAAGGAGCCGATCTCGCCGCTCATCTACGGCAACTTCGTGGAGCTTCTGAGCAATCTTGTGCCCTCCATGTGGGCGGAGAAGCTCGACACGACCAGCTTCGAGTTTCTTCGCACGCCCGAGGAATTGAAGTTGCGCCGCTCTCGCGTGGCGTTCGACCCGAAGGTCGATCCCCAAGACCGGCTCTGGAATCCCATCGGCGACACGGCGAACGCGGAGTGGGTCCTGGACGCCGAGAATCCCTTCAACGGGCAGGTCTCGCAGCGTATTCGCCTCGCCGCGGACGGCACCGAGGCGGGCATCGCGCAGGACGGCCTCTTCGTCGAGAAGGGCGAGACCTGCCGCTTCGTCGGCCACTTCCGCCAACGCGATCTCACCCAGCCCATCCATATTGAGCTGCGGCAGGGACAGGAGGTCATCGCCCACGAAACGATCCCCGGAGTGACGGCCGAGTGGGCGGAGTACCGCGTCGACCTGAAGCCTTCGGCGACCACCACGGCGGGCACCTTCGTGATCCGCATCGCCGCGCCGGGGACGCTGTGGGTGGACCGCGTGTCGCTGATGCCGGCGAAGAACGTCGGCGGCTGGCGGCCTGACGTCGTGGCGGCGATCCGCGCGATGAAGCCGGGCGTCCTGCGCTGGGGCGGAAGCGTCATCGAGGCATATGACTGGCGCAAGGGCATCGGCCCCTGGCAGAAGCGCGTGCCGTTCCCCAACGCGCCCTGGGGGCGGATCGACGAGAATCTCGTGGGGATCGACGAGTTCATCGCGTTCTGCCGCGCCACGGAGGCGGAGCCGCTGGTCTGCGTCCGCTGGTCCGGGCAGAAGCCCGCCGACGCCGCCGATCTGGTCGAGTACTGCAACGGGGCGGCCACCTCGCCGCTGGGCTCCCTCCGTGCGAAGAACGGCCACGCTGAGCCATACGCCGTCAAGTACTGGCAGATCGGCAACGAAGTCGGCGGCGGAGCCTACGACAGCTCGATTGCCGACTGTGCCCGCGCCATGCGGAAAGCCGACCCGTCGATCCAGATCCTCTCGTCGTACGTCTCCGAGGCCATGCTGAAGAACGCCGGCGATCTCATCGACTACGTCTGTCCCCATCACTACAACTGCGCCGACCTCCAGGGCACGGAAGCCGACATCCGCCGTTACGCGGACCTGCTCGGGCGATTCGCGCTCGGGCGACCCATCAAGCTCGCCGTCACCGAATGGAACACGACCGCCGGCGACTTCGGCCTGGGCCGCCATCGCCTCTGGACCCTCTGGAACGGCCTCGCCTGCGCCCGCTATCTGAACCTTTGCCATCGCTACGCGGATCTCGTGAAGATTGCCTGCCGCTCGAACATCTCCAACAGCTACTGCTCGGGCATCATCCAGACCAACAACCACGCCATCTACGGCACGCCCGCCTACCACGTCGCCAGGCTCTACGCCGAGCACGGCGGAACCATCCCCCTCGCTCTCGACAACCCGTTCCCGGTCCTCGACCTGGACATTTCGGCCAACTTGAGCGCGGATGGGAAGGCCCTTTCGCTCATCGTCGTCAACCCGCAGGGAAAGGCGGTCACGAAGACCATGAACTTCGCCGCCTTCCGTCAGGTGGGACCGACAGCGGCCGTTTGGACCATCGCCGACGCCGACAATGCGGGCGATCCCGAGGCCACGAACTCCTTCGAGCGGCCCGAGCGGATCGCCGCACACGCCTCCACGCTCGAGCAGGCGGGGGCGACGTTCGCGTACACCTTCCCGGCCTTCTCGGTCACGCTGATCAAGCTCGCCATCCAGGAGGATCGGTGAACAGGATGAAGCGGCTACCCATTGCGGCGTTATCTCTGATCATCATGGCCCTGAACGCCAAGGGAGCCTCCATGCCCCAGCCCGAACTGATGCTTCGCACGAATCCCGCCGAGGCGACCTGGAGCGTTTCCTGGCGCGGGGCGCCGCTCGTGACCGCGGCACGCTACGGCATCGTCCACCAGGAGGCCAAGCCGATCCAGGCGGACTACAGCTACCTGAAGTTCCGGATGTACCAGGAGGGCGGGGACTGGCACGCCTACATCGGCTACCTCCAGTTCGGGGGGGACGAGAGCGGCAAAGGGGCGGAGTATGTCGACTCGTTCCGCCAGGAGACGCCGCCCGAGCGCTACGTGTCGGCGACCAACGTGGCGTGGCGGACGAATGTCGAGGACGGGCTGATCTGCCCGAAGGCGCGCAAGGAATGGGCGGAGATCGTCTACAAGACTTCCCAGGGGAATGTGTGGTGGGTGGTGCAGGCGGTCGGCCGGGAAGAAGCCGTGGAGGTCCTCGGCTCGCCCGACGGCAAGACCTGGACCCTGCTGGCGCGCGTGAGCGAGACCGGCGGCATCACGCCCGCGCACCGCGATGAAGACCGAAGGCCGATCGGTAGCCTGACCCGCTCCCTCCTTGTGGAACCAGGCACCGAGGCTACGGCCCCATTCCAGGATGCCCTCGGTCGTGGCACGAAAACCGTGTTGACCCACGCCCTCAAGGAGGCAGGGCTCGATCTGGAGCTGGCGCTCTTCCGCTACGACGAGCTTCCGCTGCTGGGGATCGAGGCCGAGGTGCGCAATCGCGGCCAGCAGGACTACCCGCTGGCTGAGATTCTGCTCGGCGAGGCCGC
>Ga0315273_10012900_pt1 | contig 10724 bp, 25 predicted proteins | sample YL17G02_0_MG_FD_205753 | JGI IMG/M metagenome (GOLD analysis project Ga0315273, IMG submission 205753) | Sediment microbial communities from Yellowstone Lake, YNP, Wyoming, USA - YL17G02_0 | ecosystem: Environmental > Aquatic > Freshwater > Lake > Sediment | place: USA: Wyoming | collected... | reverse complement strand
CGCCACCCGCGCCACCCGCGCCACCCGCGCCACCGGGGTCGAGGCAGAAAAGAAATGGTACACAGATCTTGCACCTATCATGCACCATTTGGCGTTTGTATTGGGGGGCACTGATGCACAGATGATGCTGCAATGTGCAAACCTAGTATATCGAATGTGGTTGGGAGGTAATCAGTGGTCTGGCTGGTGTGCATATCTGAGCTTCTTCCGTCATGTGGCCCAACTCAAAATCGACTATTCGAAGTGGCAGCACTATGAGTCGATGATTGAGCATGCTGGACCCTTCGTTCTGCATTCAGAATTCGCGATGATTTCTGATCGTCCTGAGTGTCTGACCGTCGATGATCAAAATCGTCCCCATGGTGAGAATCGGTCGTTTTGTCGTTGGCGTGACGGCACTGAGCTGTTCTCGTGGCACGGAGTTCGTGTGCCACGATGGACCATCGAATACCCCGAGCGCATTACTGCTGCTCTCATTCATGCTGAGACGAATCAGGAGCTGCGGCGTGCTATGACGGAGCGCATGGGCTGGGCACGTTATCTAGCTGAAGCCGGTGCGCGACAAATACATCAAGACGAAACAGGTGAGGTGCTTGAGGTGAGTGGTTTGAATGACGGAGACGCTGTTGCTCGCTTTGTGCATGTCAAGTGTCCATCTACGGGACGAGAATACACACTTCGTGTGCCACCCCAGACAATGACAGCACGAGAAGGAGTGGCTTGGACTTTTGACGTGCCGGCAGAGAAGTATCAACCGGGTCAGGAAACGTAGAAGAGGAGAATGCGGATGGAACTCACGAACGACATCATTAACAGCCTCAGTGGTCAGTGCAAGAGGGACAAGAAGTTGGCGACCATGATCGCCCGCGACTTGCTGGCCAAGGTGGAGCCACTGCAGGTGGCTCGGCTCATTTTCGACGCCAGGATCGCAGAGGAGCTGCTTGTCAAGCATGTGCAGGGCAACCTGGCGCATACGGTGGCTTTCCTCACTGGTGAGGTGGAAACCAAGAAGAAGCGTGGTCGGCCGGTCGTGAAGATTTTGAAGAGCGGTAGTCCTTCGAAGACGAAAAGGAGCAAGGTTCGGCTGTCGGACGACGAGGTAGGGAAGCTTAAGAAGGCCGTCTGTTCCTTCCTCAAGAAGAAGCCTGGTTCGAGCCGGGCGACAATTCAAGATGCGGTAGAATTTCCCAGCTTGGGCATCTATAACCGCATCATGAAGGAGCTGGTCAAGTCCAAGGCGATCAAGCAGAAGGGCCAGCGCCGGATGGCCGTGTACCAGTAGACTTTCCGCAGCTCCAAAGGGGAATCTTATGAGTTTAGGGCCCCACATGAGTGCGCCGCACTGTAGTGGCGTGCTCCAGGACGAAGCCGTGCTCGGTTGCCTTTCTCATCGGCCGAGCACTGCTCTTGGCATGGCCAGGTTTCTTCGACAGCCCATCGGCGAAGTGCTGTTACGACTGCGAAGGCTGACTTCCTTGGGTGTCGTGGTGCGTACCGAGGAAGGACTATACTCTTTGAAGAAGTCTGGAGATACACTATGAGCAAAGACACGATCTATAGTATCCAGTGCTGCCCAGTTTGTGGTGGTTTCGAGTGGCGGCCGATCAAGTGGGGGAGCCGCCTGCAGCCGGCGGGCTACGTGGTGCTGACCGAGCACTGCTGGCCCTCTCCCGTGATCGATGCCGAGATAGGCACCCCGGGCCAGTACGATGAGTGCGTCCGCTGCGGGACGGTGGTGATCTAATGCCCTGGACCGGAACAAAGCCCATTGAGCGGCTACGCTGGGTGCACCGTGATTCAGAGCGTGTCCTTGAAATGGGATGGACTAACCCAGAAACGGGGCTGGTCGCATGGCAGAACGTTCCCGAGTTTGTAGCCGATGGTGTTGTGATGAGAGAAGAGCCGACGGGTGTTAAGGCCAGGGTGGGGCAGTTGATAGATCAAATCAAATTTATGCTCGATGAGATAGTGAGGGCGCTATGAGCGAAAGGAACCCCAGTCTGTTGCCGCCCGACCAGTTGATCCGGGGGCGAGTCTATAAGCTCAAGTCTCGGAACCTTTCGTACGGCGTGTGGTATGGGAAGCGGAGCTTTATTGGTGTTCGGACCAAGTTCGGTTCCCGCTTCCTGGATGAGGAGGATCACTGGGACATTGACAACGGTACGGTCAGTGAGGCTATCGACACTGGCTACGATGTGCCTTCCGAGATCAGTCTCGAGACACAAGAAGGTCTGCTGGGATGGCTGATACAGCTGGAAGAGACAATTCCTAACTTCGAGTCAGGTGCCGATGCTTTGAAAGAGCCCGAGCCCAACGGTAGCGGGAGCATGCGGGCATGAAGCTCGGAGACCGCGTCTGGTGGCTGAGTCATGCTCGAGGTCACTGGACCAGGAAGATTGGTGTAGTGGTGCTTGTCGTACCGCCAGGACAGCCCGTTATCAACGTGCTGTCCCGGCGGTATGACGTGACTTCTATTAGGGGGACTACTCGTGTGACCGAGAGCTATCTTGTCGAAGTGCTGGTTGAAGGCCGACGTTCGAAACTCTATTGGCCATTGAGTCACTGGCTCCATAAGGAGTGATCAATGAAAAGACCGAAGACTATTCGTAGTGAGCAGGGCCGAATCAAGTGTGAGTGTTTCGCAGTGGAGAAGGAGTAGATCATGAAAGTCGTATTCGTCTGCGGCCCGTTCACTGCTCACAACGCCTGGGGTATCGAGTGCAACATCCGGCGTGCAGAGGAAGTGGCCTATCATGTCGCTAGGGTAGGAGCTTCGCCGCTGTGCCCGCATACCAATACCAGGTTTTTCGAAGGGACCATGACTCCGGAGTTCTGGTATGAGGCCACGATGGAGCTGATGAAACGGTGTGATGCCTTGATCACAGTCGAGGGCTGGGAACGCTCCAAAGGGGCTCGACGTGAGATAGATGAGGCCGGACATCGGCCCGTGTTTAATACCATCGGTGCGCTGGATAGCTGGCTGAGAGTGCATGAGCGCGTCGAGATCCAGAAGGAAATACCTTTGAGCAAGAGACAAGAAAAGGAGCCGACATGAACAAGATCGAATTCTGTGCTAGCGTGGCCCACGAAGTCAACCGACGGTGGTGCATCGCAAACGGAGACGTCTCTCAGAAGCCCTGGGAAGACGCGGAGCAGTGGCAGCGCGACAGCGCCATGGCTGGAGCAATGAATGCTCTGGCCGGAACCACGCCGGAGCAATCGCACGCCGGCTGGAGCGCCACCAGGCTCGCCGACGGCTGGCGATTCGGCCCGGTCAAGGATGCTGTCGCCAAGACCCACCCCTGCCTGGTGCCCTACGACGAGCTGCCGCCCCACCAGAAGGCCAAGGACACTCTTTTCATTGGCGCAGTCGGGCTGGCTGCTTCGGTTTGGGATCTGCAGGGGCATTAGCCATGACCACAGAACGAGAGGGGCTTGACTACTGCCAGGCGTTCGAGGCCGGTGTCCTTCAAGAACGAGAAAGACTGGCCTGGCGGCAACAAGTTCTCGAAGCCGAGGCCGACGTATGCAGCGGGCGCGCATGCGCGAGGGAGCAGGAAGCGGGCAAGGGCCCGTGCGGTGCCTGCGTTCGGTGTCTGCGCGCCAGGATCAAGCATCTTGTGGCGTCGCTGCAGCACATAGCGGAAACCTGTATCGAAGATCCTGACGTCGCTCAATTTGCTCTCCGCGCCTCGGAGAATCCACCAACCGCCTTTCCGCCGGAGGAGCCATGACCATCAAGATCTACGTCGCCAGCTCTTGGCAGCCTCAAGTGGTCGCGCGTCTCAAGGCCGAGGGCTTCGCCGTCTACGACTTCCGAAACCCCGCACCCGACGATCACGGCTTTCACTGGTCGGAGATTGACCCGGCCTGGAAGGACTGGTCGCCCGAGAAGTATCGGGATGCCCTGCGACACCCTGTTGCCGTCGACGGCTTCACCAAGGGCGTCTTGGTTGCTACACAAGCCGAGAGAAACAGGCTGGCAATCAGAAACCGCTCGGGGAGTCACCAACGACCACTAGACTGCAGATCGTTGGGTGTGCTAAGCAATTAAAACCTATTGGGTATGTCCCACTCGGAGCTTCACCGTGTCCGACAGAGTGACCACTGTTGACCTGTTCTGTGGGGCTGGTGGCCTATCGCTTGGGCTGCAGAGTGCCGGAGCCGACTGCCACCTCGCCGTCGATCTTGATCCGAACGCTGTGGCTACCTATCGCAAGAACCTCGGGGACGACGTCCAGGCGGCCGACGTGAACAGCATGTCCTTCATTCCCGAGTGCGACATCATCACCGGCGGGCCGCCTTGCCAAGGGTTCTCCTCGGCAGGTGCGCGAAGGCATGGCGACGATAGGAATTCACTGGTCGGGACATATGCTCGGATGATTGCGGCTCGGTTGCCCCTGGCCTTCATGTTCGAGAACGTCGAGGGCTTCCTCACAGCAGAAGACGGCAAGCGGGTCATCGAACTGCTGGACCCACTCATCGCGGCTGGTTATCGGATACACCTACGCAAAGTGAACCTTGCGGCTTTTGGTGTGCCCCAGCTTCGAAAGCGTGTGATCGGTATTGGCGGGCTCGGGTGGGATCCTGTGTTCCCGGAGCCAACCCACCAGCCCTTCGGCGCTCCTGGTGCCACCAAATTCGGGAGTTTGTCTCTGCCGCTGACCCCCACACTCCAGGAAGCCCTTCAGGGGCTGCCAGCGGCCTCAATAACAGGCCCGACCACGCCCAGTGACCATCTGTACCGCCCCCTTGAGGGGGACGACCTGCAGCGAGCGCGTGCCCTTAGACCCGGAATGACCATGCGCGACCTACCAGAGGAACTGTGGCACCCCAGCTATCGCCGCAGAGCCTACCGCAGGGTGATGGACGGCACACCCACAGAACGCCGAGGCGGGGCTCCGGCCGGCCTGCGGCGTCTGCGGTGGGAGGAGCCCTCCAAGGCAATCACCGGCGCTGCGACAACGGAGTTCATCCACCCCTCTGAAGACCGACCGTTGACCGTCCGTGAGGCCGCCCGCATCCAGACGTTCCCAGACACCTTCGATTTCTGCGGGCCGACCAGGCAGAAGATTCAACTGATCGGTAATGCGATCCCTCCGAGGTTTGCTGAGGCAATTGGACGGGCGCTGTTTCAGCAACTCCCGGCACGCAAGCCGAAAGTGACCAAGGGGGCTCTGCTGAGTTTCGTTCCCACTCCAGCGAACGCTATGAGTCCTGCTCTCCAGCACACAACGGATGCGATTGCTGGTAGGTACATGAACGCAGGTGAAACGCGGAGGTAGATGGACCTATGGGGCTGAGCCAAGCACAGAAGGCAATTCTAGAGAAGGCGCGTGCGTCTGGGTCTGGAGGTCAGGCGGTGCAGATCGGTGACGCGGGCTGCAACTACGTGATCGGCGTGGTGGCCACCGACCTCGGCTTTGCAAAGAAGTTTCCTGAGTTGGGGGAGATTCCGGGTTTCTTCACACCGGGTAGTCTCAGGCCACCAGCCAGGCTTGGGGAGCACAAAGTCACCGCCCTGTTCGAGCGGCTGGTGAGCCTGGACAAGGACGCGGACACCTACTTTGCGTGCTTGTCGGCCCTGTACAAAGGCCGGCTGAAGTACGACGTGATTCTCAAGACGCAGGCGTTCCCGAGCTGATGTACTCCATGTTCAAAAACGTTTTCACCAATATCGACGAGTTGATCAAGGAGTTTCGGTGGCTCTACGAAAAGCCCGACCCTGCTCTGAAAGTCAAGTAGCACGGTCCCGGGGGAGAGGGCGGATATCGTCTAAGTACTTGAAATCATTGAGGAATATTGAGGGGACAGTGCCAAATGGTCGAAAAGAAGGGGTTTAGAGCCCGGGAGCTGCCCAGGACGTGATCAACCACGACAAAGTAAAGCGTGCTCGCCAGGGCCGAAAGCCGAGAAAAGTCGAGCCCCGGGATTCCATGCCCAAGCTGCCCCGGCACGAGCGCAAGTACATCACCGAGGCCGAGCTGCGCGTGTTGCTCAAGGAAGCCGAGGGCGACGTCTTCGATCATGCCCTGGTGTCTCTGATGTACAACGCCGCGCTCCGGGCTTCTGAGGTCGGGCTGCTCAACCTGGGGCACGCGAGGTACCTGCCCAAGGGCAAGCTCTACGTGATCCGGGTCAAGGGCTCACACACCGGCTGGCTCGATATCCACCCCACGACCATCAAAATCGTCATGGACTGGATCAAGTACAAGCACCCGGAGAAGCGCACGGCCGAAATGTACCTCTTTCCGTCGGCTTGCTGGCGTGGCAAACGACAAGATACCGGTTTGAGCCGCTGGTCAGTGACCCGGGCTATCAAGAGGCTGTGTCACCGGGCCGGGCTGCCCGACATCGTCGCCCACCCTCACAGCCTCCGACATGGCCGGGTGATGCACATCCTCGAGGCTGCCGCTGCGACCCCAAATTTCCACTTCCCCACCCTGGTGCCGACTCTGGCGAAGTACCTCGGTCACGCTGCCGCGACCACGACCATCGAGTACTACATGCACGAAACCAAAGGCGTGCACGCCATCGAGGGGAAGATGCTGGACGGAATCTTGGGAATCATAGGAGAAGAGAATGAATAAATCAGTCGCGGCACGGCTGGTGAATGAGCACAAAGCCGAAGACCCTGAAATCTATGAAGCGTACTGGGCTCCTTGCGGGGATGAGATTTGGCTCGTGGAAGTGACCACTTCCATTGAAGACGTTGGCGAAGTGCTGCCCTTTCGTTTCGCGGCCGACCTTCCCGACGTTCCGTGCCCCTATGTCGTGATCCTGCTGGGCTCTGGCGACTGGCGGCGCGTCTGCGCCGGGGAACTCGAGCTGCCTAGCGGGTTTGTCAGAGAGAAGCTCGAGAGGGTGCTGTGACCTCGTTCCACGTCATCAAAAGTGGACGCTGGTTCGTTGTGGAAAAAAGAACCGGCATCCATGCCGAGCTTGTTCTTACCCCTACTGGTCGCCCACGTCGGTGGAAAACCAGCGCAAAAGCCAGGAGCTTCATTGAGAAAGTCAAAGCACGATGGGCCTTGGATGGCCTTCTCCGGAATGTGTGGTGATGGCCCCTCATCGTCGTAGAGCCAGAGCGCGGCGTCGTCTATTGCAAAGCGCAACCAGACGACTGGACCGCGCGACTTGGGAATGCTGGCGCAACACACCCGACGAGCAGTTTACCATGGACGGGCTGGCGCTCAAGCGGAGACTCCAGAAGAAGTATGGCTCGAGGCCCTATATTATCACTTCTCGTGCATCGATAACTTCCATGCCGGAGACGTGGACTAATGACCAAAAACCTTAACTGGGAAGGCTCGATCTACGAGCCGACGACGAGCGCGGACCCCATTCGCTGCTATGGGGAGCTACCCAAGGCCGAGTATGACCTCGGCTACAAGGGACCGGGCTGGTACTACTGGAACAAGACCTGGGACCGGCTGCGCGGCCCGTTTGCTAGCCTCGAAGCGTGCCGGCGGTCGCTCGAGGGTCACGGGAGGAAGAAATGAATTGCGGAACGTGTCGATTCTTTTGTTCCGTGGCTGTGGGTATGGATGTAGATGGAAAAGTTATTTTGATACATGATAGTGGATTCATACCGGAATGTCGTCGGCACTCGCCCGTGATGCCTGTTGATAGAGCCATGGACGGTTGCTGGCCCACTACTAGCGAGGACGGCTGGTGCGGGGAGTACGAGCCGGAAAGCCCACCAAAGGATGACCTAGCCAGGCATTACCACTTCCCTTGTCCCTACTCCCATCCGGAGCCGGAGAAGATCATCACCTTCACGGACCCGGCGCACAAGTTTGGAGACGACATCACCCTCGGAGTAGTCAGCGGAGACTCCTTCATCATGTCCGACAAGGCGCGGCGACTGCTCGAGGCATGGCACAAAGAGGAGCATTCAAAGCAGAACCAGGCGGGGTCACTGGAGCAGAGGGTGGAGACGCTGCGGAGCATGGTAGAAGAATCAAACATCAGAGCTAAAGACAGAGACTCCACGACGTATTGGAATGCGCTTCGATACGCTCTGGCCATCATGGAGGGAGCATGACCAAGAAGAAGTCCTTGCCCGACCCCGACCCCCCGGAGAGCTGGTCCGACGGTCTTCTCAAGCAGGAAGGGTATGACCGTGGCGTCGCCGAGGAGAGAGCACGGTGGGAAGCCCGCCTCGAGCACCTACGAGCCGAGCCCAAGAAGCCCGTCAAGTCCTTTTATGACTTGACACGGAGTGCCGGATTGAGAGACGCTATCGCCATCATGGAAGGCAAAGAATGACCGTCAGCAAGTACATGCCCCTCTGCGCCTGTGGCCTCGGTCTACGACACCGGGGAGAGACTATGTGTCGAGAATGCCGGGCCATGGAGCGGAAACTGATGGGTGTTCACGAAGATGAAATCGTGGGCCAGCTGGAGAGGGAATTCGGACATGGCTGGTTCACTGTCCGAATGGCCGGGATCAACAAACCGACGGCACTGGCCCTGGTGCGCCTGGGCCGGCTCGACGTCTCGAAGACTCCCAACACGGGCACGTTCAACTACCGGGTGCGACAATGAAAGTAACCATTGAGTTCCATCTTGAAGACCCGTTAGAGGGGTGGGTTGACAAAGAACTCACCGTAGAAGACATCAATAGAGTCATCAGACGGCAGTTGCCCGGCTGGGACAACACGATACAGGCTTCGGTGGTGGTCGATAAAGTGTACGGGTTAGAATTGAAAGCAGAACCATGAGCCGCTACTGTGCCCAGGAGCATGCCGTGATCTACCTCAACGTCTGCAATAGGCACGTCGCCACTACTGAGAACAGTATCGGCCTTCCACATTCTATCATCTCGATCAGCACGCCCGGAGATTCCATCCCCAAGGTGGTGACGAACACCCATACCTATGGCGTGCTGCACCTGCAGTTTCATGACGCCGACGCCTCGCCGGGGGGCATGTATAAGCTCTTCGACATGACGATGGCACGCGCCATCGTGGCCTTCGTGCGCCAGTGGCAAGAGAGCGGCGTACAGATGTTCCGGATTCACTGCGATGCCGGCCATAGCCGCAGCGTGGCAGTCGCGGCGGCACTCGCGCGCTACTTCAACGACAACGATATGGACTGGGGGCCTCCGGCACAGCACACAGAGATGTTCGCTCCCAACAGGCTCGTCTACCGGTTGATGCTGGATGCGCTCATGGAGTCGGAGTATGAGTGACTGCCTGGTACAGCGAGCCGCTTCGGACGTCTAGTTCCTGTTCATCCCCGACTCTTTGATCAGGGCCTCGACGTCGATGCCATCCACGTCGCCGTAGGGCCCCTCGTAACTGCCCAGCCCGTCCTCGCCGGCGCCCTCGAACGTACCCATGGAATCGAGGAGCGCGGCGTCACTCACCCCGTCACCCCGGGAGTCAGGGGCCCGGACCTGTGGAGCCCGGGGGATAACCACCGGCCGAGGAGTCACTGGCCGGGCCGGTGGCAGGGCCAGCGGCGCGGTCCCGCCGTCGAGGTCCATGTACTCGTTGAGAGCCTGGGCCGCCTGGGGCGCCTGGGCGGGCTGGAGTGCCGGAGCCGGGGCCTGGAACCGGCTCGAGACGAACTGGCCCGCCACGTAGCCCACGAGGGCCCCGCCGACGGCAGTAGCCCAGGGCTCGAGGCCCTCCCGAGGCACCCGCTTGTCGCCCTTCTTCTCGCGCCCGAGGAAGTAGTAGCCGGCCCCGGCTCCAGCAGCAGCGGTCAGAAAGGGAATCAGGTCTTTGAGGTTCATTCGCTACTCCACCGGATAGAATCCGATTGTGACGTGATCAACCATATCCCATTCGTATCCGTAACGCTTACCAATCTTGGTGAATGCGTCCATTATGTCTCCAGAAAGCACTTCTGCATCGGGAGTATCGGCGTAATTCAGTATGTGCATCAGTGATCCTTCAGAAATAATGACAACACGTCCGGTTGTGGAGTTGTATTTCAGCATCGTGTCGTAATCCAGCTCCATAACGTCGTCGTTGGAACGCAGAAAAAGAACCAGATCTGCCATCAGTCTTTTCTGCGACGGCGATGCGCGTTTTAGATGCTCAGGAAAGTAGTCAGCCCCATGCGAATGCCTTGGCGGCAAACTGTGTCCCTTAAATATAGGCGTCTTGAGCTTGAAATGCTTCATTGTCGTTCTCCACTGGATGTCATCGCTTCTTCGACAACCGCTAGCCACGCGGCATCGTCAGCCCACGTCGGCTCGTCGTCGGGGTTATGGCGCACCGAGGCTTCATAGGCGTCCAGCACCTCGAGCACCTCGGTAGTGTCGAGGCCCTGCTTCTGGGCGAGTCGGAGCAGGTTCTTGATCCCATCGGAGGCATAGTACCTCGAGTAAACGCTGCCGTCACCGAGAATCCGGGCGAAAGTGACCAGGAGCTGCTCGACCACCTCCCGGCCGGGCATGTAGCCGTGGTCGAGGAGCCCGCTGGCGATGCTCTTGAGGGCCTCCCCGTCCTTCTCCTTGAAGACGAAGCGGTCGAGCCTCTTGTACCGCTGCCTCGCCAAGCCGCTGTACGCCCGAGCCCGGACGTAGCCGTTGTCCAGCTCAACCCCGGCCAGGAGCAGCGGCACCGACGTCTCGGCCGGGAAGTAGCTGCCGACGATTTCAAGCAACCGGTCGTAGACGGCGAGCGAGCCCTGCCCGGCCACGATGAAGTGGTGAAGGTCATCGATGACCCCGATGTTGGGGTACGAAGAAGACATCAGGTGCATCAG
>Ga0315273_10012899_pt1 | contig 10724 bp, 7 predicted proteins | sample YL17G02_0_MG_FD_205753 | JGI IMG/M metagenome (GOLD analysis project Ga0315273, IMG submission 205753) | Sediment microbial communities from Yellowstone Lake, YNP, Wyoming, USA - YL17G02_0 | ecosystem: Environmental > Aquatic > Freshwater > Lake > Sediment | place: USA: Wyoming | collected... | reverse complement strand
GCGTCGTCGTCGATTCGACGAATGCTGAGAACGACTTCCCGAACGGCGTCAACTTCTCGCTTTCCTTTCACAGCGACGTCGACCTCAGCAAGCTCAAGGTGACGTTCCGCTATACGATCCCGCCGGAGGGCGCCAGCGTCTACGAGGAGCCGGAATGCAACGGCGGCACAAAGGTCCAGTGCACCTACAACCTGAAGAGCGGCCCCAAGCTCTTCCTCGTGCCGGGCGCCAACGTCAACTACTACTGGCAGGTGGACGACGACGCGGGAAACAGCGTGAAGACGCAGCCGGCGACGTTCGTCTACGACGACACGCGATTCGAATGGAAAGCCACGGGCGTGTCAGTGTCTGACAACAAGTGGTTCGAGTCGAACGGCAGGATGGAGGGCAGCCTGACCGTCTGGTACTACGCAGGTGATGAGTCGAAGGTCCAATCGCTGGCGCAAGTCGGATTCGATGGGCTGCTGCGCATGGCGCGGCTCTTGAACACGAAGATCACTTTCCCCGTCAAGGTCTACCTCTACGACTCCGCAGAAGACATGCGCCCTGCCGCCATGTCCAGCTCCGAGTCGCCGGAACGGGGCGTGATCACTCTGGGCGAGGTCTTTTTCTCCGACACCGCCGTCGTCGCGCACGACGTCAGGCCGCAGGACATAATGCGCCACGAGCTTGCCCACATCGTGGTGCGGCAGGCGGTCAAGGGACCGTTCGGCAACCTGCCGGCATGGCTCGACGAGGGCACGGCGATGTACGCCCAGTCCGACCTGCTATCGAACGAGGAACGGGCGCTGGAGTCGGCAATCGAAAGCGACGAGGTCCTGTCGCTGCGTGCCATGAGCTCCGCCAGCCTCGCCCACACCAGCGTCAACGTCAGCCTTTTCTACGGGCAGTCCTGGAGCGTCATCTCCTTCCTGGTCGACCAGTACGGCACGGAGAGGTTTGCGGACCTCTTCGCGACCTTCAAGGCAGGCAGCACCGTCGATAAGGCTCTCGAGCAGGTGTACGGCTTCGAGCAGGACGGGCTGGAGAATGCCTGGCGGGAGAGCGTCGGGTTGCCGGCGAAAGAGGCCACGGGCCAACAGGGCCAGACCACGCCGCTGCCGCAGTTGACGCCGTTCGAAGGGAACGGCGGCGGCTCGGGGGAGCAGGAGGCCGGTAGCGGCGGCGGATTCGCTGTCGGGGCGGCGGCCCTACTGGCGGCGCTCGCGGTTCTCGTTGTCGCGGCCGTCGCAATGACGGCCGTCAAGCGGCGCCGCTAGCCGCGCTTCAGCGGTGCGTCGATGCCGTCCCCTTGCCGGACGTGGGGCTTCTGCCGGCGAGGATCTCGGTCGCGTCGTAGTAGGCGGGCCGGAAGTGGAAGACGGAGGCGTTGCCCCCCTCGGCGTCGTACACGTAGTAGAAGTTGTAGCCCTGCTCGCGGAACGCCTCGAAGGCGTCGTATTTCAACAGCCAGACATAGTGGATGTCATTCTCCCTGTCGACGGCCTCGCCCCTATCGGTGAGCATGCTTATCGCCCCATGGTCGCGCTCCAGGATGCCCAGCTCCAGCCGGTCCTTGTTGCGCATCGCGAACTGGGGATAGATGGAGCCGGTGAAGACGACCGAGTGCGGCGGTATGTCGACGGCCGCCAGGTCGCCGGCGTAGGCGCGCTGGGCCTTGAGGGTATCGAGGTCGGAGAGCATCATGCCGGCGCCGATCTGGGCGCTGGTGAAGGTCTGCTTGCTCACCTCTTCGTCGCCCGGCGACGTTATGTCGACAAAGCCGGAGAGCACAATCAGCAGCGCTACCGCGACGAGGACCGGTCGCTGGAAGTAGCGCGCCATCAGAAAGAAGCCGAAGGGGAATAGCGGTATCAGGTAGGCGACCTCATGAGGCAGGCGTGTGAAGGAGCCGAAGACGAGCGCCGGCACGGCGACCCATAGTGCGACGTGACTGTCGACGAGGAAGTCGCGCGGCAGGCGCTTCAGCCGCGGCAGCGACACCGCCAGCCCCGCCAGCACCGCCAGCGCGCCGACGACGCCCAGCGTATCCTTGCCCAAGAGCTTCAGGAAGCCGGTGAAGGACACCTTTGCGTCGTAGAAGTTGAACATGCCCGGGCCGTACGTCGCGAGCACCGGCGAGTAGGCGACGAGGGCGGTGACAGCCATCGCGCCGGCGAACGGCAGCGCCGATCGCAGTCGACGCTCTCGCCACAGCCAGAAGATGAACGCGAACGCCACCCAGAAGGCCGTCAGCCGGAAGCTGATGGCCAGCCCCATGCAGAGCCCGGCAAGCAAGGGGCGACGGCGGATCAACGCCAGGTAGCAGCCGAGGACGAGCGTCAGCGACCACATGTAGTCCATGGTGACGATGCTGTTGATCCAGAGGAGCGGCGTGAAGGCAAATGCCGCCGTCAGGACGCCCTTCGCCGGCAGCTTCAATTCGACGAGCAGCCGCGCGAAGAGATATACCCCGGCCAGCGAGACCATCACGGTGGACAGGTTCGTCCAGACCCAGCCAGCGCGCACGAGGGGGACGGTCACCAGTTCCTCGAGGGGGAAGCCGGGCAGTCGCGACGGCAGGTATTCGCCGTGCGACAGCAGGTGGTCGGCGGAAAGCGCGACGCGCCAGGCGTCGGGGTCGGCCCCGTAGCCGAGGTTGAGCCAGGGGATGCGCGTCGCCACGTAGACGGCGGCGAAGGCGGCGAAGGCAAGCGGCCGCGTGAAGTCGAACTCGACGGCGCGCTCCAGCACGTCCGCCGGCCAGGCTCTTCTCACGCCGGTTGCCTCAGCTTCCAATACCAGCCTCCGTAATCAAGGCAGGATCAGGCCGCTTTCGGTGCGGGCCTCGCGCTCCTGCCGCGGCTGCTCCAGCGGCGTCGCGGGCCCCGGCGGGCCGGCCTGCGGTCGCAGCGCCTTGCCTTGCGCCACCTGCACGATCTGCGACACCAGCGTCGCCTCGTCAACCGCGCCGACGAGCACAGCGCGTTCGTCGATGATCGCAGTCGGGACGGCGCGCACCGCGTAGCGCTCCGCCAGGCGCGGGAACTCGCTTATCTCGACGACGTCGGCGTTGACGTGGGCGCTCTCCAGCGCCAGCTTCGCGACGAGGCGTGTCATCGGCGGGCAGTGCGGGCATGCCGGCGTCACGAAGAGCTGCACGTGGACGGTCTGCCGCAGCCGCCGGAGGTGTCGGACGGTCTCCGTGTCCAGCTCCACCTTGCCGCGCGACGCGTCGATTATCGCTTCGATAAGCGGCACGAGCTCGTTGCCGACGGGAAAGCCGAAGAAGCGCAGCGGCCGGTTGAGGGCGCCCCTAATCACCGTTGCGGGGACCTTGTCGACGCCGAGGCGCGCCGCCTCTTTCGTCGACTCCGCGAACTCGTGCACGCTGAGCGTGATCTTGTCGGAGAGGGCAGCTATCTCCTTGAGGAGCGTCTGCGTCTCCTCGCAGTAGGCGCACTCCTCGCGACCGGGGATGAAGATAGGCAGTCGACGTTGTGTGAAGTAGTCGATGCGAACGCCGCCCGTCAGTTCGCGGGCGAATCGCGTCCGAAGGTATTCCTGGTCTCGGAGCGGTATCACGACATGGCCTCGACGCTATCGCGTTTCCCGGGATCGTGCTCTAGTGGCCACCAACAATATGGTCTGCCCGTCTCAAGAGTACCTGCCTGCACAGGTGCGGTACCGGATGGGAGTGAGTCCCATTTCTGCGGGTTGAAACCCGCAGCTTCTGCCAACAACGTCCTCCTGAGAAGCTGAGGGATTCATCCCTCAGAGGCGTTCCCCCCACCACCGACAACCCGGGTCGCTATCAAGGAACACTGCTTCGCCCGCCGTCGCGCTCGCGCTCGAGCGCGACGGCCCCGGCCCTTCCCCTAACAACCCACAGTCGCTGGAGCACCGTCAGGTTCGCCAGCACCGCCAGAATCCACAACGCAATCCGCACCTGGTCGACAACCAGCCCTACGCCGAGCACTATCACCCGTTCCGGCCGCGTGAACAGGCCCTCGCGCAACTGCAGGCCTGCCGCCTCCGCGCGTGCCCGCAGATAGCTGACGAGGAGCGAGCCGACGACCGCCGCGAACGTCAACATCACCTCTTCGCGCTTGCCCTGGCTGGCGAGACGGAACAGCAGCCCGCCGAGCACCGCGGCCTCGGAGAGGCGGTCGCAGAGGGAGTCGAAGACGCCGCCGAACAGTGTCACGCGCCCACTGGCCCGAGCCACGATGCCGTCCAGCAGGTCGAGCGCCGCCGCCGCCATCATGACGATGCCGCCCGCAAGGAACTGGCCGCGCGCCACGAGCACGGCGGCGACCACGGCGCCCGCGAGCCCGGCCGTCGTTATCATATTGGGCGTGACGCCGGTGCGGGCGAGCGTCTGCCCTATCGGGTCGGTCAGACGCTTCGGCAGCCTGTGCGGCACGAGCGTGAACAAGAAGCCCTCCCTGCTCAGGCGCTATTCCGTTTCGAGTCCGGCCTTGCTCTCATACTGAAGCTGCTCGTAGTAAGTGAGCACCCTCTGCGATACCCTGTCCCAGCGGAACTGCTCGGCGCGCACGCGGCCGTTCTCGCCCATCTCCCGCCGCTTATCGGAGTCGGCCAGCAGCTCGATGAGCGCGGCGGCCAGCGAGTGCGCGTCCTTCGGCGTGACGAGCAGCCCCTCGACGCCGTGCGTCACGACGCTGGCGTACCCCTCGATGTTGCTGACCACCAGCGGCCGGCCCGCCGCCATCGCCTCCAGAAGAACGATGCCCTGGCTCTCATTCCCGGTCGCCGGCGCCACGACGATGTCCGCAGTGTGATGGTAACGCGCCAGCTCGTCGTAGGTCACGTAGCCCACGAACTCGACGTCCGGGAGCCGAGTCTCGGCGACCCAGCGGCGGTAGCCCCGCGCCGCCCGCGTCGGCGGCCCGACGATGAGCAGTCGCGGCTCCGGCATCTCCTTCTTCACCTCGGCGAAGGCCTGCAAGAGGTACTTGACGCCCTTCCGCTTCTCCAGGCGGCCGACGAAAAGGATGTTCGGCCGGCCGTCACTGAACTGCGGGAACGGCTCGCGCTCCGCCTCGAAATGCTCCACGTCGACGCCGTTAGGGATGATGTTGTAGTAGCCGGGGAAGTAGTGACTGACGAGCCGCATCGCGGGCGCCGAGACCGCGATCTTGCCGTGCAATCGCCGGAACCAGCGCTTGAGAGCGTGCCGCCCATACAGGTACCAGCGGTTCCTTCCGCCTTCCTTGGCGGCATGGAACGTCGCCACGTTGATGGCGTCGGAGAGGCGCAGGACCTGCATCGGCAGAAAGGGCGCGAAAGGCTCGTGGACGTGCACGATGTCGAAGTTCTCCTCCTGCAGCACCCTCTTTAGCTTCGGGGCTACGCGCAGCGAGAGCGAGACGCGCGCCACCGATCCGCTTGCGGGCACGCCGACGGCCCTGCCGATGGGTATCACCATCTGCTCCGGCTTGTGCGAAGAAGGCCGCGACGACGGCGCGATGATCCGCACTTCCTGTCCCAGACGCAGGAAGTTGTCGCGCAGGTGCTCGATGTGGTTGTTGACGCCGCCGGGCACGGCGAAATCGTACGGCGAGACGAGGGCTATCTTCATGGCTTGAACCGCTTGACGAAGCTCCAGATCGTCGGACCCCAGCCGGCGGCCTTCGGCGTTACCGATATGCCGCGCCACTGCTGGCGCAGGAACTGGCCGTAGCCGATGGTAGCGATCGACGGGTAGCGCCCGTTGACGGCGCTGGTCGTCCCCGAGAGTATGGCCCGGCGCAGGTCGTCGGCGCCCTCTCCCTCGAAGAGCGTATAGGCGCTTCCCACCGCCGGCAGGAAGTGGGCGTCGCTGCCGCCGACCTCCGGCAAATGATAGCGTTCCTTGTTCAGCCGCTGCGCCGTCTTTAGCTTGACGCTGGAGCCGGGCGCGACGTTCGCGGACTGAATGCCATCGAAGTAGATGCCGCTGCCGCGTCGCCGCTGCACGTCCATAATCGTCTTGTGCCCGATGCTGCGCGTCAGCCAGTTCAGCGGGTGCGGAATGATGCAGAGCCCTCCCTGCCGGTGCACGGCTTCCAGCGTCTCCTGAAGCGGCCGCAGGCTCGCCAGCGGTTCCTCGAGGAAGAGGGCAATGAGATGGCCCTGGAGCGTCGTTACCTCTTCGCCGGGTATGACCTCGACGCGGTACTTCCCCTGCGCCCACGCCTCGCGGGCGGCGAACCCGCCCTTAATACTATCGTGGTCGGTGATCGCGACCACCGACAGGTCCGTCTTCTGGTCCGCGTACTCAAGGATCTCGGACACGCTCGCCATTCCGTCGCCGCAAGCGCTGTGCACATGAAGGTCCGCCTTACCCACAACCACAAACCCCGAATCTAGCAGACGTTGCTGCCATTGTAGCACCCTCGCCGCCGGCGGGCCGCTAGTGCGCTTCCGCCGTCACGCGCTCCCACAGCCGCGAGACCTCTTCCTTGAGCTGCGCATGCTCCGGACGGGCCAGGTCGGCGTCGCTGTCCAGCAGGCGCGTCGCCTCCGTGCGTGCGAGCTCGATCAGCGGGACGTCCGATAGCTGCGCCACCTTCAGGTCCGGCAGGCCGCTCTGTCGCGTGCCGAAGAACTCGCCGGGGCCGCGCAGTCGCAGGTCCTGCTCCGCGAGGGCGAAGCCGTCCTGCGTCCGCTCGACGATCTGCAGCCGCTCGCGGGCGTCGGGCGCCGGGCTGTCCGAGAGGAGGAGGCAGTAGCTCTGAATGTCGCTGCGACCGACGCGCCCGCGGAGCTGGTGGAGCTGCGCCAGCCCGAAGCGCTCCGCTCCCTCGACCATCATCACCGTCGCGTTCGGGATGTCCACGCCGACCTCGACGACGGCGGTGGACACGAGAATATCGAGGCGGCGGTCGCGGAAGTCGCGCATGACGCTCTCTTTCTTCTGCGCGCCGAGGCGGCCGTGCAGCAGGCCCAGTCTCGCCTCGGGGAAGATTTCGCTGCTCAGCCGCTCGAACTCCTGCGTGGCGGCGCGCGTCGCCAGCGTCTCCGACTCGTCGATGAGCGGGCAGATGACGAACGCCTGGTATCCCTGCTGCACCTGTCCTCGCACGAACTCATACGCGGCGTCGCGTTCGTCCGGCGGCACCCAGCGCGTCTCGACGGGTTTGCGGCCCGGCGGCATCTCGTCGATGACCGACACGTCGAGGTCGCCGTAGACGGTGAGGGTAAGCGTGCGCGGGATGGGCGTCGCGGTCATGACGAGGACGTGTGGGTTGCGCCCCTTCTCCCGCAGCGCCGCCCGCTGCATGACGCCGAAGCGGTGCTGCTCGTCGACGACGGCGAGGCCGAGGCGGTGGAAGCTCACGCCTTCCTGGATGACGGCGTGCGTCCCGACGACGATGTCGATGTCGCCCGCCGCGATCTGCTCCCGCAACTCTCGCTTGACGGGCGCCGGGACGCTGCCGGTCAGGAGCGCTATCGTCAGCGGCTTCGACAGGTAGTCCGGCCGGACGGTGGCGACGGAGATGGTCCGCTCGCTGCACCCGAAGACCCGGCAAAGCGTGTGGAAATGCTGCTCGGCGAGGATCTCCGTCGGCGCCATCATCGCGCCCTGCGCGCCGGACGCCGTCGCCGCCAGCAGTGCCGCCGCCGCGACGACGGTCTTGCCGCTGCCGACGTCGCCCTGGAGAAGGCGGCTCATGGGACGTTCTCGCGCCACGTCGGCGAGGGTCTGCGCCATCGCCCGCTGCTGGGCGCCGGTCAGCGCGAAGGGTAGCGACTCCACGTAGCCGCGGCGCATCTCCTCCGGCAGGCGGAGCGGCTGCGCCAGGCCGCGCTCCTGCCACTCGCGCTTTCGCTCCAGCACGCCGACCTGGATGAGCAATAGCTCGTCGAAGGCGAGACGACGGCGCGCGGCCTTGAGGTCGTCCCAGCCGTCGGGGAAGTGCATCTGTCTCAGCGCCGTCGTGCGCGGGAGCATCCGGTTCCGCGAAAGCAGGTCGGGCGGCAGGAGCTCCGGCAGCGCGCCGGCGTAGGCATCGAGCGCCTGCTTTGCAAGCCTGCGGACGGTGCGGCCGGCCAGACCAGACGTGGTGTGATAGACCGGCACGAGCCGTCCCGTATGCAGCAGCTCCTCCGATTCCAGCGGCTCATACTCGGGGTTCTCCAGCGTTTTCTGGCCTTTGTACAGCGTCACCCTGCCCGCGAGAACGATTCGCTCGTTCGTGCGGAGCTGCTGCGCGATGTACGGCTGGTTGAACCAGACGACGCGCATCATCCCCGTCTCATCGCCGACGAGCGCCTCGGTACCGCGCAATCGACGGCCAATCGGCGTATCTTGGGCGCTCCACACGGCGCCTATGACCGTCTGCTCCTCGCCGACGATGAGATCGGCAATGGGACGGATGCTGGCGAAGTCGTTGTAGCGACGGGGGAAGAAGAAGAGCATATCCTGCACGGTCGCCACGCCGAGACGCGCCAGCTTCGCGGCGAGCGCCGTGCTGACGCCCTTGAGCGCGGTCACGGGCCTTTCGAAGGCGGACGTTGGTTCCGGCGCGACGACGGCCGGCCTTGCGGGCTGTCGCTTCGGACGGGCGGCCGCGGCGCGTGCCCGCTGCACGGTCGACGCCGCTGCCGGGCGTTCCACGGCGCCGCCGAGGAGTTGCAGCGTCCGCGCCAGCCAGCGCTGTCGCTCCTCGCGCGGCAGCGAGGCATAGCCGTGCGTCGGCAGGACCATTATCGATTCAGTGACCGGCGACCGCGGCCCGAGGTTATCGCGCTGGATGAGGTTCTTGAGGTAGCGGTCGAGCCCTCCCACAACCGCGGTGTCGGCGTAGCCCTTGCGTCGCTCTAGCTCCAGGATCTTACGCAGTTGGGCTTCTGGCGGGTTCAAGCTTCCGTCTTCTCTCCCTCGACGACTGTCATGACCATGATGCCGGGACCGCCGTGGGCGCCCAGCGCCGGCCCGAGGCGCGCAATCTGGACAGGGACGCCAGGAAGGCGCTCCCTCGTCCATTGGGCGAGCATCTCGGCGTCTTCCGGTGTCGTGCCGTGCATTACCCCGACTTCGACGATATGCGGGTAGGCCATCGCCAGCTCGAACATGCGCTTGAGGCCCGCCGCGCGCGTTCGGGCGCGGCTGAGTGGGCGCACCTCGTTCTTGATGGACAGTATCGGCTTCACGTGCAGGACGCTTCCGAGAAGCGCTTCGACGCGACTGATGCGGCCCCCGCGGCGCGCGTACTCCAGTGTATCGAGGACGGCGAGGGTGTGCTGCCGGCGCACGACGGACTCGGCCGCCGCTATAACGTCCTCCAGAGACGCGCCCTCCTTCGCCGCCCGCGCCGCGGCGAGGACAGCGAAGCCGAGACCGAGAGAAGCGCCCTCAGAATCGATGACCTCAATCCGGCAGGCGGCTGTCAGGCGGTCGCGGGCAAGCATAGCCGCGGCGACCGTCCCGGAGAACTTGGCGCCGACGTGGATTGAGACGATGGAGTCGGTTTCACCTGCCACCCTCTCATACGCCTCCTGGAACGCGCCCACCGACGGTTGCGAGGTGCTGGGGTGAACGGGACTGTCCACTAGGCGCTGGAAGAACTGGTCCGTCGTCAAGTCTATTTCGTCGCGGAGGACTTCATCGCCGAAGAGCACGACCAGCGGGACGACGGTTATGGACAGGGCTTCCACCACCTCAGACGGTAGATCAGCGCCGCTGTCCGTTACCACGCGGACCGTCATCGGCCGGGTGCTCCTGCGGAGACGCGGTCACTCGAGGGAGACGATGTAGCTGTAGTGGGGTTGGCCGCCATAGACGATGTCCACCTGGAGCGAAGGATACACCGCTCGGATTTCTCCCGCCAGTGCCTCGGTATCCTCTGCGGTGGACTGGGCGCCGTAGTAGATCGTGATGAGACTGGCCCGGTCGTTCACCAGCCGCCTCAGCGACTCACGCACCGCGGCCCGCGGCGAGTCCTCCGCCACCGCCAGCGTGCCATCGAGGAGAGCGATATCCTGACCGACGCGGACGCGGAGGCCGCCGACGGTCGTCGTTCGGACCGCTTTCGTGACCTCGACCGTTTGCACGTCGCGGCGGGCATCCCCCATCAGTGCCGCGTTCTCGTCGAGGCCCCGCTCCGGGTTGAGGGCCAGGAGCGCCGCCATCCCCTGCGGCACCGACACCGTCCCGACGACGCGGACGCGTTTCCGGCTGCTCCTCGCCGCCTGCTGCGCCCCCAGGATCACGTTCTTGTTGTTCGGCAGGACGATGACCTCTTCCTGGGGGCAGGACTCGATCGCTTCCAGGACCTGCTTGATGCTGGGGTTCATCGTGGCGCCCCCCGGCACGACGGCCGTGGCGCCGAGACTGCGGAAGACCTCCTCCAAACCCGCGCCCGAGACGACGACGACGATGCCGACGAGACCGATGTCGGGCGCGTGGCCCGACGCCTGCACGCGGGCGACGAACTGCTCCGCCTGCGCCTCGATGTTCTCCACCTTGATCTGCGCGAGCTCGCCGAGCATCCGGCCATGGGAGATGGCGATCTCGGGCTGGGCTGTGTGCAGATGAACCCGCAGCAGTGTCTCGTCGCCGACGACGAGGACGGAGTCGCCCAGCTCCAGCATGCGCTCCAGCGTCGCGCCGGCGTTGAGCTTCTCGCCGCTGACGAGGAACTCCGTGCAGTAGCCGTACTTGCCTTCGCCCCCATCGTGCACAGCGGTCGTCGTCCGCGCCCACGTGCGCTCCGGGTCCTGGACGGCGAGCGGCG
>Ga0315273_10012896_pt1 | contig 10726 bp, 6 predicted proteins | sample YL17G02_0_MG_FD_205753 | JGI IMG/M metagenome (GOLD analysis project Ga0315273, IMG submission 205753) | Sediment microbial communities from Yellowstone Lake, YNP, Wyoming, USA - YL17G02_0 | ecosystem: Environmental > Aquatic > Freshwater > Lake > Sediment | place: USA: Wyoming | collected... | reverse complement strand
CGGGGAGGTTCGTGCTCACGGGCAGCCACCAGCCCGAGCTCCACCAGGCGGTCAGCCAGTCGCTGGCCGGCCGGACCGCGGTGCTCACGCTGCTGCCGTTCGCGATCGACGAGCTGCGCGGCTACCGCCCCGCGTGGTCGCCATGGGAGCTGATCACCTCCGGCTCGTTTCCGCGCGTCCACGAGGAGCGCGTGCGGCCCGACCGGTTCTTCAACGGCTACGTCCAGACCTACCTCGAGCGGGACGTTCGCGCCCTGGTGAACCTGAGGGACCTGCGCCGCTTTCAGCAGTTCCTGACGCTGCTGGCCGGCCGGGTGGCGCAGATCGTGAGCTACACCGCGCTGAGCAACGACGTCGGCGTCTCGTCGACGACGATCAAGAGCTGGATCGCCGTGCTGCAGGCGTCGTTCGTGGTCTTCGAGCTGCCGCCGTACTTCGAGAACGTGCGAAAGCGTGTCGTTAGGTCGCCGAAACTCTACTTCACGGACACGGGCCTCGCCGCGTACCTCCTCGGCATCCGCACGGCCGAGCAGGCCGAGCGCGATCCGCTGCGCGGAGCGCTCTACGAAAACCTCGTCGTCACCGAGTTGCTCAAGCAGCGACTCAACCGCGGACTGCGGCCGGACATGTACTTCTTCCGCGACTCCCACGGCAACGAGGTCGATGTCGTCCTCCGCGACGGACGCCAGCTCATTCCGATCGAGATCAAGTCGGCAGCGACGTTCGACGCGACGTTCCTCCGCGGCTTAGCGTCGTTCCGCGACACCGTCGGAGAGCCCGCAGCGACAGGAGCCGTGCTGTACAACGGCGACCGCGAGCTCGTGTTTCATGGCACCCGCGTGCTCAACCCGCTCCGCCACGAAGCCTTCGCGACGCTCGCAGCACCCGAGTCAGACTGACGCCGGCCTGGGTGCGGTCGAGGCCTTCGCCGATACCGGGTCACACCCTCCGAAGTGAAGCCGGCATCGAGCGCGCACCGCCCTGCGCGGGCCACGAGAGGTACGGCGCGAGCACTGACCGCCGCTACTCAGCTTGCCTTCGCCCTCTGCACCCCGAGCAGCGGCGCGAGGTAGTGGCCTGTGAAGCTCGCAGGGACGGCCGCGACCTGCTCGGGGGTGCCTTGCGCGACGATGCGGCCGCCAGCCTCGCCGCCCTCGGGGCCGAGGTCGATCACCCAGTCGGCGGTCTTGATGACGTCGAGGTGGTGCTCGATCACGACCACCGTGTTGCCTCTGTCCGCGAGCGTGTGGAGCACGGCGAGCAGCTTCTTGACGTCGTCGAAGTGCAGGCCGGTGGTGGGCTCGTCGAGGATGTAGAGGGTGCTGCCGGTGGCGCGGCGCGCCAGCTCGCGGGAGAGCTTGATGCGCTGCGCCTCGCCGCCCGAGAGCGTGGTCGCGGGCTGGCCGAGGCGAATGTAGCCGAGGCCGACGGCGATCAGGGTGTCGAGGATGTGGGCGATCTTCGGGTGGGCGGCGAACAGCTCGCGCGCCTGCTCGACGGAGAGGTCGAGCACCTCGGCGATGTTCATCCCCTTGTAGCGCACCTCGAGCGTCTCGCGCCCGTACCGCTTCCCCTTGCACACCTCGCAGGTGACGTAGACGTCGGGCAGGAAGTGCATCTCGATCTTGTTCTGCCCGTCGCCGGCGCACGCCTCGCAGCGGCCGCCCTTGACGTTGAACGAGAATCGCCCGGGGAGGTAGCCGCGGGCGCGCGCCTCCTGGGTGAGTGAGAACAGCTCCCTTATCGGGTCGAACAGCTTGGTGTAGGTGGCGGGGTTGGAGCGCGGGGTGCGGCCGATCGGCGACTGGTCGATGTCGACCACCTTGTCGATCAGCTCGGCGCCCTCGAAGCGGTCGTGGGCGCCGGGACGGTCGAGCGCGCGGTACAGCGAGCGGGCCGCCGCCTTGTGACCTTCTCGTAGGCACGCCTGGCTCGCCCTAATCGCGCGGCACGCCGAACGGGGGCGCGCCAGCGGCACAAGTGGCGAAGTCGGTGACGCCGCTGACGTCGTCCGAGCGAGCCAGGGCGTTCGGCGCGGTACGATGAGCCAATGAAGATCACACGAGTCCTCCCCTTTCCTGAGCTTCGCCGCAAGGGCGGTGACCTCTGGCAAACCACGGTGATCCGCGTCCCCGCCTGGGTAACGCCGGACGAGAAAGACCGGACGCCGTATCGGCCGTTCGCAGGGGTAGCGGTGAGCGCCACGAGCGGGCTGCTGGGTGCCTCCAAGCTCGTCCACGCTTCCGAGCGTTCGCCGGCGCTGCTGTTGGCGGCGATCGATCATCTCAAGGCGGCCCAGCCGCCGGCGCCCACTCTGATCCAGGTCGGTACCGAGGAGGAGGCCATCGCCCTGCGCGCCACGCCCGCGCTTGCCGGCGTTGACGTTGAAGTGGCGTCGGACCTGCGCGCGATTCGCGCGGCGCGCGCCGAGATGGAGCGCGCATTGTCGGGTGGCGAACAGCGGAACACGTTCCCGCCCGCGACCGAGCCGCCGGGGGTGACGATAGCGGCGCTGCGGGCGTTCGCCGAGGCGGCGCTCGCCTTCCACGCCGCCGCGCCGTGGCGCTGGCTTTCCAACGACGACCTGATCGCCGTCGAATCACCGCGACCCGATCCTGCGCTCGCCCATGCGGTGGTCATGGGCGCGGGCGGAGAGCAGTTCGGCGTGATGTTCTTCCCTGACCGGAAGGCGTACGAGCGGTTCGTCGCCACCGATTCCGAGCGTCTGGTCGACGAGATCGGGGTCTGGACGGCCTCCTTCTGGGCGCCGCACGAGCTGCCGTTCGCCGAGCACGACTTGTGGCTGGATAGTCAGCTCCCCACCACCGCGGAGGGTGACATCCCGGTCGCCGTGCTCGTGGGCCCGAAGCGGCGGGTGCGGCGCGCCAGCCCCCGCCTGCTCGCCTTCTTCGAGGGGTTGTTTCGCGCGCTCAGGGCGACGTCGGAAGCAGAGATCGACAGCGGTCACTGGCGCAAGCAGGTCGCCACGAGCCAGGGTGAGATGGCGTTCACCCTCGCCTTGCCCGAGCTGCTCGACCTCGACCACGACGACGCTCGCCGCAGCGGTCAGGCCGCTCGCCTGGGCTCCGAGCGCGTGCTCGCTGACATCGAGCACCTGCTGGCGGAGCGCGAGTTCGCCTCCGCGGCCGAGGTCAACGCGTTCCTCCAGCAGGCCGTTGTGGGTCGCCCGGCCGCGCGGCGCGAGCCGGGCACGCCGGCGGAGGCGGCGCAGGAGCTCGCCTACCGGGCGATCGAGGCCAAGGGTCGCAAGCGGGTGGCGCTCGCCCGCAGGGCGCTCGAGCTCTGGCCGGAGTGCGCCGATGCCTACGTCGTGCTCGCCGAGGCCGCGCTCGATCCTGAGGAAGCGCTCGATTTCTACGACCGGGCGGTGTCCGCTGGTGAACGGGCACTCGGTCCGGAGGTGTTCCGCGAGGAGGCCGGGCACTTCTGGGGCGTCATCCGCACGCGGCCGTACATGCGGTCGCGATTCGGCCTCGGCCGCCAGCTCTGGGCGCTTGGGCGGCGCGAGCAGGCAGTGGCTCACTACCGCGAGCTGCTGCGCCTCAACCCCAACGACAATCAAGGCGTGCGCCACGTGCTGCTTCCGGCGGTCATCCTCGCAGGCGACGACCGAGGCGCCGAAGAGCTGCTGGATCGTTACGAGGAGAAGCACTTCGCGTCGTGGCGCTACAACCGGGCCCTGCTGACCTTCCGACGCTCTGGCGACGGCTCCTTGGCGCGGCGCCGACTCACCGCGGCGTTCGACGCCAACTCCTACGTGCCGAACCTCCTGCTCGACCCCGGGCTGATGCCCGACGATTTGCCCGACCACTACTCCCCCGGCAGCGAGGAGGAGGCGATCATCTACGCCACCGAGACCGCTGCCGCCTGGGCGGCGACGCCCGGGGCGGTCGACTGGCTGGCGGAGCGCATGGTGAGCAAGACGAAGGAGTGGGTCCGCATGGATGCCCGCCTCCGGAGGGGCAAGCGACCGCACCGCAAGCCGGCAACGATGTCGTGATCTTCCTCTCGCGCAAGCGGTCGAAGAGGTGATCACGCAACGCCGCGGGCAGGTTGCACGGTGGCGGCGAAAGGTCCGTTCGGGCTCGTCGCTTTTGCCAGGCCGAAGTCGAGCAGCTTCGCGCGGCCCTCGCCGGTGACGAAGATGTTCTCCGGCTTCAAATCGCGGTGGATGATCCCCTTCTCGTGGGCGGCGGCCAGCCCCTCGGCGATCTGCACAGCCAGCTCGACAGCCTTGCGGGCGCCAAGCGCGCCGTGCTCGAGACGCGCGCGCAGCGTCTCGCCTTCGAGCAGCTCCATGACCGCGTAGGCGGTCTCGCCGTGCTTCCCGGAGTCGTAGATGGCGAGGATGTTTGGGTGGGAGAGGGCCGCGACCGCACGCGCTTCGCGCTCGAATCGGGAGAGCGCCTCGGGATTGCTCGCCAGCTCGGCAGGGAGCACCTTGATCGCCACGTCCCTGCCGAGCTTGGTGTCGCGGGCGCGGTAGACCTCACCCATTCCGCCCGCGCCGAGTGGGGCGAGAATCTCGAACGGGCCAAGCTTCGTTCCAGGGCTCAACATGAGATCCCTCGCTTCACTCGGGATTTCGCCTGCGGGCTCTCGCTTCGCTCACGCCCGCACGACGGCTCAACCTCTCCCATCCCCCCAGAGCCGAGCGCGCCGAGGATCTCGTAGGGGCCGAGGCGGGAGCCGGAAGCTAGCGGCATGGCGCGCTCATCGTCTCCCACCGGCAGCCGGTCACGACGTACCCCGTCGCGAGCTCCCGGCGGTACGAGTACGCGTAAGACCGGCCGTCGTCGAGCACGCTGGTCACCCCGAGGCCCATCACTCCCGCACGGTCGGGGGGCGCAAGGCTCCTGAGGTGTGTCCGAGTGCCCGCAACGGGATCGAGACGGTCAAACTGCGCCGGCAGATCGGCGGTTTGCACAAGGAGGGCCTTCGAGTCGCGAGTCCAGGCGAAAACACGATCGCCTGCCAGAAGTCCGCGAACTGGCCGCGGATCCCCTCCGGTGAACGGCATGATCCTCGTGGCGCTATCCAACGTACCGGAACTCACCGCAACCAACTTGCCATCCGGCGAGACCAGCACGACGTCGAGACCCTCCGGCGTCAGTGCCTTGAGTGGCCCTCCGGCGATGTCCTGCAGATAGCAGCGCGCCGTGCGTCCCTTCTCGTTGCCGCAGATCCAGACGTGTGTGTCATCGATCCACCCCGCCGAACCCACTCGCTCCAGCGACCCATGATCCACCGAGACCGAAGCCCCGACGCCGACTGCGCAGAGGGGTGTCAAGGTCGCGGTCTGGCAGGCTCAGGGGGCGGTTGGTTGGAAGGAGGGGGGCGAAGCGCGGTCAGGCCATGGGAGCGAGAGGCGGAGCCGTGCCCGGCAGAGAAGAGCCCGCCGACGTGGCGTATGACCGTCGCCCCGGGGTGTCCCTGAGCTACAGTTGTCGGGTGTCAACACGCGAGAAGCTGCGCCGGTCCATCCTCGTCGTTGTGGTTCTCTTGGTGGTGGGGATGATGGTCTACCCGCCGTGGGAGCGGACGGCACGGAGCCTAAAGGCGGAGGTCTTCCAACCCCTGCCGAGTTGCTACGCCGCGCTCTTGGCCCCCCAACCAGGGCCCATCACCGCAACGACGAAACGATCAGGCCACCTCGTCTTCGACCCTTCTTGGAATCTTGACCCTAACTGGCTTGTCGATCGTGACGGCACCGTTGCGCGTGGCTGGACCATTGAGGCCAGGGTGGACGCAATGAGACTTCTCCTCCAGCGTCTCCCCGTTCTCCTGCTGGCTGGGGTGGCGTGGGTGCTGCTCCGTCCAAACTAACTCACGCACTCAGAGCGGGCGGTCAACAAGGGCGACGCCCGGCCCGGTCGCATCGGTCGCATCCGTTGACCGCCGGAGTAGACTGAAGAACAGATATACACTGACCACGGTCGGAGTTGCTGGAGGGGCTTGGGGGCACGGAATCGACCTCCCGGCGTGGCCACAAAAGTAGGGGGGAGATCCGTCATGCGCGTCCGGTTCATCCTATTCGCAGCACTTGTTGCCGTTCTTGTTGCAGGGCCTGGTTTGGCCGGCTTCTCGGGCACCGATCTGTTTCTGCCCATGGTCGGGAGACAAGCGGGGGTGTACCCGTCCAACTGGTACACAACCGTGTGGATCCACAATCCCGGCGCGGAGGCCGGCACCGCGAGGATCTACTTCCTCGAACGCAACACCAGCAATCCCTCGCCGGCCTCGGTCGACGTGCTGGTCGGCCCCGGCGACACCGAGAAGATCGTCAACATCGTCGAGTCGCTCTTCCAGCGCCAGGCGTACGGGGCGCTGCGGGTGACCTGCCCCACCCAGAAGCTGGTGGTCACCTCGCGGGTGTTCTCCAAGGCCGCCGGCGAGGACGAGACCGACTCCATGGGCCAGGACTTCGCGGGCGTCCCCGCCTCGTTCGCCATCGGCGCCGGCGAGAAGACGCAGATCCTCGGTGTGCACCAGGCGATCCCCGCGGCCGACTCCGAGTTTCGCTTCAACTTCGGCTTTGTCGAGACCACCGGCCACGCCGTCAACGTCCGTGTCTCCGCCTACGACGACAACGGCGCCTTCCAGGGCTCCAAGGACTTCAACGTCCGTGAGTTCTCCCAGCGCCAGGTGGCGTTCAAGGACCACTTCCCCACCGTCTCTACCGAAAACACCCGTCTGGACGTGGAGGTGATCTCGGGCGCCGGCAAGGTGATCGCCTACGGCTCCGGCATCGCCAACGGCTCCCAGGACCCCACCACCTTCGAGATGCAGTACAAGGACTCCCTGCTCGGGATCAACAACGTGCAGCACGACGCCACGCTCGTGGGCGACGGGACCGCCGCCGCCCCGCTCGGGATCGCCGACGGCGGCGTGACGGCCGCCAAGCTCGCCGAGGGGGCCGTCGGCGCGGCGCAGCTTCCGAGCCAGGTCGTCACGTCGGAAAAGCTCGCCGATTCGGCAGTCACTGTGCACAAGCTCGCCACCGCGCCACCGCCGCCGGGGCCGCTCGGCATCGGCGCGCTCCGCGCCGATCCACTCGAAGTGTTCTTCAAGATCGGCGACAGCATGTTCTGGAGCGCGTTGTTCACCGGCGACATCACCGCGGTGATCGCCGGGACGGGCCTCACCGGCGGGGCCGCCTCCGGCGACGCGACGCTCGCCATCGCCACTGGTGGTGTCACAAACACGATGCTCGCGACAAACGCGGTCACGGCCGACAGGATCGCCGCCAGCCAGGTGGTCAAGAGCCTCAACGGCCTGAAGGACGACGTCACCCTCGCGGCGACCGGCGCCGTTACGCTCACACCCTCCGGCAACACGCTGACGATCGCGTCCAACGGGATCACGCTGCCCTTTTCGGGCTCCGCCTCCACCGCAGATAGCGCCTTTGCGATCACCAACACCGGCGCCGGACCGGCCGTCACCGCCAGTGCTGCCAATGGCAATGCCGTCGCGGGCACCAGCAGCGCGATTGGCTACGCCGCCGTGGCCGGCAGCAACGACAACGGCTATGGGGTCTACGGCGTTTCCAAGCACTCCAGCTACGCCGGCGTGTCTGGCAGCAACAGCGGCTCTGGCATAGGAGTCCGTGGCGAGGTCGTAGCCGGTGTCGGCGTCTACGGGTTTGCCGCCAGCGCCAACAGCTTCGGCGTCAAGGGTGACGCTCCCAACGGCAACGGTGTGATCGGCGTGAGCAGCGCGGCTGGCTTCGCCGCCGTGGTCGGCAGCAACGACAACGGCTATGGGGTCTACGGCGTTTCCAAGCACTCCAGCTACGCCGGCGTGATTGGCAGCAACAGCGGCAGCGGGCCCGGCGTAGAAGGCCAGAGCGGCAACGGCATAGCCGTCCGTGGATCTACCCTCCTCGGCACCGGCGTGTCCGGCTCGAGCTCTCTCGGCGTCGGCGTCGTAGGACGCAGCGAAGGCAACTACGCTGGCGTCAGTGGATCTAGCCGCACCGGCAACGGTGTGCAGGGCCAGAGCAATGGCGCGAGCAACGGGGGGGACGGCGGCAACGGCGTGTATGGCTACAGCCCAAGCGCGGTGGGGGTCAGGGGATATAGCGGCACCGGCAACGGTGTGCTGGGCCGGAGCGATGGCGCGAGCAACGGGGGGGACGGCGGCAACGGCGTGTATGGCTACAGCCCAAGCGGGGTGGGGGTCGCCGGCTACAGCGATCTTGGTTACGGCATCAAGTGCTACGGTAGCGGCGGCTACACCGGCTCATGGAGCAACCTCTCGGACGAGCGACTCAAGAAAGACATCTCGCCGCTGGCGGACGCGCTCGGCCGCGTGTTGGCGCTGCGCGGCGTGAGCTTCACCTGGCGGCGCGACGAGTTTCCCGAGCAGCACCTCAACGACGGACCGCAGATCGGCTTCATCGCGCAGGAGGTCGAGCCGGTGCTTCCGGAGGTCGTCACCACTGACCCTCAAGGGTACAAGGCCGTCGACTACTCCAAGCTGACGCCGGTGCTCGTCGAAGCGATCAAGCAGCAGCAGGAAGAGATCGCCAGGCAGGCGCAGACGATCGAGGCGCAGCAGGCGCAGATCGAGGAGTTGAAAGCGGCGCTGGCCGACCGCCATGCACGGCAAGCCGAGGTCGAGGCTCTCGCGGCCCGCCTTGCGGCGATCGAGGCGCGAGAAGCGGCGGCGCCTGCCGGAGCGAGCCAACAGTAGCGGTGACATCTTCGACCGCGCCTTGGGGCTAGCCGCAGGTTCGCTACCGCCGGTGTGCAGGAAGTCGCCGCTGCGCTCTCTGGGCTGGCCGACTTCACATCACGGGGATAGCCCGGCCTGCCCTTCGGCGCCGGTGGTAGACTCACCGAGAGTTCTGCACCAATGAGTCTTGCAGCCGGCACCCGCCTCGGCAGCTACGAGATCACCGCCAAGCTCGGCGAGGGCGGGATGGGGGAGGTGTATCGGGCAACCGACACCAAGCTCAGGCGCGACGTCGCGATCAAGGTCCTGCCTGCGGCCCTTACTGAAGACAAAGAGCGCCTGGCGAGGTTCAAGCGTGAAGCGCAGCTCCTCGCGCAGCTCAACCACCCGAACATCGCGCAGATCTACGGACTCGAAGATTCGGACGGCGTGCGCGCCCTGATCATGGAGCTCGTCGAAGGCCCGACCCTGGCAGAGCGCCTAGAATCCGGGTCTCTTTCCCTCAACGAAAGCCTTTCCGTCTCTCTGCAGATTGCGCAAGCGCTCGAAGAGGCTCACGAGAAGGGGATCGTCCACCGCGACTTGAAGCCTCAAAATGTCAAAGCCTCCATCGAAGGAAATGTCAAAGTCCTCGACTTCGGGTTGGCGAAGGCGATGGACGGCGGCAGCGGCTTCGCGTCGCCGGCGGATCTCGCACACTCGCCGACGGTGACCTTCGGCGGCACGCGCGAAGGGGTGATCCTCGGCACCCCGGCATATATGAGCCCGGAGCAGGCGCGCGGCGGTCCGGTGGACAAGCGCGCTGACATCTGGGCGTTCGGCGTCGTTCTCTACGAGATGGTTGCCGGCGAGCGGCTGTTCACCGGAGGCGCCGTCGTCGACACGCTCTCGGCGGTGATGCGCAAGCCGATCGAGCTGGATCGGCTTCCCGCCGCGACGCCCGTCGCGTGCCGACGGCTGCTCGCTCGTTGCCTCGAGCGCGATCCGAAGCAGCGCCTGCGCGACATCGGCGAGGCTCGAATCGCGCTCGAGGCGCTGATCTCCAGAGGTACGGACCAGTACGAACCGGAGGTTGAGCGCTCCCGGCAGGTGCGTCGCTCGAACGCTCGATTCGTCCTCTCGGTCGCCGCCGGATCCGTGGCCGCGGCAGCGTTCCTGGGCGCCGCGCTGGTGGGCTGGCTGCGCCGGCCCGAGATCTCGGAGCCGGTCCGCATCCGCGCCCTGACCTACTCTGGGAGCGACAGCGATCCGGCCGCCTCACCCGATGGCAAGCTGGTTGCCTTCACGTCGAAGCGAGACGGAGTCTCCCGCATCTGGATCAAGCAACTGATCGGGGGCGGCGAGGCGCCGCTGACCAGCGGCCCGGACGGCCGGGCCCGGTTCTCTCCGGACGGCGCCAGCCTGCTCTTCGTGCGCGACCTCAAAACGACGCAGGGCGTCTACCGGACGGGGCTCGTGGGCGGCGAGCCGCGCCGGCTCGTCGACAATGCGACGGCGGCCGATTGGTCGCCCGATGGCAGCCGCATCGTCTTCGCGCGCAGCCGCGGGGACTCGGCGGAGTCGTCCCAACTCGGCATTCTCGAGGTCGCGACAGGCCGGGAGACGGTCGTAGCGGAGCTGCGCAATCAGCTGCTGCTCTCGCCCCGCTGGTCGCCGGACGGCAGCACAATCGCGTTTGCCTCGGGGCGTTGGTCCGCCGAGGATTGGATGATCCAGACGGTCGAGCTGGCGACCGGGCGGATCGCGCCGGTTCCTCCCGGACTCCCAGGGGTCGCGATCGGCGGACTCGCCTGGTCCGGTGACGGGAAGACTCTTTTCTACGTCCAGTCCACGGCGATCATGGGAGACGTGAGCGGCGGTGGCAATCGCGTGATCCGCTGCGACGTCGCGTCCGGCGAGCGCCGATCCGTGTTCTGGGCCGATGGCCTGTCGTCGATGAACTCCTCCGTTGGCACGATCTCCCAGACCGACGTGATCGCTCCGGGCCGTCTGATCTTCAACCAGCGGCTGAGACGACAGAACCTGCGCG
>Ga0315273_10012895_pt1 | contig 10726 bp, 10 predicted proteins | sample YL17G02_0_MG_FD_205753 | JGI IMG/M metagenome (GOLD analysis project Ga0315273, IMG submission 205753) | Sediment microbial communities from Yellowstone Lake, YNP, Wyoming, USA - YL17G02_0 | ecosystem: Environmental > Aquatic > Freshwater > Lake > Sediment | place: USA: Wyoming | collected... | reverse complement strand
CGCCGCCGCCGACATCGATCGCACGATGAAATCGGTCAGCTGGCCGAAGCGCTCAGCCGATTGCAGAAAACTCTACAAGGTAGCAGTAAAATGAAGGCGGCCGCGTAGAAACCGAGCCCCCGGTGCGGCGGAGAAGGAGAGGCGATGCGATCGAGCAGACAGCGGAATCAGCACATGCAACTGCTGGCGGACTTTTTCAGCATCCTGCTACGAAGACGGGACTCGACCAGCATGGTTCACATGCCCTTCGGGGACCGTTGCCATAAAAACTCCGGCTCACGTTGCTGTTTAGCCATCCAACGGGCCAAGACAAATAATGTGTCGCTGAGGCGATTTAGAAAACGCACAAGAGCTTGATCCAGAGGCTCTTCCCTTCCCAATCGCACACAGATACGTTCAGCCCGTCGACAGATCGTCCTGGCTTGGTGTAACAAACTGGAAATCTTCCCCCCCCCTGGGAGAATAAATTCCTTCAGAGGCGGCAAGTCTTTCTGACACCGATCCATGAGTTTTTCCAGCCGGGCGACGTCCCGTGCTGTGACCGTCGGCATATTCTTGAACGTCTGCCCGGGCGCCGTGGCCAGCAACCCACCAACATCGAACAACTTATTCTGCATCCAGCGCAGTTCCTCTTCTAACCGATCGGCGGATGGATGAATCCCGACCAACTCCGCATTAAACGCCCTGACGACCCCGATCGTCGAGTTCAGTTCGTCCACGTCCCCATAGGCCTCCACCCGCAAGCTGTCCTTCCAGACCTGCTGTCCACCAGCCAACCGTGTTTTTCCCTTGTCACCGGTTTTGGTATAGACCTTCGTGATGCGCATTGGTGCCTCCTCCTCTGTCGCTCAACCTAAAACTGTCGTTCTCATAATCCTTCGAAACGATAGCTGAGTCCACCATAGATTGCGATGCCGGGCGCAGGTACGACAAATTGCTCTGGATCCACCCCATTTCCTGTCTTTGTATTCACCGCGATAGTACCGGAGGTGGAGTATTTCTGGTTGAGTATGTTGTTGAGCATCAGAAATCCGGTTAGCCGCCCCCCCGGTACCGGCCGTTCGTAGGCAAGCCTCCCATTCAATAGAAAGTAGCTGGACAGTTGCGGTTGCGCGTTGATTTCATCATTCAGATAATACTGTGATCCGACATACAATCCGATCAGAGATAGGGTCAATCCTTCCGTGGGGTGAACGTTGCCGGTCACACTGAACCGATTCTTGGGAACGAGTGGAACGGTATTACCAGGCATGATCGTCTTCGTCGAGGAAATGTTAAACGCGGACTGGAAGGTGGCCTCCGTGAAGGTGTAGTTGATGATCCCGTCGAAGTACTCGTTGTACCGGCCCTTGAAGCTCGCCTCAAGTCCTTGACGCCTCGTACTGTCGACATTGCGATTCAATCCATCAAACCCTCCACTGAACACGTCGCAGTTGGTGCAGGTAAAGTAGATCTCGTTTCGGACGTTAGCATGGAAGAGCGAGAGGCTGGCCTCTCCCCAATTCCATAGCCTGGTCTTACCACCAATTTCAAAATTGTCGGACGTGACCGGCTTCAAGGATTGGTTCGACAGACCGACGACGGGGAAGAGCTCAAAAAATGTGGGCACTCGAAAACCCTGGCTGTAGTTGAAATACACACTGGCGTTCGAATGAACCATATAGGTCAGGCCCACTCGTGGGTTGGTTCGATGGAAGGTCTTCTTGCCGACGCCCGGTGGAGTAAAGCTGTCTTCAAAACCCGTCTGGATACTATCCTGATCGTATCGAACTCCGGCGGTCAAGATCAGCTGCGGTAGGAGACTCAGCGTGTCTTGGGCATACAAACCCAGGATATTCTCATTGGTATCTGTCCGGTTGTTGAATGGGCCGAAGCCCGACGTAGAGGTCAGCGTACTTCCGAAATCATTTCTCTGCATGTCAGCCCCAAACACCAAATTATTCTGGTGCCCGAACAGTGGGGTGATCTGTGATAACTGCACGGTCCCGCCGTATGATTGACTGTTCGAATTGGTCTGGCCTGTTGAAAGAGTTGACCCTGGGAAGGCCGGTTGCCCGACTCCGAACTGTTGTTCGTCAAGATCTCGATAAAAGCCGTTGACGTTGAGCGAGAATCCCCAAGGCAGGCCCTGGCGTCCTGTGAGCCTGACCACGTTGGCGTTATGATCGACAAAATCGCCCGGCGTAAAATTCGCTCTTGGATTTACTGCCGCCACACTCAAGGGGAGTGCGCCGGCCTGATACAGTTTATCCGTCACAAAGGTATAGGAGAGCGTGATATCGGTCTCCTTGGTCGGACGGTAGCCGACTCTCCCAGATACGCGTGAGATGTCGGCGCCAGAGTCGTCGCGGTATCCGTCTTCCTTCTCCCTGCCAAAATTGACATAATAGTCGAACTTTCCGATCGGTCCGCTCGCGTTGATGGTTTCGCGTTGTCGGCCCCAACTGCCAAACAAGAGCTCGGTTGTTACCTGGTGCTTGTCGCCGCCACGTTTAGTAATGATGTTGACCACACCTCCCATTGCATTTTTCCCATAGATCGTAGCAGGACCGGGAATAATTTCGATCCGTTCGATCGTGTCAAACGGGATCAGGTCGAAGTTGATGGTGTTGAAATCTGGCTCGTTGATCCGTTGACCGTCCACAAAGACGCTCGTGGAAGGAACCGGCTGGCTGTTAAATCCGCGCAGATCGATGGTTTGCTGGAACCCGTTGCCGACGAGATCGTACATGACGATATTGTTGGCCCACTGCATCGCCTCCTGCACGCTCTTGGCGCCCGACTTTTGGATATCCTCTGCCGTGATGACGGTCACTTTTGCCGGAAGCGTTCTAGCATCGACTGGTGCATCAGGAAGACGTGTGCTGGTGACGACGACTTCTCGCGTCTCAATCACATTCTCTGACTGGGCATGAGTGGTGGAAGCAACAAGGCAGGAGAACAAAACAACACAAACAGAAAAACCCGCAAGATGTATGCGCACAGAGACCTCCCTTAGACTCGAAGGGTCCAGTCGAAATGCCCGTTGGATGGGTCTCCTGACTTGCGGCTCGTCGCCTTCTTCCGCCTTCCCATCTGGAGACGTAAATCGCGAATCGATATTCGTTAATCGAGAAGATCTGTTTTTGCGATTAACGGTTCACGACTAACGATTAACGTCACCACGACAGTGACATTCGTGCAGAGTCACTCCCCGCTTACAGTGGCGGCACCGTGATGGATTTGCACCATCTTCCCCGTCTCTAACGGTACGTTGACTCGAACGACCTTTCTCCCTGGTTAAACAGTACCCCCTGGATCCAACGGGCAGTTCGGGTACGAAACCTCACCCGCAACAATATGACTTACGACATCGCAGACACCGCATCAGTCTGATGACGATCCTGACTGGGTAAAGAGACACGCGGCAACCCTGTGTCCGGATGCGCGTCGACTAACACCTGACACCCATAGACCTCGGTCAAGACCCGCGGATGAATCACGTCCTGTGGAGGACCGATGCACACCACGGCTCCCTGTTTCATGACCAGAATACGATCACAGTATTGACTTGCCAGATTGATGTCGTGTGAGACGAGCAGCACCGTCATCTGCAATTGCGCATGAACCAGCTGGAGAATCCGGCACACATCGAGCTGATGATTGAGGTCGAGATGCGCGGTCGGCTCATCGAGCATTAACACGCGAGGCACTTGGGCTAGGGCACGCGCGAGCAACACTCGTTGTCGCTCCCCTGCTGAAAGCGTCGCGATCATCCGGTTGGCCAGGTGGGTCACATCCGTCTGGACCATGGCCTTTTCTATAGCGGCAAGATCTTCTCGCCGCTCCCACCCCACGAGGTTCCACAGTCCATCGCGACGATAGGGAAACCGCCCCATCAACACCATGTCCAATACGGAAAACGGGAAGTCGTACGAGAGATCCTGCGGCATATACGCCACCTGCCTGGAAATTGATTCACGCGACAATGCTCCAAGTTCAGCCCCAAACAGGCGTATGGTCCCCTCTTGAGGTCGAACCAGTTTCGTCAACAGCTTCAGCAGCGAACTTTTTCCGGACCCGTTGGGCCCAATCACACCGACGATCTCCCCCTGGCGGACGGTGAACTCCATTCCATTGATGACCCAGGCTGAACGGTCACCAGACTGACGGCTCCACCCGGAGTCGTACCGGAACGACAGCCGGCGTACCTCGAAGGCCGGGAGAGGAGAAACAACAGCACTGACCGATGCCTGTTGGCTCATGCGAAAAACCGATACTTGCGTGTCATCAGGAGATAGATGAAGAACGGTCCGCCGATCAACGCGGTAATCACGCCGACCGGAATTTCTGCCGGTGCCACAACCGTCCGCGCGACGGTATCAGCCACCATCAGCAAGATGCCTCCACCCAACGCGGAAACCGGTAACATCAGTCGGTGATCCGCCCCGCACAGTATCCGTACGAGATGCGGAACCACCATGCCGACGAATCCGATCATGCCGCTGACCGACACGACGGCCCCCGTCAGCACAGCCGAAACAAGGAAGACGGTCCGCTGTACTCGATCCGAGTCGACCCCTAAGGAGCGAGCCGCGTCCTCGCCCACGGCAAGGAGATTCAAGGCCTGGCTTTCCCGAAGGAGCAGGACAATGGCGATCAATAAGCAGGCTCCAATCCCGATCAGCGCTGGAACGCTCGGTGCATTCAGAGTCCCCATCAGCCACAAGACAACCCGATAGAGCGAGGCCGGATTCAAGATCGATGTTGCAAACATCATGAGTGCCGAACAGACGGCATTCACAATCACCCCCGCCAGCAACAGCTGGTGCATCGGTAACTGTCCTTGCGAGGCCGCGATCCCGTATACAAGGACGATCGAGAGGCCACCTCCGATGAAGGCACACAACGGTAACCCGAGCCCGCCCACTATCGCGCCAAGCCCGAGGGCGAGCCCAATCGTCGCACCCAACGCAGCCCCACTCGAGATACCAAGCACGTAGGGATCGGCCAGGGGGTTGCGTACGAGGGCCTGCAGCGCGGCTCCTGTGATCGCCAACGCCGCCCCCACGAACAGCCCCATCAGGATCCGCGGGAACCGGATGTCCCAGATGATGACGCGAGCCACATCCTCACTCCCAGCCGTCGAGAATGTCAGGGCAGACCACAGCTCCGCCATGGTCAGCGCATGCGCCCCGAACTGGAGACAGAATACGATGGCACCGCATGTCAGAAGCATCATGGCTCCCATCACCGCATACCACCGACGAGCACGCAGGGCCTGCCACGACGCCAACCCTTCATAGATCCGCAACGGACCGGGCGGCGTCGTCAACGGGGGATCGGACAGGCTGGTTTGAGATGAAGACGGATGGACGATCATGGCTTCTCTTTTTGGGACTCTCCCGTAAACACCTCGGGATGAATGGCCCTCGCAAGGAGTTCGAGTCCTTCCACGATTCGTGGCCCCGGTCGGTCGACCAGCACACTGGGCACAAGGACCAGGCGATTGTGTTTGACGGCCGACAGATTCGACCACCGCCGCCACTGCTGTTGATCCTCCTCGGGAATACCTTCCGCCGTGCCGACTGGAAAGACAATGAGTTCCGGATCGCGGGCAAGCACTTCCTCCAGCGCAAACCTTGGGTAGGCCGTCGACGTGCCCGCTGCGATGTTGGCACCGCCCGCCGCTTCGATCAGTTGATGAATAAAACTCCCAGGCCCTACCGTTTGTAGCGGGTCTGTATTCAACACATAGAGGACACGCGGATGGGCCAGTGATTGTGTGCGCTTCTTGACGACCGCGATACGCTGCCGAATTATTGCCGCAAGCTCGTCCCCTGCCTTGCTCCGATCAAACATCCGTGCAACCGTTTGAATCTGTGCGAGCACATCCTCCAGCTGCGCAGCTTGCAACACGAAGATGGGAACTTTGACGCGATCGAGATTTTGAATAAGATCTGGTTGGATAAAGTCCTGCGGAGCTAAAACCAGGTCCGGCTTGAGGGCCAGAATTTGCTCGATGCTCGGATTTGTCCCTCCCAAGCGTATCTTGCTCTGTGCTTCGGGAGGATAGTCACAGAATGGCGTCACCGCGACGACCTTCTCCTCCAGGCCGAGCGCAAAGAGCATCTCCGTGACGTTCGGCGCCATCGACACCACGCGGCTGGGTGCTTTCGCAAGAAAGAGTTTTCTCCCCAACGCGTCCACGAATGTCCGTGGCGTAATGTGTGCCATAAACGGCATGCCGGTCAAAATGCCCTGTTGTCGTCGCTTCATATTCGACATCTCATCGTCCGCAAGGACCGCACCAATATCCAACCACAGAAGACACAGAAAAACCCCAAACGTCCAATCTCGCCATCCAGCACGTTCAAAGCGGTTTCTCAGCAAGGCCGCAGCAAGCGAACCGCCGAGACGTACTCGTTCCCGTACGTCGCAGGCGTTGAGCGAAGCGAGAACGAAGCAGGAAATCGTTTTCAACGTGCTGAAAATAAAAAATCCCCAAGGCCTTACAAAGACCCTGAGGATTGCACCCGCAACTCATCCTCGCCAATTCCCCAGGCCACGAGGGAACGTCGGTCAACTCTCCTGGCAGGTCTTCTGGCTCATGGTTCACCCTACTCCCCGCGCCTTCCCATCTGAAGACGTGAATCGTAAATCGTTATGCGTTAAACGTGAAGATTTCTTCCTGCGTTTAACGGTTCACGAATAACGTTTAACGTCTCAAAGACAGTGGCTTCCACGGGTTTCGTCCCCATTTACAGCGGCGGGACCGCGAGGGACTTGCACCCTCTTCCCTTACCCAGGAGTCACAATGTGGAGGGCACTCTAGGAGACCGGGAAGAAGGTTGTCAAGTTCATTAATGTCCGTCGGCCCTTCCCCTGCTCATGCTCTGACAGGTGCGCGTTCATACCCATCGGCAAACAGAGCGAAAGACCGAGGTTTTTCAGGTCACCTCCCGGCATAGGCTTTGCTCACCATTAAGGCAGATGACTCTCGCGAATAGGATACGAGCTTAGATGAATCGCCGGCTGCGTCTACTTACGTATCTATGAAGAACCTGATCATCAGCATCGTCATTCTCTGGGCCTTCTTCCAGCTATCGAGCCTCATCTGGTCCTCAAAGGGACAATCTCCCAGCGCGACATTCACCCGACTTCTAGAGCCGCCACAGCACCGTCTCCTCGACCCCTATGAAAATGGCTACTACTATCTCCTCGGCTTTGCTGCAGATGCTTTGCTCAATCCAGCCAAGGTGGGCCATGAGATGTGGCTGGAAACCACCGCCGCTCCAAGCGCTCGCGAATTCAACTACGACAAGCCGGGGCGCTCGGAGCTACAGATTCAGCTCCCCATGGAACAGATCCTTCCGTCCTGGAACTCCGAGAGTCCAGCGAGCGAGTTCAGGAATATGCACGCACGGATTCAGACTGTGACCGGTCGCGACCACACCTTATTGGCGCGATACGAGCGCTGGCTCGCGATGCCCTTCGAGGATATGGGATTCGGGCACCAAGGCACGCCCCGTTTTGTGGAAATATTCATTGCGCACCGCCTCTATATCGCTGACGGATTATCTCGCCAGACAGCCCTGGGCATGCAGCGACTGAAAATGGATATGCACAAGTGGCGGAGCGTACTTCGAGACGCGACGACCATCGCCACCAAAGTCATGGCGCAAATCTTTATCACCGACGATCTCCGCCTGCTCTCGACTTTGTTGTCGCAGCCCGCCGTCAACAAGACCGTGTTGGCGATGACTCCCAACATTGCCCCTCCACTCACTGCAGCAGAATCATCGCTCCGCTGGCCGCTTCAACATCAATTCACCCTCGGCGTCCATGGCGATCACACAAGTGAACTCACTACAGAGAGCCAGACTGAGTCTCTCAATGCACATAAACAATGGTTGGGGAGCACTGCTCATCTTCCCGAACAGGCTTTTCGCCAGATCGCACATCCTCACGGACGCTCGTTCCTTGGAATCCCGCTGCAGACGCAAGAGACCTGGGAAATGTACGCCACCTACTACGACGCAATGATCCATGCGTCAGAAGCAGGACAGAGCGCCTTACCAAAACTTCACGAGCTTCCAGGTACCGCACGCCAAAGCATTGTGGAGAATCTCGTCAGCCCAAACCCCTTCGAACCGGACTGGGACCCCTTCCACTATCAACTGCGGGAAACCGATGCCAGGTTGCGACTCGCCTCATTACAGATAACCTTGCGGCGCCCGAGCGCAGAAACCACCGTGCCAAATCGACTCGCTCAAGTCGGCTCGTCCTACTACGATCCCTTTAGTGGCTTGCCGATGTTGTGGAGTCCGACGCAACAGAAGATCTATAGCGTGGGGAAAGACCGATACGACGATGGGGGCGACACGAGTTTCGATATCAGCGTGCCTGCGATTGTCGCTCTCAAACCCGCACCCAAGGAATCGCAGGCAGCGGCCACAACCAGCAAAACTAACCGCCGCTAATCCCATCCCCGTAGCCGAATGATCAAAACGTCCCTGCTGCAAACCTTAGCCCGGACGATTCATGAATACCTGCTACATCGTCCGATCCCCTCGCCCGGCGGGGCGTTTCTCGTTCGGCCTCCTCGACGGGCTGCTAGTACGCCTACGTCGGCCTCACTTGCGAGACGCCCCGGCGGGCTTCGGTCTCGAACGCCTCGCAACGGCATTCATGAATAGTCCGGGCTAGTAGATCGATTCCCGTCATCGTAAGTCACCCTTCCGCAGGACTGTTGTTCCCATACCTAGCCCATCAATCCTGCTTGTGAAGACCAATGACCCTATGGTACATTTCAGCCGTTGCGATCTTGCATCGGTTCGACTAGATGAAGGAGTGTACCCGTGGCATTTACATGCGATCTCTGCAGCAAACGTCGCCAATCCGGCCATAACGTCAGTCACGCCAATAACAAGACCAAGCGGACCTTCAAGCCCAACCTCCAACCAGTCCGGGCACTGATCGACGGTCAGCCGAAACGCATTCGGGTCTGCACCCGCTGTCTCCGTAGCGGCAAAGTCCAAAAAGCCGTTTAGCGTAATTTCTCCCCAGCCTCCTACGGGGTCAGGCTCGTCCCCGAGATACAAAAAAGGACTTGGAAGCGCATGCCTCTCAAGTCCTCCATCTCTTACGCGTGACGCTTCACGCCTCACGTTTCACGTCTTGGTCTTGGTTCAATTCAGGAGCGTACCCTCTTACGTTTCACCTTTTACGTTTGACGTTTCACGTCTTAATGTGGAGCGGGCGATGGGATTTGAACCACACTCCGTCGCCGGTTCGGCCCTGAAACTTGCCTCCCGGCTCCCACTGAGGGGGCCAGCCCCCTCGTGCGCTCCCCACGAAAGGGGCACGCCCCTTTCGGAATCCCCTGTCGTGGGTTCAAGTCAGGAGTGTATTGGCTTAACGTTTCACTTTTTGCGATTGATGTTTCACGAGTTTATGGAGCGGGCGATGGGATTTGAACCCACGACAACTTGCTTGGGAAGCAAGGACTCTACCACTGAGCTACGCCCGCTCACTGAGTCGAATCCTACGCTGGCCCAGGAGCCAAGTCAATCGTCAGTGGTCATTGGGCAATCGGGCAGAAAACACGGCGGCAGCTCTCAAAAGCACACCTCACCATTGACTACTGACCAATGACATTTCTAAGGCCGCAGTTCAACCAGCGCAAACTTTCGTCGGCCGACCCTCAGCCGATAGGACTGTCCGGCCACAATCGGTAACAGGGCATTCGCATCGCTCTGTTTCTGTTCGTCGACCTCTAGGCCCCCCTGAATAATCAGCCGCCGGGCCTCGCTCTTACTCGGCACAAGCCCCGTCTTGGTCACCAGATCGACAAGACTGATCGTCTGCCCTTCGCGCAGATCGGCCAGGGTCAAGATCAATCGCACATCCGGCTCGCTTGGAAATTCCCGCTCCTGAAATTTCTGCTGAAAGGCCGCCCTCGCCTGCTGACCGGCTTCTGTCCCGTGATACCGTGCCACGATCAGCGCCGCAAGGGCTTGCTTCGCCTCCATCGGATGAGCGGCCTTGACCCCGGCTAAATCCTCCGTCGTGAGCAATTCGTAGTATCGGAGCATCAACGCGTCACTGATCGACATCAGCTTGCCGAACATGTCGTTCGGTTTGTCTTCCAGCGCGATGTAGTTGCCGAAGCTCTTGCTCATCTTGCGAACGCCATCGGTCCCTTCCAACAGTGGCATCGTGATGACCACCTGCGCCTCTTGGCCGTAACCCCGTTGCAAGTCGCGCCCGACCAAGAGGTTGAACTTCTGATCGGTGCCGCCCAGTTCGATATCGGACTTGAGCGCTACGGAATCGTAGCCCTGCACAAGGGGATACAAGAACTCATGGATACTGATCGGTTTCTGCTCGTGGTACCGCTTGTGGAAATCGTCCCGCTCGAGCATCCGCGCGACATTGTAATGCGCACTCAGATGGATTAACGCTTCCGCCGTCATCACACTCATCCACCGGCTGTTGAACTCCACCAGGGTCTTCGCAGGATCGAGAATTTTGAAGATCTGCCGCTCGTAGGTCTTGGCATTCTCTAATACTGTTTGTTTCGAGAGGGCGACGCGGGTTTCCGATTGGCCGGTCGGATCGCCGATCATGCCGGTGAAATCTCCGATCAAGAAGATCACGTGATGTCCGAGCTCCTGAAAGTGCTTGAGTTTATGGATCAAGACCGTATGGCCCAGATGCAGATCCGGCGCGGTCGGATCGAAGC
>Ga0315273_10012894_pt1 | contig 10727 bp, 7 predicted proteins | sample YL17G02_0_MG_FD_205753 | JGI IMG/M metagenome (GOLD analysis project Ga0315273, IMG submission 205753) | Sediment microbial communities from Yellowstone Lake, YNP, Wyoming, USA - YL17G02_0 | ecosystem: Environmental > Aquatic > Freshwater > Lake > Sediment | place: USA: Wyoming | collected... | reverse complement strand
TCCAGAGGTGCATCCCGGGATCGATGAGCAGCCGGTCCGAGATCATCTGCACCGGCGTGGTTGTCCCGGCGATGACGCCGGTCTGCCCGGGGGCGACCACACCCGAGCCAAGCAGGCCGCACTGCGTATCGGGCCCGCCGACCGCCACCGGGGTGCCTGGGTTCAGCCCCAGGTTGGCGGCGGCTTCCCTGGTCAGTTTCCCGAGTTTCGTCCCGGCGCTCCTGAGAGGCGGCAGGAGCTTCTCCGGAAGTCCCAGTGATTTGATCACTTCGCCCGCCCACTTGCGGGTCTGCAGGTCGAGCAGCATGCTTTCACCAGCCTGGGCGGATTCGCTGGCGAGTTCACCGCTCAGCATGTAACCGATCCAATCGCTGATGCTTAGCGCGGCAACCGCGGATTTGAATTCATCGGGATATGTCTCTTTCATCCACAGCAGGCGGGCGGCCAGGAAGATCGGGTTGGGTGAATGGCCTGTGATCTGGTACAGTTCCTCGCCGCGCTCGGCAGCCAGTTGCATGCCCTGGGCGGCAGCGCGCGCGTCCCGGTTGGGGGCAGCCATGAGCACTCCGCCTTCCTTGTCAAGGACGATGGTTCCGTGGCGCATGCTGGTGGCGGCGACGCCGGCCACCTCCGCTGGGGAAATGCCGGCTTTCTTGAGCGCTTCCTGCGTGGTCTCCCCGAGGATACGCCAGACGGTGGCCGTATCCATTTTATAAGCGAACCCCCCGATCTCAGGCGCAGGGGAAAGGACCCAGGAGCGGAAGACACTGCTCGTCGCGCCGGTCTCGGCGTTGACCAGCAAACAGCGTCCCCCGCCGCCGCCGATATCGAGACCGATTAAGTATTTTCCAGACATACTGCCTCCTCGTGTTCTTGGTTGGATTCCGCGTTGCTTTTTGCGAACTGCTCAGACCTGTGCGCCTGACAGAATTTTCTTCAACGCCAATTCTTCGATCGTTGCTTCTAGAGGAATACCCGACTGCGGGTCAATTCCCAGGAATTCAAAATAGTTTCTCGCCATTGCGCCCATATCCAACGTGCGGTCCCTGACCGGGCCTGCCGCCTGGGGTGGATCGCCGAGTTCCCGTTTGGGGAGCGGGAACTGCGGCGGCAGGTTGTGGCGGGCATTAAAAGCGTGCCGCAGCACCTGGATGCGTTTTCCGGTCCGGAAGAATTCGGTCTCGTCCACATTCCAGCCGGTGGCAGCATTGAGCCATTCCAGGAACGGCGGTTCCCCCATCAGCAGGGAGAAGTGGCACAAGCCAAGGCAGTCGAAGGCCCGGTAGAGTGACATGGCGATCGCCTGCGTGACACCTTTCTCGGCGTAGTCGTAGCGTGCTGCTGGTTTGCGTCCAAGCAGGGTGAAGTAGGGTGAGAAGGCAGGCACACCTGCGTTGCCGGAATTAGTGGAGGTGTGCCGGCCGGGTGCAGGGTCGAGGGCATAGCCGGCGGCAACCCCCGGCTCGTAGAGCCCGCGGTGCATGGACAATTCCTGCCCGCCGACGTGCATGGCCGCCTCCCTGGCTTGCGGGGACAGACGCTGCGCGGCGCGCAGCACGCCGTCTGCCAGCCAGTCGCCGAGCCCCGGGGTCCGGGTGGCGATGCGGCGGGTCAGCTCGACCAATGTCTCGCTGTTGCCCCATTCCAGCGGCAGCTCCCCGGCGAGTTCGGCTGGCAGCCAGCCTTTTTCAGTGCATTCAAGCGCAAAGGCGATCACCACCCCGGTTGAAATGGAATCCAGACCGGCCTGGTTGCAGAGGTGGTTGCAGCGCATGACGGTCGCCAGGTCGCTGTTCATCACCAGCGGTCCGAAGGCTGCCAGCGTCTCATACTCGGGCTTGTGGCTGGTACCGCCGTCGGGCTGGTTCACTGTCCCACCGCAGGCCACCGGGCAGGAGTGGCAGGTGTATGGCCGGACCAGCGGCTGCACCACAGCCCGGTCGCTCAGGTTTTCAGATAAAGAAAGTGGGAAGTCACGGTAGCCAATGCCGTTCCAATTGCGCACCGGGGTGTCCCCCAACTCCACCTGGACGGCTGTGCCTGCGGAGGTGCCATAGCGGTGGTAGGAGTCGATCACCATCCCGGCTGGTCCGCTGCTCAAGTGGGAGCGGAAACGGCGGAACCAGGGCAGCAGGCGTTCCATCAGGGCGGGGATGCGTCCCGACATCGTGGAAGGTTTGTGCCGGAAGAGTTGCAGGTAGCTGGATGTGGCGGCTTTAAAATCTTTCTGGTTGGCAAGCGGTGGGCGGGACCTGCCGCGGACGACAACAGCCTTAAGTCTTTTTGAGCCCATGACCGCCCCGATCCCGCCGCGCGCCGCAAGCCGGCCGTTGGCGTTGACGATGCCGGAAATGAGCGCAAGTTTTTCCCCGGCGGTACCGATGCAGGCCAATTTGGCATCGGAGCCTATTTCTTTATGCAGGGTTTCTTCGGTCTGGCGAACATCCAGGCCCCACAGGTGGGTTGCATCGCGGACCTCGACCCTGTCGCCGTCGATGAAAAGAAAAGACGGGTCCTTTGCAAGTCCGGAGATGAACAACGCATCCCAGCCTGCTCCGCGCAGGGCGGGGCCGAAATCACCTCCGCAGTTGGAGTCGGCCCAGCAGCCGGTGAGGGGCGAGCGGGTTGCGACCATGAAGCGCCCGCTGAACTGGGCGCCGGAACCGGTCAGCAGGCCGGGGAGGAAGGCAATCAGGTTTTTGGGTCCGAGCGGGTCGGCGCCCGGCGGGATCTGCTGGTACAGGGTATGAACACCCAATCCATAGCCCCCCAGATAATCGCGGTACACCCTCTCCCCTGGAAATTCCACCCGGGTCGAGCCGGTTGAAAGATCGACGAAAAGAACCTTACCCCAGTAGCCATCCGGCATGTCGGCCTCCTGGGGTCAACCCATTTGCTTGCGTGAACGGCGGAAAACCGAGCGAAAGCGGTCGCCGCGATGGATTGTCTGGGTATAGACCACCGGGGTATCGTCTGCCAGGCAGGCGATGGTGGTGACCAGGGCGATGGGTCCGCCTTCGTTGATCTTCAGTTGATCAGCCTCGTACTGCCCGGCTACAGAGATCTCGAGCGTATCCGTGGCATAGGCGGGGCGGAGGTCGTAATGTTCTTCCAGGAACCGGTAGAGGCTGGTGTCTGCCAGGCTGGCTTCAGCCAGACCGGGGAAGCGGCTGTGCGGATAGTAGGAGGTTTCCAGCGACATGATCTCACCTGACGCCGATCGCACGCGTACGACGCGAACCACTTCTTCTCCGGGGGAAAGACCGAGGCGGGTGGCCACCTCGCTGGAGGCGGGGAGCACCTCCTGGGAGAGGATGTGTGCGCCGGCGCTCATCCCGGCCTGTTCCATGATCTCGGTGTAGCTCATGCCCAGCCCCCGCATGTCGGGCAGGGTCGTTTTGGGCGCGGCGACGAATGTCCCACGGCCGCGCTGGCGGATGACCAGCCCCTCGTTGGCCAACTGGGCCAGTGCCTGGCGGGCGGTCATGCGCGAGACTCCGGTTTCGGTGCAGATCTGCGTCTCGCCGGGCAGGATGTCCCCGGGTTTCAATTTTCCGCTGGCGATCTGCCCGCGCAGCTGCTCGCGTATTTGATAATAGAAAGGAAGGGGACTGGTTGGGTCGATGTGCAGGGACAAGGGGAACTCCATGAATACGTATATACATTATAACAATTACATCCGGAAAATCAATCCCTCTGAGGATCCCGTTGGCTGCCTTCCTGCATCCTATGGCGCATGGTACTTGAACTTTTCAGCAACCTCTTCTGGCGAGATGAACCAATTCAGCTCAGGCATGATTCGCTTCGCTCCGAAAAGGGTGATAGGGCAATAGGACACCTTGCCATGGCACCATTCTCCATTACAGGGTCCCTCAGGGGGATATATATCAATTATGCGTTATGAGGATAAGAGGGGATATTTTTCGAACTTGTCTTTGATACAGGAGTGTTTTCAGAACATGCCGGGTGCGAAACGCATCAGATTCCAATAAATCATGTGATATTTCGAATGGTCTCTCGTTCTATGAGTATTGTAGGAGTCACAATTCGACTGGGGGCATTTTCTCCATTAAGAAGTCGGAACAACAGTTTCACAGCCTCTTGCCCCATTTCTATGGCGGGTTGACGGATTGTTGTTAATTTATGGGAATTCGCTTCGGGGATATCATCATAACCGATGATGGATAGATCATCCGGGATGGCAATGCCATTTTCGGAGGCCCAATCCATGATTCCCAGTGCCATGCGATCATTCAACGCAAAGATGGCTGTAGGTCTGGTATCCAACAGATTTTTAGCAATTCTATGACCGCTCTCCCTGGTCATGTCGCCAAAATAAATTTGTAGTTCAGAAAGGATCAAGCCTTGTTGTTTGATAATGGTTTCGAATCCACGCAACCGCTCATCAAAAGCAGAAGGGCGCGGATCCGAACTGACAATGCTGATTTTCCTGTGCCCGAGTGAGAGCAGATGGTCGGCAGCAATTTGTCCTCCCTGATAATCATCAGCGTACACAGAATAGCAAGGTGTGATCCCCGCCGGATAACCCAGAATCACCCAGGGTTTTTCGTTGCGGGAGAGTCTCAGTTGAAGGTCTTGCTGATGGCTCTCCTGGGTTTCCATCACTATCACACCATCGAAATAGTTCGCTCGAAATAACCGCTCATAGGAACTGGCAGGATTGTGTTCCCTCTGCGCTGTGGCAAGCAGGAGATTGTAATTCTGTTCGTTCAAAGCTTGTTCAATGCCATGGATATTACCTATTAGATGTGGATCACTGAAAAGTTGCTTCGGGCTGTAGGGGACAAGTAAGCCGATAATACCGGTCTTGCCACCCGTCAGGCTACGCGCTGCCAGACTGGGGACAAATCCCAAGCGTTGGGCGGTATCCCAGACCTTTTGACGTGTGGCTGAACTGACTCCATTTTTATTCGAGAGCGCTTTTGAGACGGTACTGATCGAAACGCCCGCACTTTCTGCAACTTGGTAGATGGTGATTCTATCATTTGCCATATATTCCTGTCCTATTTTGCAAAGCGCTTTCCATCGCTATAATATCATGGTTTTTACAAACGGGTGCCGAATGGGTAAGAAATGTCTATTCATAAGGCAAATAATGCCCAGATATTACCCTGATTGCCCAGTGAGCATAGAAAGAAGTCGTTGACAATCCATTTTATCTATGCAATAATAATATCCATATAAAGCACTTTCCATAAATATTCGAACAAAAAGGAGCCCCTGACATGAGTAAATTTGTGAAACTATTCTCTCTGGCATTTGTCTTCGCTTTTGTTTTGACGGCCTGCGGAGGAAAACCAACCCCCGACACTGATGGTGTGGTGGGTGCATACACTGTGGAAGGCACTAATCCTGATGGCAGCAAGTATGAAGGGACGCTGGATGTAACCGCGTTGGGAGAGGCATTCAGCTGGAGCTGGAATGGCGGTGAAAACAAGGGTATTGGTTTGCAGCAAGGCGATATTGTTTCGGTGGCTTGGGGCGCGGATGCCTGCTATGTGGTTTCTTATATTATCGAGGACACAGGTGTCCTCAGCGGCAAGTGGACGGATATGGCCATGTCGGGTATGGGCACGGATGTGGCCACGCCAACCGAAAACATGGGCGAGGGCATCGAGGGGCTCTATAACGCTATCGGGACAAATCCAGATGGCAGTGAGTACGGTTGCAGCCTGCAGGTCACTAAGAAGGCTGAGAATGTCTATGAGTGGTTCTGGTTCAACTGCGGCGAGTACACCGGTGTGGGTATCCAGGATGGAACGAATATCTCGGTTGCCTATGGGGATTCTGCGTGTAGCGCTATATCCTACCACGTGCAGGACGATGGTTCACTCAAAGGTATTTGGACTTATGTCGGGCAGACCGATCTGGGCACCGAAGTCGATAAGCAAAAATAATCATCCGCAATAATCTGCAGATTTTGCAGATTTCGAATTTTGAACAGTTGACCTGCCCGGCCACCTGACAGTTAGGTCAACCCTCCCCTCTCGGGGATTGCGTAGCATGTCTCTTTGTCGGCGGGGCGACCCTTCTTTTACATATACCAAAAGGTCGTCAGTGGTCTGTGATCTCTGTGGTTCAATCTGAACGGAATTCTGATCAAATGAAGCCAATCTCTGCCATTCAAACCCAGATTCTCATTTGCGCAGCTCTGTTTACCATCGCCGGCTGTGGGCCGGTTGGGAAGAGAGGCACGCCCCCGGCGCCTACCGCGCAGACAAACAAAGCCCAGGTGGGGGCTGTCGGACAAAATGTGAGTGATGCTCCTGTCCGTCCAAGCGTCGGGTGTGGAATTGAACCAACCTCTTTCCCAGGGGCTACGACATCGATTCCAATCACGGTGAACGGGTTGGACCGTGTTTACCTGTTGCACCTTCCCTCGAATTACGATCCGAACAAACCCACCAGTCTGGTTCTTAGTTTTCATGGTTATACCGATTCGGCAGGCGGCATGGAATCGGGAACCGGGATGAGTTATCACGCAGATGAATACAGCTACATCGTCGTTTATCCACACGCCACCCACTTCCTTGGAAATTCAGGCTTGGTTACCTCCTGGAATGATCTGACCTGCAACGCTTCTCCCGGACCAGCGGGGCCAATTTGCAACATGGAAAAAGCAGCACCGGCCAATTACCCCTTCCCCGGCGATTGTGGTCCGGGTGTAAGCCAGGAATGCAATTGGTGTACGTGCAACGATGACCTCGGTTATGTGGAACAAGTGTTGGATGAATTGGAAGCGAACTTATGTATTGACTTGAACCGCGTCTATGCGACAGGGATGAGCAATGGCGGGATGTTCGTACACCGTCTTGGATGTGATATGGCTGATCGATTTGCAGCCATTGCACCTGTGGCTGGCACATTAGCTAGGGGATTCAACTGCGCCCCCGATTCATCCGATCAAATCTCCATTATGAATATCCACGGCAGGGATGATGATTATGTTGATGTGACAGGGAAGGAATCCACAGATGGTTATTACTATACAGCAATCGATGATGTAATGGCATTCTGGGCCAGTCCATCGTCTCAAAACTGCGATGAAGAAGTAATCCCATATCCTGCAATTGCCGATGGGGTACGCGGCATGGAGTGTACACAGCATTCGGATTGCACCACAGGGGCAGAAGTGGTTTCCTGTTGGTGGGATGCGGGGCATGCCTGGCCCGGAGGAATTACCATGTGGGGTAACGACATGATCTGGGATTTCTTTCTAAGAAATGCAAAACGTATCAATCCCTAAGAGAAAAACTCTTTCAGGAGGATAAGATGATTGCTTCAAAGATTTACAAGTCGTCCGTGTACCTGACCATCCTGGCCTTGATGCTTGCGGCCTGTGGCGGTGGAGCGCCTGCCACTACTGAAACAACCACCCCGATGGTGATGACTGTTTGGGGCAGCCAGTTGGATCCCGAAGTCTACCAGGCGCGGCTTGACCTGTTTTTCCAAGCCAATCCCGATATCCCGGTTGAGTTGCTCTACATCCCCAGCGATTATTCCCAGAAAGTCCAGACCATGATGGCGGGCGGGCAATCGCCCTGCATCATCCAGGTTGCGGAGGATATCCACGGTTATTCGGGCAAGGGGCAGATTATCCCACTGAATGATTATGTTCAGAATGCTGGGATCGACCTCGCCGCGCGTTATGGATCCACTGGCGGACTCGTGGCGGCGTATACCTATCAGAATAATTTTTATGCGATGCCCGATCGCGGCGGAGCGCTGATCCTGTACTACAACAAGGATATGTTCAACGAGGCTGGAATTGCCTACCCAACCAAAGAATGGACATGGGTGGAATTCCTGGATGCAGCCCAAAGATTGACTATCCGTAATGGCGACACAGTTGATGTTTATGGATTTGCCGCGGGCGATTGGTGGCCCTGGTGGATGAGCTTTATCTACATGAACGGCGGTGCAATTCTGGATGAGGCGGGCAAGCCCGTATTCAATTCCCCGGCAGCCGTCGAGGCTTTGCAGTTCTATAATGATCTGGTCTATAAATACAAAGTTGCCCTCTCGCCTGAGGATTACGCCAATATCGGCCAAAACAGCCCAGATCCGCTATTCGCGCAGGGTAAAGTTGCCATGAGCATGACTGGTTTCTGGGCAGTTAATGGCTTGTCCCATGTCCAGGGATTGAACTGGGACATCTCGCCCCTATTCGGCAATAAGACAAACGCAACAGTGTTGTTTGGAAGCGGACTGGCAATTACAAAGGACTGTCAGACCCCCGATCAAGCGTTCAAGGTCATCGATTTCCTGACCAGCCTTGAAGGGCAGATGCCGATCATCACCATGAAACAGGATTCACCGGCTAATTTCGAAGCATTGAGCAGTGATGCATTCATAAATGCCGATTGGGCTGGCAGCAAGAAAATCAATATACAGGCGCTGGTTGATTCAACTGAAATCGCCTTCCCTCTGCCGCTCACACCCAAGTGGAATGAGATGCTGACAATACTTGGTGATAACCTGGCGGAGTTCTTCTTGAACACAAAGGATGCTCAAAGCAGTCTCGACACCGCACAGGAACTGCTTGAGGAATTGTTCGCCCAATAAAGAGTATTATTGCGCGTCGCACCATCTTTCGTGGATCGTTTCGTGGAACATGGTGCGACGCACTTTTTTCACCCCCAACCTTGATTTTGATCATGAGAAAATTCTCCCCCTTCTTGCTGATACTAGGACTACTGACTGGCTGCATGAACCGTTCAAACGCACTTTCTGGAGAAATCGTCATCACCCCGGATGAAAAGCACCAGACCATCGAAGGCTTTGGTGCCTCGGCTGCTTGGTGGGCACAGGATGTCGGCGGCTGGGAGGACGAAAAGCGGAACCAGATCGTCCGCTTGCTGTTCAACCAGGAGACCGGCATCGGCCTTTCCATTTTCCGCTATAACATCGGCGCGGGGAACGCAGGCAATATCCAGGATCCCTGGCGCACGGCGGAGACTTTTGAGGTCGCTCCCGGTGTTTACGATTGGAGCCGGGATGTGAATGCCATATGGGTGATGAAAGCGGCACAAGCTGAAGGGGTGGAACAATTCGTCGCTTTTGCCAACAGCCCTCCAGCGCGCATGACCATTTCCGGTCTTACCACCGGCGGTGTCAACGGTGTATCGAACCTGGCTCCTGAAATGTATGCTGACTTCGCTCAGTACATGGTGGATATCGTGCGCCACCTGCAGGTGGATGAGGGCATCCCGGTTGGCTGGATCAGCCCGGTCAACGAGCCGCAGTGGGCGTGGAATTTCAAGAATGGTCAGGAAGGCTGTCATTACGGGCCGGCGGCAGTTCTGGAAGTGACGCGTGCCCTGATCCATGCCATCGATGCCAGCGGACTTGATCTAAAAGTTTCAGTGTTCGAATCGGGCGAGTGGAAAAAATCGCAGGTTTACATCAACAAACTGCTCAAAGATCCTGAAGTTGGCCCGCGCCTGGATCACCTGACCATCCATTCTTATTGGTCAAAAATTGATGATAAACGCCCCATCGTCAATTTCCTCGACCGTAACTTCCCTGGAATGCATATTTGGCAGACCGAATGGACAGAAATGATAGAGGGCCGCGACACCGGCATGGAATCGGCTCTGGTGCTGGCCAATACAGTTCACGAAGACCTGGGTTTGGAGAATGTCACTTCCTGGCAATACTGGATCGCCGTCTCACGCTATTATTACCATGATGGGCTGATTTACGTAAATTTGAGCGACCGGGCGGTCATCGAGACCAAGCGCCTGTGGGCATTGGGCAATTACAGCCGTACCATCCGCCCGGGCTATGTGCGCATCGGTGCGGAGTCCGGTACAGATGAGCTGAGCGTGACCGCCTACCAGTCGCCTGACTCATCCCGTCTTGTTGTGGTTGTTATCAACAACGGTAAGGTACCGGTCAAAGTGAAACTCGATGGCATCCCCACGGGATTTAACCATGCTGAAGCGTTTGAAACATCAGATCAGCACAACCTGGAATCCGTATTTGCGGGACAAACACCCGGTGAATATACGTTCCCGGCCGAGAGTGTGACCACGCTGGTATTCACTGAATAAGAAAACATCCATAACCCAGATTTCTCAGAAACCGGGCTTTGGACGATATATATGAAAATCCACATGCGGGTTTGAAAAAGGAAATCCCCATGAACAAAATGAAAAAACGAGAAGCGATATGGTTTTACATCATGGTCTCTCCCTGGGTGATCGGGTTCTTGATCTTCACCCTTGGCCCGATGATCGCCTCGCTTTATCTGAGTGTTACCAGTTGGGACCTGTTCACCTCCCCAAAATTCGTCGGTTTAAAAAACTACATTGACCTTTTCACCAAGGACAGGATTTTCTGGAAAACGGTTGGGAACACGTTCTACTATGCCTTCATCAGCGTTTTCCTGGGCATGATCGCCTCGCTGGCGATCGCAAGCCTGCTGAACAAGCCCCTCAAGGGGATGCGCACCTACCGCACACTGCTTTACATCCCTGCCACGGTGCCGGTGGTGGCATCCTCGCTATTGTTCATCAAGCTACTCGCTCCAGATACAGGGCTGGTCAATCAGTTCCTGGCGTTGTTCGGTATCGACGGGCCTCCCTGGATACTTTCCCCAGATTGGGTCAAACCTGCCTTGATTCTCATGTCGCTGTGGAGTGTGGGCGGCGGTGTGACTCTGCTGCTGGCTGGCATGAAAGGCATCCCCGTTGAGTTTTACG
>Ga0315273_10012892_pt1 | contig 10728 bp, 10 predicted proteins | sample YL17G02_0_MG_FD_205753 | JGI IMG/M metagenome (GOLD analysis project Ga0315273, IMG submission 205753) | Sediment microbial communities from Yellowstone Lake, YNP, Wyoming, USA - YL17G02_0 | ecosystem: Environmental > Aquatic > Freshwater > Lake > Sediment | place: USA: Wyoming | collected... | reverse complement strand
CACGGTGGTGATGAAGTTCGGCGGAACCTCGGTCGCCGACGCCGAATGTATCAAGAGGGTGGCGCGCAGGATCGTTGATGCCTACCGCGCCGGGCACCCCGTGGTGGCGGTGGTCTCGGCCCGAGGCGACACCACCGACGAGCTCATCGAGCTGGCCCGCGAGATCTCCGACGACCCCCCGGAGCGCGAGATGGACATGCTCCTCTCCACGGGCGAGCGCATCTCGGCGGCCTTGGTGGCTATGGCCATCCACGACCTGGGCCACGACGCCATATCCCTTACCGGCTCCCAAGCCGGCATCGTCACCGACACGGCGCACACGAAAGCCAAGATCCTCGATATTCGCGCGCACCGCGTACAACGCGCGCTCGACGAGGGCAAGATCGTGCTGGTCGCCGGATTTCAGGGCATATCCACCGCGTCCGAGGTGACCACGCTGGGTAGAGGTGGCTCGGACACCAGCGCGGTGGCTCTCGCCGCCGCCCTCGGCGCCGAGGTATGCGAGATCTACACCGACGTCGGGGGCGTCTATACCTCCGATCCACGGATCGTGCCCGATGCCCGCAAGATGTCGGAGATCTCCTACGAGGAGATGCTAGAGTTGGCGGCCTCGGGCGCCAAGGTGCTCATGCTGCGTAGCGTGGAGTTCGGCCGGCGCTACGGCGTAGCTATCCACGTGCGCTCCAGCTTCACCGACGCCCCCGGCACATGGATAAAGGACGAGGAGAACATGGAACAGGCCATTGTGGCAGGCGTCTCGTACGCGCTCGAAGATGTCAAAGTGACCATCTATCACGTGCCAGACAGGCCGGGGGTGGCTGCCCGAGTGTTCAGCCTTCTAGCCGACGCGAACGTGAACGTCGACATGATCATCCAGAACGTGTCCGAGGGTGGCAAGAGCGACATCTCGTTCACCGTGAGTGAAGACGATCTCACGGCGGTCCACGCTGTGCTCGACCCCCTGCGGAGCGAGCTGGGCTTCGACGAGGTGGCAACCGACACGAACATGGCCAAGGTCTCGATCGTGGGCGCCGGTATGAAGACGCACCCCGGCGTTGCCGCGACCATGTTCCGAGTGCTCGCCGACAACCAGATCAACATCGAGATGATCTCTACCAGTTCCATCAAGATCTCGTGCGTCATCGAGAAGCAGCACACCGAACGTGCGGTACGCGCGCTTCACGCCGCCTTCCAGCTGGAGAAAGAATCCATCCAGCGCGACGAGGTGTTCGGCTAAGCAGGCTGCCGAAGACTGACGCTTCGCCGCAGGGTGCGCTGGGCGAGTGCGAGGCAAGGACGCAGGGAGCGCCCGTAGCCGGAGGCTCCGGGCGCGACGGCGGACGACGCATTCGTGCCGTCCAGCGCGTCCCGGGGGGCCAAGGCTTCGATCTTCAGCAGCCTCCTATACTTCGGCTGCCACCCCGGCCAGACGCCGGCGAAAGTCGGGACCGCACACGTCGCCCCACACGTCGGGGAAGGTACTTACCAAACGCTGCAACTCCGCCTGACGCGCCGCCATGTAGGTGGCCACGCCCGGCGCCACCACCACCGACTCGGGCATGGTGACCTTCCCTTCGTTCGGCGGGCCCCAGGTTCCCCAGGTGAGATAGTCACGCAACACGTTACAAGTCACCACGGCATCCTGGAGATCGCCCAGATGGTCTTGAAGACGCTTGACGGCGCTGATGAGATCCTTGGCTCCCGGGCCCAACACTTCCTGGAAGAACTCGAAGGCATAGCGTAGACCCTTGGAGGCCATGCGCAGGTTATGGAAGCGTACAAGAGCTACCACGGGGCCTTTCGTGTGCTCATCGTAGGCCCAGACTTGCGCGGCATGCTCGTAGAGCAGATAGGGCACGACGTCTGATACCCGGTAGGGACGCACCTCACCGGTGTCGAACACGACCTTCATGGCGCCCGCACCGGGCTCATCGAGAAAGCGGGCGAAGCGCTCCTTGAAGGAAGAGAACGCGTGCCCGTCGAGATAGGCGAGCATCTCGGTGCGACGGAGTGCGTGCTCTTCCTCCCAGGCCGAGAAGAGCGGCTTCAGGTCGGCGAGGTGGCCATCCGGCAGACCCTGCAGGTACTGCTCGGACTTCTCCCGGAACACATCGAGATCGCGGACGGCGCCCAGCGTGCGCCCGGTGCGACGCAGCGCCTTGAGGAACGGCCGCATGCTTTCGGCGTCGAGGAAGGGAGCCAGAAGACGGAGCGCGGCCCTCATCCGCCGGGTGGCAACCCGCATATCGTGCAGTTCCTCGATATCCCGACCCAAACGCGTGCCTTCTTCACTCTCGATCATGCGCTCGAGGTGAAACAGAAGGATCTTGTCCGCGGCGGCGGCCATGGTGTCGGTGGCCCGCACTCCCGGCCGGGTCTTCCGCTCCTTCGAGGTCCGCGGGGCCACTGCGGGCGGCCGAGCCGGCTCAGCGACCACGGCCTCATTCACGCCGCCGGCCTCAGCGGGCACAGGTTCGCCGGCCTCGGCGGGCGCGGGTTCGGCGACGCCGGCGAGCGCGGGTTCGGCGGCCTCGGCGGGCCTGAGCCCCTCGAACGCTTCGCCTGGGAAGATGCCCAACCGCTCGCGCCGGAACTCCGCCAGCCAATGCCGCGCCCAGCGCGAAGAGAACCCAGCCACCTCACCCGCCCGCACCTGCGTCGCTCCTTCGTGAAGCGCCAGCAGCGCCCGCGCCCTGCGGCCGTAGGCGTCCTCCAGTTCGGCGATCCGACGGCTCACGACGAGTTCGTGCGGGAGCAGGAGCCCCGTCCCCTCCTCCGATTCGACGAGGGCAAGTGCCCGCAGGAACTTCGGTCGATCCACGGGGGCAAGTCCCTCCTCCGCGCTCAGTACGCCGACGATTGCTTCGAGTTCCGCCTCGGTGCCCTCGAGATCAAGCTCGACTTCCACCTCCATGAACCCATGCTGTTCGCCGCTTCCGGTCACCCGCACATCGTCGAGGAACAACCGGCCGACGGCGCGATCCTCGGCAGTAAGCGACCGAGTGCGCCGCGTCTGGGCCAAATGAAGCATGGGCATGAGGAACTCCTCATCCACCAGGCACAGCACGCGGTCGCGCGCCGGCCCTTCCGGCCACTCGTCAGGCTGCAACGAGGCCTCGGCCAGATCGACCTCGAGCTCTTCTCGGCGGAACACGCCGCGCCCGCCGATCGCCAGGCTCTTGATCGTCATCAGCGCGCCGCCGTCGCCTGATTCCCGGCGTCTGCACGTGAATCCGGCGCCGAGAAGCAACCGCTCGGCCGTATCGAGGTATGTATCCTCGACCTCTTCGACCACCACCGGTCCGAGAGTGAACCCGGCGAGGTCGACATGACCCGCAAGCCGATCCAGGACCTCCCCGTCGGCGACGGCGAACTTGGCTTCGATCTCCATTGTCCCTCCTACCCTGTCAGCACCGACGGGGGCAGCAACCACGTCAGCACGGCATCCCCCAGCGACGCATCGCCTGCGTCTACCCGTCCCAAGGCGCCCTTCTTGAAGGCGACGGTCCCTCCGCCGATCAGCTCGCCGACCGTGAGGCTGAAGTCGGGCTCGTGGCCGACGAGCATAACAGCGACGGCGCCCGGATGGTCGTCGAGGACCTCTCCGAGCTCGCACACCCCGAACCCATGCGCCAGCCGCTCGTCGGTGACGAGCCGGTCAAGCAACCCGATCTTCCGCGCGACTATCTCCGCCGTCTGGTAGGCACGAACCAGCGGGCTCGTGACGATGACGTCGAGTGACAGCCCGAGGGCCTCGATCGTGGCGGCCTCGCGCTCCATGCGGGCCTTCCCCTCGTCGGTGAGCGGCCGTTCGCTGTCGGGCCCCGCCCACCGGCTTCGCGACCCCGCGAGCCCGTGCCGGAGGAAGTACAGTTCCATTGTGGCGTCCTTTTCTAGCTTGGTTCGATAGTAGCACTCGCACTTCCGCTTCCGCGACCCGGTTGTGGCATTATTCAAGCCACGCCCACGAGCGGAGGAGTGACCATGGATGATGAACAGAGGAGCGACCTGTACCGAGACCTCGAGCACCTTATCTCCCCTCGCACCAGCAGGGACGAACTCGCGACGGGCGTCCCCATCATCGAGCGGGGCCTGGGGTCGAAGGTCTACGACATACACGGCAAGGAGTACCTGGACCTCGTCTCAGGCGTGACCCGCCCTGTAGGTGTGGGCTACGGCCGCAAGGAACTCGCCCGGGCGATGGCCGCCCAGGCCGAGAAACTGTGCTATTTCACTCCCATGCAGTACTCCAACCCGCCGGCGATCGAGCTGGCGGCCAAGGTCGCCTCCCTCCTGCCGGGCGACGTGGACGAAGTGTTCTTCGCCTCGAGCGGCTCGGAAGCGGTGGAGTCGGCCTTGAAGCTGGCCAGGCAGCACTACTTCTACCGGGGCGAGCAGAAGCGGTACAAGGTCATCGCGCGGCGCGGGGCCTACCACGGCACGACCATGGGTGCCCTCAGCCTCCTGGGGACGGCACACCCCATGCGCCAGGTGATGGAGCCGGCCGTTCCGGGCGCCGTGTTCGTCGACCCCCCCTACTGCTACCGCTGCCCGTGGAACCAGAGCTACCCGGGGTGCGATCTGCTATGCGCCGAGACCGTCAAAACGGCCATCGAGTTCGAGATGCCCGACATGGTGGCGGCGGTGATAGGGGAACCCCTGATGCAGGGATACGGAGCCCTGGCTCTCCCCACGGAGTACTGGTCGCGCGTGCGCGAGATCTGCGACCAGTACGACGTGCTGCTGATCGTCGACGAAGTGATCACCGGGTTCGGCCGCACGGGAGCAATGTTCGCGTCGGAGGAGCTGGGCATACTGCCCGATATCATCACCATGGCCAAGCAGATCACCTCGGGCTACGTGCCGCTGTCGGCGGCCGCCTGCCGGCCCAAGGTGACCGCCCCGATACCCTCGTTCCAGCACCTGCACACATGGGGCAGCCACCCGGTTGCCTGCGCTGTGGGCCTGCGGAACATCCAGATCATCGAGGAAGAAGGTCTCGTGGCACGCGCGAAGGAGATGGGTGTCTACTTCCTCTCCGGCCTGAGGGAACTCGAGAGGCATCCCTGGGTGGGAGAAGCTCGGGGAACGGGGCTCTGGTGCGCCCTCGACCTCACGAGCGACAAGAAGACCCGGGCCATGTTCGGCGCCGCCGACTTCCCCGGCGGAGCCATCGTCAAGCGTGCGCGCGATAAGGGCCTGATCATCAAGATCATGGGACCCGCGCTGGAGTTCGCTCCACCGCTGATCATCACCACGGAGGAGATCGACTGGGCACTGCGCGTTCTGGACGAGTGCCTCACCGAGGAAGAGCTGAGTAGAGGCCTATCTGTGGGTAGATCCTACTAAATAGGGAGTCAGGTCAGCAGGGGTGAACAGACCGGAAGGCGTCACTAGCAGTACTGGCGCACGGGAGATCCCTGGCGCTCGCGGCGCGCGCGTAGCGGCGCTCCTGGACCTTGAAGCGCATGCACGGTCCATGGAGCGCGACCAAGCGCACAACGACCAAAGGACGGAAACCCACAGCTGACTGAGAACAACCCGCAGGATGGTGAAGCGATAACCGATCCATCCAGGGACACCCCGTGCATCGAGTGGCTCGCCCGTGTGGACCTTGACGAGAAGGTTGCGCAACTACCACGGAAGTGATGAGACCGAACCCTACGAAGGAATCCGGCCGGTGGACTTCGACGTCGGGGACCAGACCGCGATGTTCGAGGTCAAAGCCACCGGCGTATGGAAGATCGAACTGCGATCACTCAGCACTACTCGGAGTCTGCCCTATGGCGCCGCGATCTCAGGCAGCGGCGATGAGGTCGTCAGACTCATGGGTGCTCCGAAGACACTCCACATCGTGGGCAACTCCGCCAGTCGCTACTTCGGTGTCATCGGGTACGGTGATTCCTGGGATCTGCTCGCCAACGAGACCGATGCGTACGACGGGCGCGTTCTTGTGGAATCCGGTGTGATAGCTATCGAGATTCAAGCGACCGGGCCGTGGTCGATCACGTCAGAACCGTAGGCCGAGACCGAGTGAGTTGGCGGCGCGCGTGTCCATTACGAAAGGGACATACGCCGTCGGAACTCGGCTCAGCCATTAGAGCGAGGGGAAAGTGAGGTACGAGTACAAGACCCTAGTGCTGACCGGCGGATTAATGGGTCGCCACAAGGAGGAACTCAACCGGCCTGCGCTGGATCGGCAACTTGCCGCTCTGGGCCAGGAGGGGCGGGAGCTTTGCTGGACTATTATGGATCAGGCGCTGCACGGGGAGAAGGATGGCCATGTTCTGATCTTCAAGCGCGCTGACGACCTGGGGTCCGCAGCTTCCAAGTCGGCCGCCCGCTGTCAGGGGTGTGGGCAGGAGCTGGCGGAAAGCACACGTTTCTGCGGCTCTTGTGGCAATCCGACAGGTGCGTGACTGCCTGCCCCCGGTCACGTGAAGGCTCACTTAGTGGAGGCAGGAGGGTCGGGGGGTCTTCGTCCCAGTTCGGCCCAGGAACATTCCCCTGGCTGATAGGTGTCGACCGTCCGATGAAGCGGGTCGAGCGGGCAGTCGCGCCGCACGCCGCCGAAACCCGGGTTCCGTGCCCCTGGCAGGCAGGGAACCCAGGCGTGAGGAAGCCGTTCAGGACACCAGGGTCACGGGGAAACCGGCAGCTTTGAGGTCGTTGACGATCGGCTCCTCGTCGTCGGTGCGGACGCGGACCAAATAGGTGAACAGGTCGCCGTGCCGTTGCGGAAAGACGAGGATCGAGCTGAAGCGGGTCTTATGCTGATCGAGGATCTCGACGATCTTCCGCGTCCCACCTATGGTCGGCGGCATGTCCTCCATCGTTATGCGTTTGTCCCCCTCGCCGCCGGCGAAGATGCTCATCATGATATCGAGCAGGTCCTTCTGAGTGATGATGCCGACAAGCTTGCCGTCCTCAACGACGGGAAAGCTGCCGAAGCCGCTCCTATAGCCCAGGAGGGCCGCGTCTTCCACGGTGGTGTCGGGACTGATAGTGCGGGGGTTGCGGGTCATGATGTCGCTGACCAGGATCTGATCGAGAAGGTAGTTGACCTCCCCCACGGAGAAGGTGGTAGCGGGCGACGGTGACGCTTTGCGGATGTCGGCCAGCGTGACCATCCCGACGAGCTTGCCGTTGTCGACCACGGGCAGATGCCGGACCTCGCGCTCCCGCATGAGCTCGGCCGCGTCCTTCATCCTCACGTGAGAGGAGATGGTCACAGGATTCTCGGACATCCAGGTTCTCACTAGCATGATTCGTCACTCCTAGGTTCGTTCGCCCGCGGCTCCGGCAAAGCGAGCGCCTATGCGATCTTTTCGCCGGCGGTCGGCCCCGCGCCCATGTCCCACACCGAGTCGACAAAGATGCGGACCACATAAGCGACTGGAGGCAGATCCTTCATGACGCTCGCTATGCGCTCCTGCACCTGGTCGAACAACTCGCCGGTCTGGAGCATATCGGCCACGCCCTTCACCTGCACGGCGACGCGTTTCTCGGGGTCGAAGATGCCCACGGCCACTTTGCTGTTGAAGAGCAGATTCTCCCGGGTCTTCTTCGAGAAGATGTCGGCGAAGTAGATGTGCTCGTCGTCGAGGAGGGCGCCGCTGCCCTTGATAGCCACGTTCGGCCATCCGTCCTCCCCCATGGTGGCCACCCAGACGTTGTGCCCCCCTTGTAGGATCTCCTTCACGTTGTCAGGCACTTTGGCCATGCGTCACGCCTCCTTCTCTTGGATTGATCTGATGTCCTCGGGCCGCGAGATGAGCACCACTCGGTCACCTACCCCATGCTCTGGCGCCGGCCCATCGTACGCCACGAGAGTCCAGTTCCCATTCACCAGGTTGAATAACCGCAATTCGCCATCGAGACGCACGAGGCCCTTGGCCCGCACCAGCCGGGGCGGAAGCGTGGCGAGCCACTCTCTGAAACCGGCTTCGCTCCCCGAGGGCCACTCGAACACATACGAGAGCAGCCGATCGGGCGGCGTGACCTGAGCCACTTCGTCGTTCAGAAGGTCCTCGATGTATCCGTCGAGCTGCTCCTCGGTCATGTCGACAGGGGTGCTCACCGCCGCTCCGGCCGCGCCCGCGGAAGCTGGGTCACGCACTCTGCCGCTCAATCCTCCCTGGCGGAAGAGATCCCCGAACGGCACCTCGGCATAGGTGGCTTCGTAGAAGACCGGGTCGGGATTGAAGCTCTCGACGATAGCTCGTATCTCGTCTGCCACCCCGGGCGCGACCAGGTCGAGTTTGTTGATGATGAACACGTCGGAGGAAGCAAGCTGCTTCTCGATCGCCAGGAACGACTCGTAGGTGTCCAGGAAGTTCGCCCCGTCGACCAGGCAGAACTTGTCGCGCAACTGGAAGGCTCCCCCGAATATGGGCAGCTTCAGATCCCGGTCCAGGTCGCTCGGGTTAGCCACGCCGGTGGTCTCGATCAGCATGATGTCGGGCCGCACGGTCTTCGACAGCGCGTGCAGCGCCTTGATGAAATCGGTCTTCACGCAAGCACAGAATATGGAGCCCTTGCTGATCTCGAGCATGTCGACGTCCTCGCCCTCGACCAGGGTGCCGTCCAACCCCACCTCACCGAACTCGTTCATCAGGATGAGGAAGGTGAGATCGTCGGGCACGACTTTGATCAGACGATTGAGAAAGGTCGTCTTGCCGCTGCCCAGGAAGCCTGAGATCAGGTAGACATCGATCGTGCCGTCGGCACGTGCCATGACGCTCCCCGTTCCTCCGTCAGCCGCGCTCTTGGATCAAGCGGGCGATCTCGGCGGCGGAAATGACCCGCCCGGACGACACCACTTCATCGTCGATCACCAAGGCGGGGGTCACCATCACCCCCAGCCGCATGAAGACGTCGACATCGTCGACCTTCTCCACCGTATGGAAGCCGCCCTCCAACCCATCCACGGCCTGGCGGGCGTTGTCGTAGAGGTCGTTGCACTTCTTGCACCCGGATCCCAGAACCTGCACGCGCATATCCGACTCCCCTATATTCGCGAGAGCTGCAGTGACGTCTAGTAAGTGTACAGCACGGTCTTCGGGTGTTCGCCTACTCCGTGACAGGCGTTTACAGCCACAAACGGCTCCGATCACGGCCCGATGCTGCCGATACGGCAATATTTGTAGGTATCTGTTGCGTTTTCGGCAACCGATGCCATATACTGCAACAAGTATCCACAGGAGCGCGGGCGTCTCCGTGCCGGTAGTAGGAACAGCACACAAGGGGGATTCGAGCCATGACCGACATGCAAACCACCTTCGCCGTAAGCAGGGACAAGCAGCAGGCCGCCTACGCGCGCGCCACCAAGGTCCTGCCCGGCGGCACCGACTCCAACTGGCGCGCCTGGGGCGAGAACACCGTGTATGTTGACCGGGGCAAAGGCGGACTGGTCTGGGATATGGACGGCAACGAGTTCGTCGACCTGCGCATGGGCTACGGTCCGGTCATCCTGGGCCATGGCGACCCGCGGGTGGACGACTACGTGAACGAGCGGATGCGCCTGGGCGTGAGCTTCTCGCTGACCAGCGAGGACGAGATCCGCGTGGCGGAGCTCATCACTGAACTCACCTTCTGCGACATGGCCCGCATGACCGTCTCGGGGACCGAAGCCACCATGCACGCCATGCGGCTGGCCCGCGGATACACGGGGCGCACCAAGATAGTCAAGTTCGAGGGTCAGTACCACGGCGTCCACGACTACGCGCTGATCAGCGTCATCCCGAACGATGTGAGTCAGCTTGGCGACCGGGACAATCCCGTCCGTCTCACCTTCGGCCGGGGGATCCCGCAGGTGATCACCGAGACCGTGATACCGGTGCCCTACAACGACCTCGGGACGCTGCGCCGGGTGTTCGAGCGCGACGGCGACGACATCGCTGCCGTGATCATCGAGCCCATCCTAGGGAACGCTCAGGGTATCCTGCCCAGCCCGGGTTTCCACGCGGGCGTGCGGGCCATGACCGAGGAGTTCGGCGCCCTGCTCATCTTCGATGAAGTCAAGACCGGCTTCCGCGTGGCCCGGGGCGGCGCCGCCGAGCTCTTCGGCGTGACACCCGACCTTGCCACCTATGCGAAGGCCATGGGCAACGGTTTCCCGGCGGCGGCTTTCGGGGGCAAGCGGGCCGTCATGAGCCTGCTGCCCGATGAAGTGAGCCACGGCGGAACCTATGCCGGTAACCGGGTGGCGGCCGCGGCGGCCACCAAAGTACTCACCATCCTTCGGGATACGAACGCCCTCGAGACGGTCAAGAAGACCGGTCTGCGTATCCAGGCCGGTCTGGCCGACGTCATCGCCGCCCGCGGCCTGCCCCACGCCTTCACCGGCGTCCCGGCGATGTTCGGCGTGGTCTTCAGCGAGACCATCCCCACCGAGTACCGCGAGTGGGTCAACATGGACAACGAGCTCTACGACGCCGTGGCCGTAGGCATGTGGAGCCGGGGAGCCATGCCGGAACCGGACTCGCGCGAGCCTTGGTTCATGTGCGAAGCCCACGCCGCGGGCGACCATGTCGACCGCGTGGTGAGCGCCTTCGCCGGCGCCCTCGACGACGCCCTGGAGACCCGGGCGCACAGCCTTTAGGCCACTGCCACCTCGGGCAGGGCTTCCTGGCTGAGGAACTGGCGGGCGTAGAGAGCGGCGTACACGCCGCCGGCGGCCAGCAGTTCCTCGTGACTGCCCCGCTCCACGATCCGGCCGTCCTCGAG
>Ga0315273_10012891_pt1 | contig 10728 bp, 7 predicted proteins | sample YL17G02_0_MG_FD_205753 | JGI IMG/M metagenome (GOLD analysis project Ga0315273, IMG submission 205753) | Sediment microbial communities from Yellowstone Lake, YNP, Wyoming, USA - YL17G02_0 | ecosystem: Environmental > Aquatic > Freshwater > Lake > Sediment | place: USA: Wyoming | collected... | reverse complement strand
TACATCCAATTCCATTCCGATGCCCATAATAGGAGAACCTACCGCCGTTCTTGCCGTTGTTATAACACCAGCAACCGCAGACAACCCGCCTGCAATAGCATAGACGCTGAACTTATATGCTGATACTCTTATTCCGGATAACCTGACCGCCTCTTCATTACTGCCTATTGCGATTATAATACGGCCAAAAATATTATACTTCAACAATACGGCAGTGATGGCAAATACTAAAAACAAAATCAGCGCAGGATTGGGAATACCAAAAGAATTACCACTACCAAAGTCAGTTAGAGACGAAGCCTTGTCAGCAACTAAAATCGGAGCTCCTTTTGAAAAAATAAAACCAAGGCCTCTTACTATAGACATGAGCGCCAGGGTTGCAATAAACGGAGCCAGCTTATGAACTGAAACCAGATAACCCGATGTGCTTCCAACAAGAAGTCCACAGGCCAGGGATGCCATGATTACAAGAGGCAAAGGCATTGATTGAGTAAACAGGGCACACAATACGCCAACCATTGCAACAATAGAACCAACAGAAAGATCTATGCCACCTGTGAGAATTACAAGTAACATACCCATGCTAATAATACCGACCGGGGTAACCTGCCTTACCAGATTAAACAAATTGTTAGAGGTGAAAAACACATCTGACACAATTGCCGAAACCACAAGCATAATAAGGAAAATAAAAACTGTATTGTACTTTATGACAAACTGTAAATTTCTATCTAAAATGATCTTATTTTTCATTTTATTTACTGTTAATTGGCTCCTATAGACATACGCAAGATATCCTCTTCCGAAAATTCATTTTTTACTAATTCGCCCTTAATTTGTCCATTTCTCATTACAAGAATCCGATCGCAGATACCCATTAATTCTTCTGTTTCGGAAGAAATAACCATTATTGCCACTCCTTTGTGTGAAAGTTCATTAATAAGATTATAAATCTCAACCTTGGCCCCCACATCAACTCCACGCGTCGGTTCATCTATAATTATAACTTTACAGTCGCGGTTAAACCATTTTGCCAGTGAGACTTTTTGCTGATTTCCGCCGCTTAAGTCGCCGACTTCCTGATTTTCATTTTGCGTTTTAATGGCCAGTTTGTCAATAAGTCCATTTGCATTATTACTCTCCTTTTTAGCTTTGATAAAACCAAAATGATCAGCGATTCCTTTAAAATCTGTTAAGCTGATATTATTTTTTATACTTAATGAAAGTATTACTCCATGTTGTTTTCTATCTTCCGGCACCATGCCGATTCCTATGCTTACTGCCTCCCACGGAGACCTGATTTGAACCTCTTTCCCTGACATATATATTTTTCCTTTTTTATGCTTGTCAGCTGCAAAAATAGCTCTTACAGTTTCAGTGCGTCCACTACCAACCAGGCCGGCAATACCGACTATCTCACCTGATTTTAAGTCAAATGAAACACCTTTTACTTTATCTGCCAGGTAAATGTCGACAGCTCTCAGTACTTCTTCACCGATAATTGAATTACGTAGCGGGTACATTGTGTCCAGCGATCTCCCTAACATCAACCTGATTATTGAATTCCTGTCGGTTTCAGATACAGGTAAACTTTCGCTGGAGATTCCATCTTTCAGAACGGTTACCCGGTCAGCAATCTGAAAGACTTCACTGAGATGATGTGAAATATAAATAATAGCAACACCTTCTTTTTTAAGTCTCTCAAGGGTATTGAAAAGTTTATGAATCTCTTGTGGCCCCAACACTGCAGAAGGCTCGTCAAGGATAAGTACTCTGACATGTTCGGATAATGCTTTAACAATTTCAACAATCTGCTGTTGAGCAATACTAAGGTCGCCTGCCTTTGAGGAAGGATTTATGCTGAAGCCAATTTTTTTTATGAGTTCTTCTGCTTCCTTCCGGATATTGCCCCACTTCATCCAGATACCGGCTTTGCCCAACTGATTTAAGAACACATTTTCGGCAACCGATAATTCCGGAACAAGAGAGAACTCCTGGTAAATAATTCCAATTCCAAGTTTCTTACTATCATAAGTATTCTTAATGTAGACTTCAACGTCATCAATGAAAATCCGGCCGGTATCTTTTATGCAGGCGCCTGAAAGTATTTTCATTAAGGTAGATTTGCCCGCACCATTTTCTCCCACAAGTGCATGGATCTCTCCGGGCATAACTTTGAGCGTTACATTTTTTAATGCTGAGATACCACCGAATGACTTGGAAATATTTCTTAATTCTACTCTGTTCGACATACCGACGCTAAAATCAATAAAATTCTTAATCTTCTCTAATTTTATTTTTAATGCAACAAGTCATGATGAGATCGTTACAAAGAATTTCCTGGTTAAAAAACAGCTTTCGGATCATAATATTTATCTACGTTATCTTTTGTAATTAAGACAGCTGGAGTATAGATCAGTTTGTCAATTTGTTTCTCACCATTCAGGTATTTAACTACAGCCTCAACTGTTAATCTTGCCAACTCCTTAGGACTGTTAAGGGCTGTAGCACCAAATTTACCTTCCTTTATCAGCTCGTATGCTTCTTTTTGTCCATCGAAACCAACCACGGTAATATTTGCTGCTTTACCCGATTCGTTAATTGTTTTGAGAGCCCCCATTCCCATTGCGTCATTCTCAGCTACAAGCAAATTAATATCAGGATATGCCACCAATATATCTTCCATAGCTTTTAAACCTCCGTTATTAGTCCAGTTACCCCAACCCTGTGATACGATTGTCAGGTCAACACTACCCTGGGTCATTAATTGCATTTCTGAAAAACCACGTATGAATCCAAGCCGCTTTTCTTTTCCGACAGGATTGCCCTGACTACCACAGATGAGCGCAGCTTTTATTTTTGTTTTCCCCAGTTTGCTCACAATCCATTCTCCTATTAATTCCCCGTTACCCATATTGTTTGCCTGGACCGAAGTAATATATTTTGCGGTTGGATCTATATAGCTGTCAACAATAAATACCGGAACACCTGATTTTACGGCAGCATTAACTGCCGGGACAAGCGCTTTGTGGTCAAGTGGATTAAGTATTAATACATTAACACCTGTGGCAATCAGATCTTCCATAGATGTGATTTGTTTTATAATGTCATCCTGACCGTCTGCTGAAACGAATTTCATCCCAAAACCTTCAGTATATTCCTTAATATATTGGGAAAGCACAACATAGAAGGGAGCATTAAGCGAGGGTGTACAATAGCCGATTTTAATCTTTGTCAGATCTATTTTATTTTCCACAGATATTGTATCACTACTCAGGTTTCCCGGTTTTTCAGTATGAGGTTTTGGATTGCATCCTGTCAGAGCAACGAATATTAAGATGATGCAAATATGAAATGGCTTTCCGAAATAAAAAGCATTGGGTTTTTCTTGTGGTAGCATCTCATTAAAATTTTACTCTTTATCCTGTATCCTTTGGGGTTCAACTTGATTATTCCCGTCAATACTTATAAACGGAACTGCCCCATGTAAATCTTCATTTGTTATGGTTGCTCTTACAGTTTTTTCTTCGCCGGGAAAAAGGGTGATAAAATTGGAGTCCCAGAAAGTGGGTAATACCTCTTCTCTCCCTTCACCTTTAGTTATTACAAGCCTGTTGAAAAAAGAGAGCTTACCTGTATGGTTGCTCAGTTTCACTGTAATATTACACTCCTTCCCAGTTTCTTCTTTATAGCCAGACATTTCAAGTGCAACAGGTTCCAGGTTTGAAAGAATAGAAAAATCGGATTTATTTTCTGAAGACAACCAGTAAGTATTATCTGACAATAAACTTCCATCCTTACTTTTCAGTTCAAGTTTAACAAAATAAACTGGTGTCAGATGCAGCCCCCCCTGTGGTATTGAAAAGAGTTCTTTGTACATGTCAGCCCCAATATTCACCACCTCTGACCGGTTCCATACGGTCTTCATATTAAAATCCACTACACTGGCTTTGATTACCAGGCTATCCAGATTAAGATGACGGGTGTTGATAAGAGATATCGTATGATTGTTTGCATTCATCTGGATATGTACCGGTTCCATCGCCTTTTGCGAAAAATAGTAAGCTGCATTCTGGCACAGGTACCAGTCATATAACTGCCACAATACTGACGGCCAGCAGTCATTCAGCTTCCAGAGCATTACACCACTGGTAATGGTCCACATACGATGGTTTGCTGCTTCAAACATAGCACGGTAACTATTTGCATTCACAAACTGGGCCTTATTTGCATAATCTTCCACGCTTGATGGTGTCCCATATAATGTGCGGATAGCATTGTCATAGGCCCTGAATGCGTAACCATTATCGTCCCAGGCACCATGTTCAGCCCAGGTACTGTCTAATGGGAAGAATGCACTCCTGGCATCCGCACTGAATCGGGGGATGAATTTCTTCAGGCTGCTGTAAACAGGAACGGAAGCTACACCAAGCTCATTCCTGAATGCCTGCTTATCCACTTCAAGGATTTTGTCAAAATAAAAATGCTCCGGGTTCCAGTTGTAATCAGGATCTCCATCATCCGTGGTGCCAAGTGGAAGGTCGTCCTTTATGTACGGCGTAAATTTATCTATATCCCAGCTGGTACTGGAAGCCGGTATAAAAGGACGGGTACCATCAAGTTCATATACATATTTCTTTAAGGGAGTATAAATATCTTCGGCTACTGTAACTTCGTTTGCTGCACACCAGATAACCAGAGACGGATGATTCCTGTATCTTTTTATAATATCCTGAGCTTCTCTTAAAGCAAGCCCATGGTCGGCAGGATTATTTTCAGTAACGGTATCTCCGGGGTACATCCTGTAACACTGGTAAAAAGTTTCCCAGCACATCAGACCATACTTGTCATAAGAATCAAGGACAATGTCCGGAGGCGAAGGGGCATCCTCGTTTGCCACCATGTTTACGTTTGCTTTTGTCAGCAGTCGGGCCTCATCGTACACCCTTTTTTCGTTGATATTCAGAAGAGCATCAGGCTGCAGCCACCCTCCCCTGCAGAATACTCTCTGCCCGTTGATATAGAACACTCTGCCATAATCATTGCCAACTTTCTTTAATTCATTTGTTACTTCCCGTATTCCAAATGTTGTATTTTCCTTATCTGAAGTTTCACCTTTTATGCTGAAGGTCATCTCCATATTGTGGAGGTATTGTTTACCATATCCGTTCGGCCACCACAAATAAGGATTTTTGACTGACAATTCAGGGAATTCAGCAGGACTTAGTCCTACTTCCGTCGCCTGCTCAGCAGCCAGTTTTACTTTTTTTCTGATAATAATATCCGGGATACTCCCCCCCAGGTATTTACTATATGTCGGAAATTCAAGAGTATTGATGAGGTTGATTTTAACTGTCAGTAAACCATTTACCTCCTCCTTGCTTTCGTTTTTCAATTCTGCTGTAATTTTAATGTCTGCACGGGTGGTATCAGGTAAAGGGAGATCAGTTACGACGAATGGATTTTCTATTGTAACGGGACCGGTGGCAGTAATGTACACATCCTGGTAAATCCCCATATTACGATCCCTGATCACAGGGGCACAATCCCATCCCCCTGAAAATTTAAGTGTTTCATCTTTAAAAATATCTGTTGCATGCCCCCGGGTCTTTCCAAAAACTTCAAATTGAACTCCCGGGAAAGGAAGCCCGGGATGATCGACCTGGTGGATCTTTACAACCAGTCTATTCACCTGATTTACAATTGCATATTTAGTTATATCAAATCTGAAACGCAGGAACATGCCAACCATCTCCTGTTGTCCTGCAACCTTATGCCCGTTCAGCCATACATCAGCACGGTAGTTGATACCGTCGAAATTCAGCCAGAGTTTTTTTGCTTTATAACTAACTGGTAAATTAAATTCTTTCCGGAACCAGTATGGGTCCTTCCATGGATTTGTAATGCCATCGATGTAGCTGTACTTTGCCAGACCATATTTTTGGTTAAAATCATCGGAAACATCAGGGATCTTATAATTGTTCAACCCTATCCACGGATCGGGGTATACACCTTCAATTACCAGAGCCTTCAGAACAGTCGTCGGTACCTGAGCTGGATACCACCCTTCAGGACTGAATTTATCGGTAGAAATTATTTCACCACCTTCCTTTACCTGGATTGAAGATTTAATGAGCCAATCTCCGGAAAGCAACAATTTCGTAGCCTCGTTTTTATTGCTTTCGGAACAAGAGTTTAATCCTGCTGCTAATAAAAAGAGTAAATAAAGTTTCAAAAAGTATTTCATTATAATAAGTTTTAGAATTAGTGTATTTTATTTTCCCTGGATTACCAGTGCGGCAGCACCGATGAATCCGGCATTGTCTCCTAATGCAGCATTAACTACTTTAGTTTTTCCGGCTGGCACAGGACAGATAAACTTTCTTAAAATGGTGTCCATTGAATCATAAAAAAGGTCAATCGAGTTTGCAATGGAACCGCCCAGTATAACTATTCCGGGATCTGTCATATTAATTCCCCATGCAAGTGCGGTTGCCAGAGCACCTCCAAAAATATTCCATGTTTCAACAGCATCCGGATCACCTTTCCTGGCAAGGTCAGAGATCTCTTTTGCAGTTTTAGATTGATTTGCCAGTCGCTGGTAAATTGAACTCACTCCTCTGCCAGATACAAAATCCTCGATGGTTCCATCTTTGTACGGAGAGGGCCATATTTCGCCTGCCATGCCATTTGTACCGGTAAAAAGCTTATTGTCGATTACAACAGCACAACCAAGTCCTGTGCCCAATGTAAATCCCAGGGTTGTCCTGCATCCCTTCCCGGCTCCCCAGAGGCTTTCGCCAAGCAACAGTGCATTTGCATCGTTGTCCATAAATACAGGAAGCTGAAACTTTTCACGAACCCTCTCCAACAACGGGTAAAAATGCATTGTTGGGAGTTGAGGACATTCAAGAATAATGCCGTTTTCAGTATCAAGAGGACCGGTCACACCCAGACCGATACCGATAATATATGCGGGTTTTAAGTCAGAATTTTTAATCACTTCATCTATTGAACCTGTAATCCTGCCAAATATTATTTCACTCGCATCATATCCTAGGGTGTCGACTGTGACAGGTTCACCAATAATCTCACCATCCGGAGTAATGGCTCCGGCCTGAATTTTTGTCCCGCCTACATCAACTCCGATTATTACAGTCTTATCTGGTGATTTCATATTAAATTATATACTTTACTACTACTAGTATTATTCGGTGATCGTAACTTTAGCGCCCATAGCAAAATTGCCTGGTTCGTTGCCTTCATCAACTGCCCACTGATTGACAATGAACTGAAGGGGAACAATTGCAGGTATCGGGAACAGGTATTCATCCTGGCAGGGTATATGAATGGGGTAGATATCAGGGTTTTGGAAACCTGCAAGACTATTGGTAATTAAAATCACCTTTCCCCCGAATTTTGTAATATCATCAGCAAGTCTGATCCCTTGTCGATAGGTGGTCCCGACGGGAGCAAGAATAATCGCCCTGAATCCTTTTTTTGACATTTCCATTGGTCCGTGCCTGAATTCACCGCCGTATATCCCTGCTGCGGGGTTCCTGGCTGCTTCCATGATCATGAGTGCACCCTGCAAAACGGAAGAATATGATGGTCCCCTTCCTATTATCTGGACAAAAGGGGGATGGCCCAGAATGTCCATAGCAGGAGAAAGCCATTCCTCCCTGTTATTTATCAGATTCCCAACTGCTTCAATAGCGACATTAAGCTCAGCCATCGAACCCGGTTGCCACTTTCTGGTAAGTACTCTGGAAAAAACAGATAACACCAGCAGTGTCGAGACATATGTTTTTGTCGAGGTCATCTCTTCTCTGCCTGCCTTACAGAGAAGGGTCACCGCCGACTTTCGTGCAAGAGTGCTATCTTCTTCATTTGTAATACCGATGAAGGTCCTTCCTGCAGGTATTTTTTCAATAATTTTTACAACTTCGTAACTCTCACCTGATTGAGATACACAGGTTAACAGAGCATTGTCTCTCAATAAAGGGAGATGGTAATGAAGCAATTCACCTGCGTTTATATTATTGGAAACAATCCCGTTATTGCTTAAAATACAGGAAGCAGTATGAGGTGCAAAAAATGAACTTCCCATACCTGTGAATAGCACCTGGTTAAACTTCCCCTCGTCCCAGATTCCGGTCACTTTTTCAAGTTTGTCTTGTCCCTCACCTTGCAGGTAGTAATTTAATGTATTTTGAAGAACCTGTGGTTGCTCAAAAATCTCTTTTAAGAATTTGTTCATGATGAAAATAAGGGTTGAATAAAACTTTGATATTCAGAAAACAAAATAATAAATTTGATTGAATAAAACAATAACTTGAAAATAATTAATATATTTCTGAATTCCTTATGTAAACCAATCTTTCAGAAAAATGGATACAAATACGAAAACAATAAATCCTCCTCTTACAGCAAGAGTGACATCAATAGATTTCTTTCGTGGATTTACAATGTTTCTTTTAGCCGGGGAGGCTACAGAACTATATGGCCGGCTGGAGAAATCCCATATCGGCATAATACAATTTCTCGGTATCCAGTTCAGTCACCATGAATGGCATGGATTACATTTCTGGGATCTTATTCAGCCTTTTTTCATGTTTATTGTGGGAGTTGCTATTCCTTTTGCAGTAGCCAACAGGTTAAAAAAGGGTGACAGTATTAAAACTATAACTCAACATGCAATTAAACGTTCTTTCCTGTTGTTATTCCTCGGATGGGCCCTCTATTTTGCCGATGCCGGAAAACTTGTCTTCCGTTTTCAGAATGTTCTGGCCCAGCTGTCAGTGACATATCTTGTTGCATTCCTTATAAGGAACAAAAGTTTTAAATTTCAGCTGATTTGCACTTTTATTATTCTCCTGCTGATAGATCTGGCGTATCGCTTTTTCCCTGTTGAGGGATTCAACCACCCCTGGGTGAATTTTGAGAATCTTGGAGCCTGGTTCAACAATAAGATTGAAGGTGTCGACAAGGCAAGTGAATGGGCAACATTAAATTTTGTTTCGACTACGGCGCATACTGTCTGGGGCGTTCTCTGCGGCAAGCTTCTTATGAGTGATAAACCGGCAGAAAAGAAAATCTACTTTTTGCTGCTTGCAGGAGTATCATCCTTGCTTATAGGATACACTCTTGACGGATTGGATATAACTCCGATTATTAAGAAAATTGCAACATCCTCATTTGTATTTGCGAGCGGAGGCTGGGCCATACTTGCTCTTTGTTTCTGTTACTGGCTGATTGATGTCAGACAGAAATTTATCTCCGGATCGAGAATATTTATAATTGTGGGAATGAACAGTATCTTTATTTATCTGTTCTTTTCAATCGGTGGTGCAGGACTGATTCACAGGATTGTAGCTCCTTTCAGCAGTTTACTATTTTCATGGGGAGGTGAAAGTACAGTTGAAATAATCACCAGTCTTGGTATCTGGGCTGCCATGTGGTATTTATGCTATTGGCTTTATAAGAATAAGTTATTTATTAAAATCTAGATGAGATCTGGCTCACTCAATGTTGCAGACTTAAGAGGAGAAAAACTCCTGTAAGAATGTTTTTCATATTTGTAGTTTTAAAAATTTAAAACCCGCTGATTATTCTTGCTTTAATAGACTCGTATTCTGAATCTGTAATGAGTTTATTATCGAGCATTTGTTTGGCTTGCTGCAATTTTGCAGCAGCATCTTCCGATGCATTTCCGGTTTGCTGACTTCCCTGGTTAGTCCCAATAGTAACACCCCCGGATTTTGCTCTTAATTCCTCCAGTTCACGTATTCGTCTTTTCTCTCTCCACGACTGATCCTGTGCCTGGGCCAGACGATAAATCTTTTCAGCCTGCTCCTTTCTGAAACCCGGTAGTACCAATACCTGATTTGAATCTTTTGAAATAGCAAGATCCGTTGAACTAAATATTTTCATGAAGATATCAGCTCCAAAAATCCCGACTTTTATTTTGGCATCTCCAAGGTCCTGCCATCTGAAATCAGTCATATCGTATCCGCCCAGCAATCCTCTTTTAATTTGAATGAACCGTCCGGATGTGGCAGCGATAAGAATTCGCCTTTTCGTTAGAGCAAATAATCTTCGCTGGATTGCCCACGTTTCGAGAGTCTCTCCTGTAACTAAAACCGAATTAAGGTGTTCAAGTGCCTTATTTAAGCGGGGATCTTCGGATGAATTGTCATTTGGTGCCATAGCAATAAAGTATTTATGAAAAAGCTCTAATTCAACATCAAATGTAAAACAAAATGATTGAATGCATGTTCAGGTAATTTTGAAATAGGTTGCATCTAAATTTAATATTCCTGTAAATCCGGAACGATTTCAGGGTATAAAAAAAACTTTTTGTTTTACTGTATGTTTATTATCTAATACATTAAAAACGTATAACAAATGATGGCTTCCTCTAATTCTTGTACTGGTAAGAACTTCTTTGAATGGTTCTCAATTAATTTTTAAATCTTGAAATAAATCATATGTTATGAAACCGTTAATTAAACATTATCCGCTTTTCTCAAAGAGAATGATAATGGCATTCTTCTTTGTTATTTTAGTTTTTTCATGTTCCAAGAACACTAATGATCCTACTAATGTAGTCGTCAAATACTGCGGAACGATCGACTGGAAAAATACAATCGGCTCATCAGGATATTTTACGGGTTCGATAAATCTCGGTCATTATAACCTGGTAGCTGCAAATCTCACTGAAGATGG
>Ga0315273_10012890_pt1 | contig 10728 bp, 8 predicted proteins | sample YL17G02_0_MG_FD_205753 | JGI IMG/M metagenome (GOLD analysis project Ga0315273, IMG submission 205753) | Sediment microbial communities from Yellowstone Lake, YNP, Wyoming, USA - YL17G02_0 | ecosystem: Environmental > Aquatic > Freshwater > Lake > Sediment | place: USA: Wyoming | collected... | reverse complement strand
CGTTTGCTTATGTTGCAGTCACTCAGCCCGACGTTGTAAGGCTCGTTCTTCATAGCGTCGAATTTGTCTATGCAATGAATGAAGACCCTGGCAATATCACGGATATGAATGTAATTCCTCTTGAATTGAGCCTCGAAAAGAACAATGAAACGGTCATAGACGGCTCTATAGGTGAAATCATTCACCAGCAGGTCAAGCCGCATCCGCGGACTCGCCCCGAACACCGTAGCCAGTCTCAATGTAATGCTGTTGCCTGCATCGAGAATCGCCTTCTCTGCTTCTGTTTTCAACTGGCCGTACAAGGAAACCGGGTACAAAGGAGTATTCTCATCGCAGAACTTGCCCTTCTGGCCTATGCCGTAACCGCTGTTGGTCGTTGGAAAGACTATCCGCTGCTCTTTGCTCCGTAACTCCAGCACCATCTTTATCGCGTCTAAGTTTGTCGTCCGGGCGGCTACAGGGTCCTTGGCGCAAAGCGGCGCGCCGGTCAAACACGCCAGAGGTATTATGACGTCAACATCTCTCATCAAGTCCGACATGAGTTTTCTGTCGCGGGCGTCTCCGCGGATAACGGACAATTTCTCCTCGCAGCAACACTCCAGCAAAGAGGTCTGGTTGTACATAAAACTGTCAACGGCGACTACCTCATCGCCTCTTCTGAGCAGCTCAGGAACCATAACGGAGCCAATATATCCCGCCGCACCGGTCACCAGAATTTTCATTCGACGATTTCCTTTACAGCGTTGATGATCTGTTCTGCTCCGGGATAAAAGGCTTCCTCCAGGACATAGCTCGCCGGCACGGGGACATCGGGCCAGCCCACGCGCTTAATTGGAGCTTTCAAATACTCAAAACCTTTTTCCGCCACGATGGCTGCTATTTCCGCCGTGACGCCGCCCGTCACCCAATCCGTATCAACAATTATCAGGCGCCCCGTTTTCTTTACGGAGTTAAGAATGATCTGCTCATCCAGGGGCTTGAGAGTCCTCAAGTCAATTACTTCGAGGTCATATCCCTTTTCCTGCAATTCCGCCGCGACTCGCAAAGCCTCGATAACCATGTACGAGATTCCGACAATTGTAACATCCTTGCCGAGTCTGCGAACAACACCCTTTCCAAAGGGGATTGAATACAGCTCTTTGGGCACATGACCTTCGTGTTTATACGACCATCGGTGCTCTATGAAGATCACGGGGTTATTGTCGGCGATACTCGTAATCAGCAGTCCCTTGGCGTCGTATGCCGTGCTCGGCATCACGAGTTTAAGGCCGGGCACATGCATAAACAGACCGTGCAGCGACTGAGAGTGTTGAGCCGCTGAGCCCCAGCCTCGTCCGATAACCGCCCTAATCACAAGAGGAACATTGACGTGTCCCCCAAACATATAGCTCCATTTTGAAGCGTGATTGACGATTTGGTCCATCGCCAGCATTAGGAAATCCGGCCGGTTGTGAATATACACGGGCCGCAGACCTGCTATGGCAGCCCCCACGGCGACTCCCGTCATCGCGTTCTCGGAAAGAGGAGTGTCAAATACCCTCTCACTTCCGTATTTCTTATGCAAATCCAGGGTCGTTCCGAACATACCCGTAGGGTCGTCCACGCCCTGTCCCATGACGAATACCCGATCATCCCGCTCCATCGCCTGGTCCAGGGCCTCTCTCAAAGCCTGCGGAAACGTGAGCTTTCGCACATCCTGACCGGCGTGCTCGTCAAAGCCAGGTTCCTGTTTTTCAATTAGAATCTTTGTCCAGGGCATCTCAAATCAAGCATAAAGATACTTCGCAACTTCATTCTTGTCCGGCAAAGGGCTATTCTGAGCAAAATCAAAGGCCCGGCGTATCTCTTCGTCTATCGCCTGGCCGATTTCCGTTTTCTTGTCGTCCGTCAGGATGCCCTTCCCGATGAGGGCATCCTCAAGCTCCTTCAATGGGTCTCTGGCCATCCACTCTTTCCATTCGTCGAGTTTTCGATACTGTGCCTTCAACTTATCGCCCACCCCCGCGTGACCCCGCCAGCGATAGGCCCGGCACTCAAGAAAGGAAGGCCCATTTCTGGAGCGTGCGTTCTCGATAGCCTCCTTTGCCTTTACATATACCTTGGCGGCGTCGGCCCCATCGACCTTGCAGGAGGGGATGCCGAACGCCTTGGGCCGCATTGAGATATCATCGTTGACCTGCCTTGCGCTTTGATGCGAGCAGACGGAATAGAAGTTGTTCTCGCAGATGAAGACCACCGGCAGTCTCTTCAACGCGGCAAAATTCATACTCTCATACAGGACGCCCTCTTCGGAACCGCCGTCTCCGAAGAAGACAACGCTCACCCTTCCATCCCTCCGCAAGACAGAGGCCAAGGCCGCCCCTACGGCGATCGGGATGCCTCCGCCGACGATAGAAGATGAACCCATTAACCCCACCGACGTATCAATCAGGTGCATCGAACCGCCCCGGCCGCGTGAGCAGCCTGTCTCTTTGCAGTAAAGCTCGGCGATCATTGCGTTTAAGTCGCCGCCCTTTGCAATATAATGCCCGTGGCTGCGGTGGTTGCTGAAAACGTAGTCGGTTTCTTTCAGATTTGCACAGACCCCCGCCGAAATGGCCTCCTGCCCCAAGCACAAATGGACGGGAGTTTTCATTTCGTCCTTGTGGTAGAGATCTTCTATCTTGAGCTCCACCTTTCTGATTCTCGAAATGACTACGTACAGCCTCAGAAGAGCTTCTGCGGGAATCTCGCGGTGTTCCATCATTATTGCAGTCTCACAATGTTCTTTTGATCGAGGTATTCTTATACCTTATCTTTATTTCTTTTCTTGTAACCTCAAGCAAGAGTTCTACGTTCTTAGATTCATGCGAGCCTTGTTAGAGCGATGAGTTACTACTGTTTTACAGTCGCTTGCCCAGCTTAACACAACACCCGGGCACACTCCGTCCCCCTGGGCTGCAATTAGCCCTTCACTGCGGCGTTTTTGACTGTTCAGCCGAGTCGCGGGTCCGAAGAACCCTGGTCTCGACGCCTTTTGCCTCTCCCAGTCCGCCGAAATCCAGATTAAAACGCCGTAAACAAACCCATCACCAACCTCATAGTATCGTTCTTAACGCAGAATCTGCGCACAACGAAGGCTTTCGACTTGTAATTGGCGTGTTGCCTCGTTGAGCCGCGCACCATCCCCGCTTTGTCATTTTGCCGCGATGGAAAACTCGGGTATGCCGGATGGTGCTTGTGTCTGCTTTGGTGTCCGTATCAGTAGCTTGCCTTTTCGCACCATCATTTTCGGATCCTTCCATATTGTTGGCCTCCTACCAAAGCTGTAACCCGACATTACGTCTGCCATAAACATAAGCAGCAGCACGTTACCCCACACAATCCCCAACGCAATAGCGCCGTTACCTTACCGAAAACATGCACAGTACACTCTTACCATCCGGAAATCCACTGTTTTCTTTGATTGCCCTATCGGCGTTTGTGTAGTACCTGCACAATGCTTGCTTCTTTTCTTTGACGTTGTCACCGAGAAGTATTATAATCTCTTTTGCAGATGATGGTTGCAGCAAAGAGGTAAGGCAGTGAAGTTGAAATTACGTTTTCTCGGCGCCGCTCAGAACGTCACGGGTTCTCGGCATCTGTTGGAGGCCAACGGCACAAGGATCCTCATCGATTGCGGGCTCTACCAGGAGCGGGATTTCAAGGCGAGAAACTGGGAGCCGTTTGTCGTCCGCCCCGATTCCATAGATGCCGTCCTCCTCACGCACGCCCATCTCGACCATTGCGGCCTGCTGCCCAAGCTCGTCAAGGACGGGTTCAAAGGCAGAATATACTGCACCGATGCAACCTCCGAGATTGCCCAGATAATACTGTTGGATTCGGCCAAGTTGCAGGAAGAGGACGCCGAGTTCAAACGTAAACGACACGAGCGAGAGGGCCGAAAGGGACCATACCCCGAAATTTCACTCTACACCGCCGGCGACGCCGAGGCTACTTTCCAACATTTCTCACCAGTGAAATACGGCCAGACCCTCAAGATCGCCCCGGATATCCAGGCGACTTTCTGCGATGCCGGTCATGTGCTCGGTTCGGCGATTATAAAGATTGACGCACGAACCGATGCCGGCGAGAGGACGGTCCTGTTCTCGGGCGATATCGGCAGGCCCGACAGGCCCATCGTCCACGACCCAGCTCAGGTTGACAGCGCCGACTACGTCCTTGTCGAATCAACATACGGCGACAGGGTCCACCAGTGCCGCGAGGACATCAAGAATCGGCTTGCCGAGGTCATCGTCTCCACCAGGCGGGCCGGCGGCAACATAATCGTCCCCAGCTTTGCCCTGGAGCGCTCGCAGGAGCTGCTCTATTACATCAACGACCTGCTGCTTGAGGATGCCATTCCACACATCATGGTTTTTCTCGACAGCCCGATGGCCGCGAGCATCACCACGATATTCAAGCATCATCCGGAGCTCTTCGACCGGGAAATGGCTGAGCGCATGAACCGCGATGAGTCGCCATTCGGCTTTGTTGGTCTAAAGATCACCCAGAGCGCCAAGGAATCCAAGGCGATAAATCACATAAGGGGTACGGTTATGGTTATTGCCGGGTCGGGAATGTGCACGGGCGGACGAATCAAGCACCACCTGGTCAACAGCATCGCCAAGCCGCAGAACACCATAATGTTTGTCGGATACCAGGCGGTCGGCACGCTTGGCCGGCAAATCGTCGATGGCGAAAAGGAAGTCCGAATACTCGGCCAGGATTACCCGGTAAAGGCAAGGGTCGAACAGATATGCGGCTTCTCCGCTCACGCCGACAAAGAGGAGCTGCTCCAATGGCTCAGGAAACTACAGGCGGCTCCCAGGACCCTCTTCGTGGTCCATGGCGAGGCACAGAGCGCTCAGCACTTCGGTGACTACGTCAGACAGAAAACCGGCTGGAAGGTGGTCGTCCCCGCATATCGCGACCAGGTAGTCCTCGACTGATCCTGCATCAGTACACTTCCGGCTGGCTCGGCGGGCTCTCCTTCTCCTTCTTTTTCTCCTTCTCCTTCTTCATTTTCTTCCGCTCTGACAACCAGCTCAGCAGTATGCCCAGCTCGAACAGAGCGTACATCGGTATCGCAAGCGCAATCTGCGAGATAACGTCCGGACCGGGCGTCGCTACGGCTGCCACCACGAAAATGCCCAGCAGCACGTACCGCCTCGACTTGCAAAAAGCGCCGAGTGACACCAGACCCGTTTTGTTGAGGATGAACATGGCTATCGGAGTCTGGAAACCCAGCCCAAACACTAACATCAGCGTCGTCATAAACGATACGTAAAGCCCAAGCGTCCAGGCCGGCTCTACGTTGATGAACCTGCCGAATTTCAGAAAAAATGTCAGAGAAAGCGGCCCCACTACAAAAAGGAAGAACATCGCGCCCGCCACAAACAGAATCACCGAGAAAGGCACTGTCATGCGGACATACCGTCTTTCGTGCTCAAAGAGTCCTGCCGCAACGAACATCCACAACTGGTAAAACACCCAGGGCGATGACAGTATAAGACCCGCAATCATCGATATTTTCATATACGCCATGAAGGGATCGGCCGGAGCAAGCACTTTCAGGTCATCCAGGCCATACTTGACTTTCAGATTGGTGTACGGCAGTTCGATAAAGCGAATAAGATATGGGCCGACGATAAGACAAATGATCGACCCCATCACCAGCCCGATTATGGCGAGGATTAGCCGCGCGCGCAGCTCCTCAAGATGGTCGCCCAGACTCATCGTCGTATCGCGGGGATCGCGCTTCTTCTTTTTGGTCCTGGCCATTTCGACTTGGAGATGCTTGTATCAGGCAGTGCCGGGCTTCGGCGGGTTATTTCATTCGCTCAATATCGTCAAGCCCCGCTGCATCCTTCGCGTCTTTCACTGCGTCGTTCTTGATTTTCTTCACATCATTCGCCAATTCATCGGTGCTCTCTTTGGCTTCATTGATGCCTTTCTTGAACTCCGTGAGGCTCCTGCCCACGCTGCGCGCGATTTCGGGCAGTCGTCTGCCGAATATCAGCAGAGCTACGACGAGGATAACCAGCCATTCCCACTGCCCGGGCATCCAGGCCAGGACATGTTGTGTCTGTTCGGTCATTGCAATCTCCTTTGTTCGGCATCGAGATCGTTGCGCCGGATACCGGCAGGACCATTGGAACGCCACCAGCCGATTCCCGGCATCTCGACACCCATAACGGGATATGATGAAAACATCCCGCTATTTCAGTCTCATTTCTATAACGCCGAGACTGCCCCGCTGGATACCGGCAGGACCATCAAAACGCCACCAGCCGATTCCCGGCAACTCGACACCCAAGACGGAATATAACACGAATACCCCGTCATTTCAACATTATAATTATAACCCGCGTTGATTTGGTTTGTCAACAAGCAACACTTTTCCGGATTTTACCCACTCACCGCCTGAATTCGACACAAAAGACCTTTGTATCTCTGTCTCGGTCGGCGGCTTTCACAATAATTTTGCCCTTTTTGTCGGCGGCAATGCTCTGCCCGCCGTAAACCCGGCCTTTCCACGGCCCGTTCGATATTACCCCCACCGCATTCGTCCCGACCGCAACCGCCCCCGTCTGCCTCGCAGCGTTTTTCACGACCCTCTCAAGCTCTTTCCCGTGCCCAGGCCAGTCTTCCTCCGGTGCTGCGTATCCGTAGGGAATCAGCAGCAAATCCGGCTTCAAAGCCCCCATCCTCCCCAGAATCTCATCTTCGTGCGTATCGGCGCAGATTAGCAGTCCTATCCTGCCGAACTTCGTCCGAACCACATTGATCTGGTCGCCCGCGGTGTATGGCGGGCTCATCAGCTCCGCCAGCAGATTGATCTTGCGGTGCTTTAGAAGAATTTCGCCTGCATTGTTGATCAGCACGGCCGAGTCATACAAGTCCTCGCCGTCCTTCTCCTCCAGCCCGATGCAAAGATGAATCTCGTATTTTTGAGCCAGTTTGCAGAGTCGTGCGGAGTCTTTCCCCGGGATTCCAAATGCCCTGACGTGCGCATCGGGATTCACCCATCCTAAGATGGCCGTTTCCGGAAAACACGCAATCTGCGCCCCTGCGGCCTTCGCCTCGGCAATCCCGTTCTCTATCCGGACGATATTACCTAAGCGGTCGCCGTCAACTGTGAACACCTGGCACATCGCAACCTTTATCGCGCCCATTTCCATCCTTTATTCGTCGAATCCAAAATTGACAAAATCGCGGCAAAGACTATAATCCGTCTGAGCTTAACCGTCAAGTTGACTGCTTTTGTGGGAGTTGGCTATGGCTTCAGCCCCGGGCCGAAACAGGCGCCTCGAATCAGCCGTGAGCATCCTTCTGCTGGTGGTTCTTTTTCTTATCGCCCTTGCCATACTCGTAAAACAGGCTGACGTCGATATGGCTCGCTTCGGCCTGGGCGCCGCCGCCCAGCCTGATTCGCAGCAAGCCCCTGATCTGGCCGCCCTGACGCCCGATGGTTTCAAAGAGCTTTCCGCGCCGCTGGTTTACACCGCGGGCAACCTCTACGAAAAGATAAATGGCAAGGCCCCCCTCTATCTCGACGCCGGGTTCCTCAAGCTGTTCACCCAGCGTTTTGTAAGCCGGACCGATGAAAACCTCTGGATGGAGATATATCTCTACGATATGGCCACCCTCAAAAACGCCTTCTCCGTCTATAGTGTGCAAAAGCGGGCCGACGTCGAAGCTCTTGCGACTATGCAATTCGCATACAAAACCACCAACGCCCTGTACTTCGTCCACGGCAGATACTACGTCGAACTGCTCGGCTCAGCCGAGTCGCCCGACCTGCTCAATGCAATGACGAGCGTTGCCAATAGCATCACGGCCGGCTTGAAGGTCGATGAGGAAGCCCGGATACCCGAACTGGACCTGTTCCCCACGGACAACCTTGTTTCGGGCAGCTTCAAGCTCTCTTTGAAAGATACCTTCGGCTTTGCCGACCTGACCGACACCTTCACTTGCCGTTACGAGCTGAATGGCCAATCTGTGACCGCGTTTATCAGCACACGCTCCGACCCGAAGAACGCCCAAAAAATCGCAGTTAGCTACTGCGATTTCCTGATTGAAAACGACGCGAAACCAAAACCGACCCCCAACGAGACCATCAAAAAGGTCGCAGCGAAAGTCTTTGACTTCTACGACACCACCGAAATCGTCTTTTTCCTCGGCCCTTATGTCGGCGGAGTCCACGAGGCCGAAGACCAGAAGACCGCAGAAGAAGTGGCGGTAATGCTTATTAACAGACTAACCGACCCCCACGGGGCCTGGGGCCTGACAAAAAATCCAAAGCAATGACCGAGCACAACAATATGGAGTTGCCGAGACGACAATTTCTGAGCAGGGCGGCCAAGGCCGGCATCTCAATCGTCGCCGCCGGGGCGATTTCCTACGCCCTCTACGACCGCGAAGGCCCGGTGCCCGGCGTCAGTGCGGAGGACCTTGTTACATTACCCGATTTTTCCATCCCTCCCGAAGACGGCAGGACAATCAGCATTGTCACCGGCTCCGACAGGACCAAGACAGTCGGCAGGGCGATAGAGCTGCTCGGCGGCTTAGGCAGATTCGTCAGAAAAGGCCAAACCGTCGCCATAAAGCCCAACGTCGCCTTCGCCTCCCCGCCCATGCTCGGCGCCACCGCCAATCCCGGCCTCGTCGCCGAAGTGGTCAGGTTGTGCTATGCTGCCGGCGCCAAACAGGTTCTCGTCACGGACAATCCCATTAACGACCCTGCAAGCTGCTTTACGTTGAGCGGCATCGCAAAGGCCGCCACCGCCGCCGGCGCCAAAGTGATACTCCCTAAGGACAGCCTCTTCAGATACACGACGCTCGCAGGCGGCAAGCTCATCAGGAATTGGCCCGTCTATTTCGGGCCTTTCAGCAAGGCTGACAGGCTGATTGGCATCTCTCCCATCAAACACCACCACAGAAGCGGCGCCTCAATGACTATGAAGAACTGGTACGGCCTGCTGGGCGGACGCAGAAACGTATTCCACCAGGATATTAACACTATAATCGCCGAGCTTGCTATGATGGCAAAGCCCACCTTGGTCATTCTCGACGGCACCGACGTTATGATGACCAACGGGCCTACAGGCGGCTCGGTCTCCGACCTGAAGCGCAAGAATACCCTGATCGCAAGCACCGATATGGTTGCAGCCGATTCCTTCGGATGCAGCCTGCTGGATTTGAGACCGTCCGATCTGCCCTACCTTTCCAAGGCCCACCAGGCCGGCGCCGGGACAACCGATTACGAATCGCTCAAGCCGAAGCGGGCAAAGATAAGCTGAAAGTGTAACTATGAGAATTGTCACCACAAGACGGATAAGCCAGGCATTCTTCTTCACGCTCTTTTTCTGGTTTTGCATCGTCAGCACCGTCGGCGACAAAATCTGGCAGTTGCGCGGCTGGCCGGTTGACCTGTTCCTGTGGCTCGACCCGTTAGCGGCAATAGGCACCGCCCTGACCACGCACACCCTTTACCGGCCTCTCCTTTGGGCGCTCGCCACTATCGTATTGACGATAATCTTCGGGCGCTTCTTCTGCGGCTGGCTCTGCCCATTCGGCGCCATCCACCAATTCGTCGGCTACCTGGCGAATAGAAAGAAGACCACTGCCCAGAAAATCAGCCTCAACAAATACCGCAAGGCCCAGTCCATAAAATACTTCATTCTCATTGTCCTGCTCTTTATGGCCGCCTTCCCCTCCATTGCCGCCACTCTGCAAACCGGCCTGCTTGACCCCATCCCGCTCGTGTCGCGGTCCTTCAACTTGCTGTTGCTCCCAATCTTCGATAGATCCGTCAATTTCGTCTCGGTCTCCGCCCGCTTTTACGAGGGCGCCTGGCTGATAATGGCCTTATGCCTGACCGCCGTCCTGCTCAATCTCGTCATCCCACGATTCTACTGCCGATTCGTCTGTCCCCTCGGCGCCCTGTTCGGCGTCATCTCAAGATTTGCTGTCTGGCGAATCGGCCGCAGACAAGGCGACTGCACCGACTGCACCGACTGCGGATTGTGCGAGAAATCCTGCGAGGGCGGCTGCGAGCCTCGCGGCAAAATGAGAATCAGCGAATGTGTCCTCTGCTTTAACTGCCTCGACGACTGCAGGGGCGATCTGGTCAGCTATCAGACGACCTCTTCTTACGCCGGCGAAATCACCAATCCCGACGTCTCGCGCAGGGGCTTTGTAATCTCTCTCGCATCCGGCGTCCTCGCGGTCCCCGCTATCAGGCTCAGCAACAAGATAGGCGCCAACTGGGACCACAGAGTCATCCGACCGCCCGGCTCTCTGGCTGAACCCGAATTCCTAAAAAGATGTATCAAGTGCGGCCAGTGTATGCGGGTATGCCCCACGAACGTCATCCAGCCGGGCGGCCTCTACGGGGGCCTGGAGAACCTCTGGACGCCCATCCTCAACAACCGCATCGGCTCCAGCGGCTGCCAGTTGAACTGCACCGCCTGCGGCCAGGTCTGCCCGACCTCCGCCATCAGGCCGATTACCCTCGATGAAAAACTCGGGCGAGGAAGTTTCGCCGACGCCGGCCCCATCAAAATTGGCGCCGCATTCTTCGACCGCAACCGCTGCCTGCCCTGGGCGATGGACAAACCCTGTATCGTCTGCGAAGAAAATTGCCCCGTCAGCCCAAAGGCGATTTATACCCAGGAGTCCTTCACCACCGTAAGAGACGGCGTC
>Ga0315273_10012889_pt1 | contig 10729 bp, 9 predicted proteins | sample YL17G02_0_MG_FD_205753 | JGI IMG/M metagenome (GOLD analysis project Ga0315273, IMG submission 205753) | Sediment microbial communities from Yellowstone Lake, YNP, Wyoming, USA - YL17G02_0 | ecosystem: Environmental > Aquatic > Freshwater > Lake > Sediment | place: USA: Wyoming | collected... | reverse complement strand
CAATAAACATCTCATTCAGAAAAGTGACCTTATTAAGGTTATGTGCTAACACTGCGAAGGTCCTATTCCATGCTATTCCGTTTGTTGACGTGTACATGACATCTTTATCGGTTGTGACGACAAATCTGCCTGCCCCGAATGCAATACTCTTAAATGTTGCCGTGCAGCCCACTGCTTGCGTTGTCCAGGTTACGCTGTCTGTAGATGTTCTGATCTTGCAGGAATCTCCTACCGCAACAAAGGTATTGTTGCCATAGGCAACACCACGGAGGGTTTTGGTGGTGTCAAGGTTTGGAAGCGCTGTCCATAAGTTACCGTCTGAGGTCATGATCTTGCCGGCAACACCTACTGCGACATACTTACCATCTGGCACGCCAGTGCCCTTCCCATAAGCCACATCCCATATATCGTCTGTGCCTCCAGATAATTTATTAATCCAGGTAAGAGCATCTTTAGAATCAGAGATCATCGCTCTTCCTACAGCAACGAACTTACCCTCCGGACACGGTTCATCAACAGTAGGTGGTGTCGGAACAAATATTATTGCATAAGGTTTAGCTCCCGGTATCGAGTGTCTCGTATACCAGTCAACACCGTCTTCTGTAGTCACAATCTTGGCAATAGTGACGGTGTCAACCAGTGCTGCGATAACACCAGGTAAAGAACCACTTGTTGAAACACAGGTCGGTCTGACCGCAAGGGCTGTGATGTTGCCACCCTCGAATATCGGGTTCACAAGGTGCCAGTTGTCGAGCGGGTTATAAGAATATTGGAGCGGATCAATAGATAACACGCCGATGTCAAGGGGATGACCTTTGGCCATATCGCCATAAACTTCACTTCTCATAGACTCCGGAACTTCGATTGTGCCTGCGAATGCGGGCAGTGAAAGAAATGTTACCAAAAGAACTGCAAGACACAAGACCATCATGTTGCGTTTCATTAATGCCCTCCTCTTATGTGAGGTTAAATGCGTTACATTGTGATTTAAAGGTTTTCAAAAAACCTTTCCCCGAAAAAGCAATTTATTGATATTACTCATCTCATAAGGCACCTCCTCTTTTCTACTTGCTTTTTAAAAAGTGCTTTGTCAATCATCCGCCTAAAGCAAATCTCATTACTTAAGGAGCGCTCACAGCAGCGCTGCGAGGTGTCGAATCTGTCATTCTGGCTCTTGTCGTCGCCTCGTCGAGGACCAGTCCAGAATCTTTCTGTATCCAAGAAGGATTCCCGGCAAGCGGGAACGACAAAAAAACATTACACCTTAAAGCAAAGCTTCCAAGAATTCTTTGATTAAAGACTCTTAAAAATATACTATAGCTTAACTTACAGATTACTTGCAGATTACTTACAGATTATAAAAAGGGAAAGACGAGAGAACAGGGAAAGAAATTTAAAACAATTAACGAGAAGAGATAATTATCTTGTTGATTTCCGCTTGAAATATTGTACTGAAGGATAATGTGTAAAAATCACACCTACAGGAAGAAGATCGCCGTCTATATTTCTGTTTGAAAGAGTTGCTTTCGACTGCCTCTTGAGTACAAGTTCGTAGCAGAACATGTGGCAGTGGAATGGTTCTTTGTCAAATGTATTTGAATAAGTATTGACGAAGATATTCAAAAGTATTATTGTCTAACCAGTAGCATGAGCAGCATAAAAAATAATATTATGACTCGATGTCGGAAATAGAAAATGCCACCCGGTGATGCTCAGAGACAGTGGTTTCCGGAAATGATAGAGATACTCCAGCAACAGTGGGATCCGAAACTTTCGTGGGAAGAACTTGCTGTTCTTAATGCGCGTCTGGACACAATGCTTCAGCAAATAAGAAAAGAGCGTAATATCATTCCCCCCATGTTCACCTGCCCGAAATGCGGTGCACGTAAACACACAAGCTTTGGAAGGATTTCGATAAACGCTACGATTATGGCAGCAGGACGTTTCGGAATCGCATCGCAGTCTGAAGTTAAGGAACTGTCCAATCGCTGGAAGAAATATCGCAAGGATCCAGGTCTCGACAATTATGGAAAAAAGGCGGTCACAACAACGACCTGTATACCCAAAATATCTAAGAAATCACTGATTGTCTCTCTTGTAAATCTTTACTTTTTTAGCCTTATAATAACTGTTTAATAGCAGGTGAATTACTCACTGAATGATAATTTCTTTGGTGCGTGTTAGATGAATTATGTGGAGCTGCATATAAGAAGAAATATACACGTTATCTGACACTGTCAGAAAGGTTAAATCTTGTCTTTTGCAGATTAAAGAACCCTGTATTATTTTCTGCCAGTCACAGGCGCATAGACTATCTTTTATAAACATCACCTCTTAGCATCGAGTAGACTGAGGGGTCACCCCCCCCAGGTCTCTCACACCACCCGGCATACGGTTCACGTACCAAGGCGGTTCCCGAAGTTAATAGTTCTGAAAACTATAATTCTGGCTTTTCTGAAATCTTTTGCAAGTTTTATTTTCTACAGAGGATTATATGAAAAGAGTTCTTCTTTACATCTCAAGCAGAGTTACCGTGCGGTAACTCTGCTTGAGATTTTTTAACGATTCAGTTTATTTCACCCGTAAAGGTGTTGTTTCTCTTATACAGTCTGAGTAGGAAGAGACTCCAGTTGCACTGGGCTGTGCCGCTGATATCTTGCGCGCCATGACCCTGTAAGAATATGTCTGGCCTGGAGAAAGACCAGTATCGACGTAAGATGTTGCATCCATCTGTGTCGCACTTATGGTGCTCCAGGGATTGGCAGACGAACATGAACCGGATTTCCTCTGTAAATAGAATCTTACATTTTTGCTATTGTCTATCCATGTGAGGATTATCTTGTTCGGTGATATAACAGTTGTAGCAAGATCTACTGGCATATAGGGAACTACTGCGACATTGGTTGCAGGTGAACATCCGCTGCTGTTACATGCCTTGACATAATAGCTATAAGCGGTCGTGGTAGTATTACCTGATGCTGTTGCATCAATATGGCTTACAGCATTTGCCCCTTTTGTGGTTAGAAGACCCCACGAACCACTACCAGCCTTTCTATACACCTTGAAACTCGTCACATTGGTGGAGTTAGCTGTCCATTTCAGGTTTACCTGACTTGTTGAGACAGATGTAGCCTTTAAGTTTGTTGCTGCATTGGATGTCAATAAAGCGGCTGTCTTTGCTGATGCACAGTTGGAATAAGTTGAATTACCAGCTGCATTAGAGGCCCTCACTCGATAGGAATAGGTAGTATTAGCAGTTAAACCTGTGTCCGTGGTAGTTTTTACATTAGCTCCTACTGTTTTTATCTGTGACCATGGATTCGTGGAACTACACGCCCCTGATTTCCTCTCAATCTTGGAACCTGTTTCATTATCATTGTTGTCTTGCCATGTAAGCTGTATGCTCGATGATGATAGGGCTGCGGCCGTAAGGGAAGATGGCGCATTAAAAATAATGTCTGATTGAATTGTCTCTGCACCATTATAACTTCCACCTGCACCTGCAGCAACGAATGTCCCATTACCAAATGCCAAGTCATAGTACACACCATCAATTCCATGGAATCTCTCTGTCCATACAATCCCGTCGAAGGAAGTGACCATAAAATCAGGGATGCCGAAAGACCCACCGTCTGCCACAGCAACAAAGGTGTGATTGCCAAAAGCTACACACCGCAAATTAACAGAAATCCCTGAAGTTCTTATCTGCCATGTAATTCCGTCAACCGAAGTCAAGACAATGCCAACTTGAGCTACGGCGACAAACATGTTATTCCCGAAAGTGACGTCATAAAGACTCCAGTTTATTCCGGAAACTTGTGAGTCCCAGGTCACGCCATCACTCGAAGTAGCAATGCTTCCTCCCCCTACTGCAACGAATATGCCTTTACCAAAGGTAATACTGGAAGGAGTAAAAGCTAAATCTGATGCAACTGTCCAAGCCAACCCATCCGGAGAGGTAAGGACTTTGCCTATGGTTGATACAAGATAATCGTCTCCAACAGCAACAAAAATGCCATTACCATACGCTACTGCTATAAGATTGTTAACCGTTCCTGAATATGGAGTTCTCTCTTCCCAACTTTGCCCGTCAGGAGACACGAGAATAGTGCCATTGTCTCCCACAGCAACAAAATTGCCTTCGCCATAAACTACGCCATTAAGGTTTTCTATAGTTCCTGATTCCCAGAAGTCTTGTTCTGTCCATATTAGCCCGTCAGGTGAACTGAGTATTGTGCCTCTGTCGCCAACAGCAACAAAGGTATTATTACCAAAAGTTATCCTATTAAGTTGATTAGATATGGAGGTTAAGGAAAAATACCTCAGGTACCAGTTGTCAATAGATTCAGCCAACGAAACGACAGGTAAAAATACAAGCACGATCAGTGAAAATAAAAATAACTTCTTCATGATTCCCCTCCTTGTAGTGTTTTAGTTGAACAATTCCCCCTGCAATTACCTTACGACAACCTCTTTAGAGCATCACCTCCTTTGCATTGAAATGAATATAAGAAGTAAACAAATATAGCAAGCTTGACGAAGATTTATCTTTCATACTTCTAAGGCAGGCATTGTGCGTATGATGCTGAGCAGGGCAATGATACACTCCTATCCCCCTTTATGATGAAGAAAGCAACCTTAAGATCGTATCGCAATAATATATCACATAAAGCAAACTTGTCAATCATAAAAAAAATTTATTACTGTCATAAAAAAATTTACTAAGGAGTTCATAAGTAAAACCTCATTAAATGCCTATTTCTGTCATGCCGGCTTGTCCGGCATCTTTCTTCAAGAAGGATTCTCGCCCCAGCGAGTCGCTGAGGTGACCCGACAAGCGGGAATGACATACATGTGGCTTTACTTATGACCGTATTAGTAATAAAAACTTATTATTTATAGATAACTCTGCTGCAATGGTTGTCATTTTCCTGTCGGAGCGATTCCTCGTGGGAATACGCATCGGACTTGACCTCCATATCAGGTACAGGGCAGGTTCTAAATCCAGTTCCTTTCCTCGGATTCCAAGTCAAGTCTGAGAATGGCATTCTTAGTCTCCGGGCGGACGAAGAATCTCATTGAGATCCTTCGGGCTCTGCACTCAGGATGACGTTTTGCACTCAGATTACTTCGGCTTTGCCTCCTCACCTTACAAAATTTTACTCAGCGGCTTTCTCTCTCCGATAAAATTGAAAGGCTAAAGAAGTTTTAAGCTTCCTTAGCCTTTATTAGCAATGTTAAGTTATCTATTTGCCTGCTTTTTAAATTATTTAGAACATTATGCCTGCTTGGCCGCCGATTCTCCAGTTCCTGAAACTCAGATCTGTTTCTGTATCTCCTATGTCAAAATTTTCAGTTATCTGGTATTTCGCATTGATACCTATAAAAAATTGATTGATTTTGAGGTTCAAATCTGCAAAAGCCTGTCCGCCCCAGAGCCAATCATCTTCAGTGCCGAATAAACGAGGTGCTTCAACTTTAGCGTAGTTAATGGAGGGACCGGCACCTAAGTCGAGTGCTAAGTTAGGAGTAACATTCATTGAATATTTTAAGTTTAATTCAATCGGAACAAAAATTGCTTCTGTCTCACGATTGCTGCCTGAGCTATCCACATCACCATCAGAACTTGCATAGCCTACCTCCATACCTATATAAAAGTTTGGTGCTGTATCTGCGAGATGACTATATGCTTCAAGGCCAACATACAAGCCTGAATCAACGTCAAGATTGCCCATGTCGCCATCAGTAAAATCGATGTAGTCCACCTTTAGGGCTAAATTGCCAGCGCCAAGAGTAGCTTTTTCCGCTGCAAATACAGTAGAAGAGCCGAAAACCATTACAAACAACAGAGAAACTAACAATACTTTTTTCATGTTCCCCTCCTTAATCATTTATTTTTGACTCCTGATTCACAGAAACTCCTAAAGATAGGCTTCTTAAAAAAGATACCCTTTCCCCTCCCTTCATCAATGGATTAGCTCTATAGGCTGGCTGGTATATCTTTATCAAACGAGGCTCTAATTGTCAATTGAAAAATATTTATCGTATATAAAATGTTCTAATTCGAGTTACTTTAAGATCCCCCTGATAAATGATACTTGTTTAATTGTCATTGCGAGGTCGTTTCGACCGTGGCAATCTTCTATAAAGCAATAATGAGATTGCTTCGGCTTCGCCTCGCAATGACACTTTTCAAGACAATTTTAGGATTTTCATATGGCTTGTCAATCCATCTTTAGCAAAGATATAATAACAAACTATGCGCGTGCCTTTTGAATGGTTAAAAGAGCTTGTTAGCGTCACTGCTACTGCTGAAGAGGTTGCTGAAAGACTTACCATGATTGGGTTTGAAGTTGAGGGAATGGAACAGGCAGATGATGACACTGTCTTTGAAGTGAATGTTACACCAAACAGACCGGACTGTCTGAGTATCATAGGTCTCGCAAGAGAAGCATCTGCAGCCTTTATGGCTCCTCTGAAAATGCCTCTTCATGATATACAAAGCGCATTGCCTAATCCTGATTTTTCTGTTGAAATTTTAAACCCTGATCTCTGCAACAGATATGCGGGCAGGGTAATAAGGAATGTTGCAATTTCTGAATCACCCCCGTGGATTAAAAAAAGGCTTGAGAAGTGTGGTATCCGGTCCATAAACAATGTTGTCGATATTACCAATTATGTTCTTTTAGAGTATGGACATCCACTCCATGCCTTTGATGCTGATACCATTCATGGAAGAAAGATAAGAGTTGGAACACCGGATACTGTATCAGGGAAAAAGACAAAGATGAAAACCCTTGATGGTCTTGTACGTGAAATACCAGGAGACTCCCTCCTGATTTGGGATGCTGATGAACCGATAGCTATTGCCGGGGTTATGGGTGGATTGGAGACAGAAGTTAATGATGTTACAAAAGACATCTTCCTTGAGAGCGCCTATTTTGATCCTCTTTCTGTCAGGAGGACATCAAAACGGTTGAACCTCGTAAGTGAATCATCTTACAGGTTTGAAAGGGGAACTGACATAGAGTTCCTTGAGAAAGCTCTTAACAGGGCTGCCCTTTTGATAAGTGAAATTGCTGATGGCGCCATCCATGAAATAGTCGATGCCTATCCAATGAAATACAAACCAGGAAGTATACAAATACGATATGAAAGAATAAACAGCATCCTGGGGACGGAAATCTCAAACGAGGAAATGCTTGAAATCATGGAGAGACTCCACATTACCGCGGAGGACAGAGGGAATTTCTTTCTTGTTTACCCCCCTGCTTTCAGGCGTGACCTTAAACAGGAATGTGATATTGCTGAAGAAATATCAAGGTTATATGGCTATGACAGAATCCCTGTCAGGGTTCCAAGAAGCCCTCTTTCTTCAAGTCCAATTGATAAAAAACTGGATGCTATGAGACGCATCAGAAATGGGATGAGAAAATCCGGCTTTACCGAAATTATCAACTATAGTTTCATGAGTCCTTCGAGTCTCGATATGATTGCTATCCCTGAGGGAGACAGAAGGAGAAATACTGTTGCCATACGAAATCCCTTGAGAAAAGAAGAGTCTTTGCTCAGGACAACACTTGTGCCATCTCTCATTGGAAACCTTACATACAATCTGGACAGGGGCATAAACGATATACGTTTCTTCGAGGTCTCTACAGTCTTCGAAGATTTAGGGAAAGAGCTTCCCCTGGAGGAGTTAAGGCTTGGTGGAATTTTCTACAGGGAAAAACTTCCTTCTCTCTGGAAAGAAGATACTCATAGTTTCTTTATCACAAAAGGCGTTCTGGAATCGCTGTTTGAAGAATTAAAAATAAAGGGATATTCCTTTGTCCCCTCTGCAGAGCCTTTCCTCCATAAGGGACAGTCATCTGATATACAGATATCGGATTCTTCCATAGGCTACATCGGAATTCTTGCCCCGGACATCGTTGAAAGGCTCGATCTGAAGAAAAAGAAAATGGAAGTTGTCCTTTTTGAACTTAACCTCAATGCCCTTGCTGCAGCAATACCTGATTCGATACAGTACAGTCCGGTTCCCAGGTATCCGCATATTGAGCGCGACATTGCCATTGTTGTCGATGAAGCCATCCTTTCCTCTGAGATCACAAAGATAATCATGGCTTATCCATCGGAAATCATAGAGGAGGTTTCGATATTTGATTATTACAAGGGAGGTAATATCCCTGCAGGGAAAAAGAGCCTTGCCTTCAGCATCCTCTACAGGTCTAAAGAAAGAACTCTCACTGATGAAGAAGTAGAAAAGCTTCATTCTGCACTTGTAGAACACATCATGAAAAAGACAGGTGGAGAGCTAAGAAAATAATAGGGGCATATTGCGGTAAGCCCCTACTCAGCAAAGCATGCCGAATAAATATAATCCTGACACACACCATAGACGATCAATCCGTCTAAGAGATTATGATTACACACAGACAGGAGCATATTTTATAACCATATGCTCGTGGAGCAGAGAATGTTTGTTTGGAGACATCTTAGATGGAAGAATGCAATTAAATGAATATGGACAGATTGCAGAAAGGGAATGGTTGCAAACAGGTATTGTTCGTTCAAATGTGGAATTAGATGCATATATTATAATGCCCAATCATATTCACGGAATTATTATATTGAATGACATTGTAGGGGCGACCCGGCGGGTCGCCCAAAATAGGGCGAATCACCGAATCGCCCCTACAGAAAAATCCATTGGCCCTATTTCTGATTCCATTGGTGCGATCATAGGACAATTCAAATCAATTGTTACCAAACAAATCAATCAAATCCGCAATAACCGGGGAATACCTGTTTGGCAACGTAACTACTACGAACACATCATACGCGATGAAGACGAAATGAATCGTATCCGTGATTACATCACTCATAACCCTCTGCAATGGGCAGAGGACAAAAATAATCCGGTGAATATTGCAAGAACGTAACTCTTCATGCCCTACCATATAAGCAGAATCGATTTTGATGTCCTTGTTGAAAAGGCGGTTGACAACCTGCCGGAGGAATTTAAAAAATATTTTACGAATGTAACAATCATGGCAGAAGATTATCCTTCGGGGGGTGATAAAAATCTCACACGCTCAAAAGGATTGCTTTTAGGTCTTTTCAAAGGCGTTCCCTATACAAGGAAGGGAGGATTCTTCAATATACCTCACCCGTTACCCGATACGATCATCCTCTTTCAGAAGAACATCGAAAGTCTTTGTTCAACAGAAAAGGAACTCATTGAACAGATTACAAAGACCCTCATTCATGAAGTAGGTCACTATTTTGGTCTTTCAGAGAAGGACCTCAAAAAATACGGGGTTTAGCAGTAAACCAAAAAAGAGGATATATCCTTATTAACGGTTAAACCTAAAATAGGACATTTCTACTTTGGCTTGACAATACAGACTTGATGACTTGACAGACCATATTAAAAAGACTATATTAGTCATATTAAAAACTGGAGGTAAATTTATGAAAACAACAGCGATTTCCAAGTTAAAGACATCCCTGAGCGAATACTTGTTAAAGGTGAAGGCAGGGGAAGAGGTAATTGTAACTGACAGGGGAAAACCGGTTGCCAAGATTGTGCCTATAAAGAGAGGCGAAATTGAAATCCCGGCGCATCTTTTAACACTGGAACGAGCAGGTCTGGTTCGCATCGGAAAAGGAGCCCTGCCAGGAGGGTTCTGGAACATGCCGAGGCCAAAGGATAAAAAGGGACTTGCGCTTGCAAAGCTCTTAGAGGAGCGTAAAGAGGGCAGATGAAGTTCTGGGATGCCTCAGCTATCATCCCGTTATGTATAGATGAACCCCGGACAGAGATTGTTCGGGATATTCTTAAAAAAGATGCTTCTATTGTTGTATGGTGGGGAAGCCTTCTTGAATGCTATTCAGCATTTGCCCGTTTGCGTCGCGACGGTCTCTTGATATATGAGGAAGAAGAACAGGTAAGAGATATCCTCACCTCTCTGTCTGCTGTATGGACTGAGATAGAACCTGCTGAAGATATAAGGGATATAGCGATACGACTTCTTCGAAATCATCCATTAAGGGCAGCAGATTCCTTGCAGCTTGCTGCTGCCATTGTGTGGGCGAATAGCAGACCAAAGGGACATCATTTTGTATGTTTTGATTCAAGATTGAGAGAGTCAGCAAGAAAAGAAGGTTTCTCATTACTCCCAGCAAGGATCTGAAATTATCCAAGCACTCATCATTGACTTGTCAAACTAACTGGTGGTTTTTGAATTCTTCTGGGTAGGTTAGGTTTTGTAGGTTTTTGAACATATTACAAAGACACTTATTGATGAAGTAGGTCACTATTTTAGTCTTTCAGAGAAGGATCTCAAAAAATACGGGGTTTAGAAAGACCGATGATTAACCTTAACGCAATAGATCTGATTTGACCTAAAAGGCTCTGTCAGCTAATCTATCGCCCTCTTCATCAAAGACACACGTCACATACCGGTCTCCAGGTGTGGATAACACCTACAAAGCAATAATCCGATTGGACTGAAATATTGATGATTAACAAAAGAAATAAAGCATAACATTAACATGACCAGTTCGATATTTGATTGCGCATTATAAAACTGCTAATTACAAAAATAAAAAACAAAAAACAGACTGTTTTCAGGTTCAATAAATGACCTTAACCAGAAACAAGGCATGAGGAGGAGCTGTAAAGCCGGCCGCTGAGCGTTTTTCCTTTTCAAACATTTCTTTAATT
>Ga0315273_10012888_pt1 | contig 10729 bp, 10 predicted proteins | sample YL17G02_0_MG_FD_205753 | JGI IMG/M metagenome (GOLD analysis project Ga0315273, IMG submission 205753) | Sediment microbial communities from Yellowstone Lake, YNP, Wyoming, USA - YL17G02_0 | ecosystem: Environmental > Aquatic > Freshwater > Lake > Sediment | place: USA: Wyoming | collected... | reverse complement strand
CTCGCGGAACTTGAGGATGCCGTGGAAGTCGGTCTCCCTGCCCAGGGTGGTGGAGATTTTTTCGGTTCCTTTGTGATCGTTGTTCTTGGGCATACTTCCTCGAGGTCGGAATTATTTAGTCTTCATCACGAAAACCCCGTCCCAGTCCTCGGGGGGCGGGTTCTCGATGTAGTGCTTACAGCGGGCCAGGTACACCTTGGAGGGCCCGTCCTCCGCTTCCACGGCGAGGGCCCTGGCGAAGCAGTCCCGGGCCTCCGGGAACCTCATCAGCTTGTAGTGACGGCGCCCCTCAGCGAACAGCTCCAACACCTTCTTCCTCGCCTCCGAGATCATCCCGCCGCCTCCCCCTCGTGGCTGCGTTTCCAGTTGCGCAGGTGCTTCTTGAGCTTCTTCTCCAGATCCTCCAGGCTCAGGTCCCCGCGTTTGATCCGGTCGCCCTTCTCCTGCATCTCCCCGATCTCCTCCTCCAGGCCCTTGAGCGTGGCCAGGATCTCCGCGCCGCGCGTTTTCACCAGCTCCAGCAGGCGCGCGGACTGGGAGCAGTCGGCCGGGTCCAGGCTTTCCGCCGCGCTCAGCAGCTCGGCGATGGGGTTGCGGATGTGCTGGGTGAAGAAGATCAGGGAGGCATTCAGCGACTCCACGACCGCCAGGCGCCGCTCGCGGCGGGCGATCTGGCGCGAGAGCTCGCGGTTGCGCAGAACCGCCCGGATACGGGCCAGCACCTCGGAGAAGTTGAAGGGCTTGGTGATGTAGTCGTCCACCCCCAGCTCCAGGCCCTCGATCTTGTCTTTGACCTCGTCCATGGCCGAAAACATGATGATCGGGGTCTGGCGGTGCTTGCGGTACTCCCGGTCCTGCTTGAGCTTCTTGGCGACCTCCCAGCCGCTCAGGCGCGGCATGATGTTGTCCAGGAGGATCAGATCCGGATTGGTCTCCTGGATCTTCTGCAGGGCCTCCTCACCGTCGGTGGCCTTCTCGATCTGGAAGCCCAGCCTGGAGAGCATCACGTCGAAGAATTCGAGGTTTATGGGTTCGTCATCGACGATGAGGATCCGGCCTTTGAGCTTCATCGATAGGTCATTCTGGCCGAGCCCCGGGGAGCTTGTCAACTCCTTGCGTGGCCCGCCGCTTCCTCCCCAGCAGGAGGCGCAGGCCGGCGGCGGCCGGCAGGCCGAGGCCCACGGCCGCCGCCAGGAAAGCGAACCAGTCTCCCAGGCGGGTGTACAAAGTGTGCTGGGCGTCGAACACCGGGGCCGCCACGACCAGAAAATCCTCGCGGAAAGGCGGCAGTATACCCGCGATCCGGCCGTTCGGGTCGATGACGCAGGTGATGCCGCCGTTGGTGGCGCGCACAAGGGTGCGGCGGTTCTCCACGGCCCGAAACAAGGCGATCGACATGTGCTGCATTTCAGAAGCGACGGACCTGGACCAGGAGTCGTTGGTCATGTTTACCAGCACCTGGGCGCCCCGCCGGACGAACTCCCGGCAGAGCCCGGGGAAGGTGTCTTCGAAGCAGATCGGGGTGGAGAAGCGCACGCTGCCGGCCTCGAACACGGTGTACTCTTCACCCTTCTCCCAGAAGTGCGTGTCCGCGCTGCGCAACCACTCGTAGATGCCGGGCAGCCAGCGCCGGTAGGGGAAGTGCTCGCTGAAGGGCACCAGGTGAAGCTTGCGGTAGGTCTGGAGGATCTCCCCTCCCCGGAAAAGGAGGGTGGCGTTGTAGTCCACGCGGACCTCCTCCCCGCTTTCCAGCCGCTTCAGCCTCCCGTCGTCGTTGCCGATCAGGTAAGGCACGCTCTGGCCGGCGAGAAACTCCCGCAGCTGCCGCACCAGCTCGAAGGCCTCCCGGTCCGTGCGGTAGCGGGTGTGCCAGTCGACGGCCGGCACGAACGAGGTCTCCGACCAGATCACGATCTGCGGGTCCTGCTTCACCGCCTCGCGGCTCAGGCGCCGCAGGGTGGCCAGCGACTGCCCGTAGGCCTTGTAGCCGCCGCGCCAGGGGTCGATGTTCTGCTGCACCAGGGCCACGCGCCAGGTGCGGGCCTGCCCCAGGTCGACCCTGGAGGCCAGGCCATAGCCCAGGGCGGCGGCGAACAGCGCGGCCCAGGCGGCGGCGGGCAGCCAGGAGGCGCGCAGCCTGGCGACAAACCCCCGCGGCCCGTCGCGCAGAGCCTGCGCCAGCCAGGCGGAGGGGAAGACCACCAGCCAGGAGACCCCCCACACCCCGGTGAGTGCCGCGACGCGGATGAGCGGCTGGAACAGGTACTGGGAGTAGCCGATCGTGCCGTACGAGTACCCCAGGAAGCCCTGCACCTTCCACAGCTCGTAGGCCACCCACAGGGCTGACTGCGCCACGAAACCCCAGCGCGGCAGGAGGGTGTCCGCGGCTTTGAGGGCCACGAAGGTCGCGAGCAGGTAGAAGGCGTAAATCGGGGGGACGATGAACAGGGTCAGGGGATGGAAGGAGCCCAGCCAGTAGTTGTACAGGGCGTAGCTCAGGTAGCCGTACAGGGCTCCGTACAACACGGTCCCCAGCCACCCGGTGCGGCGGATCACCACGAACACCGGGGCGAGCGCGACGTAGGCCAGGGGAAACCAGCCCCAGGGCGACAGGAAGCTCGGGAAGGACAGGGCGAACAGCAGCGCGGCCAGTACGATCAGCGCCAGCTCGAGAAACACGGCCTGCGCGCGCGAGGCCCGCTCCCGGTCAGCGGGGGCGAGACTCAAAGGGCTATTTCCTCAGTTCCCAGGCTTTTTGCTTCAGCTCCCGCCCGGGACGAAAGACAGCGACGCCGTGGTTGACCACTTCCACCGCGGCGCCGGTCTTGGGGTTGCGCGCCTTGCGGCCCTTGCGCATCTTGATCTCGAAAGTACCGAAGCCGCGCAGCTCGATAATCTTGTCCAGCAGGAGACCTTTCTTTAGCTCGTCGAAGAACAGGTCGAGGATGGTGTGGATGTTCTTCTTGCTGACCTTGATCAGCGGGAAGATGTTCTCGATGATCTCGGCTTTGGTGAGCTTCTCCTCACCCACCCCGGTTCCTTTCGTGCGGGTACTCCGCTCAGGAAGCTTTCTTGGCTCCGGGCAGCATCTTGTGCAGCCGGTGCTTCTTGCGGGCGGCCGTGTTCTTGTGGACGATCCCCTTGCTGACAGCCCGGTCCAGGAGGCTGGCGACGGTCTTGTACTGCTTGTCCGTCTCCTCCTTGGCGCCGCCCTTGGCGAGCTCGACGAACTTCCGCGTGCTGGTGCGCACGCGGGTCTTCACCATCTTGTTCCGCACCCTCTGGTCCTGGCTCTGACGATGGCGCTTGGCTGCTGAACCTTTCCCAGGCAAGTTATCCCTCCGTAAGTTTAGGCAATACAAGAACCTAACAGATTTTGCTTCGCGGTGTCAAGCCGCGGTAGCGGGCTTCGCCCCGCTATTGCGGCGTGTCAAGCCGCGGTAGCGGGCTACGCGCCGCCATTGCGGCGTGTCAAGGCCGGGTGCCGAGGCCGGGTGCCGAGGCCGCGCGGCATAGCCTGCCGGCCAGAGGACATCCGCGGCATTCGGGCGCGGCGCGGCAATGCTCCTTGGCGTGGCGCACGACCAGGGCATGGAACTCCTGGTACACCGGCACCTCCACGGCGAGGCCGCGGGAGCACAGGGCGGCAAGCTCCTCGTAGCCTTCACGCCCCTCGATCCAGTCCAGGCGCCGCAGCAGGCGGCGGGTGAACGCGTCCACGACGCACACCGGCCGGTGCCAGGCATAAAGGAGGATCGAGTCGGCGGTCTCCGGCCCGAGGCCCCACAGCGCGAGCAGGGCCTCACGCGTCGGAGCCTGCGCGCGCCCGGAGGCTAGGCCTTCCAGGTAGACGGCCAGCCCACGCAGCTTGCGGGCCTTCTGGTTGTAGTAGCCGCTGGGCCGGATCAGTCTGGCCAGGCGCTGCGGGGAGCAGTCCAGCAGCGCTCCAGGGCTGAGCAGCCCCGCGGCCAGAAGCGCGCGCAGGGCCGCCTCGGCGTTGCCCCAGCTGGTGTTCTGGGTAAGCACGGCGCCGGCGGCCACCTCGAAGCGTTCGCGCGGACCCGGAACGCGGTAGACCCCCGGGTGGTAGCCGCGCCCGTCGAACCCCAGGCGGCCGGCGCGGCCGGCCAGGGGCCACCACCCCTGGGGGCCGTAGCGCGCCGCCAGGACCTCGTACAACCGAGCGACCGCGGGGGCCTTCACAGGCGTTTCCGCACCCGGGGGAACAGGGACAGCAGGGCCAGCAGCGCGAGTGCCGCCGCGGCGCCCTGGGGCAGCCAGTCCCCCCACCGGGTGTAGGGGGTCGTACCCGCGGGGCGGAAGCACACGTCGACCACCAGGAAACTCTCCTGGTAGTAGGGAACGGCGGCGAGGAGGCTCCCGTCCGCGTCGAAGTACCCGGTCAGCCCGGAGGCGGTGGCCCGCAGGAGCGGGCGCGCATTCTCGACGGCCCGGAGGGAGGAGTTGACCGCGTGCTGCTTGGCCTCCACCTCGGTGAGCGACCAGTAGTCGTTGGAGATGTTGATGATGGCCTCGGCGCCTGCGCGCACGAAGCGCCGAATGTCGCCGGGAAAGGAGTCCTCGAAACAAATGGGGGTGAAGAAGCTGAAGCGGGGGTGACGGAATACCACGCGCTCGCGGCCCTGTTCCCACAGGTAGACGTCGAAGTCCAGCAGCCAGCGGTACACGCCCGGCAACTGCTCCTTGAAGGGGAAATACTCGGTGAAGGGCACCAGGTGCATCTTGTGGTAGGTCCGCACCCGCCGGCCCCGCTCGTCGAAGAGCACGGCGGCGTTGTAGTCGCTGCGGATTTCCTCGCCCGTGGGCCCGGCGCAGAGCTCGTAGTCGTCGTTGCCGGTGAGCAGCCACACCCCCAGGCCGCGCTGGTAGTCCAGGAACTCCCGCACCAGCCGGGCCAGGGGCAAGCGCTCGGGATCCTCCCCGCTCCAGCGGCGGATGTTGGGCACGAAGGCCGTCTCGGACCAGACCACCAGCTCAGGGCGGAGCCCGCTATTCGCGGCGCGAAGGCCGCTATTTGCGGCCCTGGGGCCGGGGGCGGCCAGCGCCTGGTCGGTGAGACGGCGCAACGTGGCGAAGGTCCGCTCGTAGTCGTCCTTGCGCGGGTCGGAGTTCTGCTGGACCAGGGCCACCCGCACGCTCTTCTCCACCGGCTGCCGGTCCAGCTCGTCCTGCCGCCCCAGCCCGAAGAAAAGGCAGGCCAGGAACACGGCGACGGAAGCCAGCATCCCCGCCGTCCGGGGGGGCGCGGCCAAGGCCGAGGCGGCCCCCGCGTTGAGCAGCACCACCACGAGGCTCACCCCCCAGACTCCCGCCAGGGAGGCCGTCTGCAACAGGGTCAGGAAGCGGTGCGGCGCGGTGCCCCACAGCCCCCAGGGGTAGCCCCAGTAGCCCAGGGAGCGCAGGTATTCGAACAGCACCCAGGCCAGGGCCAGCGCCAGGAAGCGGAAAGAAGCCAGCCGCCGAACGATCCAGAGCACGGGCAGGAAAAACAGGCCGTGGGCCAGCAGGAAGAACACGGTGACCAGCTGCAGGGTGACCAGGCTGAAGGTGCCCAGCCAGAAGCTGACCAGCATGCCCTGCAGCACCCCGTAGGCCGTCACGTACAGCCACCCGGCGACAAGGCAGCTGTGCTCCACGACCAGGAACAGCGGGACCAGGGCGACGAAGCACAAGAATCCTAGTCCGTCCAGCACGGCGAAAGAAGGGAAAGAGAGCACGCCCAGGGCCACCGAAACGAGCACCAGGGGCAAGGCCCAGCGCTGCACCGCCGGCAAATAGCCGGCCATTCGCGCCGGCAAATAGCCGGGCATTCGCGCCGGCAAATAGCCGGGCATTCGCCCCCATAGGAAGGCAGCCGCGTCAGCCGCGAGCAGCGGCAGGTAGCGCACGGCCGCGGCCAGCCGCTCCGCCCGCGTGTCCAGAGCCAGGCGCATCTTCCCTCCCCCGGCGAAGAAGCGCTGCACGTAGTCCATGTTGGCGTTCAGGGCGAAAATGTAGGCGAACAGGAAGAAGACCAGGCTCAGGGTGAAGAGCAGCTCGCTCGCGTGCAGGAACAGCCACCGTCGGCCGCGCGGCAGCGCCAGACATAAGATGCCGCCGCAGGCGTGCAGCACGGGGAGCGCGAGGAACAGATAGTCGGTGTAGACCAGCCGGCCCCAGGGCAGCGCCCAGGGGCCCCACAGGGCCAGAGCGGCCTCCACCGCCGCGGCGGCCAGGTACAACCAGCCCATGACGCGTGGCGCCCGCCCCCTACCTTACAATGAAGCGGAAGAAGCGCTTCTTACCCGCCTGGAGCATCAGCTCCTGCTTCCCATCGGCGCCGATGCGCAGGTTTTGGGGGGTCACCGCGAAATCGACCGTAGCGACCTTCTCGCCGTTGAGCATAGCCCCGCCCTGGGATATCAGCCGGCGGGCTTCGCTGGTGGAGGACGCCAGACCGGATATGACCCAGAGGGTCGTGGAGGGGATGCCTTTGGCCAGGTCGGCGGCCGCCAGGGTCGCGCTGGGCATGGCATCCAGCGCCGCGCCCTGCCCGCGGAACACTGCCCGGGAGGTCTCCGCCGCCTTGCGGGCCTCCTGCGTGCCGTGCACGATGCCGGTGAGCTCCAGGGCAAGCCTCTCCTTGGCCCGGTTGATCTCCTTGTCCTTGAGCTGCGCTAGATCTGCGATTTCCGCTAGGTCGAGGTAGGTGAACAGGCGCAGGAACTTGCCGACGTCGGCGTCCGGGATGTTGAGCCAGTACTGGTAGAACTCGTAAGGGCTGACCAGGCCTGAATCCAGGTACAGGGCGCCCTTTTCGCTCTTGCCCATCTTCTGGCCGTCGGAGCGGGTCACCAGCGGGGTGGTCAGGGCGAAGGCCTCGCTGGCCTCCACGCGCCGGATCAGGTCCATGCCGGCCACGATGTTGCCCCACTGGTCGTCTCCGCCCATCTGCAGACGGCAACCGTGCCGTCGATACAGCACCAGGTAGTCGTAGGACTGCAGGATCTGGTAGTTGAATTCGATGAAGGAGAGGCCGGTTTCCAGGCGCATCTTGTAGGTCTCGAAGGACAGCATGCGGTTCACCGAGAAGTGCCTGCCGATCTCCCGCAGGAAATCGAGGTAGTTGAGGCCCGCCAGCCAGTCGGCGTTGTTCTCCATCAGGCCCCGGCCCTCCCCGAAATCCAGGAAGCGGCCGATCTGGCTCTGGAACGCCTGCGCGTTGGCGTTGATCGTCTCCACCGGGAGGATGGGGCGGGCCTCGGTCTTGCCCGAGGGGTCGCCGATACGGCAGGTGCCGCCGCCGATCAGCGCGATGGGCCTGTGCCCCGCGCGCTGCAGGTGGCTCATGGAAAAAAGCTGCAGGAGGTTGCCCACATGCAGGCTGGAGGCGGTGGGGTCGAAGCCGATGTAATAGGTGACCTGCCCGCCGTCCAAGAGGCGTGCGACGGCCGCCTCGTCGGAGCACTGGCTCACGAAGCCGCGCGACTTCAGAACTTCGAAGGCTCCCTGCTGGATCATACCCGCCGGTACTCCTTCGTAGCCTTGCGGATGGCCTGCGGGATGTCCTCGATCTTGATCCGCACCTGCTGCATGGAGTCGCGGAAGCGCAGGGTCACGGTCCGGTCTTCCTTGGTCTGGTAGTCGATCGTGATGCAGTACGGGGTGCCGACCTCGTCCTGGCGGCGGTAGCGCCGGCCGATGGCTCCGCCCTGGTCGTAGAAGGTGCTGAACTCCTCGCGCAGCCCCAGCTCGATGTCGCGGGCCAGCTCGGCCAGCCCGTCCTTCTTCACCAGCGGGAACACCCCGACGGTGACCGGCGCGACGGCCGGGTGCAGGCGCAGCACCACCCGCTTCTCCCCCTCGGCTTCATCCTCGTCGTAGGCGTCGCACAGTACCGTAAGCACGGTGCGGGTGAGCCCGGCCGAGGTCTCGATCACGTAGGGGGTGAAGCGCTCGCCCCGCCCGTCGTCCAGGTAGGTCAGGTCCTTGCCCGAGAACTCCCCGTGGCGGCGCAGGTCGAAGTCCGTGCGGTTGTGGATGCCCTCCAGCTCCTTCCAGCCGAAGGGGAACTCGTACTGGATGTCGAAGGCCACCTTGGCGTAGTGGGCCAGCTCGTCGGGGCCGTGCTGGTGGAAGCGCAAGCGGGAATCGCGCACGCCCAGCTTCTGGTAGTACTCGAAACGCTCGGCCTTCCAATAGTCGAACCACTTGCCGTCCTCGCTGGGGTGGATGAAGAACTGCATCTCCATCTGCTCGAACTCGCAGGTGCGGAAAATGAAGTTCTTGGTGGTGATCTCGTTGCGGAAGGCCTTGCCCACTTGGGCGATGCCGAAGGGCACCTTGACCCGCCCGGTCTGGACCACGTTCTTGAAGTTCACGTAGATGCCCTGGGCGGTCTCGGGGCGCAGGTACACCACCGAGCTGGAGTCCTCCACCGGCCCCATGTGGGTCTTGAACATTAAATTAAACTGCCGCGGTTCGGTGAGTTGTCCGCCGCATTCCGGGCACTGCCGTTTGGCCCACAGCTCCTCGGGGATGGCGTCCGTGCGGAAGCGTTGGCGGCACTGCCGGCAATCCACCAGGGGGTCGTGGAAGTTTTCCACGTGCCCGGAGGCCTCCCACACGCGCGGGTGCATCAGGATGGCCGCGTCCAGCCCGACGATGTTGTCGTGCAGCTGGGTCATCTGCTTCCACCAGAAGCGCTGGATGTTGTTCTTGAGCTCCACCCCCAGCGGCCCGTAGTCCCAGGCCGAGGTTAGACCCCCGTAGATTTCGCTGGACTGGTAGACGAAGCCCCGGCGCTTGCACAGCGACACCAGGGTATCCATGGTCAGTTCACTCATCGTCGGCTCCTTGCGCTATGGTGAGAGTCAGCTCAGCAGCCCGAGGGCCCGGTGCACCCGGCGGAGAGACTCTTCGACGCCCAACAGGGCGAGGGACGCGAACAGCGGCGGGGAGGCGCGGCTGCCCGTCACGGCCACGCGCACCGGCTGCAGCAGGTCGCCCAGCTTCACGCCCAGCTTCTCCGCCAGGCCGCGGAAGACGGCCTCGTTGCCCTGCTCATCCCGGGAAGCGAAACCCTCCAAGAGGCCCGCCGCCTGAGCCAGCAGCTCGGCGGCGCGGACCCGGTCCAGCTTTTTCGGGACCAGGTCCTCCACGGACGGGCTCACCTCACGGAACAGGAAACGCACCAGGGGGACCACGTCGGCCAACAGGACTAGGCGCTCCTGCACGAGCGGCACCAGGCCGCGCACCCGCTGTTCCTCCGCGGCCGAGGGCGGGTCGGCCACCAGCCCCGCGCCTTGCAGAAACGGCAGCAGCAGGGCGGCCAGGCGCTCCGGGGCCAGCTTGCGGATGTACAAGCCGTTGAACCAGTCCAACTTCTTGTAGTCGAAGACGGCCGGGGCCTTGTTGAGACGTTCCAGGGAGAACAGCCGCTCCAGCTCCGCCAGGGAGAACAACTCGGTGGTCGCATCATAGGACCAGCCTAGCAGGGCAATGTAGTTCAGGATCGCCTCCGGCAGGTAGCCTTTCTCGCGGAACTCGCTCATCCGCGTGGCGCCGTGCCGCTTGGAGAGCTTTTGCCCGTCCTGGCCGAGCACCATAGGCAGGTGGCAGTAGGCCGGCGGGGTCCAGCCCAGGCCTGAGTACAGCAGCACGTGCAGGGGCGTGGAGGGCAGCCACTCCTGGGCCCGCAGGATGTGGGTGATCTCCATCAGGTGGTCGTCCACCACGTTGGCCAGGTGGTAGGTGGGGAAGCCGTCGGACTTCAGCAGCACGGGGTCCGGGCTGATGTCGCGGTTGGCCGTCTGGATGCGTCCGAGCAGGCGGTCCTCGAACACGGTCGCGCCTTCCAGGGGCACCGCCAGGCGCACCACGGGGCGGAGGCCCTCGGCCTCGAGCTTCCCGCGCTCCGCCGTGCTCAAACCGCGGCACCGCCGGTCGTAGCCCTGAGGCAGGTTCGCCTTCCTCTGCTCCTCCTTGAGGCTCTCCAGCCGGGCGGGCGAACAGTAGCAGTGGTAGGCGTGGCCGCCCGCGACCAGCTCGCGCGCCTGCCGGCGGTACAGCTCGACCCGCTCGGACTGCTGATACGGGGCGCACGGCCCGCCGCGGTCGGGGCCCTCGTCCCAGTGAAAACCCAGCCAAGCGAAGGTCCTATAGATGTCCTCCAGGGCCTCCGGCTGGTAGCGCTCGCGGTCGGTGTCCTCGATGCGCAGGATGAAGGTGCCGTGGCTGGCCCGCGCGAACAGATGGTTGAACAGGGCCGTGCGCACTCCGCCGATGTGCTGAAACCCGGTGGGCGAGGGCGCGTAGCGGACCCGGACGGCTTCCATAGTAGGGCGATTATACGAGCGGGCCCGCCCATGGTCAAGAACGACCGAACCGGGCTATCGTGGGGCGTGACCCTCAACCTGGCGCTGCTTGCCGCCTATGCCGTGCTGATGGCGGTGATCGGCGTCCTGGGCCTCGGCCGCGTGCGCACCGCGGAGGACTACCTGGTGGCGGGACGCCGCACCCGCAGCCTGCACGTCGGCGGCTCCCTGGCCGCGACGATCCTCGGAGCCTCCGCCACCCTCGGCTTGTCCGGCCTGGCTTACCGCCGCGGCCTGACTGGGAGCTGGTGGCTGCTGGTCGGGGCGCTGGGCCTGACGGCGCTGCTGTTCCTGGTCCGTTCCGCGCGCGCCCATCAGGTCTACAGCCTGGCGGGGCTGCTGGGTCATTGGTA
>Ga0315273_10012887_pt1 | contig 10729 bp, 6 predicted proteins | sample YL17G02_0_MG_FD_205753 | JGI IMG/M metagenome (GOLD analysis project Ga0315273, IMG submission 205753) | Sediment microbial communities from Yellowstone Lake, YNP, Wyoming, USA - YL17G02_0 | ecosystem: Environmental > Aquatic > Freshwater > Lake > Sediment | place: USA: Wyoming | collected... | reverse complement strand
CGGCACGAGTAGCCCCACTCGTTGTCGTACCACGAAAGCACCTTCGCGAAAGTGCCGCCCATCACCTTGGTGCACTCGGAGTCGAGGATCGACGAGTGCGGATTGCCGCGGAAGTCGATCGACACCAGCGGCTCATCGCTGACCTGCAGGATGCCCTTCATCGGACCGGAGGCCGCTTTGCGCATCGCGTCGTTGATCGACGCTGGCGTCGCCTCGCGCGTGAGGATCACCGAGAGGTCGACCACCGAGACGTCCGACGTGGGCACGCGCATCGCGTAGCCGTCGAGCTTGCCCTTGAGAGCCGGGAGCACCTCGCCGAGCGCCTTCGCGGCGCCGGTCGAGGTCGGGATCATCGACACCGCGGCGGCGCGCGCACGGCGCAGATCCTTGTGCGGGAAGTCGAGCGTGACCTGGTCGTTGGTGTAGGCGTGGATCGTCGTCATCCAGCCCTTCTCCACGCCCCAGTTGTCCTGCAATACCTTCGCGACGGGAGCGAGGCAGTTGGTGGTGCACGAGGCGTTCGAAACCACGTGGTGCTTGGCGGGGTCGTAGCGGTCGCCGTTGACGCCCAGCACGATCGTCGCGTCGGGGTCCTTCGCGGGCGCCGAGATGATCACGCGCTCGGCACCGGCTTCGATGTGCTTCGCCGCGCCGGCGCGGTCGGTGAAGTGTCCGGTCGACTCGATGACGATCCGGGCGCCGCGCTCCTTCCAGGGCAGCTTCGCCGGATCCTTCTCGGCGGTGACCGGAATCTTCTTGCCGTCGACGATGATCGCGTTCTCGCCGGCCTCGACGGTGCCGGGGAACGGACCGTGGATCGAGTCCCACTTGAGCAGATGCGCCAGCGTCTTGGCGTCGGTGAGGTCGTTGATGCCGACCACCTCGATGTCCTTGCCCCGCGCTGCGCGGAACGCCAAACGCCCGATGCGCCCGAACCCGTTGATCCCCACACGAACCGTCATCGCATCCTCCTGCCGAATCTTGGGAAGGCCGCAAATTAGCCTCGGGTCACGGAGTTCGCTGCGCCGCAGCGCGCGAAAGCGTCGCCTCTCGCAGTTCCAGAGGCGAGATTCGAATCCGATTGGCCCCTTAGAGCCTGGCCCGGACGCACGGTCGAGCCTGGGGCCGATGCGCGCGCATGCTGCGTGGGCTTCGCATCGTTGCTGCAAGTCGCGCGGGCGGTGGACTCGTCCGAAACGTCCTCGGCGGACGGGCATCGGCGGCTTCGCTCCGCGAGTCGGCGGACCGCCTGCGGATTGTTTCGGCCGAGCCCCCCGCCCGCGCCTCGCGCGTCGGCTTCCGAGAGACGGGTCCATCCTGGGCCAGGCCCCTAGGGGCAGCCGCGGGTGACGGCTACCTTGGGCGATCAATCCGACCGCAATCGTCGAATCAGCGCGCAGCCGGCCTACTGTGAGCGGAGGTAATGAGGATGAGGCGGTCGTGAGCACACAGTCTCCGCTCGGGACCGCGCGTCGCCCTTGGCTTTCGCTCGGCGTCGCTGCGCTTCTGCTCGTGCTAGGGGCGGTACTCGTCGCGCGAAACTTCGGCGCGCAGCGCACGCTGGAACGGGCGCTGCCGGTCGTCGACGGGCGCCTCGCCGTACACGGACTCGACGCCGAGCTCACGATCCTGCGCGATGGTCATGGCGTCCCGCACATCTGGGCGAAGAGCGAGCGCGATGCGTGGTTCGGACTCGGCTTCGCGCAGGCGCAGGATCGACTGGCGCAGATGATCTTCCTGGTGCGGGCGGCGCGCGGTCGCACCGCCGAGGTGATCGGCCCTGAAGGTCTCGACGCCGATCGCCTCGCGCGGACGCTCGGCTTCGGTCGGCTGGGCGACACGCAGTTGGCGCGCGTGGATGCCGTCACGCGCCGCGTGCTCGCGGCGCACGCCGCAGGGATCTCGGCGTGGATCGATGAGGTGAAGAGCGGACGCGCGGCGACGCCCGTTCCGCTGGTGCGACTCGGCGCTCCCCTCGAGGCGTGGTCGCCGGCCGACTCGCTCGCGGTCGAAAAGCTGGTCGCGTGGGGCCTCGATGGATCGCTCGACGCAACGCTCGTGCTTTCGGATCTGATCGAAAAGCTCGGCGGCTTCGGCGCACGTCCCTTCTTCCCACCCGAAACTGCCCGCGAGATGTCCCCTCGCGCTCCCGACTCCCAGGCACGGATCGACCACGTCCCGTTACCCGTGTTCGGCTCGGCTTGGCTCCCCCGGCCCGAGCGGAATCATCGCTTGGATTCTAGGTTGAATCCTGAGTCGGAACTCCACACTTGGAGTGATCCGCTTCGCGCACGCATCGGACTCGCGGGTCGCTCGGTCGGCAGCAGCGCGTGGGTCGTGGCGAGTGGCGACGCCGAAGGCGGCGCGCCGATCGTCTCGGGCGATCTGCACCTCGCGCCGACGGTGCCCGCGTTGGTCTACCAAGCGCATCTCGCGGCGCCGGATTTCGAAGCGGCCGGCGCCAGCATTCCGGGCGTGCCGGTGTTCTGGAGCGGCCACAATGGACGTGTCGCCTGGGCTGCGACACACGCTCGCGCGGTCGCAACCGACCTCTACGTCGAGACCGTCGATCCCGACGCGCCGAATCGCTACCGCGTGGGTGGCGACACCCAGGTGCTCGCCGTGCGCGAAGAGCGCATCGCCGTGCGTGGTCGCGACGACGTCCTGCTCGCGGTGCGCGAGACGCACCACGGGCCGCTGGTCGAGGGACTGCTTCCTGGCTCGCGGCCCGCGCTCGCGGTTGCATGGGGCGGCGCACAGCCGGGCGATGGCGTAACCGGGCTGTTGCGTGGGCTGCGCGCGCACAACGCTGAAGAGTTTCGCGCGGCGCTCGCCGCGCACCACGAACCCGTCTTCGCCTTCGTGTTCGCCGATGCGGCGGGACACGGCGGTCGTCAGGTGGCCGGCTGGCTGCCCGAGCGCGCGATGCCGACGGGACTGGTCCCCGTGCCTGGTCGCTCGCCCTGGTACGACTGGCGGGGCCGTATGCCCTTCGACGCGCTGCCGCACGAGGCGCTCGGCAGCAGCGGATTCCTGATTGCGGCGGACAACGGCCTCGGGGGCGGCGCGGCCGTAGAATGGTGGTGGCGCTCCGGCGAGCGAGCGGCGCGCATCGAGACGCTGTTGCGTGACGCGCGCGAGCGTGGACCGATCGGCGCGACGGCGCTCGCGGCGATCCTGGCTGACCAACGCAGCGCCGCGTCGCCCGCGCGCGTGCGCGCGTTGCTCGACGGGATCGGCGATCCCGCCGCGCTCGTGCCGGAGGCGCGCACCGTCGTGCGTCTGCTCACCGAGTGGGACGGCACGGCGGGTGCGGAGAGCGGCGGCGCTGCCGCCTGGCAGGTGCTGCTCGGTGCGGTGATCGAGTCGCTGGCCTATGCGCCGCTCGGTCACGATCTGGCGGCGCGCTATCTCGCGCTGCGCGGCGTCAGCCAGGAGGCATTGCTCGACGCGCTGCTCGACGTCGCGCTCGCGCCGGTGCCGTCGCCTGACGCGCTCGTCAATGCGGAGGGCGTGCGCGAAGCGGTGCGCGAGGGACTCCGCCGCACCGGCCTCGCGCTGCGCGTGCAGCTCGGATCCAACGCCGAACGGTGGCAGTGGGGACACCTGCATCCGTTGCACTTCGAGCCGTTTGGTTGGCCGGAGCGCGCCTGGCCGGGCGTCGCCGAAGAGCCGAGCTGGCCCTATGGCGGCGACGGTGTGACGGTGGCGGTTGGCGAGTACGACGTGGCATCGCCCTACGCGGTGCGTGTGGTTTCGGCCTACCGACTCCTCGTCGAGCTCGCGAGTCCCGGAATCGTGCTCTCCGCGCTGGTCCCGGGCGCCACCGAGCACGCCACCGATCCGCTGCGGATGGAGGGCGTCGAACGCTGGCTCGTGGGTCGTCCCGGCGTGCTTGCGACGCACCGCTTCCTGGTCGAGGACGGCGCCCGCGCGCGGCTGGTGCTGCAACCCACGCAGAGTCCCGAAGGCGAGCGAAGGCCATGACGCCGTGAGCGGGCTGCTGCTTTACGCCGAGGTGCCCGGCTTCTACGCCGAAGTGGAGCGGGTGACGCGACCCGAGCTAGCGGGGCGGCCGGTGATCGTCGGCGGTGACCCGCGCAAGCGCGGCCTGGTGCAAGCGGCGACGCGCGACGCCCAGGCTGCCGGCGTAGTGCCCGGCATGGCGGTGGAAGTCGCGCTCGCTCGGTGCCCGCGCGCACGAGCGCTGCGCACCGACATGGCGCGCTACCGCGAGATGGACAAGCGCGTGCGCGCCTGTTTCGGCCGCGTCTGCGAGCGACTCGAGCCAGCCGGGCTCGCCGCCGCGTATCTCGGCGTGCGCGAGTCGCGCGAGCCCGCCGAGCAGATCGCACGCGGCCTGCGCGAGATCGTTGCGAGCGAGCTGCATCTGCCGCTGCACGTGGGGGCCGCGCCGACCAAGGCGTTGGCGCGTATCGCGTGCGAGCGCGTCGCCGCGGATGGCTTCCTGTGCGTCGCAGCCAGCGAGGTCGAGCGCTTCCTGGCGCCGCTGCCGGTCACGTGCCTGCCGGGCGTGGGTCCCAACACCGAAGCACGTCTCGCGGAATTGGGTGCGCCGACGGTCGGCGCGCTACTCGTGCTCGGCCGCGCCGCGATCGAGCGCGAACTCGGCAATCACGGTCTCGCGATCCTCGCCAGCGCGCTCGGTCAGGGCGACGACCGGATCCGCGCTGCGCGCCATCCGCAGACGCTGTCCCAGGAGGCGACGCTCGCGGCGGGCGAGATCGACCGCGTGGCGCTGGCCGAACAGCTCCGCTGTCTCGCGGAACGGCTCGAGCGGGCGCTTGCGCTCGAGGGTCTGGTGACGCGCCGGCTGGTGCTGAAGCTGCGCTACGCCGACGGCGAGCGTGCGACGCGCAGCCTGTCGCTCGATCGCGGCGTCGAAGCGGCCTCCGAGCTGCTCGCGCTCGCGCAAGACCTGCTTGCGCGGACCCATGCCGGATCGCGTCCGGTGCGGCTGCTGGGCCTCGCCGCGACCAGCCTTGAGCGCCCCCGCCGCGACGAGCGCCAACTTTCGCTCTTCGATCGCTGACTCGCCTAAAGCCACCTCCTCTCCCGGCCGAAACAGGCAACCGACCGGCAACTCGCGGGGCGGGTCGCGGGTCACCGGGGGGGAGTCATGGATCGCAACGCCGCTCGCGATCGTCGCAAGTACCCGCGCATCCAGACCGACCAGCTGATCTCGTTCGCTCCCATCGAGTCGGGCGATCGACTCGCGGTGAGCAAGAATCTCTCGGTCGGCGGCATCTGCTTCGAAGTCGTGGGCTGCGAGATCGAGCTCGGCGAAGTGCTGCGCCTCACCTTCAACGTGCAGGACGAGACGATCGTCGCGGTCGGGCGCGTGAACTGGTGCACCGACGTCGACGCGTTCACACAAGAGATCGGCCTCGAGTTCATCGAGATCGATCCGTTTGCGCTCGAAGCGATCGAGCGCAATTCCGAAGGCGGCGTGCTCATCGACTGAGTGGACCCCCTGGGGCCCGTGCGCGCTGCTGGTTGACACCGGGGGCCAGCAGATGCCAGCCTGCTCCGCGTGTCCGACTTCCACCAGACCGGCTCCATCACCACGCTGCATCGGCTCGGCCCGACCGCGATCGACCGCCTGGAAGCGGAGCTGCGCGTCCACGCCAATGCTCGGCCGATCGCGCTGGTGCTGCCGTGCCTGTTCGATGAACTGCGCGATACGGCTCTCGAGGGGATCATCGAGACGCTGCGTCGCGTGCCCTACCTGCATCAGGTGGTGGTCTGCGTCGATGGTGCGGAGCGGCGCGAGGACTTCGACCAGATGCGCGCCGCCTTCGAAGGCGTGCCGACACTCGATGGCCGCGGCGCCGTGTTGATCTGGAGCGACGGACCGCGGCTGCGCGCGATCCAGGCGCGGCTGCGCGCTGAAGGCCTCGACCCCGGCGCGCGCGGCAAGGGTCGCGCCACCTGGCTCGCCTATGGCTACGTGCTCGCCGTCGCCGAGGCTCACGTCGTGGCGGTGCACGATTGCGACATCCGCGACTACCCGCGCGAGCTGCTCGCGCGACTTTGCTTCCCGACTGTGCACCCGAACCTGAACTACGAGTTCGCGAAGGGCTACTACGGTCGCGTCACCGATCGACTCTACGGACGCGTAACGCGCCTGTTCATGACTCCGCTGTTGCGCGCAATGAAGTCTGTGCTCGGGCCGGTGCCGCTGCTCGACTACCTCGATTCGTTCCGCTACCCGCTCGCCGGCGAGTGCGCGATGACCACCGACCTGGTGCGCATCAACCGCATCCCGAGCGACTGGGGTCTCGAAGTCGGAGTGCTGGCCGAGGTGTTTCGCAACTGTTCGGCGAAGCGCATCTGTCAGGTGGAACTGGTGGAGAACTACGAACACAAGCACCGCCAGCTCTCGGAGAACGATCCGACCACGGGCCTGCACAGAATGGTGGTGGACATCGCGTCGTCGCTGATCCGCAATCTCGCGAGCTACGGCGTGCAGTTCGACGCGGGCTTTCTGAATACCCTGATCGCCGCCTATCTGCGTACCGCGCAGGATGCGGTGGCGCGCTATAGCGACGACGCGGCGCTCAACGGACTCGTCTTCGACCGCCACGAAGAAGAGGTTGCCGTCGAGACGTTCGCACGTGCACTACGCACCGCGGGCCTCTCTTTCGTCCACGACCCGATGGGCGCGCCGCAGATCCCGAACTGGAGCCGCGTCACCTCGGCGCTGCCCGATCTACTCGACGAGCTACGCGCGGCCGTCGAGGCCGACCGCCGCGGCCGCACGCTCTCGGTGGTTGCGGGGGGGGCGCCGTGAGAATCGGTCCGGTCGCAGTGGGCGATGGTGCGCCGCTCGTGCTGATCGCGGGTCTCAATGTGATCGAGAACGAAGCGGAGACGCTCGAAGTCGCGCGGCGACTGCGCGAGATCGCGGCACGTCACGATCTGCCGCTGATCTTCAAGGCGTCCTTCGACAAGGCGAATCGCTCGAGCTTCAACTCGTTCCGCGGGCCGGGTCTCGATGAAGGGCTGCGCGTGCTCGCGCGCGTGAAGGCCGAGACGGGGCTGCCGATCACCACCGACGTGCACGAGCCCGGCCAGGCCAAACCCGTCGCCGAAATCGCCGATTGCCTGCAGATTCCGGCATTTCTGTGCCGCCAGACCGATCTCGTCGCCGCCTGCGCCGCGACCGGCAAGCCACTCAACTTCAAGAAGGGCCAGTTCGTGGCGCCGCTCGACATGCGTTACGCGGTCGAGAAGGCGCGACACTTCGGTGCGCAGGACGTGCTGGTCACGGAGCGCGGCTACGCATTCGGGCACAACGATCTGGTCGTCGATTTCCGCGGCATGACGCAGATGCGAGCGTTCGCGCCGGTGTGCTTCGATGCGACACACGCCGCGCAGCATCCGGGAGCGGGGGAGGGATCCTCCGACGGCGATCGCCGCAATGTCGCGCCGCTTGCACGCGCCGCCGTGGCGATCGGCATCGACGCGCTCTTCGTGGAGGTTCACCCGGAGCCCGATCGCGCTCCGTGCGACGGCCCCGCGCAGATCGACTTTGCTGCGCTCGACCACTTGCTCGCGGAAGTAGTGGCCGTCGAGCGAGCGCTCGGGCGGCGCTGACCAGGCGGCGGGGAGCGCCTCCGGCATGGAGCGAGCCGACGCCAACGCGGCAGCCCTCTCGACGTCCGAGCGCGTCGCGTTGCTCGCGCTGCTCGGCTTCGCGGCCGCGCTGCGCTGGTTTGCGTGGTCGCGCGCCGTCACGCTCTTCAACGACGGCCCGGAGTTCCTGGAACTCGCGAAGTCGGCTGCGGCCGGCCAATGGGACGCGGTCCTCTCCCATCCCTATCATCCGCTCTACTCGCTGCTGGTGGCGGGCGCGCACGCGGTCGGCTTCGACTGGGAGAGCGCGGGAGCACTGATCGGCGTCGCCGGGGGTACCGCCGCCGTAGCGTTCCTGTTCCTCTTTCTCCGCGACGCGTTCGGAGCGCGTGCCGCGTGGATCGGCGCCGGCCTGCTCGCGGTACACAGTCGCGCCGTCGAATTCTCGTCGGATATCCAGAGCGATGGTCTCTACCTCGGTCTCTTCATCGCCGGGGTATGGTTTGGCTGGCGCGCGTGGACGCGGCGCTCGCTGCGCAGCGCGGCAGCGGCCGGGATCGCCTCCGGCCTCGCGTACCTGACGCGACCGGAAGGCCTGGGTCTCGCATGCGTACTGATCGCGTTGGTGGGATTCGAATGGCTGCGCGGAACCTGGCGGGTCGTACCCGCGTTGCGCGTCGCGGGCGGCGTCGCGACGGCTGCTGCACTCTGCGTTGCTCCGTATGTGATCGCGCTCGAGCAGAACGGCGGAGGGTGGACACTCACGCACAAGAAGTCCGTGAGCCAGTTCACCGGCGCTGGGCCGGCTTCGATCGACGTCGCTTCGGCGCCGCCGCGCGTGCAACGAATGCCCGCGCGCTCGCCGCTTCACGCGCCGGTATCGCCAGCGATCGCGGCCACGCGCATACAGCTCGATCGAGGCGAGGATGGACTCGCCGTCGAGAAGGCGGCTTCGAGGCCCGCACGCGCCTTCGTGTCCGCAACGATGCTGTTTCGCACCGCCAAGTCGGCCTTTCGCTACGGCTTGTTGCTGCTGCTCGCAGCGGGGCTCGTAGTCGCACGAGGCCGGCCGTCGCAGCGTGGGCTCTTCGTCGGCGCGATCGTGGTTGCGTACGCGGGCCTGCTCTACGCGCTCACGTTCTCCATGGGCTACGTGAGCCGCCGGCATGCACTGCCACCGTTGGTGCCGCTCTTCGGTTACACGGGGCTCGGCGCGTTCGCGCTGGCTTCGTGGTTCGCGAGCTTCTGCTCGCGTCGCGGGATCGCATGGCCAGGCCGCGCCTCGCCGGTTTTGATCGCGGCGTCGATTGCCGTGTTGATCGGCGTGGGAGAACTCGCGACCCAGCGCGAGCCGCGTCGTGAAGAGGAGCGCGCCGCCCGCAGCGCGGCCGAGTGGCTGCGCGACCACCGCTCGCCCGCGCCGCTCGCCGCGACCCGGTTACGCCTCGGCTACTACGCGGGAATGCCCTACGTTCCACTGGTCCGGGTCGACTCGGTGTCGGCCGAGTCCCATCTCGATGAGTACCTGGACGAAGTGGGCGTCCGCTATCTGCTGCTCGACGACCCGAAAGAGTTGGAAGCCGTGCGGCGTGTCGAGGGTACGCGCCTGCGGCCGCTGCACTCGATCCGGCAAGGGGGGCGTGAAGCATGGGTATTCGAGCGCGTCGAGTCGTTGGCGGAGTCGCGCCCATGACAGCGCGTGCAGCGCACGGCGTCTACCGCCCTCAGACCGGGCGCTAGGACCACGGAATGCTCCGCCGGCACAGCGAGATCTTCCGGTCGGTACTGCTCCTCGCCGACGTGTCGCTGGTCGTCGCGAGTTGGCTCGGCGCCTACGCGCTTCGCTTCTACGCCGGTCTCGATGCACCGCTCGGTGTGCCACCCCTCGGGCCCTATCTGGTCGCGCTCGGTCTGGTCGTGCCCGTCTGGGTGTGGGTGTTCCGCAGCCGCGGTCTCTACGCGCCGCGCCGCACCGACTCGACGCTCTCCGAGATCGGATCGGTGCTCGCCGGAGCCACCACGGTCGTGGTACTGCTGGTCGTCGCGACCTTCTTCGCGCGCTCCTATTTCTTTTCGCGCGGTGTGATCGTGCTGTTCTGGGCGCTCTCGAGCGCGGCCGTCGCGGCGTTCCGCGTCGTCGCGCGCGAGTTCCTACGCGTGCTGCACCGGAACGGTCGCAACCTGAGTTCGGTGTTGGTGGTGGGCGCCGGACCGCTCGCGGAACAGGTGATCGACCGCGTGCACGAGCACCCCGAAGCCGGGCTGCGCGTGGTGGGCGTGCTCGGCAACGACCCGCGCGTGCCGCGTGTCGGCGGCGTGCCCGTGCTCGGTCGCTACGAGCAGGTTCGCAAGGTGCTCGCGCTGTGCGGCGCATCGCAGGTCGTGCTCGCGCTGCCGCGTGAGGATCAGGACCAGCTCGAAGCGCTGCTCGACGAACTCGACGACCAACTGGTCGATCTGCGCCTGGTGCCGGACCTACTTCACATCGCGACACTGCGCAGCAGCGTCGAGGACTTCGACGGCTTGCCAGTGATCTCGCTGCGCGACAGTCCGCTCGTCGGCTGGGCGGCGATCCAGAAGCGTGTCTTCGACATCGTCGTGTCGTCGCTGCTGTTGGTGGTCGCGTCGCCGGCGCTCGTCGCGATCGGCGCGGCGATCTGGCGCAGCAGCGGCCGGCCGATCCTGTATCGCCAGGAGCGCATGGGACTCGACGGTCGTGTCTTCCGCATGTTCAAGTTCCGCACCATGGTGAAGGACGCCGAGAGCGATGGACCCGTGTGGGCGCGCATGGAGGATCCGCGCACGACCGCCATTGGCGGCTTCCTGCGCCGCACTGGTTTCGACGAGCTCCCGCAGCTCTGGAACGTGCTCTGCGGCGACATGAGCCTCGTCGGGCCGCGTCCGGAACGCCCCGTCTTCATCGAGCAGTTCCGCCTAGAAGTGCCGGGCTACATGCTGCGCCACAAGGTGAAGGCCGGCGTAACCGGATGGGCGCAGGTGCACCGCTGGCGCGGCGATACGTCGGTGCACGAGCGCATCGAACACGACCTCTACTACATCCGCAACTGGTCGCTCGGGCTCGACGTGCGCATCCTGCTGATGACGCTCTGGCGGTCGCGCGTCCCGCATT
>Ga0315273_10012886_pt1 | contig 10730 bp, 9 predicted proteins | sample YL17G02_0_MG_FD_205753 | JGI IMG/M metagenome (GOLD analysis project Ga0315273, IMG submission 205753) | Sediment microbial communities from Yellowstone Lake, YNP, Wyoming, USA - YL17G02_0 | ecosystem: Environmental > Aquatic > Freshwater > Lake > Sediment | place: USA: Wyoming | collected... | reverse complement strand
GGACTCAAGGAAAATTATGGATGATTCATATGAACTGGTCTATCATCATAGCGAATTATGACAAAAAGCGAGAAAATAATGGGAGAGAAAGAAACCTGGGACTGGCTGATTTGCGTTTGGAAGAACTGGAGCAATACTTCTTGAGCGACAGGAGGCCATGGGTCTTTGTCAACATCCCGGTGGACTACTGAAAATCTCTTCCACACTTCCTTCCTGAAATGTTGATTTTACATTTTTGTTCCACCATGCAATATTTCAAATCGAAATCCTCACGCCAATTGAATTAGGCTAGCCTTTCTAGCCACCATTGAAAAAGTTGCCTCTTTTACCCGATTTTACACTTGCTTATACGTTTTAATTCCCTCCTAAACAAAGATTCTTTCCCCTGAAATAATCATTGACAAACCCTCCTGCTCTATATATAAGTTGTCCAACATTCTAAGATAGTATCGTTTGCTATTAACCATCTTTATTTTTTAGTTTCGCTATCCTCTATGCGCCTTGCGAGCCTGTGGATATAGGGGGGGTAAAAGAGATGGTAGCAAGAATCAAAACCCTGGTTTTCACTGATGTGAAGCCGGGCTTTTTTGTTTTAACTTGGCCCCTGGAACCCTGGAATCCTAATTATTATGCGATTTGTAGTAATGCAAGACTCTGGATATGGATATGAATTGCTGGAAGATGGCTGTCACATTGCAATATTGCAAGCCTGACCCAAAAGTTCAAGTTGACCCAAAAGTTACAATAGGAGAGCGGAAATGAAGAGAGCGATTTTTACACTGGGAGGATCTCGATGAAGCCATGCTTCTAAACGTATCCTATTGAAAGGTTGGCATAGATTTTGTGTAAGATGTCTTTAACCAACCCAATACGTTTCTGTGAAAGGTTGAGGTTATGCTGATTATTGGTGAAAGAATTAATGCCTCTCGGAAATACATTGCGCAAGCTATTTCATCCAAGAATACCGACTTCATCCAGAATGAGTGCAAAGCTCAGGACCAAGCCGGTGCCGACTACATCGATGTCAACGCTGGAACTTTTGTGGGTGAAGAGGCCGAAAAACTCAAGTGGGTCATTGAAACGGTTCAGGCGGTCACCGAAAAACCGCTCTGCATCGACAGCCCGGATCCCGCTGTCATCAGGGCCATGATTCCCCTGATGCAAAAGACACCAATGATCAACTCTATTACCCTTGAAAAGGACCGTCTGGAAGGCATCCTTCCCATCGTAGCCGAATATAGAGCCAAAGTCATAGCCCTTTGCCAATCCGAGGATGCCATGGCAAACACGACAGACGATAAACTCAAAATGGCAGAGCGGCTCGTGGAGGAAGTGACGAAAGCTGGTATCTCCTTGAATGATCTTTACATAGACCCCTTGGTCTATCCCTTGTCCACAAGCCCCCAGTCGGCAATCTTCACGCTGGAGGCCATTGAGCGTATCATGAAAGAATTCCAGGGTGTTCATACAACCTGCGGCTTAACCAATGTCTCCCACGGGCTTCCCGGCAGAAAACTAATCAATCGAACTTTTTTAGTGACTGCGATCAGCAGAGGGCTTGACTCGGCCATACTGGACCCTACCGACAATCAGATCTACGGTGCGCTCAAAGCCGCCCTCGCTATTAATGCCAAAGACGAATTTTGTTTGGGATACATTACCGCGTTCCGAGAATCCCGCCTGGAATTATTGTAGGATGAAAGGGGGGATGGAAAAAACTCTGACAAGGTGAGGGTTCGATTTTAAATCTAATGGATAAGAAAGGAGGTCAATTATATGGCAAAGTTAACAAGGAGACAATTTATAAAAGGTGCAGTCGGAAGTGTTGCCGGAGCCTCATTATTTTCCAGCGTAGGAAGCCCCTTCATTTTTGCTCAAACGAAAGAGCCGATTAAAGTGGGATATCTTGAACCGATGACAGGCATTTTTGCCTCCCTGGGGATAGGTATGCTTAAAGGGGCGGAGTTAGCAGAGAAGCATATCAATGCGGCGGGAGGCATTTTGGGTAGACCTGTTAAGGTTCTCATCGAAGATGAGGAGAATAAAACGGAAGTTGCGGCAAGAAAAGCAAGGAGGTTGATTTTGGAGGAAGGGGTGATTGCGATTCATGGCTCCGCCGCCACAGGCGTAACGATCTCTTTATGTGAAATCGCGAAAAGGAATGGGGTTATCCATTTTGACTATGAAATGGATGGAACCTCAGTCTATGCAGCGATGCATAAATTAGCTTTTCGTTTGGGATGTGACGCACCAGCACCCGTCAGGGCTATCGTTAAGGCCTTTTCCCAAAAATATCCGAACATCAAGAAATGGGCTGCTTTAGTGCCGGATTATGGTTGGGGCCATGATTGCTGGGATCTCTTCGATGAAGGCGTTAAAAAATGGATGAAAGGGGTAGAAACAGTCAAGATCGTGCATCCACTTGGGTGTCCCGATTTTTCACCATACATTTTAAAGATTACGGAAGCAGAACCCCAAGCGCTCATCAGTTTTGCATGGTCAGGGGACATGATCACTTTTTTAAAACAGGCCAAGCCGTACGGACTTTATAAAAAGGTTATTGGAGCCCACTACGGACACATCGTGGATATCTGTAGCGCTCTAAAAGATGAAATGGAACAGATTTGGACAGGGTTAGACTCCGGATATCCCGCTTTACCATCAGCGATCAACTTCAGTCGGCAATATAAGAAGGAGGTGGGAGAATGGCCACCCACGGATTATACTGCCTGCTATTACGATAGCCTGTGGGTGTTGAAACAAGCCATTGAAAAGGCAAAAAGTACAAAACCTGAGGATATTGCGAAGGCCATGGAGGGGCTCACCTTCTCGGGTAAAGGTGCCGGTTGGCTCCACATTCGTCCGACTTCTCACATTGCGGATAAAAAAGTTTTTTACATTGGCAAGTTAGCACCCAGCAAAGAGTTTCCCTATTTTATTGCTAGGGATTTAATTGAAGTCCCCGGAAACGAAGCCACCGTAACCGACGAGGAATTAAAGACAAAATATAAGTGTCCTTTCCCGTATAAAGAATAATCTGGATTTAAAAAGGCAAAAAAATTGGGGTGAACTCCGGTATTCCCTGGGGTTCACCCCAAAAACCAATCCCCTAAAGAAATCCTTAAGGAGATAGAAATCGATGGTTCATATTTTAAATGGTCTTGCGACATCGATGCTTTTATTTCTCGTGGCCTCTGGCCTCAATATTATATTTGGCATTTTAGGAGTGATCAATTTTGCTCATGGCACCCTTTTCCTCTTAGGGGCGTATGTTACCTTGACGGTTATCAATTTGGGTGGTAACTTTTGGTGGGCATTGCTGATAGGCCCGGTCGTTGTAGGCATTATCGGTGGAGCGATTGAATATTTTTTTTGCCGCCGCCTTTATAATCGACACCATATTTATCAGATTCTTTTAACTTTCGCTCTTATCCTTGTTATCAATGATTTGATCAAGATCATATGGGGGTCAGGTCTAAAATCAATAGCGCCACCAAAAATATTGTCTGGCTCGATATCGATTTTTGGTAGCCCTTTCCCCATTACTTCTGTTTTTATTATTATAATCGGTTTCCTCGCCGCGCTGGGGATATGGCTCCTCTTTCAAAAAACGAAAATAGGTAAGACCTTAAGGGCTGTATCCTCAGATAGAGAAATTGCCAATGCATTAGGCTTTAATGTCCCCTACATTTTCTCTTTTGCCTTCATGTTTGGTGCTTTATTAGCCGGGCTGGGGGGGGTACTCGGCACCCTTAGAATATCTTTTACGCCAGGGGTGGATGTGGAGTACCTCATATTCAGTTTTGCCGTGGTGGTAATTGGAGGACTTGGAAGCTTTTTAGGATCATTCTTAGGAGCATTAATTGTGGGCGAAATGTACAGCCTTGGTATATTTGCCATTCCAAGTTTAGCTATGAGTTTTGTTTTCATTCTTCTTGTTTTAACTTTGGTTGTCCGTCCACGTGGTCTCTTCGGTCGAGTTGCAGAAACAAGGCATGTTGCCATTGCCCCTTATACAGCGCCATTCAAACTGAATGAGGTATTCCTATTTAAAAAACTCCCTCCAAGTTTTGCTCCTTATTTAATGGGGATCATTATCATAGGCCTTTTGACCATTGCTCCCGTAGGGATGTCACAATACTGGATTACCTTGGCTTCAGAAATTTTCATGTTTGCGTTGTTCGCGACAAGTTTCAACCTTCTCCTCGGATATACAGGGTTGTTATCCTTCGGACAAGCAGCTCTTTTTGGAGCAGGTGCTTATACTGTATCTCTTATCGTTCTAAAACTCACCAATTCATGGCCCTTAGCTTTTTTGGGTGCTGTTATGCTCTCAACTTTGGTTGCGGCTATCATAGGGTTCTTGAGCATCCACCGGGCTGAAATATATTTCGCAATGCTCACGTTGTCTTTCGGACAGCTTTTCTATACCGTCATTTACAAATGGACAAAGTTTACTGGAGGAAGCGATGGCCTAATTGGCATTCCATTGCCCAAGTTCAATCTTTTTGGTATCGTTCTTAATTTATCAAATCCGATTCGTTACTATTATTTTACGCTGGGTATTCTGATTGCTTCCTTTCTTATCTTGAGAAGGATTGTTCGTTCCCCTTTTGGGCAGATTTTATTAGCTATCCGAGAGAATCCGATCCGTCTAGAATTTACTGGTATAAACCCCAGAAGATATAAATTGATCGCCTTTGTCATTGCCGGGGTTTTTTCTGGTTTGGCGGGGGCCCTCTTTGCGCCTTTTTCGGGAACGATCGACCCTGGCATAGCCCATTGGTCAAAATCGGCTGATCCTGTATTTATGAGTCTTGCAGGTGGAATCACTACTTTTGTTGGCCCTACTATTGGAGCTGCTGTATTCTTATCACTCAACAGCATTATCAGTACGATCACCCAATACTGGATGTTGATTTTTGGTTCGATTCTGATCCTGATTGTCATCCTATTCCCATCAGGGATGACGGGATTTGTCAGGGGAAAATTAAGAAAATTAGCTTAAGGTCTGCATTCCATCTGGAAAAGACAAAGGATAAAATATGAACTTTCTCACTGTCCAGAACCTCAAAAAGGAATTTGGGAAATTACGTGCCGTTAATGATGTGAGCTTTGAAATCCATGAAGGTGATATCGTGGCAATCATTGGGCCCAATGGTGCCGGGAAATCAACACTATTTAATCTTATCACAGGCTATCTGCCTGTCACCTTTGGGAAGGTCATCTTCAAAGGTAATGAAATCACTAGTCTCCCTCCCTATAAAATCATTCAGAGAGGGATTAATAAAACCTTCCAAGTTGCAAGTATCTTTTCGGATCTCTCCGCCTTTGAAAATGTTAGGATCGGCGTCTTGGCCCATCGGAACGAAGGGTTAAAGTTGTTCAAGGTCGTTGACGAAATGGAGCAGGTGAGTGAAGAGGTTCGTCATCTGTTAAAGGCCGTTGGACTTGAGAATGAAATGCAGACCGTTGCCAGCAATCTCTCTCACGGGGATCAAAAAAGCTTAGAGCTCGGAATCTCTTTAACCACAGAACCCGACTTATTGCTTTTGGATGAGCCTACTGCAGGAATGGGACCTGAAGAGACGATGAGGACGGTCACTTTAATCAAGGAGGTTGCCCAAAAAAGAGGGATCAGCATCCTTTTTACCGAACACGATTTGAATGTTGTTTTTTCAATTGCACAGCGGGTGATCGTCCTTCAGGAGGGTGGTATTATCGCTGATGGGACAGGAGAAGAGATTCGACAGAATAAAAAAGTGAAGAAAGCTTATTTAGGTGAGGAAATATGATGATGCTCGAAATCAATAATATCCATACCTATTATGGTAAAAGTTATATTTTACAGGGTATTTCATTAATCGTCAGTCAAGATGAAGTTGTTTGCCTGTTGGGAAGAAATGGAGCAGGGAAAACCACAACCATTAAAAGTATTATTGGTCTCGTTCCACCCAAACAAGGAAGTATTAGGTTTAAAGGAAATGAAATCGTAGGTAAAGAGCCATTTGAAATAGCCAGGCTCGGTATCGGCTATGTCCCTGAAGACCGACGGATCTTTCCCGATCTAACCGTAAAGGAAAACCTGGAAGTCATGCCTCAACGTTCAGTGCCTCAAGATGAAGAGTGGACAGTAGAAAGAATATTTGAATTATTTCCAATTTTAAAGAGGTTACAGGGTAGCAAAGGAATGGAATTAAGTGGTGGAGAGCAACAAATGCTGACCATCGCAAGGACACTGATGGTGAATCCAGAGATCCTGCTTCTCGACGAGCCGTCCGAAGGTTTGGCTCCACTTATTGTGAAGGAACTGGAGCATCTCGTTCGTCAGATCAAATATCACATCACAATTCTGTTAGTGGAGCAGAATTCAAGATTTGCCATTGATCTTTCTAACCGGGGATACATCATTGAGAAGGGGAAGATTCTGTTCCAGGGCGATATCAAAGAACTTAAAGAAAACAAAGAAATCAAAGAACGATATTTGGCCGTGTAACGCTCCATCCTTTTACTCGGCTCGACCTTCAATGAGAGAACCGTGAATTTAATTATTGTAGCTGGATTTCTTGGTGCAGGGAAAACGACTCTCCTCTTAAAGATTGCATCTGATTTGGTATCTCTTAAGAGAATGAGGGTCGCTATTATTGAGAACGAGATCGGCCAGATTGGAATTGACAATCAATATCTCGAATTGGAGGGGCTAAAAGTCCAGCAGCTACAATCTGGGTGTATCTGTTGCGCGCTTTCTTCGGATTTAATTACCACTTTGGATCAACTACAAAAATCCTATCATCCCGATGTTGTCATCCTTGAGCCTTCGGGAGTGGCCAATGCAGCGAAGATCCTCGAGGTGATTGATCGGTCCCCCTTAGGAATCAGCGAAAGGAAGGTTATCGTGCTCGTGGATGCGACCCGTTTTCGGGCCATCATGGCGATCACGTTCCCCTTTGTTCAGGACAGTTTGAACGTGGCGGATATTGTTGTTGTTAATAAGATTGACGGCGTTGATAGAAGAGCCACGGAGGAAATAACCAAAGAGGTGGAATGTTTAACAGGGACGGCCAAGATCCTGAAGATCTCAGCGACCCAGGGGACCGGCCTCAAAGAACTCATGAGGGAAGTGTGTTAAGGGAAGATTCGTGTTTAGATCATCCTCATCGTGGTCCGGAACTGGTTGCTTTCTCAAAAGAGATAAGCCTTTCATTTCCTCATTCCCCTTCACCCTTTCTACTCCGTGAGAAGATAAAAGCATTTCTAATGAATTTAACCAACACCCTCAGGGAAGATGGGTGTCAGCTTATCGGACACATAAAGGTCCTGGTGAAGAGCGGTACGGATGGGTACTATTTCATGAGCACCACTTCCTTCGATCAGATTCCAGAGTGTAAGGGTGAGATCGAGAAGGGAATATCCAATCTTTCATTAACGATTCATGTCATTGTGTATGGTTTGAGCGAGGATCGATTAAATTTTTTGGTCAGTCGGAAGATTGAAAAAATTGGGAAGTTCCTTGAGGCATGATCTGGGCCGAATTGGAATAGAATCTTTCAATAAGAGTACAAATTGGAAGGGTAAACATCTTGCTGAGCCGCGGAAGTGCCTTCTGGGACGACGCGAAAGGAGGAAAGGCTTATGTACAGGGAAGAATGGATGACTCCAAAGAGAAGATTTTTGTCGGGTTTGTTTGGCGGGAAGGTCGATCGGATTCCGGTTGGAAATCCTACCTCGGTGGCGACGGTCGAACTGATGGAGGAGACAGGGGCTTTTTTTCCAGAGGCTCATTTGGACGCAAAGAAGATGGCTACCTTGGCTGCCGCCGGCCACGAAATATTAGGGTTTGATACAATCATGCCTTATTTTAGTGTTCAGAATGAAGCCCCTGCGTTGGGCTGTGAAATGGACTGGGGTGACAAGGAGACGATGCCGGACTGCACGACACACCCGTACAAAGAGGCGGAAGACATCCAAATTCCAACGGAGGAAGAACTGCTAAAGGTCCAATCCATAAGGACGGTGGTTGATGCAATCAAAATACTGAGAGAAAAGTACCCAACTGTAGCGATTATTGGTAAAGTAATGGGTCCGTGGACACTTGCTTACCATGGATTCGGGGTCCAGAATTTCCTGATGGATACGATTCTGAATCCTGAGAGGGTTCGAAAGAGTTTGGGAAAATTGCAGGAAATATCGGTTATGTTTGCTAATCTTCAGGTTCGAGCAGGAGCCGATGCAATCTCTTTTCCTGATCACGCGACAGGAGATTTGGTCAGCCCTGAAATGTATCGGGATTTCCTCGTTCCTCTTCACAAGAAAATTGTGACACGAATCGGGGCCCCCATCATTCTTCACATCTGTGGAAATACCCTAAACAGGGCCTACCTGATCGCTCAAGAACACTTCGATTGCTTCCATTATGATACCAAAACCGATGTGGTTGAATTGAAGAAGGTCTTGGGTAAAAGCACGACGACCCTGATTGGGGGAATCAATAACCCAGAGGTACTCCTCTTTGGAACTCCGGAGGATGTAAAAAAACAGTCGCATTTCACTGTGAAGGCTGGGGTGGAGATATTAGCCCCCGAATGTGCAATTCCGTTGAGAACACCCAACAAGAACCTCAAAGGGATTGTCGAGGCTGCTAAAGAGATCCCCGTTGGACAATGAAAAGAATCGAAAAGGAGGTAAGACAATGGTCGAAATGAAAGAGATATCCGAAGCCCTTATGAAGGGGGACGCAGAAAAGGTTAAATTCCTAACGGAGAAGAAGTTATCAGAGGGGACCTCTCCTTTAGAAATCTTAAACAATGCGCTTATCGCTGGAATGACCGAGGTCGGAAAGAAATTTAAAACCCTTGAGATATTCGTGCCAGAGGTGTTGGTGGCGGCAAGGGCAATGAGTTGGGGGGTTGAGGCCCTCAAGCCAGCCTGGAAAGGGAGGGATGTCAAACCCCTTGGTACTGTGGTCATTGGAACGGTAAAAGGGGATCTCCATAATATCGGGAAGAACCTAGTCGTTATGATGATGGAAGGGACAGGGTTTAAAGTCATTGATCTGGGAATAAACATTCCTGTTGAGAAGTTCATCCAGGCTATCAAGGAATATCAGCCGGATATTGTAGGCATGTCCTCCTTACTTACGACTACGATGGGAGAATTTAAGAAAAACATAGAGGCGTTCAAGAATGCCGGATTGAGAGAAAAGATCAAGGTGATGGTCGGAGGGGCTCCGGTTAATGAAAAATATGCCTTGAATTCTGGAGCCGATGCCTATGGAGGGGATGCGATCGATGCGGTTGAGAAGGCGAAAGAGTTGATTGGTCAGGTAAAACTTGCTCTGTCAGATGAACCTTTAGGCGTTTAGAAGGCTTCGGCGCTTTAACGGGGCGAAAAGGAAATTCGGCTATAGGTATCAATGTATAGATAATGAAATATCCCCGGTTAACCTAAGAATTTAATGTAACTAAAGATATTTGAATTTTACCCCTCACCCTCACCCTCTCTCCAGCGGGGAGAGAGACGGGGTGAGGGTTCATTTTTTCAAAACAGAAGGTTACAAAACAAGTTGCTATAGAGTAGTGATTGCTTCCCATGGCTGGAAAGAAGACCACCAAAGAAATTTTGCAGGCAAAGCTGAAGGGGAAAAAGGGCACCCTTCTTTACAATCCAGCTGCTCTTTAAAAATTACGCCAGGAGTTTGAGCAGTGGAGGAAAACAATCGTATGCGAGGAGGACCGGAGGAATCGGGGGTTGCTATTGATTCGGTGAGAGATATGTAGCTGCTATTTAAAGACACTCCCTCGACAGGGTAACCGTTTTATTGGTAACCCATTATCCGTCCAATACGGCAATTTTATTTCCAATGTATTTAGCACTGGCCGAGCGAAGAGGTATTCCTTGGGATAAATTGCGCGGTAGTCTACAGAATGATATCACATTGGAAGAAGTGGTCCGCAGCGGCCCGGAGTATATTCCACCGAAAGACTGCTTCAGGATACTCGGGCAGTGGCTCAGATGGTAGAACCTGACCGGTTGGAGAGAACTGAATTAAAGGTGAAAAGAGTGATTGATAAACGGAGTTTATACGATGAGATTACCCAGCAGAGATAGTAAAGGAATTCCCTGATGATTTGTTAACGGATGTGTTGATCAGCTAATCTTGAACTGACATGGTCAAATGCATGCATTGATTTGATCCACAAACAATTTCAACTTATAATTTAAAAAATCTCTTGCAGATCACATTACTTTTTATATCCCCCTCTTGCTCTCAGGGGAAATTCAAGGAGGAATTATGAGCAAAGCAAGGGTTTGGTTTATGGATGCCCGGTCAAGACGTTTCTTAGAATCTACCGCCATAAAAGGCTGTCAGATTCTTGAACATTCTGGATGGCTTGACCATCTCAAGCCCGGGGATATTGTAGCGGTTAAAACTCACATGGGCGAGTCCTATAATGTAGGGTACCTGAGGCCTATCATCGTACGGACATTTGTGGAGGCCCTGAAGGAGAGAGGCTGTCAGCCATTTGTGACGGACACGACGACGATGCCTTACCACCCTTGGATCAGCAGAACTCTGGCCGTGGACCATTTGGAGACTGCCAACCGCAACGGATTTAACCAAGCCTCCATGGGCTGTCCCATTATCATCGCGGATGGTTGGTTAGGGACGGATGATATGATTGTCGATCTCAAGGGTCGAGGGAACTATTTGAACAAACAGTTCGTCGCCC
>Ga0315273_10012885_pt1 | contig 10730 bp, 7 predicted proteins | sample YL17G02_0_MG_FD_205753 | JGI IMG/M metagenome (GOLD analysis project Ga0315273, IMG submission 205753) | Sediment microbial communities from Yellowstone Lake, YNP, Wyoming, USA - YL17G02_0 | ecosystem: Environmental > Aquatic > Freshwater > Lake > Sediment | place: USA: Wyoming | collected... | reverse complement strand
CGGGGCCGCGGCGGCGGCCTTTTTCAGCCGTTTTCTGGAAGACCAGTTCCACCCGGGCGCGGAATTCCTTTACACCGGGATGGCGCACACGGCCGGCCAGCTTTTTGCCGACGGCCTGTTCGACGGAGACGAGAACGCCATCGTCGATTTCAAGTACTCCCCGGACCCGCGCCTGACCTGGTGGTTCGACCATCACCAGAGCGCCTTTCTATCGGCGGAAGACGAAGAACATCACCGGCGCGACACCAGCGGCCGGAAACTGTTCGACCCCGCCTTCCGTTCCTGCACCGGCTTCATCGCCACCGTCACGCGCGAGCGCTGGGGCTACCAGGCGCCCGACCTGGCCGAACTGGTCCAGTGGGCCGACGCCATCGACGGCGCGCAGTATGCCAGCGCGCGCGAAGCCGTCGAACTGAGGGCGCCAGCGCTCAAGTTGTTGCTGGTGATTGAGGCGGCGAAGGGTTCCCGGACCGTGCAGGACATCATTCGCCTGATGCGGCGCACGCGGCTGGCCGACATCGTCGAGCACAGCCAGGTCCAGGATCTGTTCGCCCCGCTCTATGACCGGCACGTCCGCTCCATCGACGTCATCCGCCAGCAGTCCAGAAACGAGCGCGGCGTGGTGTTCTTCGACCTCACCGGGGACGACCTGGAGGGCTATAACAAGTTCATCCCCTACTTCCTGTTCGAGGACTCCCTCTACACGGTTTCGGTGAGCAACGCAAGCTACCGCACCAAGGTCAGCGTGGGTTCGAACCCGTGGGCGGCGGGACCTCTGCGGCACAACCTGGCAACCATTTGCGAGCGCTACGGCGGCGGGGGCCACCCGCGCGTCGGCGCCATCAGTTTCAAACCCGGAGCGGTCGAAGACGCCCGCCTGGTGGCGCTGGAAATCGCCGAGGAGTTGAAGGGCTAGCCCGGCTGTTCTACAATGGAAATTCACGCCTTGCCGGGCGCGTAGCTCAGTTGGTTAGAGCGCCTGCTTCACACGCAGGAGGTCCACGGTTCGAGTCCGTGCGCGCCCACCATTCATTTCATCACTTCCCGAGGATCACGTCGATCCCAGCGAGGATCAGCCCCAGTCTCGCTCGCGGCAGTTTCCCGACGCACTCGCTGAGCAAGTCCTTATCCAACGCTACAATCTGAGAGACGTTCGCTACCGAGTCCTGGGAAAGTCCAGTGACGCCCTTCGAAAGCGCGACGTTTCCCGGCGCATCCGCCCACCGCAGATTGCTGGTAAGTGGCACGCAGACCACGGTTGCGATTCGGCTTCGATTCAAAGCATCTCCCTGAATCACGACAACCGGTCTTCTGTACCCCGGACCGGATCCCGCCGGCGCGGGCAGATCGGCCCACCAGACCTCACCTTGCGAGATTACCATTCGTTGCTCTCAAGAACGCGACGGGCGGCCAACGAAACGAACTCATCGGTGGCATCTCCCAATTGGGCACAAACGCGATTCATGGCGTCCGTAACCTCTTCCCGCGCGTGGCGCGCCACGTACTCCCTGATCGCATCGCTGTACAATTGGCTGCGGGACTTCTTCATCCGCTGTGCAAGCCGTTCTGCGCCGCGGAACACTTCATCCGGAACCGAAACCGCCGTCTTCATACCCTTAGTATAACCGCAAATGAGCCGGATGATCCCAGCGCGCGATGCTCGCTGCCTGCTTCACAAGCGGGAGGTCCACGGTTCGAGTCCTGTCGCGCCCACCATAACATCTAATTCTATCGGGTGAGGGCGCCGTCAATCGTCGCCGCCGGCGGTCCGGGCCAGCGCGGCATCGACCTCGGCGGGCGTAAGACTCTCGACTTTGCCCGAGATGTTCATGGAGCAGAACTTCGGCCCGCACATGGAGCAGAAGTGAGCGTCTTTGAACCCTTCTTCAGGCAGCGTCTCATCGTGCATGGCGCGGGCGGTTTCCGGATCCAGCGCCAGTTCGAACTGGCGGTTCCAGTCGAAGCGGTAGCGGGCGCGCGAAATCTCGTCGTCCCGGTCGCGGGCGCCGGGGCGCCGGCGCGCGATGTCGGCGGCGTGCGCGGCGATCTTGTAAGCGATGATTCCGGCCTTGACGTCCTCGCGGTCCGGCAGTCCCAGGTGCTCCTTGGGCGTCACGTAGCACAGCATCGAGGCGCCGTACCAGCCGATCATCGCGGCGCCGATGGCCGAGGTGATGTGGTCGTAGCCGGGGGCGAAGTCGGTCACCAGGGGCCCCAAGGTATAGAAGGGCGCCTCGTGGCACATTTCCAGCTCTTTCTCCACCTGCAACTGGATCTGGTCCATGGGCACGTGGCCGGGGCCCTCGATCATCACCTGCACGTCGCGGTTCCAGGCGACCTTGGTCAGCTCGCCGAGAGTCTTGAGTTCGGCGAACTGCGCCTCGTCGCTCGAATCGGCGATCGAGCCTGGCCGCAGGCCGTCACCGAGCGAGAAGGTCACGTCGTACCTCTGGAAGATCTTGCAGATATCCTCGAAACACTCGTAGAGGAAGTTCTGCCGGTGGTTCCTTACCATCCATTCGGCCAGAATCGCGCCGCCCCGGCTGACGATGCCGGTCAGCCGGCGGGTGGTCAGCGGAACGTGCTGAATGAGCACGCCGGCGTGAATGGTCATGTAGTCCACGCCTTGCTGGGCCTGCTCCTCGATCACTTCCAGCATCAGGCCGGAGCTCAGGTCCTCGACGCGGCGCACGCGGCTCAGCGCCTCATAGATGGGCACCGTGCCGACGGGAACGGAAGAATGCCCGATAATGGCCTTGCGAATCCCGGCGATGTCGCCGCCGGTGGAAAGATCCATCACCGTGTCGGCGCCGTAGTGAACCGCGTAGCGGAGCTTTTCGAGTTCTTCGCCGGCGTCCGAGGCAGTCGCCGAATTGCCGATGTTGGCGTTGATCTTGCAGCGAGTCGCCACGCCGATGCCGATCGGCTCGAGGCCGCGGTGGTTGATGTTGGCCGGTACGACCAGGCGGCCTCGGGCGACCTCGTCTCGCACCAACTCCGGTTCGAGCCCCTCGCTTTGGGCGACATGCCGCATCTCGCCCGTGATCGTTCCCTGGCGCGCGTAGCGCATCTGGGTCCGGACGGGGTCGTTCGCACGCGCGTCGATCCATTGATTCCGCATGGCAACTCCCAGTGTACGATACGCCCCGATTATGGCACCCGCGGGCGCCGGCCGCAATCCTCCCTGAGGCATTCCCGTCCGATTCCTAAGGGGTTTCCCTCGTGGTCAATGAACGTATATGAATCTAGTATGGAAAGTGAGGAAACAGGCAGGCCGCGCATGCGTTGCTTATTGTGTGGAAAACGTCTGGCTCTGTTGCGGAAGCTTACTGACGGCGAGTTCTGCTCGTCCGCCCATCGCAAGCGCTACGTCGAGGAAGAACAGAAGCTGGCCCTCGCCCGGTTGATCGACGAGGGGAAGCGCTCCGAGCGTGCACGATCCTCGCGACGCCCCGATTCGACTTCCGGAGGCGGACAGCGGACCGAGGAGCCGGCGGGATTCCGGCCGGTCGAGTTCGCCGTCGCGCCGGGGACGTTTTCTCCGACCGTTCGGCCGCAACCGTTGGAGCAACCCCTCCAAACCTGCCTTATCGAACGACCTGGACGAGGGACGGCGGCCGCCAGGTCGTTGCGCGCATTGGAGAGCGCGCTGGTCGAGTACCAGCCGCACATATCCGCCGCCGTTCCCGGACCCAGCGTCGCGGGGTCGCCGGGGGGCCCGTTTCTTCCGGCATTACAGCCCCGCCCGATTGTGCGCCCAGCTTCACCCGGTGCTGCCCGGCCTCAGTCAGCCGGTCTGGCCGAACTGGTTCCCCGAGATCCGAAAGACTCGGCCCGGATTTCGGTTCGCCGCGCTAAGACTTCCATTTTCTTGAAATTAGCTCCACCGAGGGCTCCCTCGCCCGGCGATCTTGGCCAACCGCAGCCGCGTCCGGCTTCGCTTCTGTTGCCTGACCAGTTGGACACGGTCGAAGCCATCCATCGCACCATTGCGCTGGCCGAGCCGGCGGCCTTTCCACCCGTAGCGGCCGGCATGGGACGTGAGGCGCCGGAACTCCGGGTCACGGGAATTGCGGCCGAACCCGCTCTGGGAACGGACCTTGTCGCCGCCTCCGGAGAACTCGCCCCGGCGGTCTCGTGGCGGCCCCTTGCGCGCGCTGGAACGAAGTCCCAAGCTCGCTGGCAAAGCCTTCCTAATGAGTGGCTTAACGCCTGCTTGTGCTTCCCCGTGGGGCACCCGGCGAGGCTGGAGAGCACACCCGCGGCGGCCCCCTCCGCCCGGATCGAAGTCGCACTGGCCGGCCTTGAACAAAACCGCGTTGCCGGAGCAAATCTGGTTGCCGAACCACTGCTCGTTCGGACCCCGGTAACGCCAGGCTGCGACGTCGCTCTGCGAGATCCGTCTCCCGACAACGCCGGGTTGGTCCCTCCCGGCCAGATGGCCTCCGATCGCTACGAGGCGCGTCAGTTGACTCCGCGGAGTGAGTTTTTTGAGGCTTCCACGGCGTTTCCGTCGTCAGCGGCCCTTCCGGCGCCCGCATTGGAGTGCGAAACCGAGCCCGGGCCTGGCGTCCTCTGCCCGGCTCCCCTTCCAGCGGCGACGCGGTGGGTGGATTGCGGAGCCATCCCCCTGGTTCTTGCGACGCAAGGTCCCTCCCGTGCGGCATCTCTCAGCGCCGCGATTGTGCTCTGCCCGGCGCTCCAGGCGGTCGATCCTCCGGATCCGGCCCCAGGCGCCTGGCTGAGACCGCCGGAGGCGACCGCCTTGCCGCCGCCGCCGCAGCCACCGGATCCGATCTGGCATTTGTCTTCGTCAGTTCGTGTCGCGGCGCCTGAGGAACTGGCGGCGCTGGTGGCCCTGAACTGGTCGTTCGCGCCGCGCCGTCCGGCAAAGGGTGTCGGAGAATGCTCCTTCGCGCTCCAGCTCCACGCAAAACCCCTGGCGCCCAGACTCCGCCTCGAGACGATACTCTCGACGGGGTCCGAAGGGGAGGCCGGGGAGGCGGCCGCCATCGATCCGCTGGATGGCAGGACGGCGCCGTGGATGGCTGTTTCACGCTTCTGGGCAACCGCTCCGGCGGACCTGAAGTGGCTGTCGGCCGCGCTTCCCGCGGTGTTGCTGGTGGCGCTGGTCTCGGCTGTCGGCTGGCTCCCCTCCAAGCCGGCCCAGGCCGGCTCACAAGCCCAGGCCTCCCGACCGAACCACCTGCAAGACGTTGTCCGGCGGACCTCGGCATCGGTTCGGCGCAACATCGTCAGCCGGGCCGCCGTCAACCTTCAGGACGACTTCCGGTCCGGATTGGCGCAGTGGGAAGGCCGCGGCAACTGGGGCAAGGGCTGGGAGTACGATCCAGCCGGATTCGTTCTGACCGGACCGCTGGCGCTGTTCCGGCCTTCACTGGAACTGGGCGACTACCGGTTCGAGTTTCTCGGGCAGATTGACAAGAAGAGCCTAAACTGGGTGTTCCGAGCTGCCGATCATAACAATTACTACGCAATGAAGATCGTGTTGCTCAGATCCGCGCCCTCGCCCAAGGCCGTCATCCAGCGATACGCGGTGATCGATGGAATACAGGATCGAGTTGTCCAGATGGCGTTCCCGATGACGGGCCGCAACGACACGTTCCTCCGCGTGCGTGTGGACGTGCGCGGACAGGATTTCACGACTTCGGTGCAGGATCAAGTGGTGGATTTCTGGTCGGACGATCGGCTCGACCGGGGCGGAGTCGGGTTCTTCAGCGAGAAGGGTGAGCGGGCTCGCCTGCGCTGGGTGGAAGTATCACATCAGTACGACGCGTTGGGCCGGTTGTGCGCCCTGCTTGCGCCGTAAAGCATTCAACCGGGAAACAGGAGCCTGGATCGGCAATGAACATGAAGAAAAAGGGACCGGAAAGGGACGATGAGGTGAGGAAGCCGGTAGTCGAGGATACGGGCTTTGTCGCGGGCTCCGGAGGGACGCAAACACTGGCTCGCGCCGTCTCGCTGCACATCGAGGGGAGGACCCGCGACGCCCTGCGGGAGCTCGAGGAGGCCATGGAACAGGGCGCCGATTCACCCGAAATTCATTCAGCCCGCGGCCACCTGCAGTTCGAGCTCGAGCAGTACGACGAGGCGGCGCGCAGCTATGGCCGGGTGCTGGTGATGGAGCCGCAACATCCCGCCATCAACTACAACCTGGGCGTCTGCCTGGAGAAACTGGACAGATGGCAGGAAGCGGCCGAACATTTCGAAAACGCGCTCGGCAAAGACCCGCGGCGCGTGGACGCCCATCTCGGACTAGGCATAAGCCGTCTGCATCTGGAACAAGCCGACGGCGCGCTGGAAGCGTTCGATCGCTACCTGGCCGGCAACCCGGATCATGCGACAGCGCGGTTCGGCAGAGCGGTTGCGCTCCAGTTGCTGCGCCGTTACGAGGAGGCCGTCGAACTCTACCGGCAGATTCTCGAGAGCACCCCGAGATCGGAAGAGGCTCTCACCAACCTGATCACGATCGGTACTGCCCGCAAGGACGACGCCATGATTCGCGAGTACGCGGAGCGGTTGCTGGGGATCAGCCCGTACTCCCAGGCGGCGCTGGAGGGGCTGGCGACCTGCGCCTTTTCCTCCGGTGATTTCGAAGCGGCGGCGCGCTTCTGCGCCAAACTGGTCGAGTTATCGCCGGACCACTTCGAGCGCTGGTTCAACCTGGGCGTGGCGTGCCAGAAGATCGGCCGGTCCGAACAGGCCGCCCAAGCCTACTCCGAGGCGGTTCGCGTGCGTCCGGACGCCAAGCAGGCCTGGGTCAACCTGGGCGTGGTTCAGCAGGAGCTTGGCGACGCCACCGCCGCGCGGCAAGCCTACGAGAAAGCCCTGCAACTGGCGCCCGGGTTGCCCGACGTCATCTACAACCTGGCCGGCGTGTTCGAACAGCAGGGACAGCGGGACGAGGCCGAGAAGATGTATGCGAAGCTGACCGCCAGCAACCCGGAATGGGAGGATGCCTGGTTCCGTCTGGGCTATTTGCGTTTCCAGCGCGGCGACTATCCCGGCGCCATCGATGCATTCGAGGAGTGCCTGGCCCGGCGCGCCAAGTGGCCGGAGGCGATGCTCAACCTGGCGCTGGCGCACTGGAAGCTGGGAGCCAAGGACGCCGCCAAACAGGTCTTCGAGAAACTCCTGGCCGGCCAGACCGACTCCACCGACGCTCTCCGCGGGCTTGCGTCGCTGGCTGTCGAGCGGCAGGATTACGAGCAGGCGCTGCAGTTGCAGACGCGCCTGATCGACCTCGGCGAGCGCACCCCGGAGCTGTTCTACAACACCGGACTGCTGTTGCAGCGGTCCGGACTCGTCGAGGACGCCATCAAGCTCTACCGCGAGGCGCTGGCCGAGCGTCCGAATTTCGCCGAGGCGCTGTTGAACCTGGGCCACGCGATGAAATCGCATGGCGAGACCGACGAAGCGCGTCAGTACTGGCGCCAGGCACTGGAAGCCAAGCCGGAACTGGCTCGCGGATACTTCGAGGGCTAGCGGGACAGGGGGCGCCCGGCCGGGGAGCCCTCTGGGCCGGGCGCCCCCCTGTCCTACACTGGGACTTGAAGCTGATCAGCGCCAGCCGCCGAACCGACATCCCGGCGTTTTACTCCCGCTGGTTCCTCCGCCGGCTGGCCGAGGGCTTCTGCGACTGGATCAATCCGTTCAGCGGACAGGTCCTGCACGTCTCGCTGCGTCCCCAGGACACGCTCGGCATCGTGTGCTGGACTCGCAATCCGGCCCCGCTTGCCGCAAGCCTGGACGCGCTTCAGCAAGCCGGCTACCGCTTTGCGTTTCACTTCACCATCAACGGCTATCCGGGAGAACTGGAAAGCCACAACCCGCCGGTGGAAACCGCGGTGCGCGCCTTCCGGGACCTTGCGCGGCGGCTTCCGGCCGATCGCGCCTGGTGGCGCTACGATCCGATTCTGCTGACCGGGGCCACGCCGTCCGCCTGGCACGAGCAAAACTTCTCGCGCCTGGCCGAAGCGCTGGAGGGCGAAACGCGCCGCTGTTACTTTTCCTTCGCCAGCTTCTATCGGAAGACGCGGCGCAACCTCGACGCCTCGGGCCTGCCCTGGCATGAGCCGGCTATCGGCGAGAAGCTCGAACTGGCGCGGCGGCTGAGTCTCATCGCGCGCCGGCACGGCATCGGCATGTTCTCCTGCTGCGACGACCAGTTGCTCGCCGCGGGCGCCGGGAAAGCGCGCTGCGTCGACGCGGGCGCTTTCTCCGAGGCGCCCTCCGGACTCAAGCCGGCACCGACCCGCGCCGGCTGCGGTTGCACCCAAAGCGTGGACATCGGCGCTTACGACACGTGCGCCTTCGGCTGCGCCTACTGTTACGCCACCACCAGCCGCCGGGCGGCGCTGGCGCGCCTGGGCCGGCACGATCCGGACGACATCGCGCTGTGGCGGCCCAAACCTACTGCCGGTCCACCGGCAACCGAACCGGCGGCACGGGAGGTTTAGGCGGAACCGGAGGCGCGGCGGGCGGGCGTCCCGCCTCGGTTTCCGAGCCCTTGCGGATAGTGATGGTTCCGCGCCCGGTCGTAAGTTTCAGCGCCGGACCCTGACCCACCGCCCCGGCCAGCGTGGCGCCGCTGTCTTTGCCGCGGCCCCTGTCCCCCGCCAGCCGCAACGGCTCGCCGTACTCGTTCTCGACATTACCCCGCTTGGCCACGGCGCTCAACTCGAACTTGGCGCCTTGCGGAATCGCCATCTGGATGTTGCCCGAGCGCGTTTCCAGGTCCATCTTGGCCAGCGGAGCTTTGCCGGGGCGGATGTCCAGGTCGCCCCGCTCGACGAAGATCTCGAGCGACTGCGACACTTCGCTGATCACCACGTCGCGCGACTTGGTCTTCAGCCGCACCGGGCCCACCAGGTTTTCGGCGGTCACCTGGCCCAGCGCCATGCGAAGCTGGCCGGGCATCCTCTCGACCGACAATTCGGTCTGCGAACTTTCAAAGCGCAGCGGCTTGGCCAGGTTGCGGAACTGCACATCCCCGGAGAACGCCCCGTTGACGGTGACCTGGCCTTCTATGTTCTCGAGTTCGACCTCCTGGCCGCGGCCGCTCTTGATGTCCAGGGAGCCCTTCACGCCGATCGCGCGGACGATATCGCTGCGGCGCAGGTCCAGGCGGGCGTTGCCGCCGATTCTGTTCAGCCGGACGCCGGCGTTATCGCTGTCCACGTCCACGCCGCCCGTGATCTCGCTGATGTCGAAGTCCCCGTAGCGGCCGCGGGCCTCGACGAAGGCTCCGCGTGGAACGGTTATGTCGAGGTCCGCCGAAACGCGTTGTTCGCCGCTGACACGCTCCTGGTTGGTGCGCACCACGATCCGGTCGCCCTGCGCGAGAATCTCGAGCGGGCTCTGCTGGTTGGCCGTGTTGGCGTCGTTCTGCTGGAAGGCGCGGATGGTCTTGCGGCCGGAAACCTTCACTTCCTCGGTGTCGGCCCCAACCACGCGCGTATTGCCGCGCAGGTTTTCGATCACCACCCGCGGCGTCTTGCCGGCCGCCTTCTGCGCCGACAGCGGGAAATCGTAAGATTCGCCGAAGACTTCAATACCTCGAAGCCCGAAGTGGCCCTGCGGCCACCTGGAGACAAAACGGTGAGTAAGGAACAGGCCCGAGCCGGCCAGGGCAATCAGGACGATGAGGGTCCACTCGCCGCCCGAAACACCGGTCGCCGGAAGAGGCCGGCGCCGCGCGGCCCAGTACAGGATTTCAAGCAGCCGCAACACGCCCCAGGCAATTAACAGGAAAGGCCAGTACCGCCCCATGATTTCCAGCAGCGGCAGGTCCGGTCGGAGGTTGTTCATCAGGAACAGACCGCCGATCAGGATCAGAAGCAACGGACCGATCAGAGAGCTTCGTCTCATGGCTGGTACCCTCCCTGGACATCCGGCCGCGGCGCCGGCGGCCGCAAAGCCACTCGCTCCAATAACTTGAGCAGACCGAACAGGATGATCAACACCGGCCAGGTCCGCCAGAAGCCCCAGGCGCCGAAGTGATCGACCGCCAGCAGCGTGCCGAGCGCGATCAACAGGATCGGGCCCCGAATCGCACACATGAGCGTTCCGCTACTGTTGTTCATGGCTCGCCTCCGGATTCGCTTCGGCGCTGGGGCCGTCGGATCTCATGCGCGCGTACAGCAGGTAAACTCCCAGCGCAATCGGAAACACAGGCCAGTACCGCATGATCTGGTGGAACCGGACAATCTCGAGGTTGTTCAACAGGAACAGTGTTCCGACAGCGATCAGGACCACCGGCAGCGCGGGAAAACCCGCGCCGCGGCCCCTCAGCGGCACCAGGCTCGAAAACTCATCCACCAACTCGCCCATGGCGCGTCTCTTGGCCGTGTGATAAGCCTCAAACGCCATGTAGAAGTGCCAAACCGGGATCATCATGCCGAACAACGGCTCGAGGCCGCCGGCCGCGTCGCTGCTCACGATGCTGACCAGGAAACCCCAGATCACGACGTGGACCAGGCCTTTGGCATATTGGGCGTTGTAAATGGCGCCCACGCCGGGGATCAGGCCCAGCAGGAATGCCAGGCCGGGGGACACGCTCGAACCCCGAGCCGAAGCGGGCGCCGGGGCGCCCGGCCCAGAGGGCACCCGGCCGGGCGCGGGGGCGGTCCAGGCAGAACTGGCGGCAGCCGCTTGCGGCACAGGCTGATGCTCCTGGCAGTAGACGGTTCCGCCCGCAGGACGCTGGC
>Ga0315273_10012884_pt1 | contig 10731 bp, 10 predicted proteins | sample YL17G02_0_MG_FD_205753 | JGI IMG/M metagenome (GOLD analysis project Ga0315273, IMG submission 205753) | Sediment microbial communities from Yellowstone Lake, YNP, Wyoming, USA - YL17G02_0 | ecosystem: Environmental > Aquatic > Freshwater > Lake > Sediment | place: USA: Wyoming | collected... | reverse complement strand
AACTGTTCTCTGTGGCTTTTCTTCCTCTTGAATTTGCTTCACTTCACTTAGTGTCAATTTTTTCCATCCGGGAAGCAAAAAATTCTCGAGCCGAATATGCGTCTTGGTTCCTCTTTTCCTCGGGAGCAGATCGTTTTTCAAGACCCGGCAAACAACGAGTCGTTCCAATATCTTCATCACTTCCAGGATTTGAACTGGCTCGGAGGTCTCCCAGATTTGACCCTCTTCGAGCTTCGTTTGTTCCACTACTTCTCTTCTTCTTTCCCCCCGTTTTACCTTGCCCATTTCCTTCTCCTACATCAGTCTGTGTCTCGACCGTACATTCAGTATACTCAGTTTTTCCCTTCTCGTAAACCGTTCCACTCTCTTTTCTGAAAACTTTGTTGAAATCGAACTTGGGTAGCCTCGCTAGTTTTTCTTTCAATTCGGGCACATTGTCTATCGACTTGCCTCCAAAACGATAGAGCCAGAGGTCACATTTTTTTGCCGTGCAGAGCTTTACCTCATTCCAGGAATCTCCGCAACAATTCAAACAGTGATTACGGATAGCCTTTAGAAGATGGGTTTTTGGAATCCTCATGGCGTGATTGTCAACTCCTTTATCGACGTGACCTTGACTTTCAGCTCGGGGTCGCGGTTCAATTCGATCTCGGTAATCACGGAGTACACTTCTTTCGTCTCGTTTTCCTTGATGATCATGTCCGAATAGATGAACCCAGTCACGACTCCGAAAATGTACATCGAATCGAAGGTCTCGATGGTGACGGTCCGATTCAGAATGCTGATCAGTTTTTCTTCATAAAACATTTTCGCTCCTCCAGAGTACGCGATTTTCTCCGCGTTTTGAAATTTCTGACAAAATACTTTCGATTGTTAGAGTATCAAAATTGCTCACCTTTTCAACAGAAATCAACCTAGTCAGAATGGAATCCGCCTGGCAGATTGCTCCGGAATGCCACCCGATTGATGGTTTCCCAGAATAATCCTGAAAATCAAACATGATGTAGTCCCGACATCCAAGGCTTTTCCCACACCTAGCACATGTTGGATTTGTTCTTTTCTTCATATTTGTCCCTGCATTTTTTGGAACAGAAATTTTTTGACTTGAGAATTTCCATTACGCAGTTTAGGCAATAGCTGATTCGGAAGAACGACAACGACCCTTCGTTTCTTTGCGATTTGAACAACTTTAGTTCGTGACCGATCATAAAATCCCTATTTTCAAAGTTCGGAATTCTCGACTTCCTCTTTTGTTTTGGCAATGAAGTTCCTCCCTAGAATGTTGACCGGATACGTCTTGGTCGCGCGGTTGAAAATCTGAATGTCCTTCGGAGACAAATCCTGTAATCGAATCAATCCTTTTCGTAACTGGATCTCGAGGTGAAGCAATTTAACAATTGCGAAAGCGTCGGTCAAATCTTCGGCGCAAATCGCAATGCACTTCTCGGGATAGCTGGAATAGAATTCGATTCCCCATCGATTCTTTACGCCCATCTTCATGTCTTCTTTGTTCGCGTGTCCATTTTCACAGGCGAACATCTTTATCGTCATTGGGTCGTGGAGTCGAAACGGGATCCCATATTTCCAGAGCACTCGTCTCGCCGCGCCTCCAACCTCACCGATCTGGTGAGCCTGATATCCGGCCCCGTAGGCATAATCTTCGAGGGCGACGTAACAGGGGCGAGTAGACTTCACATGATTTTCGAAGAAGGAGTACCACCAATCGAGCCGGTGGGCATGGAAAGCAGCAACGTCCTTTTCTCTTTTTGGAGCTTGGGGGACTTGGAGGATGTCCTTCACGGTCGAGATTTTTCTGACTTTCTTTGCAATCGGTTTGTCGGAAGCCGTCCATTGCCCGCTCAGAGTTCCGTCCGTAAATTCGACTCCAGCACCATGCCCGATCGAGACATCCCATCCCTGGATTCGGAGTCCTCTTCTCGCTTTCATGGCTCACCTTTCGATTGTCGAATACTGTTTGTTGGGTAACCTCCTAATTTTTATCTGGAAAGGGATGCTTTCGTCCACCTCTTTTTGGTGAGAGATCACGAAGATTTGCCGGAATCCGAGAGCGGGAAGCCGGTGGAGCAGCCGGATGATGAGCCCAAGGTGGTAGGCGTCGAGCGAGCCGGTAACCTCGTCCAGGAACAGGATGGAGGCTCCCAGGAACCTGGAGATGGCTATCCGGGTGGCGAGGGAGATGAGAGCTCGACCCGCGCCCGAATCCAGGTTGAGGCTCTGGACCCTGGATCCTTCGAGGACCATGGGCCGAATCTCGGCTTTGAATTCGAGGGTGCGTACCGCGGAGCACTCGGGGCAGTTCGTGATGTTGCCCTTGGCGTAAGTGTGCCCACAGTAGGAGCACACAGATTCGTACTTCCGATTCTCTTTTTCCGATTCGAAGTGGATCCGGTGATCCGTTCCCAATTCCTCGAGGATTTGATTTACCTGCCCTTCAATGTCTTCCAAAGCATCTTCAATGAGTTGGAACGGAATTCCGGATTTCCCGGTGGCGAGTTTGAGCCAGAGCAAATATCGCTTTTCTTCATGAATTTGCTTGATAATTTTGGTGTGCTTCTCGATGTTGGCTTTCACCCGATTGTGCGCCGCGATGTCGAGTTGCATCCGTTCCCAGTGCTCCCGGAGCCGATCGTAGTTGTGGGCCATTCCGTGTAGGAGCTTGCGCTTATCCTTCAGATCTTTCTGAACCTCTGGCTTGGTCGGTCCTGGCCATTTGTTGTAGTCCTCGCGGAGCCTGGCAATGAATCCCAGTTGGACCTTGGTATCCGAGAATTCGTCTTGAATATTCAACAGATTCATCTTCTTATCACGATATTCGATCTTGATCTTTTCGACATCGGCGCGTGCCGTATAGATCGCGTTCTTCACGCTCTCCAGATTGGAATCCACCATCTTGCGGGTTGGGCAAGGCTTCTGAACCACCGGACACATCCCGCTGAATCCTTGCTTGCCGACGACCAGGAGATCGTTGATCCGGGAATCCAGAACGGATATCTTTCCGGACAACAAATCGACTTCCTCTTGAATCTTTGGCTTCTCGTGATCAATGGTGGCGAGCTTCTTCTTGAGCTTCACTTCCTTCTTGGCGTTATCCTCGATGTCGTCGAACCTTTCGAGGATCCTTTCCATCTTCTCGAGCCCTTCGAGTTCTTTCCGAAGTCCGATCATCGAATCCCGGATGCCTCGCTCGACTTCGATCTTGTCCTTGAGTTCCTGAATTTCGGCATCGCTTGGAATCGGAACGAGGAGCTCCTCGTTGGCTTGGCGAAGTGTCTCTCTGGAAAATCGTTCGTTCTGATCAAACCCTTTGATTTTTTTATTGAAAATATCTGAGAGTTGATCCCAAATCTGAAGATGCTTCCACCTTACGATGTCCTCGCGCAGCCGGGTCGCGCCCTGTTCGAAAACGGCTTCGAGATCACCTTGTCGTACATATGAAGTTTTGAGGAAGTCCTCTTTCTCCATTCCGAAAATTCGTTTGAATTCGATCTGGGCATCGACGTTTTTGCAAGCGTTACCATTGACTTGGATTTGACTTGTTCCACCCAGAGTGCTTTCGACGATCTTTCGTTGGAATGTGGATTTCCCGCCGGTCCAGGAGAGGTCAACTTCCAGGGTAGCCTTCTCTGTCCCCTGGTGGATCAAATGGTTCATCTTGACGTTCCGGTATTCGGAGATCAGAGCGAAGAGAATTCCGTCAAGAAAGGAACTTTTCCCCGCGCGGTTGCTTCTCCCATCCTGGTCCTCGTACTTGCCAACAATCCCGATGAGACCCTCGGGCAGATTGGAGATGTCGAAGGATCCGGAGAACGGCATGAAGTCTTTGATCAGGACCCGATCGATCTTGGGAGCGGTGAAGCTGTTGCGCTCCATGTTGCGGACGAGTTCCGGGATTTCGTTCAGGGTGGAATTGAAGGTTGAGAGTAGTCGATCCTGTTTCAAATTGTCTGGTAGGTTCTTTCCATCAAGGTATGACACGAAGGCTTCGAAGGGCGGCAACTGCAAGGTGAGTTCCGGATTTTTCCGATTCCGAATAGGAATTGCCGATCGCTCGGGAACACGAACGTATCTTGCGATTGGAGTCACGATTTCCAAGAACTTCTGAATCGTCTCGTTCGCCAAACCTTCTTCGGAACTGAGGTATTTGATGCTGACTTTGATCAGCGCATCTTTCGCTTCGGGGAATTCGTCTGGAAGTTTGAAGTTTTTTTCTGTCAAATCCAGGACATAGTGAACGTGATTCCTTTGCGGAACAGGAACGAAGGTGACATTGGAAGTTTCGCCTCTTTTGATTTTCGCCATTTCAGAGCTCCGCGACGATGAATCCCTTGGTCCCATCGATGTCCCCAAAATCGGTGGGCATCAGCGAACCCGGGAGGTAGAGGTTTGGGGCGATCTTCTGTTGCTTGTGGATATGACCATTGAAGACGGGGCAGGGGAGGGACTTGGCGATGTCCAGGGGAATTTCTAATCGACCCCCTTTCAAAACTGCGCCTTCACTTCCAAGGGATGCTCCTATGCAATCGAGATGGCAAAACACCGCGGCGAGGTTCCTTGCCTCCGTGGCTTTCTGGAAGTAGTGACGTACTGTTTCTTGTGCGCTCCCAGTTCCTTCCTCTTGGGTGACGGCATCCCGGAGGTAGGGAACGAAGAGAAAGAGCTTCCCATCAATCGTTTCGAAATGGGGGACCTTGGGAAAATAGAGACGTGTGTTGTCCCAATTGAAGGTTCGGAGCGGCTCGAGCGCGTCCGGACTAGGTAACAAGCATTGCCGGTTTTCTTCCCAGGTTGTTACCGACCCGCGCCCCTCGTCATGGTTGCCAGCCAGGATCACGGAGGGCACCTTCAGGGCACCGATGAGCTCGATGCTGGCGGCGATCGATCGGGATGTCGGACGGGAGTCGTGGTACACATCTCCGAGATGAACGAAAAAGTCACTTCGGTTTGCCGTATCGACGACCACCTTGGCTGCGTCAACAATGTCGTCGTGGTAGTCGTATCCGGAGAGAACCAAGCCGAGATGCCAGTCTCCACTGATGCAGACTTTCATGGAAGTTCCTCTTCTTTCCAATGGCACGAACACGAACCTTTGCAATCGCAAAATCCAATATGGAAATGATCGCAGGGGTGATCTGGTGATTCTTTGCTAATTTTGGTGTTCCACTCTTCTTCGGTTATTGTTGTACATTTTATGACAGTTCCATTCGGAAGTGTCCGAAAAAATACGATTGGTTCGCCTCGATCAATTATTTGTTCGTCTTCGGTCATTTGATTCTCCTCGAGTCCGAATTCAGAACCCCAATGAATTTATTGTAGAATTCGGGATCCTGCCTCAACTTGTCACGAAGATCCTCCATTCCTCCAGGCAGGCAGAAAATTTCGGAATTTCCCACTTCGCAGATCACATGGTCAACCTTGTCTCGTTTGACGCTTTTCAGCAATCCGCGGTACTTCCCCTCCTCGATCGCTTCTCTCCAGTAATCGATTCCTGGATCCGTGTCTCCCGCGCCCGTGGATGTGAAGAAGGACCCTTCCGCTGCCGTGAACCCATCGGACTTGTTCTTCTCCAGCGAATAGTGGAATTGGGAAGCGATGATGGTGTCGCCCTTTTTGATCGGAGTGGTGTGGGTACATTCGATGCGTATGCTCACGTCGTAAAGAAGGGCTTCGCCCAGAGTTACCTTACGTTGCTTCTGAAACTTGTTAGCTCCGATGTTTTGTCTCTCTTGCAAAACGAGTATCAGGCAAGAGTTGGATCGGTAGATTTGAGGAACAATGATCTTGCTCCAAAGCGAGACCCATTGAGCCTGAAGAGAATAGGATTTTTTGATCCCCTTTTCCATGAGTTCTACGTATTGTTCCAGCGGAATCAACTTGGTGAGCGTATCGACAACGAAGCAACAGCCGATATCTTCCGGAATGAGTCCGTTCTCTTTCCCCTTTTTCAAATTCTCGAGGTTTTTGTGGATCGAGTCGATGAGCTCGTCCAGGTTCGCAGGCATGAGAAATCCAGTCTCATTCCCACAAACCAAACGATTCATCCAGCGACTTTCCGCGCTCCACTCCGCTTCGTAAATGATTGGAATGTGGCGCATCCTCCGTGCCGATTCGGCAAGAACAGCGGCGAGCACTGATTTCCCAGTCTGGTTTTTTCCATGGATTGCGAGCAAGCGTCGAAGCGGAAGTCCTCCGATTCCGGTCGCGCGATTGAAACTGGTGATGATAGTCGGAACCCATCTTTCCTCTTCCATGTCGGAAACCGTGGTCATCCCCGTGATTCCTTTAGAAACGAGCGCCAAGGCATCGCGGATATTGTAGTCCACTGGTTTTTTTATCTGTTTCATTGACGGCATCTCCTAAAATCCGGACCGGAAAGGGGTGGTCGAGACACCGGACCGATTCCACTCCCTTTCCGATCCGGTACGCTTATGGTTGTCGGATCAGAAGGGAACGTCGTCTAGTTGCATCTTCGTGCCGCACTCGGGACAACGGTTGCTCGGCTTCATCGGAGCGACCATTTCTGCACACGCCGAACATTTGAATTTCTTCCCGTCCGGTGCCTGAGTTTGGGGAGTTGCTGGAGTCGGAACGTGTTCTTCTCTTTCCAGCAAATCTTGTGGTGTGAATTTCTGTCCACTTCTGGACTGGTAGAAATCAAGAAACATTTCGAAAGGAACGGTTCGAGAAACCCAGATTGCCTTGATATAGCCAAGTTGGGTTTTCGGATCAGTGGGTGTCTCTTTCTCTTCGAAATTTATGTCGAGTTCGTCGGCTTCCGCAATCATGATCTGGATGATGTCGGCGGTAACCGGGAAGATGTCGGTATCCAGCTTTGTCACCTTATATTGATTTGCGGGAATTTCGCCTTTGTTGTAGCGGAGTTTGAACGGATATGGATTCCATTCTAGTTCGTTGTTTTCCGAAAAGAGAAAGAGTTTCCCCTTCTTCATTCGAAGAACAAAACCATCGGGAACCGTTGGTTCTCCCAATGGGGAACCGCGCATCGAAACTTGCTCATCGATGGTGTCGATGATTTTTTCGACAAGGTTCGATGTTGCTTGATGGATCTCCAGAGCGTTCTTGAGATCGTCCGCAACTGTGTCCTTTTTGATCCAGGGGATCAACCCATCGAATTTGGAAGTCAGCCTCTTCCGAAACTCGACGTTCTTTCCACCAATGAGATCCGTCAATGTGTAGGATCGAAAATCCGATCCTTCTCCCGATTCGAGAATGACGGAATCTTGTTGGGTCTTTGCCGAGATTTCTCGAGCCCAGATTCCAAGACTACAAAATGGGCAATCGATCCTGGGAACATCGTCGGATTCTTTGCCGAGACATACGATTGGTTGCGTATACTTGAATCGTTTTCCTTCCGATGTGCTCGGAATCGAGATCATTCCGTGGGTGTAGCGATAGTGGATTCCCAACTTGGGGTGAATCCAACCGATCGTTTCTCCCGCTTTGCGCCAGTTAGTGATGGATTTCCCGAACGACTTTCGGTTCTTTGCTTCGTCCCTGAATTTGTTTTGGTTCAGTTTCGCCATTGGGTCTCACCTTTCCACGTATTTTCGTTCTTCGTTTTCTAGCAATTCGTCCAGCAAACGATCCAGCTTACGGTGGGCTTCTTTTGGATCTTCTTCTCTGTCCACCGTGGCTTCAAGCCCAATGTCGAAGCGATACCAATTGTCCCCGACCTTGATCGTTCGTCCCTTCAGATTCGTTACCTTTTGCACTTTCAATTTTGGCTCTCTCCTTTCAAGATTACCTCGCGTTCGCTCGTTAGGATCGATGCCTGCGCTCTGAGAGTCCATTGCCGTTGTGACCATTCCCGCGCAAGAAGCTCGCAATCCTCTTTGATATTTACGAGGTTTTGTTCTTTTTCCATTAGAGCCCTATATGCTTTTTGCAATTCGGGATCTGAGGCGATTTCTTGTTCGACCAATTCCTTTGTGATCTGTTTTCGTCCTACGTCATTTGATTTCAGCCATTTCTCGACGAGTAGGGTTGCCTTTCGAGTCAGATCCCTCATCGCGCGGGATACCTCGATTTTGAACAATTCACGTTCTTTTCGAGCGACAAGAAAGATGAGATTGGCTCTCCTCGAGTTTTGGTGACAAGCATTCAATTCTCGAAGAAGAGTCATGCGATCCGTGATTTGATTTACAGGAATCGCGCCAATGCTTTTCAGCTTGTTGAATTCGGAGATCACATCGATTCGATGCTCACTCGTGAAAAACGAAACTACTTCTTCGGTGAATCCTCCAGAGGTAGCAAATTGTTTTTCTTCTCGACGTTGAGCAATCGCCGCTCCGATTTTGATTTTTGGCATTTCAGTTTTCCCAATTCTCTGCACCGAAATAAATTCTTCGATTCGTTTCGTTTTCGAGTTCTGTTATCAATTCTTTGGTGAGTGAGATCATCATCGATGTGGAAAGATTCACTTTGCCAGTAGAGGTAAGAAGCTGCAATTTGAGAGGACGATTACCAGGATATTTCTGACAGATTTCTTTGAGCTTCATGAGTTTTGGGTGGTCGGCTTCATGCAATCGAAAAACAACGGTATCGTTTTCGATCGTGGATTCAAAAAGGGTCATTTGATTTTTTGTCGATACCATGACGTAATTCTCCCACCGATCCCATTTCTCCGAAGCCATTGGGAAAACGACTTCGAGAATTCTTTTGACTCCGGGATAGACCTTGGCTTGCCAGTAAATTTCGGCATCGTACTTTCCTTCGAACTGATCGACCCGAATCGCGTCTAACCTTCCCTCTTTTTTCCCCGTGATAATATACTGAATCTTCATTCCTGTATAGACTTCTTTTCCTTCTTTCATCATGTTTTCTGCAATTCTAAGATGGACCGTCGAGCCCTTGTACTCGGCGAGCTCTCGATTGATGCCTTGGGAAAACAGAAGGTCTTCGGCTGTGGCCTTTCCTTCATAGAGCTTGGCAGACCAGGCTTGCACGATGTCTTCGGCTCCATTGCTGGAAATCGAATCGGAGTTCAGGACGTATTCGATGATTTCTTTCTGGAAGTCTCGTCCGAATTTGCATCCATCGCTTTTCACATATTCGTATCCCTTGATGTCGATCTTTCCAGTCACCTTCTTTCCCGCATATTTCTTTTTTGCCGTGAAAAAAATGCGGGCATACTCGGCATCCATTTTCAATTTGATGTAGCCGGGGAGGGCTCCTCGCTGGACCAACATCTCCTCAACCTTTTCTACACTGTAAATTGCAAACTCTTTCGCAACAGTTTTCGAGCATTGCACAAAGGTAGAATCCGTATCGCCATATACTACCGGGATTCCTTTGAGACTGGCGAGCTCCCAGACCTTCTTGTTGATTCCCTGGCCGGTCAACGTGATGGCTTCTCCCATATCCCGATTGAAATATCTCGTATGCTGGGCCGAGAGACAGCCGTACATCGAGTTCGCCAAGACCTTCCAGACATCGCTTCTCTGTCTCGCATCTTGGAATTCCTGCGTGTCTTCCTTCCCAGAGTCTTCGAGCCTCGCCGCCCTATCCTTCCATACCTGTCGCTGCTCCAAAGCAATCTTGGCTGCACTTGGGAAGATACCTATTGCCTCTTTCGAAAACGTCGCGTTGTTCATGGCAACCGAGAACTTTTCGCCGCCCAGATTTTTGGTTCCCTGTCCGCAATATGTTTCCGGACTGACGTTGAAGGCGATCAGAATTGATGGATACAGAGAGGAGAAATCCAGATCGCAAATCCCTTCGTGCAAGCCAAGAATGGGATCTCGGACAATGGCTCCCTTGATCTTTCCCTCATTGTCGTCATCGTACCGTTCGATTCCTCGCTTGAGTCCGTAGCGCACCTGGGAGTTTTTGGATGCGTGGTTCAAGATGAATCCATCGACTAGGTAGGCGGAACGGAGAGCCCAATTGGAAAGGAATCGGTTGCAAGTGTTGGCCAAGGTATTTTGGAAATCGATGTACCTCAATTTTTTCTCAAGGTCGATCAGAATTTGAACATCTCGAATATTGTATGCTTTGAGCTTCTCGGGATCCTCTTCGAAAAGAATGTGGGTCTTTGCGCCCAATCCCTTCTCGAGCTTTCCCATTCCGAGAACCGTCTTGGCAATGTTGTCCAATGCGTAAGAAGTTCGGATTCCAGTACCGGAGGCATCGCGAAGAAAGTATTTTTTGAACAGACCCATCATGTCCAGGAAGTTGATGATTCTCCAATTCGGTGTCAATCCAAGAATCTTGGCTCGGGCCTTGACTACCTCGTCGTCGTAATTTTCTGAATTCCACCCGACCAGAACGTCACCCTTTCCCGCAATTTCGTCAAGGAAAAGATTCAAGAGCCGTCTCTCATCTTCTGGATTTCGGCCCGATGCGAGAATGCACTTTACCGGAGCTCCACCGATAGAGTAGGCAATGGAGAGGAGTTGGTGCGTATCCAGTCTATCCCAGCCGCCTCTTCCATCGGTTTCGATATCGTAGTAGATCACCCTCGGATTTCCAAATTGGATCTCGTGGTCGTAAATATAGCGATCCACCGGATTCACGTCGGCTTCCAATGGTTCGATATTTTGATTCACGAGATCCTGGATCATGTCCTTTCGTTGATACGTGTTGAATGGCATGTGAATTTTCAGATAGCTTCCGTCTTCTTCGACACTTTTCGCAATTTCGTCGAAGTAGCCTCGTTTCAAGAGTCGGAAGTCTTCGCTTCGAATTCGAAAA
>Ga0315273_10012883_pt1 | contig 10731 bp, 8 predicted proteins | sample YL17G02_0_MG_FD_205753 | JGI IMG/M metagenome (GOLD analysis project Ga0315273, IMG submission 205753) | Sediment microbial communities from Yellowstone Lake, YNP, Wyoming, USA - YL17G02_0 | ecosystem: Environmental > Aquatic > Freshwater > Lake > Sediment | place: USA: Wyoming | collected... | reverse complement strand
CCCCGCAAGGGGCGAACCCTCGGGTTTTTTCCCCGCGCCCGACGATTCGGGGTCTTTAAGGGTCGATCCCGCGCCCGGATTGCTCGCCCGCTGTGGTATATCCCCTTCCCTCGGGAGGAACAAATGATGAATGAACACGGCGCTTTGCGGCTCATCCGGGTTCCATCGAACGCACGTCACTCCGGCCGGATCGGAACTGTCCGGGAGTGGACACCCGCCCGGCGGAACGCATGGGCCCGGCGCCTGCGGGCGGCGTGGGCAGCGCTCGCGCTCTCGGCCGTCTTGCCGCTACGAGCGGAAGGAATGGCCTCCGAGGCGGGTCCGGGCCGGCGAATGGAACAGGGCGCGGTGGCGCCTCCCGCCGGCGCGCGGCCGCCTGGGTTCACGGACGCCACCTTCGAGGCGGAGCGGAAGGCCGAAGCCATCTTTCTTGCCGTCCCGCAGCCGCAGAAAATCCGCTCCGCCCTCGCGGCCCTCACCGAGGAACCGCACGTCGCAGGCACGCCGGGAGGCCAGCGCGCGGCCGAGTGGTTGCGCGACCGGCTGAAGGAGTTGGGCCTCGACGCCCGGCTCGTGCCATACGACGTGCTGCTCAACCTGCCCCTGCGCGTTTCGCTGAGGATGACGGTCCCGGAAATCCGCGAGCTGTCCCTGCGGGAGACCGGATACCCGCGCGACAAGGATTCCTTCAGCGAGGGAGTCCTCCCGGCCTTCCATGGTTACGGGGCCTCCGGCCAGGCGAAGGGCCAGATCGTCTATGCGAACTACGGCCGGCCCGAAGATTTCGACGCTCTCGAGGAGCTGGGCGTATCCGTTCGGGGACGCATCGTCCTCGCCCGCTACGGGGAGAACTTCCGCGGCACGAAAGTCTCCGAAGCGCAGAAGCGCGGCGCCGCGGCAGTGATCCTCTACAGCGACCCGGCCGACGACGGCTACGCGAAAGGCGACGTCTACCCCGACGGACCCTGGCGGCCGGCATCCGCCATCCAGCGCGGCTCCGTGCAGTTCCTGTCTCTCGGCCCAGGCGATCCCCAGACTCCCGGCTGGCCCTCCCGCAAGGATGCGGTCCGAGTGCCTCGGGAGAAGCTGGAGACGATTCCGAAGATCCCCTCGCTGCCCATCTCCTACGGTGAGGCCGCGCCTCTGCTCGGCGCGCTGGCGGGACCGAACGTTCCCGCCGGATGGCAGGGCGCGCTCCCCTTCGCCTATCACGCGGGCCCCGGACCCGCCGAGGCCGAGATGACGGTCGAGATGGATTACTCGGTCCGCCCGATCGCCAACGTCATCACGATGATCCCCGGGGCGGAAGAGCCGGATCGATGGGTCGTTGTGGGCGGCCACCGGGACGCATGGACCTATGGCGCCGTGGATCCCAACTCCTCGACGGCGGCACAGCTCGAAATGGCCCGCGGCCTCGCCGAGACGATGAAGACCGGGTGGCGCCCGAAGCGGACGATCGTTCTCGCGTCCTGGGACGGAGAGGAATACGGCCTCCTCGGCTCGACGGAGTGGGTGGAGGATCTGGCCGCGGAGCTGGGCGCGAAAGGGGTGGCCTACCTGAACATGGACGCGGCGGTTTCAGGCCCGGACCTCGGCATGTCGGGCGTTGCCTCGCTGCGCGAGCTGGCCCTCTCGGTGGCCGGTTCCCTCCAGGACCCCCGGCAGGGCAAGACCCTCCTTGAGCTGTGGCGCCAGAAGAAGCAGACGGAATGGGCCGAGCGGGAGTTCTGCCCCGGAGAGCCCGGCGAGGAGTTCTATCCGCAACTGGATTGGCTCGGGTCAGGATCGGACTACACCGCCTTTCTGGATTTCGCGGGAATCCCCGCCCTCGACGTTCGTTTTTCGGGAAGCTACGGCGTCTACCACTCGATCTTCGACGATCTCTACTGGATGGACCGCTTCGGCGACCCCGGATATCTGACCCACGCCCTGGCGACACGCACCGCCGGGTTGCTGGTGATGCGCCTGGCCGACGCGGACGCTCTTCCGTTCCGCTTCATGCCGCTCGCCCGCGCGCTCGACGAGCACATGGCGCTGCTGCGGCGGCTCGCGGGGAAGAAGGCCCGCTTCGCCGCAATCGCGGGCAAGCCCGTGGGGCCGACGGGGGCCCCAACGCCCGGCCTTGCGGCGGCGCTCTCCGAGTTTCGCTCCGCCGCCACGGCCTGCGACGCCGCGCTCGATGAACTCGATGCGACGGCTCGCCCGCCGGTCGAGCGGCTGGGAGCCCTCAACACGGCCCTCCTCCAGGTGGAGCGGGCGTTCCTCGACCCGGCCGGCCTCCCCGGGCGGCCCTGGTTCCGCCACCTTGTCTACGCCCCCGGCCTGACGACCGGCTACGCCGCATGGCCGCTGCCCGGCCTCCGGCAGGCGGTGGAGGGATCGGATGCGATCGCCTTCGACCGGGAGGCGTCGCGCCTGGCGGAACGCCTCGCGGAGGCGGCCCGCCGGCTCCGTGAGGCCGCACGGCTCGCCGTGCTTCCGATCGGTTGACCTCGTCTCACGCGTCCGTGTACCGTGCGCGTTCTCGATTCCGTCTCCCCGGATGACTCCGTGAGCTCTGAACTTCGCGTTCGCTTCGCTCCCTCTCCGACGGGATTTCTTCACGTCGGCGGCGCCCGCACGGCGCTCTTCAACTGGCTGTTCGCCCGCAAGCATGGCGGCGTCTTCATCCTGCGGATCGAGGACACGGACCTGGAGCGCTCGTCCCCGGAGGTGGTCCAGGCGATCGTCGAGGGGATGATGTGGCTCGACCTCCAGCCGGACGAGGGCCCGTTTTTCCAGTCCATGGCCGTGGAGGAGCACCGCGGCGCGGCGCTTCAACTGATCGAGTCCGGTCAGGCGTTCCGGTGCTTCTGCACGAAGGAGACCCTCGACGCGCGCCGGCAGCTCGCCGAGAGTCAGGCCCGGGCGTGGCGCTACGACCGGGCCTGCCTGTCGCTGACCGCCGGCGAACGCGAGCGGTTCGTCCAGGAGGGGCAGCGGTTCGCCGTGCGCTTTCTCGTGCCGGAGGGAACAACCTCGTTCAACGACTTCGTTCACGGCGTGACCGAATTTGACAACAAGGAGATCGAGGATTTCATCCTGCTCCGCTCGGACGGCAGTCCGACCTACCACCTCTCAGTCGTCTCCGACGATATCCGGATGCGCATCACCCACATCATCCGCGGCGACGACCACCTCTCGAACACTCCCAAGCAGATCCTCCTCCACCGGGCGCTGGGCGTGGAGCCGCCAACCTTCGCGCACCTGCCGATGATCCTCGGCTCCGACAAGAAACGGCTCTCGAAGCGCCACGGTGCGGTGTCGGTGCTCGAGTACCGAGAAATGGGGATCCTTCCCGAGGCGATGTCCAACTTTCTCGCGCTGCTCGGCTGGTCGCCGGGGGACGACCGGCAGATCATGGATAGGGAAGAAATCGCGCGGGCCTTCTCTTTCGAAGGGGTCAATAAGGGCGGATCGGTTTTCGACCTGCAGAAGCTGCTCTGGCTGAACGGCCAGTACATAAGCCGGATGACCTCGGCCGAGCTGCTTCCCCGTGTTCGAGACGTCCTTCGGCAGGAAGGGCTCTGGCGTGAGGAGTTTGAGGGGGAGCAAAGAGCGTGGATCCTCGCGCTTGTGGATCTTCTGCGGCCCCGCTCTCGCACCCTCCGGGATTTCGCGAGCGACGGGCGCCCATTTCTGGCCGAGGATTTTCCCGTGGAGGAAGACGCCGTCCGCAAGCATCTCTCCGACGAGGAAGCGGCCTCCCGCCTGGAGGCGCTCGCTTCGGCCCTCGAGGGGGTGCCCGACTGGCAACCGCCCCGTCTCGAAGAGGTTCTTCGGCGGCTGGCGGATTCCCTCGGCGTGAACGCCGGGAAACTCATCCATCCGGCGCGCGTGGCGCTGACCGGCCGCGCCGTCAGCCCCGGCATCTTCGAGGTGATGGCCACGCTGGGCCGGGATCGAACGCTCGCACGGCTTCGCCGGGGCGCTGCGCGGGCGGCAGTCGCTTCGCCCCGTTGACCCCCGACCGAGGAGGGGTCCGCGTCCGCCCGGTACCGGAGGATCCCCGCTCGCCCGATCGATTTCCGTCGCCTCGCTTTTCCTGCTGTGTGGGCTGGGTTATAATCCGCCGCACCATCGCTCCAATCATGACCCGGGGCGGCCCGGACAGTTGACGGCATCGCCAGGAGGACACGGTATGGCACTGAAGAGCAGGGCCCGGAAGACATCCGCGCGCACGAAGACGGCCGGCAGGAAGGCAGCCCCCCGCGCCCGGAAGATCGCACCGAAGAAGACGTCGCCCACACGGAAGGCGGCGCCGAAGAAGACCGCGGCTCGTCGGCCCGCGAAGAAGGCCGCGGCGAAGAAAGCTGCAGCAAAAATGGCTCCCGCCAAGAAGGCCGCGGCGAAGAAAGCTGCCGCAAAAAGGGCTCCCGCCAAGAAGGCCGCGGCGAAGAAAGCAGCCGCAAAGAGGGCTCCCGCCAAGAAAATTCTCGCGAAAATGGTCCCGGGGCGCGCTGCTTCGCACTCCCGCCTCTCGGCTCCGTTCCGTCCGGCGCGCGTGACGCGGACCCCCAGGAGCCCGGCGGAGACGGCTCCGAGCCTCGTCGTACCAACCAAGCCCGCCCGGCCCATCGCCACCCTGCCGACTGCTCCGATCGGGGAGCCGAAGCTTCCTCCACGGGAGGATTTCCTCGGGGAATTTTAGCTCCAAGGCAATAGGGTAAGAACTTCCGCTGATTGACCGGGGCCGGCCGCCCGACCGGCCCCGGCGCTCACCCTTCCGGCTGCTTTGGAATCCCCGCAGGGCGAAACGCGTTGTCCATGAACTCCCCGCGAGGCCGAATCGCCCGGCTGGCTCATCTCACGCTGGTCCACCCCGTGCTGTACCTGGCCGGGTGGATGCTCATGGCCCCCTACACTCGCATCTCCCTCCGGGGCGCCCGCAACATCCCGCTCTCCGGGGGCTGCATCGTCGCTTCGAACCACCGGTCCTACACGGACCCAATCTTCCTCAGCGCCCTGACACCGCGCCCTCTGCGTTTCCTGATGCACCACTCCTGGTACGACCGACCGGCGAGCCGCTGGCTCTATCGCCTGGTCGGCTGCATCCCCGTGGGCGACAACCACGCCGCCGGGCGATCTCTCGAGCGGGCCGTCGACGCAATCCGGGCGGGAGCCGCCGTCGGCATCTTTCCCGAAGGGGGCGTCGATTGGCAGGGACGGATGCAGCCGTTCCACCGCGGAGCAGCCGTGCTGGCCCTGTGGACCGGGGCTCCCCTCGTGCCGGCGTTCATTGCCGGATCGCACGAGGTCCTGCCGAAGGGCGCTCTGATCCCCCGGCCACGAAAGGTCCGGGTCGTCGCTGGGGCGCCGATCGTGGTTCAGCCGCAGAATCTGCATGACATCGCAAGCGAGGAAATTTCGGAACTGACGCGCCGGCTGCAGGAGACGATCGCCGCGCTTGGGAGGGAGCTACTGGGAGATCACCCCTCCACCGTGGTGCCGGCGCCGGCGAACCGGGAGGTCCCGCCCACCGTGACTCCTGGGACGGAGAACCCGCCGGGATTCAGAGCTGAAGAATCCTCTTGAAGAGCCGCTCCCGCAGGAGTCGGTGCATCACAAGAAAATCGCTTTCCCGGTCGGGGAAGGTCTCTCCACACGCGTCGGCCAGCGCCTTGGCGCGGCGCAGGTCAGCCTTGTGTTCCTGCACGAAGCGATCCACGTCGAAAAGCAGTTGGAAAGCCCATCTCTGAGGAACCTTCCGGGTCAGCGACTCCCGGATGTGGTGCAGTTCGACAACGTGGCCATTCTTCGAACGCCGGACGAGGGTCCGCTGAATTTCGGAGATTCTCTCGTCGAGGTCTCCGATCTCCTCGCGGAGCTTGGCAATGCGCCTTGTCGCTTCGCGTCGCGAGCTCGGAACCACATGTTCCACCTCGGGCGCCGTCAACTGGGGGAAGCCCTGGGGTTTCTGGGTCGCGAGAGGCAGGGGAGCGGTCACCAGCGGGAAGCCGCTTCCCGCAGCTCCGCCTCCGGCGGGCTGGGATGATCGCAGCGCGGGAGCCCCGGCAATCAGGTCCGCGATCGGGATCGTTATGTATTCATCGCTGCCGGCCGGGTCGTTCGTTGACCGCGGGCTCGTCAGACCGGCGAGGAAGTCTTCGAGTGAACTATCTGTGGCATCGCCGGTCTGCCAGTTCGGGTCGTCGGTCGGGGTAGGTCGCGCGGAGGAGGGAACTGCTCCCCCCGCCTGAGCGGTGCCGGCAGGCGGATCGTCGGGATAGCGCCTCCGGCGCAGAGACTCTCTTTCGAGGCTCGCCGCCGCGCGCTTCCGGCTCAGCAGCCCGAGTCGCTCCCGGATCTTTTCCAAACTCCATGTCTGTACCTGTTCGCCCATGCCCCCCCCGTTCCTCCCCGATGGATTTCCCAGGTCCAATCCCCTCCATGGTGCACATCCGGTTGAGTCGCCTTCTCAGGCAACGGGAACAAAGAAAAACCGGCATCCCTGGGTAGAATGAATATACCCGGAACCCACCCGGAATGCCCGACATTCCACCCGCCGTAACGCAAGCCACGCGCCCCCTCCCGCGCCCACGGGATAGTCCGCCCCGGTCGCGGGCGGCATGCAACACAGCCTGCTACACTGTGTAGCCCTCCAGTCGGCCTGAGTACACGTCCGGGCTCCGCGCCCGCTGGCGCGGTCTTGAAGAGGGATTGAAAAGGAGACCAATGACTTCCTCCCGTTACAGACTGGCCTTGCTGGCAACAACCGGCCTGATCGTGGCTTCCACCTTTCCTCGTTTGGCCGTTGCTGACACTTTTGAAATCGACCCGGCGCATTCCTCGGTGAACTTCGCGATCCGCCACCTCGTCAGCCGCGTTCAGGGGCGTTTCGACCAGGTCGCCGGCACGATCGAGATGGATCCTGGCAAACCCGCCGAGGCAAGGGTCCTGGCGGAAATCGCAACGAAGAGCGTCAATACGGGGGTCGAAAACCGCGACAATCACCTCCGCAGCGCGGATTTTTTCGACGCCGAAAAGAACCCGAAGATCGTTTTCGAAAGTACGGGCGTCATCGCCCAGGGCGCCGACAAGGCCACGTTGGCCGGCAACCTGACCCTGCACGGCGTGACGAAGCCGGTCACAATCGAGGTCACGGGGCTGGGTTTCGCGCGGGGCATGAAAGGCGAGGAGCGGGCCGGGTTTGAGGGCCGCACGAAAATCAACCGGAAGGAATTCAACCTCACCTGGAACAAGATCCTTGACGCCGGGGCCCTATTGCTCGGCGACGAGGTCGAGGTCACGCTGCTGGTCGAAGCCGTGAAGAAGGCACCCGCGCCACCGGCCGCTCCGGCCGCGGGAACGGCCGCTCCGGCACCCGGACAGAAGTGACCCCCCGTCGCAGGGCCGGGGTTTGACTGAGCCGGACCCCCGGGTATAATCGCGTTTCTTGTGGCGCCATCGTCTAGGGGTGAGGACGGATGGTTCTCAGCCATCAAACCGGGGTTCGAATCCCCGTGGCGCTACCATATCCCACCGCACCACACGTCCCCTGACGCGCCCGCGCCGGGGACGTGCCTGCCGTCCCGATCTCCACGAGAATTCCGACTCACGGGGTTTTCTTCCGCGTGGCGAAAGGCGAATGTTGCGGGCCACCCCAACGTGTCGTAGTATCAAACTGCGGGGTGACACACTCCTCCCCGGTCGCGGCAATGACGTCGCGGCGACCCGATCGGCTCGGCATCGGCGGCCCGGCCATCGGGAACTGGGCAGGTTCTGGAACCCGCCCGTTCTCCCCTCCGCCGGAAAGGAGGTGGTCCAGTGACGATTGGAAAATGTACGGTGAGTGAGGTGGCGACGCGCTAGAGCGTTCGGCCTTCATAGTCACACGGCGTACTGGCCGCTCGTTTTGGGCGATCTCCAGCGCCACCGACCCCGGGAGTCGCGGCAGCCGTAGCCGCTCTGGGCCCAGGTTGGGCCTGCTCCCGGGGGCTCCTTTGTCCGGACCGGGCCGGTTTCCCATGGTTCCGTAAGGCGCTCCGCGCGCGATTTTTCCGCAGCCTGTTGCCCCGAATCGAACCCACCGTTATCTTGCCCGCCGTGACTCCCCCCGTCCCTCCGAAAGAGCCGTCGTCGAATTCCATCCCGCGTCCGGGGACCCTCTCCAGTCTGAGGAGGTCGTTCGGCTCCTGGCGGACGGCGAGCGTGACGCTCCAGCAGTTCCCGTCGGGTCTGCCGCTCGGGATGGTGCTCGTCGCCGTGCCGGCGTGGCTGGCCCTTGAAGGCGTAGACGTCAAGACGATCGGGTTCGTCACTCTCGCGCAGGCACCTTGGACCTTCAAGTTCCTCTGGTCGCCGCTGATGGACCGTTACGCCCCACCCTTCCTCGGCCGAAAACGCGGCTGGGCGGTCCTCTCCCAGCTCGGACTTCTCGGAGCGACCCTCGTCCTGGCCGCAGTGGCCACCCGGCCTGACCAGGTGTGGATCGTGGCGGGAGCAGCGTGTCTCATCGCGTTCGCCGCGGCGTCGCAGGATATCGCCATCGACGCCTACGCCGTGGAGGTGCTTCGGAGCGAGGAGCAGGGGGTCGCCGCCGGGGCGCGCAGCGCCGTCTCCCGGTTCGCCTTCTTCCTTTCGGGCCGGGTCGTGATCACGGCCGCCAAGTACCTGTCCTGGCCCGTGCTGTTTGCACTCCAGGCTCTCCTCTATATCCCCTCGGCCGTCGTCACCGCGCTTTCACCCGAACCCGAGGATCGTCCGCTACCCCCGCGGAGCCTGAGGGAAGCGGTCTGGAACCCGTTCGTCGGCTTCCTGCGCCAGCGGCACGCAATCGAGATCATGCTGTTCCTCGTGCTCTACAAGTTCGGCGACAATCTCGCCTCCTCCCTCGTCAGCCCCTTCCTGATCCAGGCGGGCTATGACAAGGTGGACGTCGGCGTGGCGTCGGGGACCATCGGGCTTGTCGCGACGATCGCCGGATCGATCCTCGGAGGCGCGATCACCTCCGCCGCCGGGCTGGGACCTTCGCTGTGGATTTTCGGCCTGCTTCAGGCCTTCTCGAACCTCGGCTACGTCGCCGTGGCCCAGGCGGGAGTGAACAGGCCGCTGATGTACGGGGCGATGGCCGTCGAGACCCTGACCACCGGGATGGGAACGGGGGCCTTCAGCGTTCTGCTGCTCCGACTGACCCAGAAGCGGTTCTCCGCCACACAGTACGCCCTGCTGTCGTCGGTCTTCGCGCTGGGGCGAACCGTGGCGGGCCCGATGGCGGGAGTGATGGTGGATGCCATGGGCTGGACCGTCTTCTTCGTCGTGACGATCTTCGCGGCGGTCCCGGGTCTGCTGCTGTTGCAGCGCTTCGTCCCGGTGGGCGTACGTGATCCGGTGTTCGAGGCGGAGCCCCCTGCCGCCGGGCCGGTGCCGGGCAGAGGCCCGCTCGCCTTGCGCGCCGCGGGGGGCTTCTTCGGAGGACTGCTCACGGGAGCCCTCTGCTCGGCACTTCTGGATGCGGCGCGTGGCCTGCGCTCGGGGCACGGGTTCGATGTCCTGGGCGGGCTCGCCCGTCTCGCCTCACCCTCCGGCATCGAGGACACCTTTACCCTTCTCGCCGTGCTGTTGTTCGCGGCGGTTTGCGGCGTGGGATGGGCCGCGCTGGCCGCCGCGCGGGGGGTGAAATCGTGAGACCGCCGCTCGTCGCACGCGCCCGGCGTGGCCTGCCGGCAGGCCTTCTCTGTCTCGCCGCTTTGTGTGCCGCTTCGTCTCCCACGACGGCTGAGGTCGTCTTCGACAATCCCACCTCGCAGATCCTGCGCAACAATTACATTTCCGGTGCCCGCGCCCCCCGGCACACGCATCGCTCGGGCCGTTTCATCTTCGTCCTGTCCGGGGGCACGCTGCGGGTGTCCACGAAGGAACCGAAGGAAGGCTCGGCGCCTCCAGAACCGGGCCGGCCTCCCGAGCTCGTGCTCCGGGAGCGCGACATCCTCCTCACCTCCGGTTCCGCGTCATTCCGGTGCCCCGAGACCCACGCGATCGAGAACGTCGGCAGCGGGGAGATCTCCGTTTTCGAAGTGGAAATGAAGGAAGCCGACGGGTCCTCCTGCGCTCCGGAGGATACCGTGGCCGATCCGCCGCAGGGCGAGGTCGCGGGATCCGGCCAGATTCTTTTCCGCAATCGTTTCGGCACCGTTCTTCTCCATCATGTCGCCCCCCGCGAAACACTCACCCCGGCATTCCCCGGCCACGACCGCGCCTTTCTGTGGCTGTCGGGCGGTGTCGTCCGGGTGACGATGGCCGATGGCACCGTCCGGCTCGTGCCCCACCACCCCGGGGAGTTCAACTGGCTCGCAGACGGGCGCGAAACCGCCGGCCCCACCACTCTCCGGAGGTCCTCATGCATCCCGTCCTCGCATCTCTCGGACTGTCCCCCGTCAACTCCGGCGCTGGAACCGGCCGCCCCTTCGAGACCCACGGCCGCGAAATCGTGTCCCGCAATCCCTCCACCGGCGAGGCCCTCGCCGGCGTCCGCCAGGCAAGCCGCGAGGATGCCGAAGCGGTGATCCGAGCCTCCGTGGACTCCTTCGCTTCGTGGCGCATGGTCCCGGCACCGCGGCGCGGCGAGCTGGTCCGGCTGCTCGGGGAAGAACTTCGACGGGAGAAGGAGTCACTCGGGCGGCTCGTCTCGCTCGAGAACGGCAAGATCCTCTCCGAGGGGCTGGGCGAAGTACAGGAGATGATCGACATCTG
>Ga0315273_10012882_pt1 | contig 10731 bp, 7 predicted proteins | sample YL17G02_0_MG_FD_205753 | JGI IMG/M metagenome (GOLD analysis project Ga0315273, IMG submission 205753) | Sediment microbial communities from Yellowstone Lake, YNP, Wyoming, USA - YL17G02_0 | ecosystem: Environmental > Aquatic > Freshwater > Lake > Sediment | place: USA: Wyoming | collected... | reverse complement strand
AATTTCACGACCATAGCGGGCGTGTCGCGACTGCATGTCGCGGCGCTCGACGCTTCGACCGGCGCGGCGTCGGCCTGGCAGCCGAACCCGGACGGCGAAGTGTACGCGCTGGCCGTCAACTATGATGTGATTGCCCTCACCACGCGCGTCTACATCGGCGGCTCGTTCGGTCTCGTGTTCGGGTTCCCGCGCGCGAACTTCGCGCAGGTCGATGCGACGCCGGGCTCCGTGACGTTTAACCAGCCGACCGCGTTCAACCCGTCGCCGAACGGGGCCGTGCGGGCGCTCGTGATCTCGGGGCGCACGGTCGTCGTGACCTACATGGGCGGCGACTTCACGCAGGCGGGCGGTCAGCCGCGGGCCTACCTGGCGGCGTTCAGCGGAACGACGCTCGGCTCGTGGAACCCTGGCGCGGACAACACCGTCGTCTCCCTGCGCCTGAGCGGTTCGACGATGTACGTCGGCGGCTACTTCGGCACGCTCGGCGGGCAGGTGCGACCATACGGCGGCGCGGTCGCGACCTCGGGCGGCGCGGCGACCGCGTGGAACCCGCAGCCGAACGCGCCGGTGCGCGTCTTCGCGCCCGTCGACACGACGGTCTGGCTCGGCGGCGACTTCACGAGCCTGGGCGGAGTCACGCGCTCGAACCTCGCGGCGCTCGACCTTTCGAGCGGCATCGTCACCGGCTGGTTTACCGGCACCAACGGGCCGGTCTACGCGCTCGAGCCGATCGGCGGGCTACTTTACATCGGCGGCGCGTTCACGACGGTCAGCGGTCAGTCGCGGCCGCACGCCGCGCAGCTCGATGTCGCCGGCAACCTCGGGGCGTGGAACCCCGCGCCCGACGGTGAAGTGCGCGCGATCGCCGGCCGCTCTGGCGTGAGCAGCTCGACGATCTTCCTGGGCGGCACGTTCGCGAACGTGATGAACACGCCGCGCAACCGACTCGCCGCCGTGAGCGACGCGGTGTCGCCGTCGCTCTCGAGCTGGAACCCGAACGCGAATGGGCAGGTCGACGCGATCACGGTCGACCCGCAATACGTCTACGTCGGGGGCAAGTTCACGGGATTCGCGGGACTCTACTCGCGCCAGTACGTCGCCCAGATCGATGCGAACGGTGTGCCGACGAGTTTCTTCCCGCTCTCCTCGAAGCCGATCAAGGCGCTTGCGCGCATCGGCGGCACGCTCTATCTCGGGTTCGACGGAGAGGCTACGATCGGGAACCAGCTCCGCCACGGCATCGCGGCGATCAACCCGCCCGCGAACACGCCGCTGCCATGGGATCCCCAGTGCGACGGCAGTGTCTACTCGATCCTGCCGAGTGGCTCAACGCTCTACCTGGGCGGCTTCTTCTCGCACGCCGGTGGCCAGGCGCGCGAGAACCTCGCGCAGGTCGACACCGCCCAGGCCGCGACCGCGACGCCGTTCAACGCCCCGACGTGGAGCTTCCAGAACGTGTTCGCGCTTGGCGCGGACCTGCCGGGCGTTTACGACCTCGTCGAGGCGGGTGGCAAGCTCTACGCATCGGGCTTCTACACGTCGATCCTGTCAAGGCCGCACTCGGGGGTCGCGGGCATGTTCACCTCCAACGTCGGAGTCTTCGAACCCTCGACGGTCGCCGTGCTCGCGCTCCGGGCGACGCCGAACCCGGCCCGCGCCGGGCAGGCGCTCGAGTTCACGCTGCCCGCGGCGACACCCGTCCGGATCGAGATCCACAACGTCGCCGGCCGGCTCGTGCGCACGTTCGAGGCCGGATCGCTTCCCGCCGGCCCGCACCGCATCGCGTGGGACGGCCATGGGGCGGACGGCGCACAGCTCGCACCGGGCATGTTTTTCGTGACGCTCGAGGCGGGGGCGGAGCGCAGTCATGCGAAGGTGCTGAGGCTCGGCCGCTGACTCAGGCAGGGATCGACAGGAGGCATCCTGATGCCCCGCCGGACTCCAAGACCGACGCAGGCTCGGGGCCGCCACGATCTGGCGGCTCCGGCGGGCAGGACGACGGCGCCCTGGGCGCGCGCGGCGGCGATGGTGGGCGCGGCGGCAACGGGGGGTCGGGCGGTGGAGGTGGCGGCGGGCCGTCTCCCGGGTTCGCCGGAGTGACCGCCCCGATCCAGGGCCCCTCGACCGTCGTCGGGGTGGACGATCCCTTCGAGGCGATCGGGACGCTCGAACTCGCTGCCTTCACGAGCGCGCCGAACCCGTTCCGCGGCGAGAAACTCGAGTTCCGCCCGGGGACGGCACCGCTCGTCAGCGTGGAGATCCTCGACGTGCGGGGTCGGACCGCGCGGCGGGTTCATCCAGGGCTCCTGCCGGCCGGCAGGAATCACCTCGTGTGGGACGGACGGGATGAGGAAGGCCGGCGCCTCGCGAGCGGGATCTACCTGGCCCGACTATGTGCCGCTGGCGCCACGCTCGTGCGGCGTGTCGTCCAGGTTCGCTGACAAGCCGCCGATCGACTGCCACGACGGATGCGCCATGGCGCGCGCTGAGGCCAGGCTGCGTGACGGTGTAGTCAGCGAAGCCACACGAGGCGTCGGCTGACCGTCTGCCCCTCGCACTCGAGCACGACGAAATACACCCCGGGCGGTGCGATCGTCGCCCGGTCCGTCGTCCCGTCCCACGTGGCGAGTCCGGGCCCTGCCGGGGCGTCGCGATCGAGGAGGTTGCGCACGGTACGTCCCGCCACGTTGCGGATCGAGAGCCGCACGCGCCCCGCGTGGACGAGCGTGTAGCCGAGTCGGGCGGAGCTCGACGCGGGATTCGGCGCCGGCGCGGCGAGCGCGAGCGCGGTCGCGCCTGTGGGAACGACGCCGACGAGCGCGGGACCGGCGGTTCCCGCGATGCCGTCGACGCGCAAGCCGGTCGGGTTCGCGCCGCCGCCCGCGTCGTTCGTCACGACGAAGTCGATCGTGTTGACGCCCGGCCCAAACCCCGACGTGAGGTCGAAGGACGTGAGCGACGACGCGCTGTTGCACAGGTTCGTCGTCGGCTGCCCGTTGAGCTTGATCTGGCCGCCGTTGTCCGCGCCCCACGATCCCGAAATGTGGGCGCTCAAAGGATCGAACCCCGACAGGTCGATCAGGAGCCGATACGTGTAGGGACCACCCGGATGGGCAGGAGCTCCGGCGAAACTCTCGTCCGCCGCCGGCGCGATCCAGCGCGAACCCACGGTGAGCCCGTACCAGAAGCCGTCCGTGCTGAGGGGCACGAGCGCGTTCGGTCCCGGGAACGAAGGATCGCTGCTCTGGACGAGCGTGTAGTGCGGGTCCACGGCTCCGTTGTTCAAGAGCTGGCCGGCGTCGTCGACTCCGGTGTTGAAGAGGCCGGGCACGACCTGGGCCGAGAGCCCGCTCGCCGCGTAGTGCGCGGCGACCTGCACCGGCGTGAGCGCGAAGTCGAAGAGCGCGAGCTCGTCCATCGTGCCCTGGAAGGAGCGCGTCAAGTCGTGTCCGCGATTGATGCGGAACGTCGTCGACGTGACGTCCGGCGTGAGCGCGCCGAGCAGGTCGGTGTCGGGCGACAGCGGCACGGCGACGCCGTCGACGTAGAGCGTCGATCCCTGCTGGCTGTGGTTCGGCGAGCCGTTCCGCACCCAGACCACATGATGCCACGCGCCGAGCGGCACCGGCGCCGTGCGCAGTCCCGAGTTGTAGAAGCCGACGAAGAATTGATTCGCGGTGTTGTTCTGCAGCCCGAACCACGCGGAGCGGCCCGTCTGCGGGCTCGCCGTTCCCCAGTGGAGGAACGGGGCCCACATGAGCGAGGTCGCGCCCGTGGGAATGCGTACGATCGTCTCGATCGACATCGTCGGGTTGCCGCTGAACTGCGCCGGCGCGCTGCCGAGGGACTCGATCCAGTCGTCGGTGCCGTCGAACGACACGCCCAGGTCGCTGCCGGGCGTCGCGACCCCGCGCAGGGGCGTTCCGTTATAGGTCCCGTTGAAGGCGTTGCCGAGCGAGCCGTAGTTGACGAGGGGACCGGTGGTTTCCTGGAAGAGATAGTCGAGGGACGGGCCGTCGTTCAGGACCGTGAAGTGATAGACCGCCGGTGCGGCCGTGACCGGCGAAGCCACGCACGAGAGCAAGAGCGCAATGCGGAGTGCCAAACGCATGTCTTTTCGTCCCTCCTCGGGGGGCATGACCACGAGGCCGAAAAGCGTACTCCCACCCGTGGACCCGGGCAAGGGGGTAGAGATGCGCGATGCGCTTTGGCGGATGATCGAGCGGGTGGTGTCTTCATGGGCGTCCTCATCACCTTCGCCTCGATTGTGCCGGCGACCGCGATGGCCGTTCTCGAACGGGCCTTGCAGAACGCTGTGGACATGAAGTCCGAGAATGACTTGACGGTATGAGGTTGCGCTCGTGGCCATGATCGTCAATCTCGACGTGATGCCGCGAGGCGGAAGATGAGCGTGACCGAGCTCCCGGATATGGTTGGCATCAAGAGGGCGAATCTTTCCATTAGGGAGGGTGACCCCGAGCTGAGACGATCCAAATCCGGCGCTTGCGAAAACGGCCGTAACCCGTTACAAATACGCATCCGGAGAGGTGCGAGAGTGGTTGAATCGGGCGGTCTCGAAAACCGCTAGGCCTGCAAGGGCCTCGAGGGTTCGAATCCCTCCCTCTCCTCCATTGTTTGAACCGCCCGTGCGGGCCCCGAAGCCCTCCTGCGTCCCGCGCGATTCTGGCCAATCGCGCCTGCCCGCCGAGGTCCCCGACGAGGCGCATCGGGGGCACCCATGATCCGCCACCGCCTCATCGCCCGAGCAATGGCCGCGAGCGCGCTCCTCGCCGCGCTCGGCTCGAGCGATGCCCACGCCGAGGCCCCGCCCGTTCTCCTCGGCAGCTTCGGCGTCTGTGGCAACGCTCCCGGGAAGATGCAGTCCCTGTGGGGCATTGCCGCCGGTCCCGACGGCTCCGTCTTCGTCGCCGACGAGCAGGTGCAGCGCGTGACCAGATTCAATGGTACGACCGGCGAGGTGCTTCTGACCTGGAATGTCCCGAACGCGTTCGACGTCGCCATGGCGCCCGACGGTTCGGTCTGCGTGCTGCGCAGGAGCGCCGCGCGTATCGACCACTACACGGATACCGGAATCCCGCTCGCCTCCTTCGGTTCCGCCGGCTCCGGCGACGGACAGTTCAACGATCCATTCGGCATCTCGATCGACCCGCAGGGCCAGATCTTCGTCGCGGACACGGGCAACCACCGCATCCAGCGTCTCGCGGCCGACGGCACGTTCCTCGCCCGCTTCGGTGAGCCGCCCGTGACCGCGATGCCACTCACGCGGGGGCAACTCAAGGCGACCTATCGCTAGTCCCCCCAAGCGCGTGCTACATTCCTTGCCTTCTGCCGTCCGGCGATGTCGCGCGTCCGCGATCGCACACCGCAGGGACAGGGTCGCCGGTTCCCGAAGGAGCGCGCTTGAGCCTCGAGAAGGGTAGCCGCCTCGGTCCATACGAGATTATCGGGCCGCTCGGCGCGGGCGGCATGGGCGAAGTCTTTCGCGCGAAGGACACGCGGCTCGGTCGCGACGTGGCGATCAAGGCGCTGCCGGAAGAATTCTCACGAGATCCCGACCGGCTCGCCCGGTTCGAGCGCGAGGCCCGCATGCTGGCCTCGCTCCAGCACGCGAACATTGCCGGCATCCACGGGCTCGAGGTCGTCGAGGGGCATCGCTACCTCGTGCTCGAGTACATCGAAGGGGAGACACTCGCGGCGCGGATCGGGCGAGGCGCCATTCCGGTCGACGAGACGATCGACATCGCCAGAGCGATCGCGGCGGCGCTCGAGGCGGCGCACGAGAGCGGGATCGTGCACCGGGACTTGAAGCCCGGCAACGTCATGCTGACCAGCGCGGGCGACGTGAAGGTGCTCGACTTCGGCCTCGCCAAGGGCGCGGACGCTGCGGGCTCGGCCTCCGACCCGAATCTCTCCGCCTCTCCGACCCTCACCTACTACTCGGGAACGCAGGCGGGAATCATCCTCGGCACCGCCGCCTACATGAGCCCGGAGCAGGCGCGCGGCAAGGCGGTCGATCGGCGCACGGACATCTGGTCGTTCGGCTGCCTGCTGTTCGAGTGCCTGACCGCGCGGCAGACCTTCGCGGGCGACACCGTGTCGGACATCGTCGCGCACATCCTGCAGAGCGAGCCCGCATGGAGCCTCCTTCCCGCGAACACGCCCGAGCGGCTGCGCGGGCTCTTGCGCCGCTGCCTCGAGAAAGATCTCAAGCGCCGCCAGCGTGACATCGGCGATGCGCGGATCGAGCTCGAGGACCTGCAGGCGCTGCGCGAGTCGAACCGCATGGCGCGCACGGCCGTCGCCTCGAGTGGGACTCCGGGCGTCCGGTTCTGGGCGGCGTTCGTCGCGGCCGCGATCGCCGCGGCCGCGGCCACGTGGTTCGCCGCGGGCAAGTGGCACGCCGCGCCCGCCGCGCCGGCCGCGCGATTCGAGATCGCGGGGCCCCGGCACCACGTCATCCCGCTCGACGGGTCGGCCGTCTCGCTCTCGCCCGACGGCCAGTGGATCGCCATGATCGTGGAAGACTCCGCGTTCGCGACGAGCATCTGGGTCCGGCGGCTCGACTCGTTGACGCCACGCGAGCTGCCCGGCACGGCGAACGCGTTGCTCATGTTCTGGTCGCCCGACAGCCGCTCCCTCGCGTTCTTCGCGGGAGACAAGGTGCTCTCCAAGATCGCGATCGCGGGCGGCGATCCCGAGCGCATTTGCGAGACCAAGGCGGGGCGCGGCGGAACGTGGAGCAAGGACGGCGTCATCCTGCTCGCGCCGTACTCGAACGGCGGCATCTACCGGGTGTCCGCCAACGGCGGCGATCCCGTGGCGATCGCGCACCCGGACTCGGCGCACGGGGAGACCGGCCTGCGCTTCCCGCAGTTCCTTCCCGATGGGCGCCACTACCTGTTCACCAGCGTGCCGCCCGGCCCGGACGGCAAGTTCGGCCTGTATGTCGGATCGCTCGACGGGAGCCCGGCGCGGTTGCTCGAGCGCATCCAGGGCGGAGCGCTCTATTGCGAGCCCGGCTGGCTGCTCACGACGCGCGACAACATTCTGATGGCACAACGATTCGATGCCGGGGCACTGCGGCTGCGGGGTGAGCCGGTCCGGCTCGGGGATCGTCCCTTGCTCAGCCAGTTCAGCGGCAGTCCAACCTTCAGCGCGTCGCGCACCGGCGCGCTCGCGTTCGTGACGCTGTCGATTCCGCCGCAACGCGTGTTCTGGCTGGATCTCGCAGGGCACGAGACGGCCATCCCCGGCTTTGTCAATGGGCTCTACTATTACGTGATGGTCTCGCCGGACGACCGCCGGGCGGTGCTGGGGGGCGCGTCGGACGACTTCAACGGGGTGGTCTCGATCTTGGATCTCGAGCGCGGCACCGTGTCGCGGCTGAGCGAGCCGAGCGAGGACGTCGGCAGCCCGGTCTGGTCGCCCGACGGGCAGCGCGTCGCGTACCTCGATCACTCCATTGGGCTGACCGTGCGCTCGCTCGCCGATGGGACGACCCGCCAGTTGCTCGCTTCCGATCCCAGCTACAAGCGCCTGGACGAGTGGTCGCGCGACGGGCGCTATCTCGTGGTCGAGCGCCTGAACGCCACCACCAAGTGGGACGCCTGGTTGGTTCCGGTCGATGGCGACAGCACGCCCCAGGTCGCGGTGCGGTCGGCGGCCAACGACGAGGCCCCGAGGCTCTCGCCCGACGGGCGCTGGGTGGCGTACACCTCCGATGAGACGGGCACCTTGGAAATCTATGTCAGCGCGGTGGGGTCCGCCGGACTCAAGTACCAGGTCACGAACGGCGGCGGGGGCCCGTGGTACTGGTCGCGCGACGGCAAGTCGCTCTACTTCCAGCGGTCCGATCGGCCGAGTGAACTGTTCCGTGCGATGGTGCAGGGGACCGCGGAGTTCTCCCTCGGGCCCGCCAGTGTGTACGTCCACCTGCCGGAGGATCTGACCTACGCGTATCCCGACTCCGCAGAGCAGCGATTCCTGACGCTCCGCCCGGTCGAGAAGCTCGAACGCCAGACGATCACCCTGATCCAGAACTGGCCCGCCGCTCTCCGGAAGCCCTAGCAAGGCGCGTTACTTCACCAGCCGCTCGTTCTCCGCCCGAATGCTCTCAATGACCTCGGAGTAATACGGCTTCTCCTTGAGCGAAGCGTACGCCCCCGGGAACAGCACGAGTGTGATGTCCGCCGAATCGTTCGAGAAGCTGTTGAGCACGATCGCGCACCGCGCGCCGCCGGTCAGGCGCGTGTTGTCGATCATGGGGAAGTCGAAGTAGCTCACCGTGAACGTTGCGCTCTTGGTCTGCCGCCCGAGCCTGGGATCCGGCATCTCCACCGTGAGCCCGACCTCCACCTCCTTGTTCACCTTGTCCACGCTCAGGATGTCGATGCCGATCGTCGCCGCGAGCGAATCGAGCATCATTGTCGCCGGCTCGAGCGATTCCCCGGTCGGGTCGGTCGTGAGGTCGACCGTGCGGTCGACCTTCTTGCCCACACCCTCGAGCACGATCACCTGCTTGCGCGCGATCTCGCGCGCGACGCGCTCCAACCGATCCATGTAGCTCGCGTACTCGGCTTTCGCCGACGCGCTGCCCGCGGCGGCGGACTGGCGCTCGATGCGGCGCTTGAGGTCGAGGAACAGCGGCTTGAGGTTGAGCGACTCGTGGAAGTTGTACGCCAGCAGCTCGAGGTTCAGGACGCTCGAGTCGAGGTCGCCCTTGCCCGACGCGTTGACGAAGCTGCCGATGATGGTCTGGAACATGTCCTTGCGCAGCGCGCTCTCGGACTCCTCGCGCTTGCTCATCAGCTCGGAGTAAAGGCGGGTGTTGGTCTCGATCGACTGGCGCCGGTTCAGGTACTCCGACGACTTGAACCCGAGCAGCGCGATCGCGAGGCCGGTGAAGAGCCCGCCCAGCGGCTGCATGATGATCTGGATCTTGTCCCACTTGTCGCGCACCTTGACGTGCCGGGACTCGTCGGAGGATGGCGCTTCGACGGCGGGCGGCTGGACCGGATCGGGTTCTTCGCTCACTTGCGGCGGACGCTCGGCTTGCCGTCTTTCTTCTCGACCACGAGGTCGTAGCGCGTCGCTTCCTTGTTCGAGAACACCGCGAGCTCGAGCGGCTTGTTCTCGTAGAACAGCGTCAGGGTCGACTTGCCCTCGGCCTTGACGAGCAGCTTGTACGAGCCGAACTTGTCGGTCGTCGTCGAGTCGGCGACCGCGCTCGAACCGGGGAGCGTGACCTTGACCTTGACGCCGGCCGGCAGCGGCTTCCCATCGAGGCTGATGTCGCCAAAGATCTTTCCGGCAAAGGCGGTCGTGGCGAAGGCGGCGGCGAAGACGAGGACGAACAAGAGCGTTCTCATGAAATTCTCCCTGGGCTGCGCGACGGGTGGCGGGGCGCCCCCGCAGTGTAACGCCTCGGGCCGGCCGCGGCCAGAGGCGGCAATTGCGCCCGGACCGCACAAACCTCTATGCTGCGGCTCCCGCGGAGAGATGTCCGAGTGGTTGAAGGAGCACGACTGGAAATCGTGTAGAGGCTAATACCCTCTCGAGGGTTCGAATCCCTCTCTCTCCGCCAGTACCCCTACTTTGCCGAGTCCGCTGCCGCCGTCGAGGGATTGATCATCTCGCCGTCCGGCGCGCTCACGCCCGTCTTGCCGAGGAATGCCTTCGCGCCCGGGGCCGCGGCTGAGCCCTCAGGCCCGGACCGTCGGCGGGCTTGCGAGCAAGGCGGCCAGGGCGATCAGCGAGCCGATGGTGAGGGCCGACGTGGCGACGATGACATCGGCCAGGCCGTGGGAGAACGCGGGCAGCGTGATGACGAGGCCAAGCAGAAGGACGACCACGCCGGCCGGGCGGTCGCCGGTGCGCGCGCGGGCCGCGAGGACGGTCAGTGGCAGGTAGAGCATCGCGAAGTGCACCGTCCACGAGCCAGGAGAAACCAGGAGCAGGGCCAGCGTGGCACCCGCCCAGAGGTCGGCCCAGCGCGCGTCCCGCTCCCTCGGGCCGGCCCGCCGTGCTCGCCGGCCCAGCGCGAGAAGTGCGAGTCCGATCAGGGCGATGAATCCGAATTCGACCCGGCGAGCCCCGTCCGCGCCCCAGCCCAGAGTGGGAAGATGAATCTTTTCCCCGGAATTGACCGCGGCTCCCCCCACGCATCGGTCCAGCCAGCCGCGCAGCGACTGATTGTCCACGCGGCCCAGCGAGAGGTCGTGCGGATCCGGCACGGCGTACCGCAGGAAGCCCATGCCCGCCCCGGGCGCGCGGGCCTCGATCGCCATTGCCGAGACGACGGTGACCGCGCCGGAGACCAGGAGCACCGCCACCGCCCAACGCCAGCGCCCGGCGAGCGCCGCCGCGAGGGCGAACACCCCTGGTGTCACCTTGATCGCCACGCCGGCCACCACGCCTGCGCCCGCCGCAACGGGCCGTTGCGCGCGCCAGTACGTCGCGGTCACGAGCAGGCAGAGCAGCACGAGCAGGTTGGTATTGCCGTACATGAGGTCTGTGCCCATCAGGCGTCCAGCGGCGAGCAACGCGATCCACTCGGGGCGGGCCCAGCGCGGTCCCGTGGCAAGTCCATAGGCAGCAGTGACGGCGAAACCGGCCAGCCCCACGCACAGGGGAAGCGTGGCCGCCTTGAGGCCGAACCAGAGGAAGGCGGCGAGCTGCACCGGCAGGAGGGTGAGCAGCATGGTGAAGATC
>Ga0315273_10012881_pt1 | contig 10732 bp, 13 predicted proteins | sample YL17G02_0_MG_FD_205753 | JGI IMG/M metagenome (GOLD analysis project Ga0315273, IMG submission 205753) | Sediment microbial communities from Yellowstone Lake, YNP, Wyoming, USA - YL17G02_0 | ecosystem: Environmental > Aquatic > Freshwater > Lake > Sediment | place: USA: Wyoming | collected... | reverse complement strand
TAAAATACTGTAAATATAAGATAATCAATCGTCCCGACCACCCCTCCTTCAAAAGGAGGGGAAACTTTTTTATGCAGTTTCTCATTCATCCCCAAAGCTTAGGTTGACGGATATGCCCTAAAGGGGGGCTAATTCTTTAAACTTTTAAGTAATTCATCTAAATATCACAGTATTAGCTCCCCTTTAGGGGAGATGCCGCGCAGCGGCAGAGGGACTATCCTATCCGTTTAGTATAAAACAGTTTATCGTCACCTTCAGCATAGAAGTTCTTAAGAGTGGCTTCCAGGTCAAATTTATTGCTGATGTAGAATGCCCGTGTTGGAGCATAATGTTCAAGACCTGAAGTTTCTGCAATAAGGATCTTACAACCCATTTCCCTGGCCTGATTGCACGTCTCCTCAAGAAGTTTTTTGCCAATGCCTTTCCCGCGGAAATCATTATGAGTAGCTATCCAGTATAGATCAAAACTAGTTTTTGACATTGCAATAGGTCCATAGCATGAATAAGCCGCAGTAACTCCATCAACTTCCGCAAAAACGAAACAGTATCCGGTGGATTCACCATGGGTAAGCCTTTCTGCCACCAGTTCAGTTGCTATTTCAACCTCGTGGTCATAGAAGAACTTTGTTGACTCAACTATTTCCATAACTCGTTTTATATCACGCTTTTCGGGTATTGTTCTGAATTTGATATTCATGGGCAGATAAATTTAATAATGAATCGTGAAGTTAAGTATACTTGTTCAATCATAGCTCACTCACATGCTTACAAAATTTCAGCATTTTATTAACTGCTACAGATGACTGATGTGAGGGAAGTCTGCAGCAGCCATTTTAGTTACCTGATTGCATTAAATGAGTAGAGACAGGTCTGAGACCTGTCTCTGCATTGTTAAATTAAAACCTGAAACCAGGATGGCCGGACGGCCGTTTAGAAATAGATGATCATTACTTTATTGCAACCAGCTCATCTTTAATCAGCATTGGGAAGTAAGCTGCTATTAACTGGGTTGCATCAAGTTCAGTCTGTTTCCCCGGAACTATAAGTTTCTGGTGAAAATATTCACTTCTGTTAAGAGATTCATTGGAGGTTGTATAACCATCCTTTTCAAATGATTTATCGAGTCTCTGAACTCCAAAATATTCTCCGTTGCATACATACTGGATCGAAAGTTTGTCGGAAAGCACAATATAGTTCTTACACTTTTTATCTTTCCTGATTACCACCTTAACCTCCATCGGAGAGTTCTGATAACTGATTACATAAGCCTTGAGTTGTTCACCGTTTATAGTAACGGGATTATTGGCTAATTCAATCTTGTAGTCTCCTAACGTTGAGTGCGTTTTTCCACCGGCAACAAATTCTCTTGAAAACGATGCAGTACTAAAAGCTACTAGTAGTAATGCTGCTGATAAAATTCTTTTCATGGCTCAAAAAATTAAGTTTTTAATAATTTTAATTTTAATTTTTAACTATCTGTCTTTTTCAAATTGCTTCACTTTAATGAAGTCTTTGTTTCAATGTTCATACCGAAATTAGACTATATACCAATACCGGAAAAGGATAAATCTACCGACGGCTGGTCCCATCTTACAAATGGTAAAAAAAAGGCAACAAGCGGTTTTAAAGATGTATAGGTGTAAGGTCTTTTTGGCCTTTACACCTTTTTTTATATCTTAGCATATTAATCATATGATTTATGAAAAAACCGGTAAAAATTATTTTCTGGGCACTTTCAATAATTTTTGGCTTATTGATAATTGGGGCAGTAATCTTCTATTTAAATTTCAGACGGGCAACAAAACTCATGACACCTGCTGAAACAGGTTCAATAAATGATTCAGTATGGTGCATAAAGGACCGGTTTGTGAATGCATTCATATTCAGAAACAGGACAGGTTATCTTATGATAGACGCCGGAATAGGAAAGAAAAATTTTAATATTGAACTCAATAAACTCGGGATCAGACCCGAAAAGATCACTTCCATACTTCTGACTCATACCGATGGCGACCATATCGGCGCAATAGGTTTGTTCAAAAATGCGACAATTTATATGCAGAGGGACGAGGAGCAGATGATTAATGGCAAGACCGGGAAAACAAAATATTTTAAAACAAAATGGAAATATGGCCCTTATACACTTCTCAACAACAATGATACTCTAAACCTTGAAGGACTGAAAATTAAAATTTTACATACTCCGGGACACACACCCGGCTCTTCATGCTTTATAATCGGAAATGATTACCTGGCATCAGGAGACAATCTGATTGTAAAAAATGTCAAATATGAACATTTCGTAGAGATGTTTAATATGAATACTCCCCAACAGATAGAATCCATCGAAACGCTCCCCGATCCTTCATCTTTTAAGTATATTCTTACCGGACATCATGGTGTGATAAAGAACCAGTAGCTGATAATTTCCAGCTACAGGAATCTCTTAACCTGTTCCCAGTACAGAATTGTACTTTTTCCTGATCCATTCCATGTTTTGGCTATCCGTTCAAAATTGTACGGTCCTATCACCGAAGCGTAGTAAAGGAAGATCTTCTCGGAGATCTTATAATTGAAAAGGTCATTCATTGAATAGTTGCTTCCTGTCCTGCTATTATAGTCCTCAAGACGTATCGGACGTATCTGGAAATAACCAACTGCCCCTTCAAGAGGATTAAAAGCCAGTGTATCAAACTGAGTTTCAACCATTCCTATTGCATGAACAAGACTTTTATACGGTTGATCAGGAGAAGTTCTTACCAGGATAAGAGATTCACCGGACGGAGCAAAAGCCTTGAATGCAAATGTGAATAAAAAGCCAATCGAGATTATCTTCTTAAATATATTTTTCATAATGAAATTTCCGGTTTGTTCATATTTAATGTCAAGTCAATCATATTAGTAAAAACAATAATATGCGTGAATTGTTTAATTTAACGACTGAAATAATAAGTAACCCTTCAATATATGAAATCAGGAGGTCACGATTATACAAATATTAAGGGAAAAACATATTCACTGTTTGCCGGTTCAGATTCTACATCTGAATATTTCACGACAATAAAAACTCTTGCTGATAAAATCCTCGAAAACAAAAACGATATTGGAATAATGGTTGAGGAGCTGAGTCAGTTCTCATCAAAAAAAAGAAGCCTCAAAAAAACGCTTGGAAACCCGAGGCCTGCTTATAATATGTCCACCATCCTGCAATTCATTGATCCTCACCTCAGGAAATACACAGAAAGTACAGAAGAACATCTGCGAACGTTAAAATTTTCCAGACTACTGGACCGCAGACTTGCAACCAGCAGGGAACAATATCATCTTTATATGCTTGAAATTGAACTAACAAACCGATTATTTGAAAAGGAGTTTAAGAAAGCAGATAAAAAAATTGCCCTTCTGCCTTATTGTCTCAGGGATCTTTCAGTTAAATGCAGATCAGAAAAAAACGGGTTTGACTTTCAGTGCAGGAATTGCTCCTCTAAATGTTTTCAGAATCATGCAAGTGAGATTTTGAAAAAACATAATATCGAACCATTTATCTGGATGGAAGGCGATATGAAACAGTTGGCAAAATATACATTAAAAGAAAAGAAAACCTTAGGTGTTCTGGGAATTGCGTGTATTCCTGAATTGATGTGGGGAATGAGAAACTGCAGGAAAAACCATATCCCGGTAGTCGGTATACCATTAAATGCCAACCGCTGTATCAGATGGTTCGGTGAATTCTTTCCTAATTCAGTTGATCTTACTGAACTTGAGAAATTAGTAGCAGATAGATAGAGTTTAAAGTTTTTTTTACGCAGGAGTTAAATCTCGAACTACACGTTTACTTTTGTCTTTTTACCCCCACGCTTCGCTCTGGGTCTTCGCTTCGCTACGACTTTTGTCTTTTGTCTTTTTAAACCACTGGCATCATAAACTCTTTAATCCTTGAATAGCCTTACATTCAGAGCAGTCATCCCTTTTGGACCTTTTCCTATTTCGAACGAGACAATGTTGTTTTCTTTTATGGGTTCCTGAAGGTTATTAGCGTGAACAAAAACACTCTGATTATTTTCCATATCTCGGATAAATCCAAAACCCTTTGAATCGTTGAAAAATGTTACAACTCCTTTTCTTATGTAACTGGCTTTTTGAGAGGGAGCATTTTTTTTAGCCCCGGTCTCAATATTTTCCGCTTCGACCTCAATTTTCCTATTCGGATCAGGTGGCGTCGAGGATATCTTTCCATATTCATCAACATATGCAATCATGTCGGCAAAGCTGCTTTTCCCACTCTCTTTCCTGATCAGCCTCTTCTTCTCCTTTTCTTTTCTCTTTTTATCCTTTTTGTTCTTTACTTCCTTTTTGTTCGACGTTTCCTGCGATCTGCCCATAAACTGATATTTGATTCGTTAATAATAATCCTGCCGGTTGAATTTGCTCAAAGATAAGGTTTTATTTCCGGTATAACTATTAAGTTACTCGAGGGTAGTTCCTTTCTCATTGTCAGCTCTTCTCTCTTATATGACAGGTAGTTAACATCACCCGATTCTTAATGACCCTCCCTGCCAGGTCCGGAATAACCGAATCAGGGATTAAAAACCTATCAATTATAAATCCTGTTTAAACAAAAGCTTTAATTTCCTGTTATCTTCATTTAAAGACAGAATTGAATCTTTCATGAAAACAAAACTTGTTTCAAATATGAAAACAAAAAAAGAGTTAATAGCAATCATTCTAAGTTCTGCAAATGATAACAGAGCTCTCCTGATAAGGATAATAGTAGGTCTCATATTTTTGTCTGAAGGTCTGCAAAAATTTTTATTCCCCCAATTAATGGGAGCCGGAAGGTTTTTGGACATTGGATTCAGCCATCCGGTAACATGGGCCTATTTTGCCGGGACTTTTGAAATTATTTGTGGTGCATTAGTATTGTTCGGATTGTTTTCAAGAGTAGCTGCTGTTCCCTTATTAATTGTAATGATGACTGCCTTTATTAAAACAAAATGGCCAATGATGCTTCACATAGGTTTTTGGTCGATGATACACGAAAATAATACAGATTTTGCTTTGACCCTGCTTCTTATTTACCTGCTTGTTTTCGGCTCCGGCAGCTGGTCCTTGGATTCAAAAATCGTTGGGACTTTGAAATCATGATGAATTCAGAATGCGCAGGTTCATTTATTATTACCAGATTAATCGTAAATTAGTACTGACTAATAGAATCAATATATTCCGTGATTTCTGATTAGATTTTAAAACTGACAATTTTATTCCAAGTACTATGAAAAAGCAATTTATCATTTTAGTTTTTTTCTTCTTTACTGTTCTCTCTTCGGTTGCACAAGAGGGAATGTGGATGCTTTCCCAGATAGGACAACTTGATTTGGCAAAAAAAGGACTCATAATCGCACTTGATGAGATATATAGCCCTGATAAGCCCTGCCTTGCCAATGCAGTCCTCGAGTTGGGTGGAGGTTCTGCTTCGTTCGTATCACCGGAGGGACTGGTCATAACCAACCATCATGTTGCTTACACCGCTCTTCAGCGAAATTATTTCGCTTGCTGAGGAGCTTACAAAAAACGATCCTGCCGGAAAACTTAAGGTAGCCTCACTCATCAAAGGGCTTGCCAATGCGATGAAGAACTACCAGGGAACCGTCGATGGAATGAAAAAGACCAAATTCCTTCAGGCTAAGGTTGATTTCGAAAAAGATTACCTGGCATGGGCCAATGGCACACCTGAAAGAAAGGCAAAATATGCAGATATCCTATTAAAGGAAAAAGAGCAATATAATATTCTGGAAAAGACAAAGGACAGAGATAATATTTTCAATGTACTTCAGGGTCTTTCAGGAACATTGTTTAGTGCTTCAAGCCAGATATACAATGCAGCACGTGAATTGGAAAAAACTGCAAACGAAAGAAAACCCGGACTGACTGAAGAGAGCCTGAAGGAATTGGAAGAAGGATTGACCTATTCTTATAATGACTACTATGAACCGGTCGATAAGGCATTACTTGTCCGTACTCTGAAAATGGCTGCAGCTTTGCCCGCAGACCAGCGCATAACCGGTCTGGAGTACATCCTCACTGGTTCAGGAATGACACCTGAAAAATGGGTGGATGAGGCCTATAATACTACAAAGATGAAAGATCCGGCATTTGCAAAAAGCCTGATTGGGAAACCTTCTGCTGAGATTGAAAAGACAGGGGATCCCTTCATTCAGCTGGCCATGAGTGTCTACCCAATGTCACAGGATATCAACAAGACCACCACGAACTTTGGAGCAAATGTTACTGCATTAAGGAAGGATTATATGGATGCCCTCTATGAATGGAAAGGGACAACGATGTATCCGGATGCCAGCAGAACCATCCGGTTTACATGGGGACCTGTAAAGGGTTACAAACCTGCGGATGCCGTTTGGTACTCCCCGCTAACCTCTCTCCAGGGTTAGTGGATAAAAACACCGGGGTGGAGCCCTTTGATGCTCCTGCAGGACTTGTAAGTCTGGAGGAAAAGAAAGATTTTGGAAGATGGAAAGATCCTGAATTGAATGATGTTCCTGTCGCTTTCCTGAATCAGTGTGATATAACAGGAGGAAACAGCGGCAGTCCTGTTATGAATTCAAAAGGTGAGATTATCGGAGTGGCATTCGACGGAAACTATGAAGCAATGATCAGCGATTGGAAGTATGATTATACTCTTCAGCGTTGAATTGCAGTAGATATCAGGTATGTTCTCTTTATCACCGAGAAGTTCGGTAATGCCGGATTCCTCCTTGACGAGATGGGTTTAAAAAATTGACAAAAATACACTGGATTTACTGATCACAGACAGGCTTATCATCCTTAAGTGAACTACTGAATTCTATACATATCAGAATCTGAGAGCTGCAGTAACCTGAATAACTCCATATGAGGCTGATTGTTTAACGATAGTCCTAAGTGATAGTTCCAATTTGGAAATTCTGGCGCCGAGTCCTACCAGCATACAAACTTTACCATCTGGATTCAGTAAGTCATCGGCGACACCCGAATCACCTGTTTTAGATAAATAAGACCCTCCCAGTTCAACAAATATATGTTTTTGCCAGTAGCCCTTAACAATAAGCGATGGAATAAAATAGCTTATTGGATCTCCTCCATACTGGTCTTCGTTCATAGAGTATAATGCCTCACCATAAAAGCCAAAACTGGTAATTCTGACTCCGGCCTGCAATCCGAGGTGGTAAAGAACAGCAACATCCTTGTCTGTTGTACGCGCTTTCATCAGGTTGACTCCTCCGCGGACATTCCAGTCAAATGATTGTCCAAATGTTTTTTCTCTGGATACAATGATAACTATAAACAGTATTAATATTTTTTTCCTCATGATAGAATATTTATAAAGCTAAATTAACAAATAAATTGTAACCCGTCAAGAATACAGATATGATATATAAAATTTTAAGATTAAATTTGTTTGGTATCATCATGGGGATCGAGTTATGAAAAATATTATATCTGGTATTATCTTAATCATTCTTCCGCTTTGCTCAACAAAATCACAACAACCTATTCATTCTTTTGGCAACAATCGTGTTTCTACCTCAGCTATATCTTTTACCTCCGATGGTAAACTGATATTAGTTGGAGGCTACGCTAAATTTTTTGATATAGAACTTGAAAAAGTTGACTTCAGAACAATTCCAAAAGACACTGAGACTCAGATGGACTTTTCCTTTGATGCCATTCTAAGTTCGGATAACCACACTTTCCTTTTAACCAAGGGCAGCCGGATTGAAATATGGGACAAGCAAATCCGGAAAATTATAAAGACTATCAGGGATAATCAACTCATTCCAACAGCAGTTTGTTTCTCTCACGATGAAGGCGATATAATTTATCTGCGAAAGAAAGGTGAGTTGGTTTTCGTGAATTCCACTACTTATAAAGAAACAATTAAAACCAGGGTTTCGGAGACACCTATATCAATATGTCTGTCGCCTGACGGAAATAGCCTGCTGATCGGTACAAATGGAAATGAAATCGTCTCCTTTGATCTCATCTCTCAGCGTTCGACTAAAATAAACATTGACAGCAAGGAAATAGAGCATATAGAATTCTCTCCCAATGGCGATTATGTTGCTGCATCATCTTCAGATGGAAGAGTATGGCTTGGCAGATATCCTTCTATGGAGAGTGTCAGATCGTGGCAGGCTCATTCTGAAGGTCAGACAGCAATATCTTTTCATCCGTCGGGACAATATCTTGCATCGGGTGGAAAAGATAAGATGATCTGCATATGGAGAATTCCTGAGTGTACAATAGTATCTCAATGGGAGGCTCATAAATTTCCTCTTTCATCGCTTGCCTTTTCTCCGTCGGGTACTAAACTGGCATCCGGATCCTTTAATGCTGTTGCAAGATTCGGTGGTGAAGATACAAAGCTCTGGTCTTTCAGCGAACCATCGCAATTTGTCTCTACTGAAAATGAAAATATTATAAGCAAACTGCCTGATAATATACCCGTCGTTGTATCTCAGACAAACGTTTCAACACAGAAAAGAATTGCTCTTGTTATCGGAAACGGTACTTATGTTAACTCGATACTTGCCAATCCTGAAAATGACGCACGTGAATTTAAAAATGTCTTGGCACAGTATGGATTTGATGTCATAGAATATGAAAACTTAAATCAGATCCAGATGAAAAAAGCAATTGATGAATTTGGATTGAAACTTAAGAATTACGATGTCGGATTGTTCTACTATGCTGGTCATGGAATACAATCAAAGGGATTCAATTATCTAATTCCTGTAGATGCCGTTCTAAACTCAGAACAGGAGGTTGAATATGATTGCGTCCAGGCAGACAGGGTTTTGGGTGAAATGGAAGCATCAGGGGCAAAAGTAAACATCATGATCCTGGATGCCTGCAGGAACAATCCGTTTGAAAGAAGCTGGACAAGGGCAACATCTGGAAAAGGATTAGCGTATATGAATGCACCAAGCGGGACACTGATAGCATATGCAACTGCTCCGGGCAGTACAGCTTCGGATGGTGGTGGAAGTAACGGACTATATACCTCTGCCATCCTGGAAAGCATTAGAATTCCAAACCTCACGATACTTCAGATGTTTCAAAATGTCAGAAGTATAGTTTCCCAAAAGTCCAACAAACAACAGATCCCCTGGGAATCCACATCATTAACGGGAGATTTTTATTTCTATCAGGTCAATCACTGAGACAAAAGAATTGTTTTGTGAATTGAAATTTAAATTTCTGAACATATGTTCGTGTTGCTATTAATTCTTTAATATAATAAACAATAGAAGAAATTCTACGTTTAATTATGAAAAAAGAATCAAACTTCATATAAGCGCAAAAATGAATAAAGTTTATTTACTTCTTATAATTGCACTTCTTACTATCCAGCAAACTGATGCCCAGTTTTTTAAGGATGTAAAAAAATTATTTAATTCCGGCACAAAAGGACTGACCGAAAAGGATGCAGCTGATGGTATTAAAGAAGCACTGGTAAAAGGTACTGATGAAAGTGTGAAACTGGTTTCAGTTCTTAATGGATACTGGGGCAATTCTGAAATAAAAATTCCATTCCCCAATGAAGCCCGTGAGATGGAGTCAAACCTGAGGGCGATTGGATTTGGTAAAAAAGTGGATGAATTTAATGAATCCATGAACAGGGCAGCTGAAAAGGCTGCAAACGAAGCAAAAACTGTTTTTATCGCCGCTATAAAAGGTATGACTGTAAGAGATGCCATTAATATTGTGAAAGGAGCAAATAATGCAGCAACAATTTACCTTAAGAATACAACTTCACCGGAACTTAATAGCAAATTTCAACCCATAATACAAACTTCACTGGATAATGTAAACGCTACCAGATACTGGAGCGACTTAATTACAATCTATAACAAGATCCCTCTTGTCAGGAAAATAAATCCTGATCTAACTGAATATGTTACGGGGAGAGCTATTGACGGTCTTTTTGTTATGATTGCAAAAGAAGAATTAAAAATCCGTAAGGATCCAATGGCCCGCACATCAGAATTGCTTAAAAAAGTATTTGGAAATTAACTTTCCAGTCCAGACTTTAAATATTTTTTGATCGCGTCCCAGTAAAACTCTTTCCATCCTTCTTTGAGCGAATCCACCTTATGTTCAGGAACACCGGTCTGCAGGAATCTGAGTTTTGTTTTATTACCTGACTTTTCCAACTCGAAACAGCAAATACTGAAATGATCATCCGGCCATCCATCTTCAGCAAAATGCCAGGCCTGCACTATTTTCCTGCCCTCTGCCAATTCAATATTGTAGCCATGGCAATATCCGTCAAAAACAGTGAATTTGCCATCAGGTTTCGTACTTACGGTTGCCTTTGAACCAGTAAAAGCGGCATGTTTTTTCTCATCCATAATAAGATTATAAATCTTCTCTGGTGAGGCATTAAAAGTTGCCGTTTGTTTTATGGATTTTGTCTTCATTTTTTTATGATTCACTATAATCTAATAATAACCAGAAATGCATTGATTTGTTCAGAAATCAACTTCTCCTGTTTAAAATTCAGGTTTTTCCAAAGGAATATTGTAATTTTATTTACAATACAGATAATCAGTTTGACAGAAATAATTCAAGAATTTCTTTATAGATTTTTATCAGCAGTCCTAATATTATGAAAAAAATTAAATTCCTCATTCACTTTTCCTTATTGTCAGTTCTCATTTTGATGAGTCTT